>Ga0210063_1000618_pt1 | contig 10190 bp, 8 predicted proteins | sample Muzzi_PWA_D1_FD_185529 | JGI IMG/M metagenome (GOLD analysis project Ga0210063, IMG submission 185529) | Wetland microbial communities from San Francisco Bay, California, USA, that impact long-term carbon sequestration - Muzzi_PWA_D1 (SPAdes) | ecosystem: Environmental > Aquatic > Marine >... | reverse complement strand
AACCTGCCGTGTTATCCGTGTGGTGCTGCTGCATGGCTGTTGTCCGTCAAGTAAAGTGTTGTTTACCACATCAATTCTATCAGCGATTGAAATCTTCCGGAAAATGCTTCAGCGCGCTGCGAACCGGGTAAGGAGTCAGACCACCCATCGCGCACAGAGATCCGTCGACCATGGTGTCGCACAAATCATCCAGCACGGTGAGGTTGAACTTCCGCTCCTGGTTGGCGATCACGCGATCGATCACTTCCACGCCCCGCACCGAGCCGATGCGGCAGGGTGTGCATTTGCCGCAGGACTCCACCGCGCAGAATTCCATCGCGAAACGAGCCTGCTGCGCCATGTCCACGGTATCGTCGAATACCACGATGCCGCCATGACCGAGCATGCCGCCGATTTCCGCCAGCGATTCGTAGTCCAGTTTCACGTCCCAGTGCGCTTCCGGCAAATAGGTGCCCAGCGGGCCGCCGACCTGGATGGCTCGAACCGGCCGGCCGCTGGCGGTGCCGCCGCCATAGCCTTCGACCAGGTCACGCAGGCTGTCGCCGAACGGCAGTTCAACCACCCCGCCGCGACGAATATTGCCGGCCAGTTGTACGGTCAGCGTGCCGCGTGAGCGCCCGGTGCCGAAATCCCGGTAGTGTTCGGCGCCCCGGGCCAGGATGGTGCTGACAGCCCCGAGCGACAACACGTTGTTGACCACGGTGGGTTTGCCCATCAGGCCCTTGATCGCCGGCAGCGGGGGCTTGAATCGGATCAAACCGCGCTTGCCCTCCAGGCTGTCGAGCAGAGACGTTTCCTCGCCGCAGATATAGGCGCCTGCCCCGATCCGCAATTCCAGCCGAAAGGCCTTGCCGGAACCGCAAATGGATTCACCGAGATAGCCGGCCTGCTCCGCCCGGCGAATCGCCTCGGTCAATACGGCTTTGCAGTGCGGATACTCGGAGCGCAGGTAAATGAAGCCCTCGGTGGCGCCCACCGCCAGGCCGGCGATCGTCATGCCCTCGATCAACTGGTAGGGGTCAGCCTCCATCAACAGGCGGTCGGCAAAGGTGCCCGAATCCCCCTCGTCCGCGTTGCAAACGATGTATTTCTGATCTGCCGGTGTATCCAGCACCGTCTGCCACTTGATGCCGGTGGGAAAAGCCGCGCCACCGCGACCGCGCAAGCCCGATTCCTTCACCTCGTCGACGATCGCCTGCGGCTCCATTTTCAGCGCCTTGCGCAGCCCGTCATAGCCCTCCAGCGAGCAGTAATCATCCAGTGACAGCGGATCGGTCCAGCCGGCCCGGGCGAAAGTCAGCCGCTGTTGGCTGGCCAGCCAGGCGACGCCGTCAATCGTGCCCAGGGCCAAAATGTGGTCGGCTTCACCCGGAAAACCCGCTTCGAACAGGCCCGGAATATCCTCCGGCGTGACCGGCCCGAAAGCCAGGCGTCCGTCGCCGGAATCCACCTCGACCAGCGGCTCCAGCCAGAAGGCGCCGCGGGATCCATTGCGAATTACCTCCACCTCGATACCACGACCCTGCGCCGCCTTGCCGATGGCGTCGGCGACGGCATCGGAACCCAGCGCGCAGGCGGTTGCATCTTTGGGCACATAGATTTTCACGGCCATCAGTCCTGTGCCTCCAGTGCGCTGATCAATTCATCGAATTTGGGCGAAGTCACCCGGGCGTGGAGATCGTCATCGATTCGCACCGACGGCGAACAGGCGCAATTGCCCAGGCAATACACCGGCTGCAGCGTGAACTTGCCGTCAGCGGTGGTGCCACCATAAGCAATGCCCAGGCGCTCGCTGGCGTATTCCTCCAGGTCTCGCGCGCCCATCGCCTGGCAGGCCTCGGCCCGGCAGATGTGAATAATGTGTTCGCCCACCGGCTCGGTGCGAAAATCATGGTAAAAACCGATCACGCCCTGGATTTCGGCCCGGGACAAGTTCAACTCGCGGGCGATCATCGGCACGGATTCGGGCGGAATATGCCCAAGTTGATCCTGGATCGAGTGGAGCACCGGCAGCAGGGCGCCAATCTTGCCCCGGTGCGTTTCGACGACGGACTCGATCATTTCCCTGAGGGATACGGCTGAAGAATTCATGCTATCAATCCAGGTTGTCGGCCGGCTGTGCAGGCCCGGGCTGTGCCGGCCATTTTACCTCATGACAGCCGATGTGTGCCCGCTCGATATCAGGATTCAAATTGATAGTCGCTGAACTGCTCTCGCAAAGTCATTTTCTGGATCTTGCCGGTGGCGGTATGCGGAATCTCATCCACGAACTGCACGTCATCGGGCATCCACCACTTGGCGATCTTGCCTTCCAGGAACGCCAGCACGGTCTTCTTGTCCAGGTTCGAATCTTTGTCACGCACGATGATCAACAGTGGCCGCTCGCTCCACTTGGGATGCGACAGGCCGATGACCGCCGCCTCGGCCACGCCCGGGCAGCCCACCGCGATGTTTTCGATCTCGATGGACGAAATCCACTCGCCGCCAGACTTGATCACGTCCTTGTCGCGATCGGTGATCTGCATGAAACCCAGTGGATCGATGGTGGCGATATCGCCGGTATCGAACCAGCCGTCATCGGTCAGCACCTGCTCATCCAACCGGTAGTAGCCCTTGGCCACCGCCGGCCCCTTGACCATCAGGTGGCCGAATGCCTTGCCGTCGCGCGGCAGATCGTTGCCCTCGTCATCGACAATTTTCATTTCCACCAGGTAGGGTGTCCGGCCCTGCTTTTCCTTCAACTTGAGTTGCGCTTCCCGGTCCAGCTTGGAGGTGGCGTACTTCATCTTGCCGGTGGTCCCGACCGGCGACATTTCGGTCATGCCCCAGCCGTGAATCACTTCGACGCCGTAATCCAGCTCGAATTTACGGATCATCATCGGCGGGCAGGCAGCGCCGCCGACCACCACACTCTTCAGGTAAGGCAGTTTTTTGCCCGATTGCTCCAGGTATTGCAGCAGGCCCATCCAGACTGTCGGCACCGCGGCGGTGGATGTCACCTGCTCCGATTCCAGCAATTCGTAGATGCTCTTGCCATCCATTCCGGCGCCGGGCATCACCATCTTGGCGCCGGCCGATGGCACCGCGTAAGTGAGCGCCCAGGCGTTGGCGTGAAACATCGGCACGATGGCCAGGATGACGTCTTCGGACGTCAGGCCAAACACGTCCGGCTGGTTGACCGTGAGGCCGTGCAGGACATTCGATCGATGGGAATACAGCACGCCCTTGGGGTTGCCGGTGGTGCCGGAGGTGTAACACAGGGCCGCCGCGGTATTTTCATCAAACGACTTCCACTGGTAATCGTCATCGACCGCTCCGATCCAGTCTTCGTAGGCCACGGCGCCGGGTAAAGAAGTGTCGGGCATGTGCTCGGCATCGGTCAGGACAACGTATTTGCGGACCGTTTTGAATTTTCCTTTCAACGCCTCGACGACGGGCAGAAAAGTCAGGTCGACAAACATCATGTCGTCTTCGGCATGGTTGACGATATAGTCCAGTTGTTCGGCAAACAGGCGCGGATTCAACGTGTGACAAATCGCCCCGCCACCCATGATTCCAAACCAGGCCTCCATGTGGCGCTCGGTGTTCCAGGCCATCGTGGCAATTCGGTCACCCACCCCGACGCCTTCGGCTTCAAGCGCCTTGGCCACTTTCAGCGAACGCGTCCGGAGATCCGCCAGCGTACTGCGCCGGACTGGCCCCTCAACGCCGCGGGTAACCAGCTCCCGCTCCCCATGATTGAGCGCGCCGTGGTCGAGGATGGTGTGGGTCAAGAGCGGATAGTCTTGCATCAGGCCTAGCATCGATAACTCCTTGGTGTTGGTGTGTTAGCGCCCCGGTTTCGAAAAATCATCAGGTATTCGCATGATTTCCCTTTCAATATCACTTGGGCTGCTTCAGACAAGCCCTTATATTGAACGATATTGTCCTTCCGGTGAAGGCCGGACCATTCAATTCACAGGGAACTCATCATGTACGATTGCACGCGTCACTATATCAATGGCGAGTGGATTCATTCCACCGCCGGCACCACACACGACATCATCAACCCGGCGACCGAAGCGCCCATTGGCCAGGTGGTGTATGGCACGCCCGAAGATGTCGACCGGGCCGTGAAGGCGGCGCGCAAGGCATTCGATTCGTTTTCCCAGTGGACCGTCGAGCAGCGCCTCGAGCTGCTCAACAACATCGTGGACGCTTACAAGGCGCGCTACGACGATATCGCTGCGGCGATCACCGCTGAGATGGGCGCTCCGGTCACGCTTTCGCAAAAAGCACAGACCGCAACCGGTATTGGCCATCTCAAGGCGGCCATCCGCGCACTGGAGACGCTCGAACTGGAAGAAAAAGCCGGTAGCTCAACCGTGTTGCGTGAACCCGTCGGCGTCTGCGGCCTGATCACGCCCTGGAACTGGCCGATCAATCAAATCATGTGTAAGGTCGCCCCGGCCCTGGCTGCCGGGTGCACCGTGGTGCTGAAACCCAGCGAGATTGCCCCGGTCGATGCGACGATCTTTGCCGAGGTTCTCCACGCCGCCGGCGTACCGGCCGGTGTGTTCAACCTGGTGCACGGCGACGGGCCGGGCGTCGGTTCCGCCCTGTCCGCCCATCCGGACGTCGACATGATGTCCTTCACCGGCTCCACCCGGGCCGGCGTGCTGGTGGCGAAGGCGGCCGCCGACACCGTGAAGCGGGTGGCCCAGGAACTGGGCGGAAAATCGGCCAACATCATCCTGGAAGACGCGCCACTGGAACAGGCCATCAAGCACGGCGTGCGCGACATGTTCGGCAACACCGGTCAATCGTGCAATGCGCCCAGCCGGATGCTGGTGCCGCAAAGCCTTTACGAGGAAGCCGTGACCTTCGCCGCAGCGGTTGCCGCCCAGGCGCAACCCGGCGACCCGCAGTTGCCGGAAACGCGAATGGGGCCAGTGGTTAGCGAAGCGCAATTCAACAAAATCCAGGGTTTGATCGAGCAAGGCATTGCCGAAGGCGCCGGCCTGGTGTGCGGCGGTCCGGGCAAACCGGAGGGACTGGAGAAAGGCTACTTCGTCAAGCCGACCATTTTCCGCGATGTGAACAACGACATGACCATCGCGCGCGAAGAAATCTTCGGGCCGGTGCTGTGCATGATTCCCTACTCCGACATCGACGAGGCCGTCCGTATTGCCAATGACACTGAATACGGCTTGTCCGGTTACGTGTACGGCGCCACCACCGAAGAGGCGATGGCCGTGGCGCGCCGCCTGCGCACCGGCATGGTTCACCTGAACGGCGCCGGTAATGACATCAACGCACCGTTTGGCGGCTACAAGAAGTCCGGCAATGGACGCGAATGGGGCCGGCACGGGCTGGAAGACTTCCTCGAGGTGAAAGCGGTGATGGGTGCATGAAAAAACTTCTGATTGCCGTTTTTCTGGCCGTCGTGGTCATTGGCGCTGTGCTGGTCTTCCGCGCCGGCACCGTTTTCACCGATCAGCAATTGCCGCCGGCGATCGGTATCGATGAACTGAATTTGGACCCGGCCGCAGCGGTGGAACGGTTCGCCAACGCCCTGACCTTCCCGACTATCTCCTATGACGATCGCAATCATTTCGACGCGGATGCATTCGTCGCCTTGCGGGATTACCTGGAAACCGCCTATCCGCTGGTGCACCAAAACGCCGAGCGAACCGTCATCAACGGCTACAGCCTGCTGTTTCATCTGCAAGGCACCAATCCGTCGCTGGAACCGGTGCTGTTCATGAGCCACATGGATGTCGTGCCGATTGAAGAGAACTCCCGCCCGGAATGGACGCATCCGCCGTTCGATGGCATGGTCGAGGATGGGATCATCTGGGGCCGCGGCAGCCTGGATGACAAGATCGGGGTGATTTCCCTGCTGGAATCGATGGAACTGTTGCTGACCCAGGGCCAGCGGCCGGAACGCTCGGTCTATCTCGCCTTTGGCCATGACGAGGAAGTGGGCGGCAAGGATGGCGCGGCTCAGATTGCAAAATACCTGGCGGACCAGGGCCTGAGATTCGATTTCGTGCTGGATGAGGGCGGCGCGGTAACCCAGGACCAGATCGACGGAATCGACAATGAAGTTGCGGTGATCGGCGTTTCCGAGAAGGGTTACGTCAATCTGCGATTGACGGTCGATGCCCCCGGCGGCCATTCCTCGCAACCCCCGAATCAGACCGGCCTGGGTATTCTCAGCCGCGCCATCATCCGGGTGGAAGACAATCCGTTTCCCACCGATATCGAACCGATGATGATGACCGTCAACGCCATCGGTGACCGGCTGCCCTGGACTTCGCGCCTGGCCCTGTCCAACCTCTGGCTGCTGTCACCTCTGGTCGAACGCCAACTGATTTCGGACCCCGGCAGCGCCGCCGGTATCCGCACCACCACGGCCGCAACCATGGCCACCGGCAGCCCCAAGGCCAATATTCTGCCGACCCGGGCCGAGGCGGTGATCAATTTCAGAATTCTTCCGGGTGAAACCGTCGAAACGGTCAAGCAGCGGGTCATCGGCTTGATCGACGACGAACGCGTCACCGTCAGCGACGAATACGGCACCAATCCTTCGCCGGTCTCACCAATCGACACGCGCGGCTACCGGATCATCGCCAGCACCATTCGCGGCACCGACGAGGATATCCTGGTCGCGCCCTACATGGTGCGTGGCGGAACCGATGCGACCAAGTTTTACCGCGTATCGGACAACGTTTATCGCTTCCTGATGGTACGCATCAACGATGACACCATGAGATTCGTCCACGGCATCGACGAACGGGTGCCGGTCGAGGACTACCTGCAGGCCATCCGGTTTTACTACCATGTCATGCGACAGGCGATGATGGAGTAACCTGCAATCACCCACCGGGTCTTCAGTACCATTTAGCGTTTGAGCTTGGAAGTTCAACAGCAGGGTTGCTGTGTGCGGCCCCATAAGCCGCCGAGGGAAGGGTTCCGCCCGGGGCGATTTTCAGGGAGAAAATCGAGGGCCGATGATACAGGATGTATCACCGGGCCGGTCCCGAACAGGCGGGTTCCTGAGTGAGGGTAGCCCGCAGGGCCGGATGGGACAGGGGCCGTATACAGCAACCCTGCTGTTGAACCCCCCGGCCAACAGAGATTCAACGCTATTTTCGTCTTGAGTCTCGCGGACCATAGGTTTTGAACTTCTCCAACACCCGCGCCATTTCCTCCTCGTCCAGTATTACCGGTGCGCCGATTGAAAGGCACTGGTAGTAAGCTTTGGCCAGGTGCTCCACTTCTATTGCCAACGCCAGTGTGCGCGGTAAATCTCGCTCCAGGCAGACCAGGCCGTGATTGGCCATCAGGCAGGCCTTGCGGCCTTGCAGCGCTTTGAGCACGTGATCCGAGAGTTCCTGGGTGCCGAAAGTGGCATAGGCGGAACAGCGGATGTCGCGGCCGCCGGCGGCCGCCACCATGTAGTGGAATGCCGGAATGGCCTTGCCCAGGCAAGCCAGTGTCACGCAGTAATCGGGGTGGGCGTGCACAATGGCCTGCGCGTCGGCGCGTTCACGGTAGATATCCCGGTGAAAACGCCACTCGCTGGAAGGTGCGTGTTTGCCGGTAAACGCCCCATCCATCGACACGCCAACCAGGTCGTCCGGCGCCAGGGCGGAATAAGACATGCCGGAAGGCGTGATGAGCATCCCGTCGTCGGTTCGCACGCTGATGTTGCCGGAGGTGCCCTGGTTGATGCCGCTGGCGTTCATCGCCAGGGCCGTTTCGATGACCGATTCCCGTAACGACCGGCTCACGATGTTGGACTGCCCTGTTCCGGGTACAGCGTCCTCAAGCCGGCTTCGGATGCGGCGCACACGCCCCGTTCGGTAATCAGGCCGGTGACCAGACGGGCGGGCGTGACGTCGAAGGCGTAGTTCCGCGCATCCACTCCGTCCGGCGTGATCTGCACCGAGGTCAGTTCGCCTGTGGCTGTTTTGCCGTAAACGCGGGTGACTTCGTCGGGGTCCCGCTCTTCAATCGGAATGGAGTTCAGACCGTCATCGCAGTCCCAGTCGATCGTCGGACCGGGTAATGCCACGTAAAAAGGAATGCCGTTGTCGTGCGCGGCAAGCGCCTTCAGGTAGGTTCCGATCTTGTTGCAGACATCGCCGTTGCGAGCCGTCCGGTCGGTGCCGGTGATGCAGAGGTCCACCTGACCGTGCTGCATCAGGTGGCCGCCTGCGTTGTCCACAATCACGTCGCAGGGCACACCGTGAGCCGCCAGTTCCCACGCGGTCAGCGCCGCACCCTGGTTGCGCGGCCGGGTTTCATCCGCCCACACGTGCACCGGTATTCCCTCGTCATGCGCCTTGTAAATGGGCGCCAGAGCCGTACCCCAATCCACCGTTGCCAGCCAGCCGGCATTGCAGTGGGTGAGTATATGCAGCGCATCGGAACCCGGCGGCTTGTCCCGCCAGGTTCGGCGCAGCAGGTCGAGACCGTGATCGCCAATGGCCGAATTGATCCGCACATCCTCTTCGCAAATATCCCCCGCCGCGGCATAAGCGGCGTCTGCTCGGTCGACAGGATCGAGTCGATCGAGCACCCGGCGCATTCGATCCATGGCCCAGCGCAAATTGACCGCCGTCGGACGGGTTGCGAGCAATTCGTCGCATGCCTGCTGAAGTTGAGTATTCGCCGGATTCGCCCGCATTGCCATCGCGAGACCGTAGGCCGCCGTCGCTCCGATCAGCGGCGCCCCCCTCACCCGCATCACGCGAATCGCCTCGGCGGCGTCCTGCATGTCACGCAATGTCCGCACGCGAAACTCGTGCGGCAAGCAGGTCTGATCGATGATATCGACCGAACAGCGATCTTGGTTCAGCCAGATGGACCGGTAAGGCGTTCCGTTGATTTCCATGAGTTCGGATTCGTTAATTCTGCCTGCCCTGATAATGGTCAGTCGGCCGCAACAGGTCAATAGCCCGGGTCAGGGAAAAACCGGGTGACAAAATTTGGCACTGGCTTACAAAATCTGACGGCAAAGCGGCTCAAATCAACTGGCTATCACTGACATCATGATATGATATATTCCGTATCGTGTTGTTTTTACGGTTATTTATCAATATTTCACCAATTTAATCTGTAATTGGCATGGTAAATGCATGATAGAGGGTGAATCTAACATGGAATGGAACCGATCGAGACAGGTTCCGCACCGAAGGAATGGAACAATGACACAGACCAAACTTTACCTGACAAACATCTCCTGCCAAAAGCTGCAAAACATTGTCGGCCAGGGATTCGCCTCGCCGTACCAGGTACTGATTTCGGAAAGTGACTATATCGGTATCGCAGGACAAGTCTCCGAACCTGGAAACAGCCAGGCGTCAAACCAGGAATTCAAAGTACCGGCGGCCTACTTCCCGGTTTCCTGGATGAAACGGGTTCTGCAATCCATCGGAATCAAGAGAGGCTGACTGCTCTCGCGCCCGAGGCGCGACTCCAACCGGGTCATTTCGACCTCGCACACCACACACAGCACGGCGATTTCCGCTTATAATTGGCAGTCCGGGTTACCCCCTTTACGGGTTCTTGCACATGTCATTGATCGATAATTTTTCCAAGCCGCGCTGGCAGCACAAAGATGCCGAGGTCAGAAAAGCCGCGGTGGCGGAACTGGACGATACGTCCATATTGCTCGAACTGGTAAAAACGGATCCCGATGCCGGTGTTCAGGCGCAAGCCCTGGCGCGTATTTCGGGGGCTGATCACCTGGATGAACTGATTACCACGCTCAGTGGCGACCTGCAAAAACAGGCCAGGTCGCAGCGGCTTGACCAATTGCTTCCAGGGCCCGACCAACTGAAATCCATCGACAATGACGAGACCCTGGTTCGAATCGCGTCATTGACCGACGACACAGACCTGGTATCGAAGGCAATGGCGCAGGTCAGCAATCCGGACGTTCGCATGCAGGTCGCGGCCTCGCATCCGCAAGCCCGTTTGAGATTATGCGCCGCCCGTGGGATAGAAGACCGGGACTTGCTGCAGAAGCTGATGCAACAGTCCAGGAACAAGGACAAGGCGGTGTACCGCCACTGCAAGGATGTCCTCGATGCGCACCAGGCAGCCCGGCAAGCCGAGGCCGAACAGCAGGAACGGATTCAACACCTGGTGGAAAAGGCGATCGAACTGCCCGGTATCCTTGATGCCGTCGAGTTCAG
>Ga0210063_1000617_pt1 | contig 10206 bp, 7 predicted proteins | sample Muzzi_PWA_D1_FD_185529 | JGI IMG/M metagenome (GOLD analysis project Ga0210063, IMG submission 185529) | Wetland microbial communities from San Francisco Bay, California, USA, that impact long-term carbon sequestration - Muzzi_PWA_D1 (SPAdes) | ecosystem: Environmental > Aquatic > Marine >... | reverse complement strand
GGCGACAGGACCCGCCGGCCCGGAGCTCAAAACAGGTCCGTCGACGCATAGCCTCAGGTAGCCGTCGCCGTCTGGCTTCGGAACGGCGCAGCCATAGCAAGCGCCGAAGCCGCAGGCCATTGGCGCCTCATGGGCGAGCTGGCATGGGACGCCGGCCGACTCGCAAAGCTGCTGGACAGCCTCCAGCATCGGAGGCGGGCCGCAGGAGTAGACGACGGCGGAGCCGGCGTCGTCGCCCTCCAGCATCGTCGTCAGCAGGTCGGTGACGTAGCCGCGGTGGCCGGCGTGGCCGTCCTCGCTGGCCAGCCGGACCTCGGGGCAGAGATCGCCGCCGGAGCCGCAGAAGAGGTCGAGGCCGCCGCTGTGGGCGGCATCTCGAAACCCGAGCAGGACCCGCAGCGGCACGCCTTCCTCGGCCAGCCGCCGGCGCAGGATCGCCAGCGGCGCGACCCCGATCCCGCCGCCGACCAGGATCGCCCCGGCCGCCCCGGGATTGACCTCGCGCGGCATCGCGAACCCGTTGCCGAGCGGACCGGTCACCCATGCCCCCTCGCCCTCGCGCAGCTCGCAGAGCCGCTCGGTGCCGGGGCCGATGCTCTCGGCGAGGAACTCGAGCCGGACCCCGCTCGCCGCCGGAGCCGCCTCGGCGACCGAGATCGCCCGCGGCAGGAAGGGACGTCCGCCCTCGCCCTCCCAGCGCTCGGCGCCGGCCAGCATGTAGAACTGGCCGGGCAGCGGCTCCGGCCCCTCGCGGTCGAGCACCGAAAAGACCCGGTAGCCGCCCGACTCGCGGTTCGCCGCGACCTCGCAAAGCCGCCGCCCGAACGGCGCGGTCGCCGCGCTCATCGCGGCTGCGGGGACCGGGTGCGGTGCAGCTCCTGCAGGGAGACGACCTCGGCGCCGCCCGCCCTGGCGGCGGCGATCGCCCGCACCGCGGCGGTGGCGCCGGTCATCGTGGTCACGCAGGGGATCCCGTGGCGGACCGCGGCGCTGCGGATCTCGTAGCCGTCGGCGCGCGCGCCTGACCCGGTCGGGGTGTTGATCACCAGGTCGCATTCGCGCTTGCGGATCAGGTCAACGACGTGCGGCGAGCCCTCCCCCAGCTTGTTGATCCGGGTCACCGGGACGCCCATCTGGGCGATCGCCTGGGCGGTGCCGCCGGTCGCGATCACCTCGAACCCGAGGTCGTGGAACCGGGCCGCCAGCTGGGTCGCCGCCGGCTTGTCGGTGTCGGTGACGGTGATGAAGACCGAGCCCTCCTCGGGCAGCCGCACCCCGGCCGCCGCCTGCGCCTTGCCGAACGCGGTCGGGAAGTCGGCGGCGACCCCCATCACCTCGCCGGTGCTCTTCATCTCCGGGCCGAGCACCGAGTCGGCACCCGCAAAGCGGGCGAAGGGCAGGACCGCCTCCTTGACGCTGACGTGCTCGAGCGGCCCCTCCGGCAGGTCCTGGTCGGCGAGCCGCTCGCCCAGCATCAGCCGTGCCGCGATCTTCGCCAGCGGCGCCCCGATCGCCTTCGAGACGAAGGGAACGGTGCGCGAGGCGCGAGGGTTGGCCTCGATCACGTAGAGCCGCCCGCCGGCGACCGCGAACTGGATGTTGAGCAGGCCCACGACGCCCAGCTCGAGGGCGATCCGCTCGGTGGTCGCCCGGATCTCGTCGAGCATCTCGGTGCCGAGGCTGAGCGGCGGGATCACGCAGGCCGAGTCGCCGGAGTGGATCCCGGCCTCCTCGACGTGCTGCATGATCCCCGCGACCCAGACGCTCTCGCCGTCGCCGAGCGCGTCGACGTCGACCTCGATCGCGTTCTCGAGGAAGCGGTCGAGCAGCAGCGGGTGCTCCTGGTCGGCCTTGACGTTGTTGCGCAGGTAGGTCGCGAGGTCGTCGGTCGAGTAACAGATCTCCATCGCGCGGCCGCCCAGCACGTAGGAGGGCCGGACCAGCAGCGGGAACCCGACCTCGGCCGCGATCACCTCCGCCTCCTCGGCCGAGAGCGCCGTCCCGTAGGGCGGGTGCTCGATCCCCAGCCGGCGCAGCAGGGCGCCGAACCGGCCGCGGTCCTCGGCGAGGTCGATCGCGTCGACCGGGGTGCCGAGCAGCGGCACACCGGCTTCTTCCAGGGTGCGGGCGAGGCGCAGCGGGGTCTGGCCGCCGAACTGGACGATCACCCCCTCCGGCTTCTCCCGCTCGCAGACCGCGAGCACGTCCTCGGCGGTGAGCGGCTCGAAGTAGAGCCGGTCGGAGGTGTCGTAGTCGGTGGAGACCGTCTCCGGGTTGCAGTTGACCATCACCGCGTCGCGGCCCATCTCGCGGGCGGTCATCGCGGCGTGCACGCAGCAGTAGTCGAACTCGATCCCCTGGCCGATCCGGTTCGGGCCGGCGCCGAGGATCACCACCGAGTCGCCGTCGCCGCGCCGCACCTCGGAGGCGGGCGGCGAGCCGTCGGCGCGGCGCCGCTCGTGGCCGGAGTAGTAGTACGGGGTCGCCGCCTCGAACTCGGCGGCGCAGGTGTCGACCGCCTTGTAGGTGCGGGCCAGACCCTCGGTGCCGTCCCCCTCGCGGGCCAGCGCCTCCAGCTCGCGCAGGAACCAGCGGTCGACGAGGCAGCGCTCGTGGACCTCCTCGACCCCGAGCCCGCGCCGGAAGGCCTCGAGGATCAGGTCGAAGCGCTCGGCCCGCGGCATCTCCAGCGCCGCTAGCAGCTCCCCGTCGTCGCTGGGCGGCTCGGCCGGCGAGTCGAGCTCACGCGAGCGCATCGCCTTGGCGAAGGACTCGCGGAAGGTGCGGCCGATCGCCATCGCCTCGCCGACGCTCTGCATGTAGGTCGAGAGCCGGCCCTCGGAGCCGGGGAACTTCTCGAAGGCGAAACGCGGGATCTTGGTCACCACGTAGTCGATCGTCGGCTCGAAGGAGGCAGGGGTGGCGCGGGTGATGTCGTTGGGGATCTCCTCCAGGGCGTAGCCGACCGCCAGCTTCGCCGCCATCTTGGCGATCGGGAACCCGGTCGCCTTCGAGGCGAGGGCGGAGGAGCGGGAAACCCGCGGGTTCATCTCGATCACGACGATCTCGCTGCTCTCCGGGTTGACCGCGAACTGGACATTGGAGCCGCCGGTCTCGACCCCGATCGCCCGGATCACCGCGATCGCCTGGTCGCGCAGGTCCTGGTACAGCGGGTCGGGCAGAGTCTGGGCCGGGGCGACGGTGACCGAGTCGCCGGTATGGACGCCCATCGGGTCGACGTTCTCGATCGAGCAGATGATCACCACGTTGTCGTTGCGGTCCCGCATCACCTCGAGCTCGAACTCGCCCCACCCGATCACCGACTCCTCGACCAGGACCTGGTTGATCGGGCTCGCCGCGAGGCCCTCGGAGACGACCTGGCGCAGCTCGGTCTCGGTGTACCCGACCCCGCCCCCCTGGCCGCCCATCGTGAAGGCGGGCCGGACGATCGCCGGCAGGGTGATCCGGCCCGCCGCCAGCCCCTCGTCGAGCTCGGCGAGGGTCTCGACCGTGATCGACCAGGGGATCCGCAGCCCGGCGTCGGTCATCGTCTGGCGGAACTCCTCGCGGTCCTCGGCGCGGCGGATCGCCGCCGCGTCGGCCCCGATCAGCTCGACGCCGAACCGGTCCAGGGTGCCGTCCTCCTGCAGCGCCATCGCCAGGTTGAGCGCGGTCTGGCCGCCCAGGGTGGGCAGCAGCGCGTCGGGCCGCTCCTTCTCGATGATCTTGGCCACCGGGCCGGGCAGCAGCGGCTCGATGTAGGTGGCGGTGGCGAACTCGGGATCGGTCATGATCGTCGCCGGGTTGGAGTTGACCAGGACCACCTCGTAGCCCTCCTCGAGCAGCACCTTGCAGGCCTGCACGCCGGAGTAGTCGAACTCGGCGGCCTGGCCGATCACGATCGGGCCGGAGCCGATGACCAGGATCTTGTCGATGTCGTCTCTACGCGGCAAGGGCGAGGAACCTCTCGAATAGGTGGCGGGCGTCGTGCGGGCCGGGACCGGCCTCGGGGTGGTATTGGACGGTGGCGCCGGCGACGTCGCGCAGCACCAGCCCCTCGACCGTGCGGTCGTAGAGGTTGAGCTGGGAGAGCTCGGCGACCCCGAAGTCGGTCTCCCAGCGGACCGGCTCGTCGGCCTCGATCCGCGGCTCGCCGCCCGGCCCCTCGACCGCGAAGCCGTGGTTCTGGGAGGTGATCTCGATCCGGCCCGTCTCCAGGTCCTTGACCGGGTGGTTGGCGCCACGGTGGCCGAACGGCAGCTTGTAGGTGCGCAGACCGACCGCCCGGCAGAGCAGCTGGTGACCGAGGCAGATCCCGAACACCGGCCGTTTGCCGACGATCCCGCGCACCGTCTCGACCACGTAGTCGAGCGCCGCCGGGTCGCCGGGGCCGTTGGCGAGGAAGACGACGTCGGGGTCCTCGGCCAGCACCGCCTCGGGACCGGTGTCGCAGGGCAGCAGCGTGAGCTTGCAGCCGTGGGCGCGGAGCTGGCGGATGATGCTCAGCTTCACCCCGGTGTCGATCCCGACCACGTGCGGGCCCTCGCCGTCGAACCGGACCGGCTCGGCCGGGGTGACGGTGCGGGCGAGGTCGGCTCCCGCCATCGAGGGCTCGGCGGCGATCGCCTCACGTGCCTCCGCCTCCGGCGTCGCGGCCGGGAAGACGCCGCCCCGCATCGAGCCGCGGTCGCGCAGGTGGCGAACCAGGGCGCGGGTGTCGACCCCGGAGATGCCCGGCACGCCGCAGTCGGAGAGCCAGTCGAGCCAGCCGCCCTCGGCGCTGGCGGCGTCCTCGCCGTTCTTGGCGTCGCGCATCACCACGCCGCGGGCGTGGACGCGGTCGGACTCCATCGCAGCGGCGCTGACCCCGTAGTTGCCGACCAGCGGGTAGGTGAAGACGATGATCTGGCCCGCGTAGGAGGGATCGGTGACCGACTCCTGGTAGCCGGTCATCGCGGTGTTGAAGACGACCTCGCCGGTCACCGCGCCGTCGGCGGCGCAGGCCAGCCCCTCGAGCCGCGTCCCGTCCTCGAGCAGCAGGTAGGCCCCGGCCCCGCTCATCGCCACCACCCTCCATCCCGTGGTTCCTTTTTCGCCGTGGTGGGAAACAAAGAACCGCGCGATGGGGTCACGACGCCACTCCGAGCGAGAAGGAGCGCAGGCGGTAGGCGACCTGTCCGGCGGCGACGGTCATCAGCACGCGGCCGGTCAGGGCGCGACCGGCGCACCAGGAGTTCTGCGAGCGGCTCTCGTAGCCGTCCTCTCCCGCCGTCCACTCGGCGGCGAGGTCGCAGAGGGCGATGTTCGCTTCCGCGCCGGGGGTCAGGGTCGGCCGCTCGACCCCGAACGGGGCGGCGCCGCCGGCCATCCGCTCGACCAGCAGCGACAGCCCGATCGCCCCGGGCAGCACCAGCTCGGTGTGGAGGGCGGCGAAGGCGGTCTCCAGCCCGGTCACGCCCATCGCCGCCTGCTCGAAGGGGACGTCCTTTTCCTCGGCTTGGTGGGGGGCATGGTCGGTGGCGACGCACTCGACGGTGCCGTCGCGCAGGCCCTCGATCAGAGCCTGGCGGTCGGCCTCGCCGCGCAGCGGCGGGTTCATCTTGAAGCGCCAGGGGTCGAGGCTGCGGACCGCCTCGTCGGTGAGGCAGAGGTGGTGCGGGCTGGCCTCGGCGGTGATCTGCACCCCGGCCGCCTTGGCGGCGCGCACCGCCTCGACCGACTCCGCCGCGGAGAGGTGCTGGACGTGGATCCGCGCCCCCTCGTAGGCGGCCAGCGCGGCGTCGCGGGCGACCATCGTCGACTCCGAGACCGAGGGGATGCCGGCGATCCCGACCGCGGCCGAGACCGGGCCCTCGTGCATCGCGCCGCTCCCGGAGAGCTCGGGGTCCTCCTCGTGCAGGGCGATGTTGCCGCCGCAGAGCCGCTGGTACTGGAGGGCGCGTCGCATCACCCGGGCGCTCGCGATCGGCAGCCCGTCGTCGGAGAACCCGACCGCGCCGGCCTCGCGCAGCTCGACCATCTCGGCCAGCTCCTCGCCCTTCATGTCGACCGTCACCGTGGCCAGGAACCCGACCGGGACCGAGGCGCCGGCCCGCGCCATCTCGCGCAGCGCCGCGACGTCGGCGGCGGTGGAGACCGGCGGCTCCGTGTTGGCCATCGCGAGGATCCCGCAGTAGCCGCCGGCGGCGGCGGCGCGGGCGCCCGTCTCGACGTCCTCCTTGTGCTCCTGACCGGGGGTGCGCAGGTGGACGTGGGGGTCGAAGAAGGCGGGGAAGGCATGCAGGCCCTCGGCCTCGACCAGCTCGGCGCCGTCGGCCGACGCCTCGCCGGGCGGCGCCAGCTCGGCGATCTCGCCGTCGCGGACGACGACGTCGAGGACGTCGTCGATCCCGGCGACGGGGTCGAGCACCGTGGCGCGGCGCAGGACCAGGCTCGCCGCCTCGCCGGGGCGGTGGTCGAGCAGCTCGCCGACCCGGCTCAGGCCGCCGCTCATGCCGGCTGTCCGATCCGGGCGCCGCTGCCCTCCGGGTCGCCGCCGGCCTCGGGCAGCTCCGCCCCGGCCAGCAGCTCATAGAGGATCGCCATCCGCACCACCAGGCCGGCTGCCACCTGCTCGGCGATCAGCGACTGCGGCGAGTCGATCGCCTCGCCGGAGAGCTCGACCCCGCGGTTGACCGGGCCGGGGTGCATCAGCAGCTGGCGCGGCCCGAGCCGGCGGCCGTCGATCTGGAAGCTCGCCGCGTACTCGCGCAGCGAGGGCACGTAGCTCTCCCGCATCCGCTCCTGCTGCATCCGCAGCGCGTAGACGGCGTCCGCCTCGCCGAGCCGGTCCAGCGAGTGGACGACCTCGCAGCCCAGCTCCTCGATCCCGCGCGGGATCAGGGTCGGCGGCCCGCAGACCGTGACCTCCGCCCCCATCTGCTGGAAGGCGATCAGGTTGGAGCGGGCGACGCGGCTGTGCAGGACGTCGCCGACGATCCAGATCCGGCGGCCCTCGAGGCTGCCCAGCCGACGCCGCAGCGTGTAGACGTCGAGCAGCGCCTGGCTCGGGTGCTCGCGCTTGCCGTCGCCGGCGTTGACGACCGCCGCGCTCGCCCAGCTGGCGACCATCTGCGCGGCGCCCGCGTAGGGGTGGCGGATCACGATCGCCGCCGGGTCGTAGGCGGAGAGGGTCGCCACCGTGTCCTTCAGCGACTCGCCCTTGTCGACCGAGGACCCCGCCGCCTTGACCGAGACCAGGTCCGCGGAGAGCCGCTTCGCGGCCAGCTCGAAGGAGCTCGAGGTGCGGGTGCTCGACTCGTAGAAGAGGGTGACGACGGTGCGGCCGCGCAGGGTCGGGACCTTCTTGATGTCGCGGCGGCCGACCTCGGCGAAGCTCTCGGCGCGGTCGAGGATCGCCTCGATCTCGGCCCGGGTGAGGTCGTCGATCGCCAGCAGGTGCTTCATGCCAGCGCCTCCTCGTGTGCGGCGATCGTCACCCGGTCGACCCCGTCGCTCTCCTCGAGGCTGACGTTGACCCGCTCCTCGCGGGAAGTCGGCAGGTTCTTGCCGACGTAGTCGGGCCGGATCGGCAGCTCGCGGTGACCGCGGTCGCAGAGCACCGCCAGCTGCACCCGGCGCGGCCGGCCGTAGTCGAAGAGAGCGTCGATCGCGGCGCGCACCGTGCGGCCGGTGAAGAGGACGTCGTCGACCAGGACGATGGTGCGGGCGCTGACGTCGAACTCGATGTGCGAGGCGTGGACGGTCGGCTGTGCGGCGGGCGAGATCGCGCCGACGTCGTCGCGGTAGAAGGAGATGTCGATGTCGCCGATCGGCAGCTCGGCGTCTGTCAGCTCGGTCAGCGCGCCATGCAGGCGGCGGGCGAGGACGGCGCCCCGGGTGTGGATACCGACGATCGCCAGGCGGGCGGAGTCGGGGTTCTTCTCGGCGATCTCATGGGCGATCCGCTTCAGCGTTCGCCGCAGGTCGTCGCGCTCCAGCACGACCTTCTCACTCATTTGGCTTCCTTCCTGGCCTCGCGGGACCGGGTTAAAGGACGGCTGCACTGTAGCAACGGGGGGTGACGGCCAGCCCCGCTTCTGCGAAGCTTCATCCCGTGTTGCGGGAAGCGCGGGAGGCGATCGAAGCGCACGCCGCCGCCGGGCGGCGGTTCGAGGCCGGCGGGGTCGACGGCTTCGTGCTCGAGCGGGGTGAGGGCGACCCGGTCGTGCTGATGCACGGCGTCCCGGTCAGCAGCTTCCTCTACCGCAAGGTCGCCCCGGAGCTGGCCGAGCGCGGCCTGCGCGCCGTCGCCTTCGACCTGCCGGGCCTCGGCCTGGCCGAGCGGCCGCGCGAGTTCGACTACACCTGGTCCGGCCTCGCCACCTACACCGAAGCGGCGCTCGACGCGCTGGGGATTGAGCGCTGCCACCTGGTCGTCCACGACATCGGCGGCCCGATCGGGTTCGAGTGGGCGATCCGCCACCCCGACCGGGTGCTCTCGCTGACCGCGCTCAACACCCTGGTCGACACCGCCCACTTCCACCGGCCCTGGACCATGCACCCGTTCTCGATCCGCGGGGTCGGCGAGCTCTGGCTGCGGGGGACGCCGAGCTTCATGTTCGCCCAGCTCTTCTACCTGCAGGGGGTGGCGAACCGGGCCGCCGTGCCCAGGGCGGAGGTCTACGCCCACCACGCGCTGCTGCGCCGCGGCGACAACGGCCGCGCCTTCCTGCGGATCATGCGCGGCTTCGAGCTGGGCGAGGCGAAGGAACGGTATTTCTTCGAGGGCCTGACCGGCCGGCCCTACCCGGCCCAGGTGGTCTGGGGACGCGAGGACCCGGCGCTGCGCGAGGTGCGGCGGCTGGCGGTGCAGGACGCGCTCGGGGTCGAGTCCCCCACCCTGCTCCCCGCCAAGCACTTCCTGCAGGAGGACCACGCCGCCGAGGTCGCCGAGGCCATCTCAGCAATAGCAACGTAGGACCCGTCCCGGTAGGGGTGGAGCGTCTTGTACTTTTTCGGCCGTCCGCCCGGAGGCGACAGCCGCTGTCCTTGCCCCGAAAAAGTTAAGCGGAACCCCTACCGGGGCGGGTCCTCAGCCAGGTGCGGCTCGCCTCGCTCTGCGAAGGGGATCTCGATCGTGTCGAAGTCGCGCGGGGCGATCGTCGGCTCGAAGACCTCGCGCGCCTCGTCGAGCAGCTTGCCGACGTGGTAGCGGGAGGAGATGTGGACGAGGGCGAGCAGCTTCACGTGCGCCTCGGCGGCGACGGCGGCCGCCTGGCCGACCGTCGAGTGGCCGGTGTCGGCGGCCCGCTGCACCTCCTCCTCGGCGAAGCTCGCCTCGTGGACCAGCAGGTCGGCGTCGGCGGCCGCCGAGACGGTCGCCGGCGAGGGCGCGGTGTCGCCGCTGAGGACGACCGTGCGGCCGGGCCGGGCGGCGCCCATCACCTGCTCGGGGGCGACGGTCCCGGCGCTGCCCTCGACCGACTCGCCGCGCTGCAGGGCGGCGAAGGCGGGGCCTTCGGGGACGCCGGCGGCAACCGCCGCCTCGGGGTCGAACCGGCCGGGGCGCTCCGCCTCGACCAGCGCGTACCCGTTGGCGCGCACACTGTGCGCGGCTTCGTAGGCACGCACCTCGTAGCCCTCGTGGGGGACGGCGCGGCCGGCCGGCAGCTCGACCAGCTCGACCGCGAAGCCGAGCCGCCCGATCAGCGGCTTCAGGATCTTGAACAGGTCGCCGAGGCCGGGTGGGCCGTGGACGACCAGCGGCACCGTGCGGTCGGTCAGGTCGTAGGTCTTCAGCAGGCCGGGCAGGCCGAGGATGTGGTCGGCGTGGAAGTGGGTGAGGTAGATCTCGTCGACCTGGACCAGGCCCGAGCAGCGCTGCATCTGGCGCTGAGTCCCTTCGCCGCAGTCGAACAGCAGCCGCTCGCCGCCCCGCGCCACCAGCACGCTGGCGGTCGACCGCCGGGCCGACGGCACCGAGCCGCCGGTACCGAGGAAGGTCACCGATAGATCCATCGGCGGCGAGCCTACGCGAAGCTGGGGTCAGGCTCGGCCCTCGCACCGGCCTCGAGCGCGACTTCGCGAAGGCCCTCCTCGGTCCACCGATCCAGGGCAAAGTCGGCAGCGGGCCTGGTCCGCCGCCGCTGGTTGTTGCGCGCGGGCTCGAGCCGCAGCCGACCCTCGAACTCGGCAACGGCGTCGATCGGGACGAGATAAACGCTG
>Ga0210063_1000615_pt1 | contig 10213 bp, 8 predicted proteins | sample Muzzi_PWA_D1_FD_185529 | JGI IMG/M metagenome (GOLD analysis project Ga0210063, IMG submission 185529) | Wetland microbial communities from San Francisco Bay, California, USA, that impact long-term carbon sequestration - Muzzi_PWA_D1 (SPAdes) | ecosystem: Environmental > Aquatic > Marine >... | reverse complement strand
CAGCACCGCCGGAACGGAGACGTAACCGCCGGTGCCCAACACCACCTGCACTCCCAGCCGCCGCACCAGACGCCACGCCTGGCCGGTGGAACGGGCCAGGGTCCACGCCGCCCGGGCCTTGCCCACCAGACCCTGGCCCACCACCGGTCGCGCCGCCAGGGCATGGAACGGCAGCCCCCGGGACGGTACCAGCCGCGCTTCGAGGCCGCGAGAGGAGCCCGCAAAACTCACCGTCCACCCCCTGTCGCGCAGCGCTTCCCCGACCGAGAGGGCCGGGAAGATATGCCCGCCCGTACCGCCTCCGGTGAGCAAAACGTGCCGTGGGGCTGTGGTGTTTGCCATCGCATCATCCATGCTGCGAAACATTCAAGATGACGCCGCACGCCGCCAGGGTCGTGACCAGCGACGAGCCGCCATAGGAAACGAAGGGCAAGGGCATGCCGGTGGTGGGCACGAGAGCCAGGGCGACACTGATGTGGGTCAGCGCCTGGATCGTGATCACCGCCGTCAAGCCCCAGGCCAGGAAGCTGCCGAAGCGATCCGGGGCGTGGCGCCCCGCCTGGATACCCCGGGCCAGGAACAAACCAAAACCCGCCAGCAGGGCCACCGCGCCGATCAGTCCCAATTCCTCGCACACGATGGAGAAGATGAAGTCGGAATGGGGGTGGGGCAGGAAGTGCAGCTTCTGGATCCCCTCCCCCAGGCCCAGTCCTCCCAGGCCGCCGGACCCCACCGCGATCAGCGATTGGTTGATCTGGAAACCCGCTCCCGTGGGATCCTGCTCGGGGTTCAAGAACGTCATCCACCGCTCGGCGCGGTAGGGGGCCATCTTGACCAACATATAGACCGTCGGGAGTCCCACCGCCACCGCCAGGCCCAGATAGGTCAGGGAGAGCCCGCCCAGGAAGAGCATCACCCCGGAGGTCGCCAGAAGCAGCACCGTGGTGCCGAGGTCCGGCCCCAACAGAATCAATCCCGCCAGCGCCGACAGCACCACCCCACAGGGCAGCAGGAAGACCGGCTGGTTGATGCGCTCCCATTTGCGATCGATGTGGTACGCCAGGAACGGCACCAGCGCCAGCTTGGCCAGCTCCGAGGGCTGGAAGGAGAAGCCCGCCAGCACGAACCACCGGTGGGTGTTGTTCAGGGCGGGAGCGAAGAGCACCGCCACCAGAAGCAGCAGCGTCCCCCCCAACAGGCCGTAGATCAACAGGCGACGCCGGAACTGTTGGTAGTCCAGATGCATCGTGATACCCATCAGCAGCAGACCCAACCCGGCGGCGATACCCTGCTTGACCAGGAAGGGGTTGACCCCAAAATCTTTGTCCCGGGCCACCGCCGTGCTGGCGGAATAGACCATCACCAGGCCGAAGATCGTCAGCGCCACGATGGTGGTGAAGAGCACCTTGTCAAAGGCTAGCTTTTTAGCCATGACCACCTCCCGTGGGCTCTTCGAGCTGCCCCACTAGATGCTGAAAGCGCTCCCCCCGCTGGCGAAAACTGGAGAATTGATCAAAGCTGGCGCAGGCGGGCGACAGCAGGACGATCTCCCCGGGGCGCGCCCGGTTCGCCGCAGCGGCCACGGCCCGCTCCAGGGTCTTGGCCAGCGTCCACGGCGCGCTCGACCCCAGCGCCTCGGCGAAGGATTCCGCCGCTTCACCGATCAGGTACAGGTGCCGCGCCTTGCGGTTCACCAGTTCCGCCAGCGCACCGGGATCGTCCCCCTTGGCCCGACCCCCAAGAATCAGGTGCACGCTGCCATCGGGCAGATCCTCCAGGGACTTCATGGTGGCGGCGAGGTTGGTGCCCTTGGAATCGTCGTAGAAGACCACCCCGGCCACCGCCGCCACCCGCTCCATGCGGTGGGGCAAGCCCTGAAAATGCGCCAGGGCGGTGCGCAAGGCTGCGGGCTCCACTCCCTGGGAGCGGGCCAGGAGCGCCGCCGCCATGGCGTTTTCCAGATTGTGGGCGCCCGCCAGGGGCACGGCGGCGCGGTCGAAGAGGGGGAGCGGTTCCGCCTGGGGCGCCACCTCGACCACCTGATCTCCCGCCAGGTAGCAACCGTCCTCCACGGCGCCCCGGCGGGAGAACCAGCGACGGCGCGCCCGCCCGGTCCTCGGGGCTTTGGCCAGCGCCGCGGCCTCCGGATCGTCGGCGTTGAACACCGCCACGTCGGAGAGCTCCTGGCGGTGGAAGATCGCGGCCTTGGCGGCGCCGTAGGCCTCGAAGGAGGGATAGCGGTCCAGATGATCCGGGGTCAGGTTCAGCAACGCCGCCGCCCGGGGCCGGAAAGTATCCACCGCTTCCAGCTGGTAGCTGGACATTTCCACCACGAAGGTCCGCCCCGGCGGTCCCTCCACCCGGCTGGAGATGGGTTCCCCGATGTTGCCGCACACCTCCACCGCTCGCCCGGCGGCCCGCAGCATGGCGCCGGTCATCTCCGTCGTCGTGCTCTTGCCGTTGGTGCCGGTGATCGCCACCACCGGCCCTTCGAGGAGGGGATAGGCCAGCTCCACTTCCGAGATCACCGGCACCCCCGCCCGGCGGGCGGCCTCGATCCAGGGTCGCTCCGGGGGCACTCCGGGGCTCAGGACCATGCCGTCCAGCGCCGCGGGGACCTGCGCCGCGGCGTTGTCTCCCGTGACGCAACGCAACTCCAGTTGGGGATGATGCACCAGTTCGCCCAGTGCATTCAGGGGCAACACCTCCAGGGGCCGATCATCCACCGCCACCACCGCCACCCCCCGGGAGAGCAGCAGGCGCACCGCCGCCTGGCCGGAGACCCCCAGCCCATAGACGGCGACCTGGCGCCACGGCGTTGTTCCCCAGGGTCCACTCATCGCAATTTCAGGGTCGCCAATCCGATCAGAGCGAAGATCAGGCCCGCGATCCAGAAGCGGACGATGATCTTGGACTCCGCCCAACCGGAGAGTTCAAAGTGGTGGTGTAGCGGCGCCATCTTGAGCACCCGCTTGCCGGTGAGTTTGAACGACGCCACCTGCAGGATCACCGACAGCGCCTCCAACACGAAGAGACCGCCGACGATGACCAGCAAGAGCTCCTGCTTGGCGAGCACCGCCACCGTGCCGATGGCGGCGCCGATGGCCAGCGAGCCCACATCCCCCATGAAGACCTCCGCCGGATGGGCGTTGAACCACAGGAAGCCGAGACTGGCCCCGCCCAGAGCGGCGCAGAAGATGGCCACCTCCCCCACCTGGGGCACGAAGGGGACTTGCAGATAGCTGGCGATCCCGTTGTGGCCGGCGACGTAGGTGAAGATGGCATAGGTGCTGGAGGCCACCAGGGTGGCGCCGATGGCCAGCCCGTCCAGGCCGTCGGTCAGGTTGACCCCGTTGGAGCAGCCCACCAGCACCAGCATCAGGAAGGGCACGTAGAACACGCCCAGGGGCAGGACCAGGTCCTTGAAGAAGGGGAAGGTCAGGTTCGGATCGAAGGGGATCTCCAGGGGCAGGTGCAGCAGGGCCAGCCCGGCGCCCCCCGCCACCGCCAGTTGCAGGGCGAACTTGGCCCGCGCCGACAGCCCCTTGTTGTGACGCCGCACCACTTTCAAGTAGTCGTCGGCGAAGCCGATGGCCCCGAAGGCGGTGGTCGTGCCCACCACCAACCAGATGTACGGGTTGGTGAGATCCGCCCACAGCAGGGTGCCGGAGAGCAGTGCAAGGAGGATCAGCAGCCCCCCCATGGTGGGCGTCCCGGCCTTCCCCTGGTGACTCTGGGGGCCTTCCTCCCGGATGCTCTGCCCCACCGAGAGGCGGCGCAGGGTGCGGATGCACCACGGCCCCAGGAGCAGGGAGAGCACCAACGCCGTCAGAATGGCCCCCGCCGCCCGGAAGGTGATGTACCGAAAGACGTTGAAGACCGGGTAGACATCGCTCAACGGGAAGAGCAGATGATAGAGCATCAGGGCACCCCCCCGGCATCGGCGGATCCCGCCAGGGCTGCCACCACGGCATCCAGACCGACCCCGCGGGACCCCTTGACCAGCAGCAGGTCTCCATCCCGCAGCCGCCCGGGCAACCACGCCGCGGCTTCCGCCGCAGTGGCGAACCAGTGGGTCTCCGCGCCCGCCTCGGCGGCCGCTTCGGTCAGATCCCGAGCCAGCACCCCCACCCCCACCACCGGCGAGAAATCCCACCGGGCCGCCGCAGCGCCCACCCGACGGTGGAAGGCGGAACCTTCCGGTCCCAACTCCAACATATCCCCCAGCACCGCCCAGCGGCGGCCCTCGGCGTTCTCCAGGGGGAATGCCGCGGCGCTTTCCAGGGCGCGCTGCGCGGCATCGGGGTTGGAGTTATAACTGTCGTCGATGACCACCAGTCGCCCCTCGGCCCGGGTGATGGCGCGCACCTCGCCCCGTCCGGCGGCCCCCCGCAGGGACTGCGCCCCGCGGGCGATCTCCTCCACCGTCAGCCCCAGCGCCCAACCGGTGGCGGCGGCGGCCAGGAAGTTTTCCACGTTGTAGAGGCCATGGAGGGGCAGGGTCACCGGGCACCCTTCCCCGGCGATGTGCAGGGTGAAGCGGCTGCCGATCTCCCCCGGCGGCGCCGAGCGCACATCGAGAGCCGTGGCCTCCGGCACCACGGGGTTGGAGGGCTCCCGCCCCAGACCGTAATAGACCGTCCGACCGTGATGGCGTTGGGCGATGCGCCGCACCAGGGGGTCATCCGCGTTGGCCACCACCAGGCCCCCCGCCCCGCTCGCCGGCAGCCCTTCCAGCAGTTCCGCCTTGGCCTCGGCGATGGCCTCCAGGGAGCCGAAAAACTCCAGGTGCGCCGGGCGCACGTTGGTGAACACCGCCACGTCCGGTCGCGCCAGGCGGGAGATGCGCCCCAATTCCCCCGGCTCCGACATGCCCATCTCTGCCACCATCCACTGGGTGTCGTCGGGGATGCCCAGCAAGGCCAGGGGGAACCCCAACAGATTGTTCAAGTTGCCGGGGCTTTTGGCGACCCGGAAGCGCACCGCCAGCACCGCCGCCAGCAGTTCCTTGGTGGTGGTCTTGCCCGCCGATCCGGTGATCCCCACGAGCTTTTCCGGCACCTGCCGCCGCACCCCCCGGGTCAGGGCGTGGAGGGCTTCGAGGGCATCCTCCACCCGCACCACCGCCCCGGTGCCGCCGCCCTCCTCCGCCCAGCTCTCCACCGCCTCCGGGTGGGCCGCTAGATAGCGCCCCTCCACCACCACCGCCGCCGCCCCCGCCGCCAGCGCCGCGGTGACGAAGCGATGGCCATCGGTACGCTCCCCCGGCAGGGCGAAAAACAGCTCCCCGCCCCGCACCTGGCGGGAATCCAGGGTCGCGCCCTCAAACGTGCCGTGGGGGTCGCCCTGGATCACGTGGCCCTCCATCATTTCCACCGCCTCAGCGACGCGCCGTGCGACCAAGGCGCACCTCCAGTGCTGTCAGAGCTTCCTGCCGATCCGAAAACGGCAGCGCTTCGCCGCGGATCACCTGGACCGCTTCATGGCCCTTGCCCGCCACCAGGACCACGCCATCCGGCGGCGTTACGGCGACGGCCCGGTGGATCGCTTCCCGGCGATCCGGCAACACCCGATACCGGGGGTTGCCACTGGCCCGTAGACCGACTTCGACCTGGCGCAAAATCTCCATGGGATCCTCGTCCCGGGGGTTGTCGGAGGTCAGGATCGGCAGGTCCGCCCATTCCCCCGCGATCCGCCCCATCACCGGGCGCTTGCCCTGGTCGCGGTTGCCGCCGCAACCGAAGACCACGGTCACCGGCCCCGCGGATCGGGCCAGTTCCCGCACCGCCCGCAAGGCTGCTTCCAGCGCCCCGGGGGTGTGGGCGTAGTCCACCAGCACCGTCGGCAGTTCCTCCGCTGGGGCCTTCGTCCGGCGCACCGGCTCCAGCCGCCCCGGCACCGGTAGAGCCGCCGCGAACGCCTGCCGCACCGCCTCGTCCGGTAGTTCCAGCGCCACCGCCGTGGCCGCCACGGCGGCCAGATTCTCGGCGTTGAAACGGCCCAGGAGGCCACTCTCGAAGGCGTAGCTCCCCCGTGGGGTCACCACCCGCCCCCGGGTGCCCTGGAACGTCAAGGCCAGATCCTCCAGCCGGACCGCAGCCTCCGGATCGCCCGCCGCGCTGTAGGTGATCGTCCCCGGATGGCTTTCCCGGAGGGACTCCGCCAGCCGTCGACCATACGGATCATCCCGGTTCACCACCGCCCGCCCCCCGGCCTTGCCCTGGGCGAAGAGCTGTTCCTTGGCGGCGAAATAGCTCTCCATATCGCCGTGATAATCCAGGTGATCCCGGGTCAGGTTGGTGAACACCGCAACATCGAAACGGGCCCCCGCCACCCGGCCCAGGGAGAGGGCGTGGGATGACACCTCCATGGCCGCCGCCACGGCTCCAACTTCGCGCATGCGGCGCAGCATGCGAAACAGGTCCGACGCTTCCGGAGTGGTGCGTTCCGCCGGGAAATCGAGATCCCGGAAGCGATAGCCCAGAGTGCCCACCGTCCCCGTGGGCCGCCCGGCGGCTTCCAGCACCGACCCCAGGAGGGTGACCACCGTCGATTTTCCATTCGTGCCGGTGACCCCCACCAGGGTCAGCTCCCGATCCGGATGGTCGTACACCCGGGCGGCCAGCGGCCCCAGCAGTGAGCGGGGGTCCACCCGGGCCTCCAACCACGGCACCGCGATGCCCTCCGGGGCTTGCCCCTCCCCGAGCACCGCCACCGCACCCCGACCCACCGCGTCGCCCGCAAAGCGGCGGCCATCATGGACCGCGCCACTGACCGCCACGAAGAGATCTCCCGGAGCGACCCGGCGGGAATCGTGACTCACCCCGGTGATCGCGGTCTCCCCCACTACAGGCACCGCCGCTGGGGGTACCAGCGGCAGATCCTGGATCAGTGCACGAAGGGCTACCATCGCTTCCACCTAACCCTCCCCCCCGGGTACGGCGAAGCGCCGGGGGCCTTCCAGGCCTCCCAGCGCGGGGATCTCCGTCACCAGACGTTGGCCCGGCCAGAGCCCCGGATCGCCCCGCTCCGGGGGAACCCCCAGATACTGCAAGGCCCGTTCGACGATGCGCGCGAAGACCGGCCCGGCGACGGTGCCTCCCCCGGTGAACCCGGAGGTCGGTGAATCGATCACCACCAGCCCCACCAGCACCGGTTCCCGGGCCGGGGCGAAGCCCACGAAGCTGGGGATTCGCCGGGTCAGATCGTAGCCCCCGGAGGGTCCGGCCACCTGCGCCGTACCGGTCTTGCCCGCCACCCGGTAGCCGACGATGGCCGCTCCCGGCGCGGTGCCCGCGGCGCCCGTCACGCCCTCCAAAATGCGCCCCAATTCCCGCGCGGTGGACGGCGCCAGGGGGTGCCCCAGAATCTCCGGTGCCCGGCGCATCGGCGCCTTGCCGGTGACCTTGCCTCCCGGCCCCCCGACCGCCGCCACCACGAAGGGGCGGTACAGCGTGCCGCCGTTGGCCACCGCCGCCAGGGCGTTGGTCAGTTGCAGCGGCGTGACGCCGACCCCTTGACCGAAGGAGTTGTACGCCGGGGTCAAGGCGCCCCACTCCGCCAGCGGATGGAGGGTGCCGGGATTCTCGCCGGGCAGGTCGATGCCCGTGCGACGACCAAAACCAAAACCCGCGATGGCGGCGTGGAGGTCGTCCCGCCGCATCCGCAGGGCGGTCTTGATAATGCCGACATTGCTGGAACGGGTCAGCACTTCGCGGAAGGTCAGCTGCCCGAAAGGCTTGTGATCCCGGATCCGTTGCCCGTTCAGAGTGATCCCGCCCATCTCGCAATCCAACACATCGTTGGGGTCGATGAGGTTCGCCCCCAGCGCCGCCGCGGCGGTGACGATCTTGAAGGTGGAGCCGGGTTCGTAATAGTCGGTCACCGGGACGTTGCGGTACCGTTCGGCGGGGAAGCTACCGAAGTGGTTCGGATCGAACCCCGGATAGGTGGCCATGGCCAGCACGCCCCCCGTCGCCGGATCGAGGAGCAAGGCGCTACCGCCCTGGGCACCGTGTTCACGCACCGCCCGTTCCAGCTCCCGTTCCGCCAAGAACTGGAGCGAAGCATCCAGAGTCAGGTAGAGATCCCGGCCCATGACCGCGCCCGCGTCGGGCTGGCCGGGCATCACCAGCGTGCCCCGGCGGGCATCCCGCACCACCGTGCGCACCCCCCGCTGCCCCGCCACTTGCGCGTTGTACTGGAACTCCAGCCCCGCCAGCCCTTCATTGTCCAATCCGACGAAGCCGAGCACCGGACCCGCCAGCTTGCCCATCGGGTAGTAGCGCTTCGACTCCTTCAAGAAATGAAGGCCCGCCAGATCGAGGGCGCGGATGGCGGCGGCCTGCTCCGGTTCCAGCTTCCGACCCAACCAGGCGAATTCCCCGCGACCGTCGAGCACCGCCTCCAGTTCCACCGCGGGCCGTCCCAGGATTGGCGCCAGGGCCCGGGCGGCGCGCCGTGGATCCACCACATCCCGAGGCACGGCGAAGGCGGATTCCACCTCCACCGACATCGCCAGTTGCCGACCCCGGGCATCGTAGATCGTGCCCCGGGGCGGATCCACCGGCACCTCCCGCACCTGCTGGCGACTGGCGCGCTCCGCGTAGTGGTCGTGATCGACCACCTGCAAGGAATACAGCCGGAAGGCGATCCCCAGCATCCACAAGCCCGCGACCGCAGCGAGCACCGGGAGCCGCTTCATGGCGCCCCTTTCCACACCACCAGCTGTTCCGGTTGCGGCGGCACCAGACCCAGATCCCGCGCCGCGCTATCGATCCGCTCCGGCCCCGCCAGCCGCGCCGCATCCAGTTCCAGACGCCGCGCTTCCTGGCGCAGGTCGTGCATCCGCCGCTCCAGGTGGTCGATGCGATATCCAGCGGTGAGCAACTCCTGGTGAATCCAGCTGTAGCCCAGAAGGCCCAGCCCCAAGGGCACCGCCGCCAACAGAATCAGCACCAATTCCCGGCGGCGACGACGATCCCGTTCGCGCACCAGGAACGCGTTATCCACGCTCGGGTGGAAAGCGTAATGATGGTGCGTCCAACGGCTCATGGTTCAGAGCCTCCGGGCGGCCCGAAGCCGCGCCGAACGGGAGCGGGAGTTGCGCGCCAACTCCACCGCGCCGGGACGCACCGGCTTTTTGGTCAGCACCTCGATGATGCGGGTCTCTTCCCGGGGACGACCGGTGATCGGGTCGATCTCCCCCCGGGCCATGTCGCGAAAGGTGTGCTTGACGATGCGATCCTCCAGGCTGTGGTACGAGATCACCACCAGGCGGCCCTCGTCCCCCAGCAGCGCCACGGCGCTATCGACGAACTTCTCCAACCGCGCCAGCTCCTGGTTGACCTCGATGCGCAGCGCCTGGAAGACCCGGGTCGCGGGATCCACCCGGCCCTCGCGACCGCCATGGCGCCCTCGACCGCCAGGGCTGGAGGCCGAGCCCGAGAGGTAGCCTCCCCCTTTGACCTTATAGATCAAGTCCCGCAGCGCGGCGGTGGTTGTCAAGGGCGCTTCGACGCGCGCCTCGGTCACCGCCCGCGCAATGCGCCGGGCCTGTCGTTCCTCGCCGTACTCTCGGAAAATGCGTTGCAATTCCCCCTCCGATTCTTCGTTCACCACCTCCGCGGCGGTCCTTCCACTCCGTCCCATCCGCATATCCAACGGCCCATCGCGGCGAAAACTGAAGCCTCGGTGCGCTTCGTCCAACTGCATCGACGAGACGCCGAGATCCGCCAGGATCCCGGTCGCTGCCTCAACTCCCGCCCGGGCCGCCAGGGCATCGATCTCATGAAAGCTGCCCTCCACGAAGCGCACCCGGTCCCCGAAGGGCGCCAGTCGCTCGGCGGTGGCGGCCAACGCCGCCGGATCTTGATCCACCGCCAACAACCGGGCCTCGGGCCAGTGCTCCAGGGCCGCTTCCCCGTGCCCTCCCAGCCCCACCGTGCAATCCACCAACCAGCCCTCGGGCCGCGCCGCGAAGGCCGGATCCAGCCACTGCAACACCTCCGTCAGGAGCACCGGGACGTGGGCGGGCACGGCCCTAAATCCCACGCTCGGTCAGGACCTGGAGGTCCTGATCCGTGAACGGCTCCTCTTCCAACCGGCGCTCGATCTGCTCGCGGTTCCACACCACCAGATGATCCAGCTGGGCGCTCACCACCACATCCCCATTCATCTCCGCTTTTTCCCGTAGGATCTGCGGGATGATGAT
>Ga0210063_1000614_pt1 | contig 10222 bp, 4 predicted proteins | sample Muzzi_PWA_D1_FD_185529 | JGI IMG/M metagenome (GOLD analysis project Ga0210063, IMG submission 185529) | Wetland microbial communities from San Francisco Bay, California, USA, that impact long-term carbon sequestration - Muzzi_PWA_D1 (SPAdes) | ecosystem: Environmental > Aquatic > Marine >... | reverse complement strand
GGCGGCATCGTCCTCGAGGAGCGGTCGCAAGCACTCCAGGACGTCCTCGACACCCGCGCCGTAGTTCCGAATCACATAGAACAAATCGTACGCGTCTTTGTTTTCGCCTCGAAGATCAAAGGCCAGGGCCTTGAGGACCAGGTAGGCACCCGGGCCGCATACCCAGATGTCGCGGGTGGCGTCCTCCCCCAGGATCGTCTGCCCCGAGAGTGTGACGCGTCGGCGATCCTCGAATGCCAGGTGCAGTCCCGGTGCAATGATGGCGGCGAAATCCGGCTCGATGTCTCGCAGGGCGCCCCCGCGATCTTCCGGTTGGGTCGGCTGAATCAGGAAGTCGATCGTCACCTTTTCGACCGATTCGATCTTCCATCGCTGGCGAGTCGGGTTGCCTTCCTCATTCTGGTCCAGTTCGAATCCGGCGCGGCGGAGCCTTTCCGTCAATGTACGGTATCGACCCTGGTCCAGTAACGCGACGGTGAGGCCCACGTCCAGATCCATGGTGCCAACATGGACATCCACGCCCTCGGCGAGGTCTTCCTGATCGACGAGGAGGGAGGGGACCAGGCCACCGACGACCACCAGATCGTCCGCCAGGTCACCCACTTTGGTAGCCACGTAAAGGCAGGTCGCTCGTACCAGGTCGATCAACTCGCGGCGGTAACCCGCCGCCGTTGTAGGTTTGTCAACCATCGTTCCTCCAGCGCAGTACCACGGCGCGTAGATTCTCTGCCGCCTCCTTGGCCCTCTCCGGGTGGCCGGCCAGGTCCAGATAGGCTTGCACCGGATGGACACAGCGGATGCCGTCCTCTTCTTCAACGCCGTGAAAAACGCCCTCGTCGTTCGGGACCACGAGCCACACATTGGCTCCTGCCGCCTCTTCGCGGAAGTCGAGTTGCGCCAGGAGTGCCGGCGGGGTAGGCTCCGGTAGGTATAGAGTTCCGATTTGGAAACCGGCAAATCGATTGAGCAACCAGGCGGCGGCGAGACCCGTAGCGGCATACGGTGCATCTCTCTCCTGCAGCGCATCCGCCATACGGCGCAATAGCGCGGCGCCGGAGCGCGCCGGCATATGGCCGCGGAGGATCTGGTGCTTGGAGAAGTCATAGTCTTCTCTCCAGGCATCGAGGAGCAGGTCAGGGTCGGGAACCCGGATCGCTCCTCCTGATTCGCGGAAGATCAGGCTGTCTTCCTCAAGTCGAGCGACGATCCGACTGGTGAAGCCCTCGTCCATCCCCGTGGCTCGCGCGATCTCCCTCTGAGTCATGGCCAGGCCCGGGTGCATCAGAAGCCAGCGGGCGATACGAGCGCTCTTGGGTGCGAACGCGCTCGATGGCCGCCCCGGGCGTTTGAAGCGATTTGGCTGCCCCTCGATCCGGATGCGGATCCCGGGTGCAAGAATCTTTGCGTTGCCGCTCAGGTCGAGCCACCCAACGTCGGTCTCCTCACAGCGCTCGCGTCCAATCGGTCCCATGAAGGGAACAGCCACCAGAGGGATGGCTCGGTCATCCAGAGCGGAGGCATATCGGCGTACCTGCTGCGTGGCGTAGGCGACGGGAGCCGATCCGCCGGATCCTTTCCATTCAACAACGAAGGTAAACCCGCCCAGGTGGAGGACAGCGTCCGCGTGGGGCGCCCTTGGGTGCGTGCGTGCTACCGCATCTGAAGGTGCGAGACCCAACAACTCGGCAAGACGCTCCTGAACCTGTTGCAACGCTTGTTTTTCGGCAGGCGGCCTCATGATTGAATAAATACAATGATTTGACCGGGTTGTCAAGGCAGTCTATTTAGTCAACCTTCTGAGCAAAGGGACTTTGCGAGGCGGTGTAAAATAACCGACGCCATGCCCCTGCCCCTCGGCACCAAACGCCTCGCCCTCCGCGACTTCCGCCCCGTGGATTTTGCGGGCGTTGCTGGATTTCGGTTTTGGGGAGTTGGGCGCTCACCGTGTCTACGCCAAGGTCTATCCCGGTACTGTGGCTTCCCAGCGCTTGCTAGAAAAGATCGGTTTCCGCCGGGAAGGCCATCAGGTGAAGGATACCTTCGTCCGCGGAGCCTGGGAGGACAGCCTGCTCTACGCGATGCTGGAGGAGGAGTGGCCGGGAAACTGATCTGCCACCTACACGTATCGTAGACTGGAGCCACCCAAGAACCGTCTCATTGACCGCAGGAGTGCCACCATGACCTCGATGTTTCGCCGCAACGTTCTCCTCACCCTCACCTTTTTCCTGCTCCCCCCTCTCTTCGCCCAGGCCGCCGACTGGCCCCAGTGGCGAGGACCGGATCGGGATGGGCGCTCCCCGGAGACGGGCCTGTTGGCGGCGTGGCCGGAGGGTGGTCCGCCGCTGGCGTGGAAGATTGCCGGGTTGGGCAGTGGCTATTCCAGCGTGGCGGTGGTGGGTGGGGTGGCGTACACCCTGGGGGATCAGGGGGCGAGTCAGTACGCCCTGGCGGTGACCGAGCAAGGGGTTGCCTGGAGGACGAAGATCGGCAAGGCATGGGACGACCAGTACCTCGGTCCCCGCTCGACCCCGACGGTGGATGGCGAGCGGATCTATGTCACCAGCACCGAGGGCGGGATCTTCTGCTTGAACGCCAAAGACGGCGCCGTGGTGTGGCAGCGCAGCCTGCCGCGGGACTTCGGCGGCTCCCTGATGAAGGCCAAGGGCACCTATGATTGGAAGTTTAGCGAGTCCCCCCTGGTGGACGGCGACCGGGTGATCGTCACCCCCGGGGCGAAGGACGCCGCCCTGGTGGCGCTGGACAAGTTGACCGGCAAGGAGATCTGGCGGACCAAGATTCCCGCGTTGGGGGAGCGGGGGGAGGACGGCGCGGCCTACTCTTCCGTGGTGATGTCTCAGGGCGGCGGGGTGCGCCAGTATGTGCAGTTGATCGGTCGCGGACTGATCGGGGTGGAAGCGGCCACGGGCCGATTCCTGTGGGGCTACAACCGGGTGGCCAACGGCATCGCCAATATCGCCACGCCGCTCATCGATGGAGACCACGTCTTCGCTTCGACGGGATATGAAACGGGTTCCGCCCTGGTGCGGCTCCAGGGGGACGGCCAGGGGGGCGTGACGGCGGAGGAGGTCTACTTCCTGCCCCCCACCACGGCGCAGAACCACCATGGGGGCCTGATTCTCGATCAGGGGACCGTCTACACGGGTACGGGCCACAACAAGGGCTTTCCCATCGCCCTGACGCTGGCTGATGGCAAGGTGCTGTGGGGGCCGGTGCGCAACGCGGGGCGCAGTTCTGCGGCGGTGACCTACGCCGACGGACGCCTCTACTTCCGTTACCAGGATGGACGCATGATCCTGGTGGAGGCCACCCCGGAAGCGTATCGGGAGCACGGCACTTTTGAGATCCCGGAAGTGCACCGGGAAAGCTGGTCCCATCCGGTCATCGCGGACGGCAAACTGTTCCTGCGGGAACAGGATCATCTCTTCGTCTACGACCTGAAGCCTCCCCCGCCCGTCCCCGCCAAGGCGGCGCCCGCGGCACGGTAAGGGGCAGGCTGCGCGGGAAGCTGTCCGGTAACAAATCGCCGCCTCCGCGCGCCCATCTCCTGAAGCTTTTTCACAGACCGTCCGGCCACGATCCAAGATGGTAAGGGTGTTAGACTGTCACCCTTCGCGCAGTTCACAGACGGGCCGGAAAAGGAGCCATGGAATGGCTTCTTCGCTCAATTTGGGTCTTGTGGGAAAGACGGGGATCATCGGTGCCATGAGTTTTGTGAACGACATCTTCTTGAGCTATGCCCATATCGACAACCAGACCTTTCTGGAAGGCGATAAGGGCTGGATCGCCAACCTGCACCGGGCCCTGGATATTCGCCTGGCGCAGTTGATGGGGCGACCGGTGAAAATCTGGCGGGATCCCAAACTGGACGGCAACGACATCTTCGCGGACAAGCTGGTCAACCGGCTGCCCACGGTGCGGATGCTGGTCTCGATCTTCTCCCCCCGTTATCTGACCTCCGAATGGTGCCTGCGGGAACTGGAAGAGTTCCAGAAGGCGGCGATGACCAACGGCGGGGTGCGCATCGGGGAGAAGAGTCGGGTGTTCAAAGTGATCAAGACGCCGGTGCCCCTGGAGGATCAGCCGGAGGCGATGCAGGGCATGCTGGGCTACGAATTCTTCACCACGGACCCGGAGACCGGGCGGGTGCGGGAGCATGCCCCCGATGGGGACGAGGAGAGTCGGCGAAGGTTCTGGGCCAAGCTGGATGATCTGGCCCATGACATCGCGACGCTGCTGAAGACCATGGACACCCTGCCGTCGGCCGTAGGGACCCCGTCGTCGGCGGCGGGGGGAGCGTCACCGGAACTCCAGGTGGTCCGGGCTGAGGGCCCCGGTCAGGGTCCGGCGGCCTCCGACGCCATCTTCCTGGCGGAGACCACCTACGACCTGCGCGATGCCCGGGATGCGGTGCGGCGGGAGCTTCAGGCGCTGGGACACACGGTGCTGCCGGACGCGCCCTTGCCCCTCTACGGCCCGGATCTGGAAGCCGTGGTCCAGGAGATCTTGCCTCAATGCCGAATGTGCGTCCACATGGTCGGGGAGAACTACGGCATCGTACCGGAGGGAGCCACCCGCTCGGTGGTCGAACTCCAGAACGATCTGGCGGCGGAGTTCGGCGAGACCGAGGATGAGGAAGGCCGCTTGCTGCGCCTGCTCTGGCAACCCCCGGAACTGACCCTGACGGACGAACGCCAGCAGCAATTCCTCGATCATCTGAAGGCGGACCCCCGCATGCAGTCGCGCACGGATTTTCTGGAGACCTCGCTGGAGGAATTGAAAGCCTCCATCGAGGACCGGCTGCGGCGGCAGGAGGAGGCCAGTCAGCGGAGCACGGGGCTGATTCGCATGGAGACCCTGGACGGCCTGGTGCGCATCTACCTGATTTGTGACGAGCGGGATCTGGAAGCCACGCCGCCACTGGAGGACGCGCTCTTCGACCTGGGCTACGAGGTGATCCTGCCGGTCTTCGATGGCGACGAGGCCCAGGTGCGCCAGGATCACGAGGAGAACCTGATCGGCTGCGACGCGGTGCTGCTGTACTTTGGCACCGGGAACGAACTCTGGCTGCGGCGCAAGCAACGGGAGATTCTGAAGAGCGCCGGTTTTGGCCGGAAAAAACCGATCCTCGGTCGCGCGATCTACGTCGCGCCGCCGTTGAACCCCCAAAAGAAGCGTACCCGCAGCCATGAGGCATTGGTACTCCATGCCCCGGAAGGTGAGTTTGACCACTCCGTCCTCGAACTCTTCCTGGCGCAGATCACGGAACGAATGACGAGGGTGTCGTGATGTTGGCGAACGCGAATTCTTCCTCCGGTGCCCCGGTCAATCCTTTCCCCGGTCTGCGGGCCTTCGAGCCAGAGGAGGATCACCTCTTTTTCGGTCGCGAGCGGCAGATTGACGAATTGCTGGGCCGCCTGCGACGCACCCGGTTCCTGAGTGTGGTGGGGGCTTCCGGCAGCGGCAAGTCGTCGCTGGTGCGCTCCGGAATGATCCCCTCCCTGTACAGCGGGTTCATGGTCGGGGCGGGGTCCAGCTGGCGGGTGGCGGTGATGCGCCCCGGTCCGGATCCGGTGCGGGCTCTGGCCCGGGCGCTCAATGATCCCGGGGTGCTGCGGGACGACGACCTGGGGGAGATGGGCGTGGAGATCCTGGCCACCACCCTGCGGCGCAGCGCCCTGGGCCTGGTGGAGGCGGTGCGGGAGGCGCGGTTGCCGGAGGGGGAAAACCTCCTGGTGCTGGTGGATCAATTCGAGGAACTCTTCCGTTTCAAGCGGGAGTATGCCCGGGCGGGCGGGCGCAACGAGGCCCTGACCTTCGTCCGCCTGCTGATCACCGCTGCCCAGCACGCCGAGGCGGAGGGGATTCCGATCTACATCACCCTCACCATGCGTTCGGATTTCATCGGCAACTGCACGGAGATCCCCGGCCTGACGGAGACCATCAACAAGGGGCAGTACCTGATCCCCCGGATGAATCGGGACGAACGCCGCGCCGCCATCGAGGGGCCGGTGGCGGTGGCGGGGGCGGAGATTTCGCCCCGCCTGGTGCGACAGCTCCTCAACGATGTGGGGGACAACCCGGACCAGCTGCCCATCCTGCAACACGCCCTGATGCGCACCTGGGGTTTTTGGGAGGAGACCCACACTCCCGGCGAACCCCTCGACCTGCGCCACTACGACGCCGTGGGGCGCATGGAAAGGGCCCTCTCGAACCATGCGGACGAGGCCTTCGCGGAGCTCGACGGGCGGGGTCAGCGCATCGCCCAGGTGCTCTTCAAGGCGCTGACGGATCGGGATAACGAGGGCCGAGGCGTGCGGCGTCCCACCTCCGTGGGGGAGATCTGCGCCCTGGTGGAGCGGGGAACGGAGCCCCCGGCCACGGTGGAGGAACTGGCGGCGGTGGTGGAACGCTTCCGGCGCCCGGGCAGGACCTTCGTGGTGGCCTCCAGCCCGGTGCTGGACCCGGACACCGTCCTCGACATCTCCCATGAGAGCCTGATGCGCACCTGGGGCAAGCTGATGGAGTGGGTGGAAGAGGAGGCCCGGTGGGCGCAGGTCTACCTGCGGCTCTCCCGGGCGGCGGAGGAGTATTACGCGGGTACCGGTAGCGCCTGGCGGGATCCGGAGCTGCAACTCGCCCTGAATTGGGAGCGCGAGGTCCAGCCCACGGCGATCTGGGCGGAGCGCTACGATCCCGCCTTCGACCGGGCCCTGGCCTTCCTACACCACAGCGCCGAGGAGGAACAACAGAAGAGCGCCGCCCGGGAGTACCGACGGCAGCGGCAACTACGGCGCACCAAATGGGTGGCGATCATCCTGGGCGTCGCCTTCCTGGGGGCCGCCGCTTTGGGGGTGCTGGCCTTGCAGCAGAAGCTGGAGGCGGACACCGCCCGCCTCGATGCCCAGGACCGGCAGCGCGAGGCGGAGGTCGCCAAGGACGAGGCGGTGGCGGCCCAGGCGGCGGCGGAGACCGCCAAGGCGGATGCGGAGGCGTCCCGAGAGGTGGCCGTCGAGGCGGAACGGAAGGCGGCCACCGAACAGGAGCGGGCGGAGGAGAACGCTCGCATCGCGGCGCGCAAGGAGCAAGAGGCGCGGGACGCGGAGCAGAAGGCGTTGGAGGCCCGCGAAGATGCCCAGGAACAGGCCACCCAGGCCCGGGCGGCGGCGGCGCGGGCGAAGCGGGCCCGGGAGCAGGCGCAGCTCGAGTCGGAGGAGCGGGAACGGCTGCGGCGGCTGGCCCTGGCCCAGGCGGTGGCGGCCCAGGTGCCGACCCTGGCGCAGCAGGAGACCAGTCGGCGCCTGGCGGCCCTGTTGGCGGTCCAGAGCCTGCGCCTGACCGAGGACAGCGGCGGCGATCCTCGGGGGCCGCAACTCTTCAACGCCTTGCAGCGGGCGTGGAGCGCGGTCCGGGACGAAGCCCCCGCTGGGGCCCAGCAGCGCGAGATCCTCTTCCGTTTCAATGATGCGGTGCGGGCGGTGGCGAGTTTGCCGGGGGGAGGCCGGGGAGGGGGCGCCGTGGTGGCGGCGGGAGACGACGGCACGGTGCGGCGGTTGGGTTCCGAGGGCGGGGACGACGCCCTGCTGGGGGTCGCCAATGGCGCGGTGCGCGGCCTGGCGGTGAATGCGCGGGGCTCCCGGTTGGGAGTGGGGACCGCCGAGGGTTCGGTGGAGACCTGGCCCCTGAATGGCAAGGGCGAACTCCGCCGGGAGGCGAGCGGGTTCCCGGTCACCGGGGTGGCCTTCCACGGTCGCGGCGATCAGGAACGGCTGCTCACCAGCCACCGGGACGGCTCGGTACTCTGGTGGAATGACTCCCTGGCACGAGAGGTTCTCCTGCCCGTTTCCCCCGCGGGGCGCGGCGCCATGGCGGTGGCGGTGGCGCCGGACGGTCGAGGCGTGGCGGTGGCCACGGATGGGGAGGGCCTGCTCTACTGGGCGGATCCTGTGAAGGAACGGGAGCCCCGGCGCCTGGCCCCCTTGCGCTCTTTCCACTCGGTGGCTTTCCTGCCCTGTGATGAGGGGCAGCAGTGCCTCGGTGCCGGGGCGACGGAGGGGGTGGAGGTCTGGTCCCTGGCGCCGGAGTTTCGGCAGCGCGCCGTGCTGCGAGGCCACAGCGCCCGGGTCACTTCGTTGGATGCCACGGCGGATGGACGGCTGATCGTCACCGCCAGCCTGGATGGCACCCTACGGCTGTGGCAGGGGAATCATCTCGATGCCCTGCCGGTGGTCCTCGACGGTCACAACGGGTGGGTGTGGGGGGCGCGCTTCGCGGCGGGGGGGGAGCGGCTGGTGAGCGTCTCGGCGGACCGCACGGTGCGCCTCTGGGTGGTGGACCCGAAGACCCTGGCGGAGTGGATCTGTGATCGGGTACATGGAACGTTGACCGCAGAGGAATGGAGAGACTACATGGAAGGGATGGCGTATTCCACGGTGGGGACGGGTTGTGACGGGGTCGGTTCCGCGGGCGGTGCGCCATGAGGCGGCTGGGGGTGGTGTGCCTTCTGGTCGCCCTGGGGATGCCATCGATGGGCAGCGCGGAGGAGGATTGCGCCGTCCGCCTGGACGAGGCCCAGCGGCTGTTTACCCAGGGGCGGCTGGATCGGGTCGAGGCGGAACTCGAGGCCTGTCTGCAACGGGGTTTCGACCTCGATCAGCGGCTGGTGGCGCTGCGTCTGGTGGCCGAGGTGCGTCTGGCGGAGGACGACACCGAGGGGGCGCGCCAGGCCATCCAGGAGGCGTTGAAGCTGGATCCCGAACTGCGGGTGCGGGACGCTCGGCCGCGGCTGGCGGCGTTGATCGAAAGCGAGCGGGGGAGCCGTCCCCAGTTTGTGTCTTCGGTTTCCAAGACGGCGGAGGACCCCCGCCGCGCCCCCGCCACCTTCATCGTGGTGACCGCCGAGGAGATCGCCCGGCGGGGCTATCTGGATCTGGAGCAGATCCTCCACGACCTGCCCGGCTTCGACATTTCCCGGCAGCAGGGCCAGCCCTACTCCAACATCTATCCCCGGGGTCTCAGGACCACCGAGACCAACCGCCTACTGCTGCTGGTGGATGGGGTGGAGGAGAACGATCTCGCCACCGGCGCCGTCTGGTTGTCCCGGCAGTACCCCTTGCACAACGTGGAACGCGTCGAGGTGATCTATGGCCCATCGTCCACCCTCTATGGTGCCAACGCCTACGCCGGAGTGATCAATGTGGTCACCAAGAGTCCCGACCAGATCCTTGGGGAGGGCGAACGGTTTGGCGTCTCCGGTGAGGTGACGGTGGGCAGTTGGGCGACGGATGTCATCGATGTGACCGTCGCGGGAAGGAACCGGGGTGGCAGCCTGCGCTGGAGCCTCACCGGGCGGCGCTACACTTCCGATGAATTCGATTTCAGTAGCCTGGACGACCCGGACAACGACGATTGGGACTACGACCCGGCGATCTATGACGGGATTGACTACGGTGCGGCGCTGGCCCTGACGGAGGCCCGAGAGGTCGAGGCCTTCGAGGCGTTCCTGATGGACCATCCCGAGGTCGATTGCCGGGGGCAGGACGGTTGCTTCTTCGCCTTCAACCCGGATGGCACGGTGACCGCCTCCGGCGCCGCGCAAGAGACGGCCCGGGGCCTGGACCAGGCGGCCCTGGACCGTCCCGTGGGGGGAGCTCTGCCGGGCTTCACCAATCCCACGGAGGATTGGCTGGTACAGGGGAAATTTCAGCTCGACCGGCTGGAGTTGGGCTTCCAGAGCTGGCGCCGGGAGGAGGCGGCCAACCCGCCGCTGATCGACCAGGTGGCCGGCGGTGGCGACAACGGTTTTCTCTGGATACCCCGCTTCACCTCCCTCTACATGCGCTACTCGCGGCTGATTCCTGCCAGCTCTCTGACCCTCAATTTCTTCGCTCGCTTCAAACGCCACGAGTTGGACGGTGACAGTGCCACGGTGTTTCTGAGCAACTACGCTCGCGGCAGCCTGGGCCTGGAAGATCTCCTGCTGGGGAACCCCGCGGAGTTTCGCACCCGGTTCGAGGCCCGCTCCAACAGCCAGTTGCGGGTCGAGGCGAGCGCGGTCTACGAGTCGCCCTCGGAGCGCTTCGACCTGGTGGTGGGAACGGAGGCCCGATTCAGCTCCGTGGGGGCGGTCAACATCGTCTCCGGCCAGCCCAACGCCGATGAGACCGGTCGCCCCGCGGCGTTCGTTCCGGGCGGCAACGATATC
>Ga0210063_1000612_pt1 | contig 10256 bp, 9 predicted proteins | sample Muzzi_PWA_D1_FD_185529 | JGI IMG/M metagenome (GOLD analysis project Ga0210063, IMG submission 185529) | Wetland microbial communities from San Francisco Bay, California, USA, that impact long-term carbon sequestration - Muzzi_PWA_D1 (SPAdes) | ecosystem: Environmental > Aquatic > Marine >... | reverse complement strand
GGGCGAGCTGAAGGAGGCCGGAATCGCGTTCCGCGGCACCTCCGACTCGGAGATCATCGCGGCGCTGATCTCCTCCAATGGCAGCAGGTTCGTCGAGGACGCGGTCGCCGAGATGATGCCGCGGCTCGAGGGCGCCTACTCGACCGTGGCGATGACCAAGCACGCGATCGTCGCCTTCCGCGACCCGCACGGGGTGCGGCCGCTCTCACTCGGGCGACTCGGCGAGCGCTTCGTTGTCGCCTCGGAGAGCTGCGCCTTCGACATCATCGGCGCCGAGCTGTTGCGCGAGGTGCGCCCGGGGGAGATGGTCTCACTGACCGAGCGCGGCCTGGAGACGCGGCAGGTGGTCAAGGCCGGGCGTCCGGCCCATTGCGTCTTCGAGCACATCTACTTCTCCCGCCCCGACAGCCGGCTCGAGGGCAAGGTGCTGCAGCAGGTGCGCGGCCGGATGGGCGAGATCCTCTGGCGCGAGGCGCCGGTCGAGGCCGACCTGGTCGTCGCTGTGCCGGACTCCGGCAACCCGGCCGCCGCCGGGCTCGCGCGCGCCTCCGGGCTGCCGCGCGACGACGGCCTGATCAAGAACCGCTACGTCGCCCGCACCTTCATCCAGCCCGGCCAGGAGCTGCGCAAGCGCGGCCTGCGCCTCAAGTTCAACCCGCTGCCGGAGATCGTCGAAGGGCAGCGCATCGTCGTCGTCGACGACTCGATCGTGCGCGGCAACACGACGCGGCAGATCGTCGGCATGCTGCGCGACGCCGGCGCCCGCGAGGTCCACCTGCGGATCTCGGCGCCGCCGATCCGCTTCCCCTGCCACTACGGCGTCGACATGTCGACCCGCGAGGAGATGATCGCCCACGAACGGACGGTCGATGAGATCGCCGACGAGCTCGGCGCCGACTCGCTCGCCTACCTCTCGTTGGAGGGCGTCTACGAGGCGGTCGGCACGCCGCCCGAGGACCACTGCGACGCCTGCTTCACCGGCCGCTACCCGCTTGGCGACCCGACCGACGCGAACGGAAAGTTCGCGCTCGAGGACGCCGCCGTCGTGCCGGCGAGCTGACGCACCGCAGGCTACTGCGAAGATGCGGCCGTGGACGAGTTCCGCATAGTTGTTCTCGCCTCGGGCAGCGGCACCAACCTGCAGGCGATCCTCGACTCACTGCACGGGCGCGAGGGGATCGAGGTGGCCGGGGTCGGATCGGATAAGCCCGACGCTCAGGCTCTGGAGCGGGCGCAGGCGGTGGGGGTCGAGACAGCGGCCTTCCCGCGTGAGGCGTACGAGGACCGCGAGGCGCGCGACACGGCGATGGCCGACTGGATCGAGGAGCGCGGCGGCGAGCTGGTCGTCCTCGCCGGCTACATGCAACTGCTCTCCCCCGGCTTCGTCGCCCGCTTCCGCGACCGCGTGGTCAATATCCACCCGGCGCTGCTTCCGGCCTTCCCCGGGCTCGATGCAATCGGGCAGGCGCTGGAGGCGGGGGTCGAGACAACCGGGGTCACGGTCCACTTCGTCGACGAGGGGGTCGACACCGGGCCGGCGATCGTGCAGCGCGAGGTGCCGGTGCCCGCCGGGCGCGATCGGGGCGAGCTGGAGGAGGCGATCCACACGGTCGAGCATGAGCTCTATCCGGAGGCGATCCGCATGATCGCGGCGGGCAGGGTTAGGATCGGCGCCAGCGACCAGCGCGTCGTGATCGCCGATGAGTGAGCCTGCCGCAGACACCCGTGGGGAGGCCGTGACCAACGGCGCGATCCGGGTACGCCGGGCGCTGGTCTCGGTCTCCGACAAGACCGGCGTCGCCGAGTTCGCCAGATCGCTGGCGGCACTCGGGGTCGAGCTGCTCTCGACGGGCGGGACGGCGAGCGCGCTGCGCGAGGCCGGCCTCGAGGTCACCGACGTCTCCGAGTTCACCGGCCAGGAGGAGATCCTCGGCGGCCGCGTGAAGACGCTGCACCCGCGGCTGCACGCGGCACTGCTGGCGCGGCGCGAGGACCCGGAGCACATGGCGGTCCTCGAGCGTGAGGGGATCGAGCTGATCGACCTGGTCTGCGTCAACCTCTACCCCTTCGAGCAGACTGTCGCCGCAGACGAGGTCGACCCACAGGTCGCGGTCGAGAACATCGACATCGGCGGGCCGACGATGATCCGCGCGGCGGCCAAGAACCACGAGGGCGTCGCGGTCGTCGTCAAGCCGGAGTCCTACGACGCGGTCTGCGCCGAGCTGGAGGAGTCGGGCGGTGAGATATCCGCCTCGACCAGTCACTGGCTCGCCAATGAGGCCTTCGCCCAGACGGCGCGCTACGACGCCGCGATCAGCCGCTGGTTCTCGACCTCCTACGAGGACTTCCCCGAGCACCTGACGGTCTCCTACGAGAAGGAGCTCGACCTCGCCTACGGAGAGAACCCGCACCAGCGGGCGGCGCTCTACTCGGAGAACGGCCTGCGTAGCCACATCCTCTCCGGCGTGGCAAAGCTGCACGGCAAGGCCCTCTCGTTCAACAACGTGCTCGACCTCGACTCGGCGCGGCGCCTGAACGAAGACTTCGAGCCGCCAGCCTGCACGATCGTCAAGCACAACAACCCCTGCGGCGTGGCGGTCGGCGAGGACGCGCTCGACGCCTACCGCAAGGCGCTCGCCTGCGACCCGCTATCCGCCTACGGCAGCGTGATCGCGATCAACCGGCCGGTCGACGTGGCGCTTGCCGAGGCGCTGAATGAGAACTTCGTCGAGGTCCTGCTGGCGCCGGGCTTCGAGGACGGCGCGCTCGAGGTGCTGCAGCAGAAGGAGGCGATCCGCATCCTCTGCGACGAGGAGCGCCGCCAGGGCGATCCGGGCGAACGCGACGTCAAGCGGGTGCGCGGCGGGCTGCTGATTCAGGACCGCGACGGCGACCCCGAGCCGCGCCAGATCATGGAGGCGGTGACCGCGACCGAGCCGAGCGAGGCGCAGTGGGACGACCTGCTCTTCGCCTGGACGGTCGTGCGCCACGTGCGCTCCAACGCGATCGTGATCGCCAAGGACGGCGCCACGCTCGGCATCGGCGCCGGTCAGATGAGCCGCGTCGACTCGGTTCGCCTCGCGGTCGAGAAGTGCCGCGACGCCCGCGGCGAGGAGGCCGGCGCGCTGCTGGCCGGCTCCGCCGTCGCCTCAGACGCCTTCTTCCCCTTCGCCGATGGCCCCCAGGCCGCAATCGACGCCGGCGCCAACTGCGTGATCCAACCCGGCGGCTCCAAACGCGACGCCGAGGTGATCGAGGCCTGCGACAGCGCCTCGATCCCGATGGTCTTCACCAAGCACCGGCACTTCCGGCACTAGCGGCCGAAATAGATGCCCCCGGCGGGATTCGAACCCGCGCCGCGCGGCTTAAAAGGCCGCCGCTCTAACCAACTGAGCTACAGGGGCGCGGGCCCATGGTAGAGCGCGCCGGGCGATCTAGGAAAGCTCGGGCAGGCCCTGCTCGGGGGTCGATGCCTGAGCGTGAGTACGGCGGGGGATGCGGCCCGCGCGGCGGGCGGTGTGGCCGGCCTCAACTCCGGCGCGCAGGGCGCGGGCCATCTCGGCCGGCTGCTCGGCGCCGAAGATCGAGCTGGCGGCCATCACCGCGTCGCAGCCCAGCTCCATCGCCAGCGCGGCGTCGGAGGCGGTGCCGACGCCGGCGTCGAGGATCACCGGGACCGCGGCCCGCTCGGTGACGATCGCGATGTTGTAGGTGTTGCGGATGCCGGCGCCGGAGCCGATCGGCGAGCCGAGTGGCATCACCGCGGCGCAGCCGGCCTGTTCTAGGCGGCGGGCGAGGATCGGGTCGTCGTTGGTGTAGGGGAGCACGGTGAAGCCCTCGCCGACCAGGGTCTCGGCGGCGTCGAGCAGCTCGACCGCGTCCGGGTAGAGGGTGCGGTCGTCGCCGATCACCTCGAGCTTGATCCACTCGGTCTCGAACGCCTCGCGGGCGAGGTGGGCGGTGCGGACCGCGTCGCGGGCGGTGAAGCAGCCGGCCGTGTTGGGCAGGGCGAAGAGGCCCAGGCGGTCGAGCAGGTCGAGCACCGAGCCCTTCGCGGCGGGGTCGATGCGGCGCAGGGCGACGGTGACGATCTCGGTCCCCGAGGCGACCAGCGCCGCCTCCATCTGCTCCAGCGAGCGAAAGCCGCCGGTACCGGCGATCAGCCGCGAGCTCCACTGGCGTCCGCCCAGCTCCCAGGTCTCCTCCCCACCCTGAATCGCGGCGAGAACCTCGACGCTGCGGCCCTCGGCGAGGAGCGTCGCGTCCCACTCGGCGCGCGGCACGACCTCACCGTCGAGCGCGACCGCGACGCCGCGGGCGCCATCGCCGGCGCCACTCTCGCGCACCGCGTCGGCGAGCGTCGCATCCGCCGGCAGCTCGCGCGGCTCGCCATTCAGCTCGATCCTCATATCGTTGCCTCCGAGCACTCGAGCTGCTTGACGAGGGTGGCGGCGGCCAGCGGCGCCAGCAGGATGCCGTTGCGGAAGTGGCCGGTCGCCCAGAGCAGGCCCTCAAGCGGCGCCGGGCCGACCAGCGGCAGGTTGTCGGGGGTGCCGGGACGCAGGCCGGCCGCGGCCTCGACCAGCTCCATCTCAGCGACCTCGGGTAGCAGGCGGTAGGCCTCGCGCAGCAGCTCATGCACGGCGCCCGCGGTGACCGCCGTGTCGAAGCCCTGCTCCTCGACCGTGGCGCCGGCGATCAGGCGGCCGTCGGGGCGGGGCACAAGATAGATTCGCTCAGAGGCGACGATGCGGCTGCAGGGCGCCGCGCCCTCGCGCGAGCGCAGCTCGAGGATCTGGCCCTTGACCGGGCGCACCGGCGGGCGGGCGGGCTCGGGCAGCCACTCGGCGCGCGCGGACCAGGCGCCCGCGGCGAGGATGACGGTGGCGGCGCGCAGCTCCTCGCCCCCCGCCAGCCGCACGCCGGCGAGCCGCTCGCCGCCGAACAACGCCGCCTCCACCTCGGTCCCGCTCAGCAGCTCGACCCCCTCGGCCTCGAGCGCCGCCAGCAATGCCGCGGTCAGCGCCCGCGGGTCGATCGAGCCCTCGGCCGACGCGTGGACGCCGCCGCCCAGCGAGGGCGTCAAGCCGGGCTCGAGCTCGCGGCAGCGCCGCGGCGACAGCCACTCGGCGCCGAGCTCGAGTGAGCGCTGCAGCTCGTGCACGCGGCGCAGCCCGGCGGCCTCGTCGCGGTCGAGCGCGACGTGCAGGGCGCCGTCGCGGCGGTAGCCGGTGGCGACTCCGCCGGCCTCCTCCAGCTCGGCGACGAACTCCGGGTAGAGCTCGGCCGCGGCCAGGGTCAGCTCCAGCAGCTCCGGCTCGCCGAAGCTGAGCTCACCGACCGGAGCCAGCATCCCGGCCGCGACCCGCGTCGCCCCGGCCGGCGGCTCCGCGCGCTCGACGACCGCGACCCGGGCGCCGCGCTGCGCCGCGCGCCAGGCGCAGCAGAGGCCGATGACGCCACCGCCGACGACCACCGCATCGAAACTCCACTTGCTGGAACTCTCGCTCAAGACTTGCCTCCGCCGGCATTACCCGGATCAGGTCCAGACGGTCGGTGGCCTCGATGCCACCCTCTCAGCCCTGGTGGGGCTCCCGTATTACCTCGATGGTACCCGTCTCCCCGCGCTGGCAAGCGGTCCCGGCGCCTAAGATCGGGTAATGAGCCTGGCGCCACCCGAGGCACACGGACCGCTGCGGCGCGAGCGGCTGCGCACGGCGCGGCTCTACTTCGTCTGCGAGGCGCTGCCCGGCGGTCACGAGCCCGAAGCGCTCTTGCAGGCGGCGCTGAACGGCGGCGTCGACATCGTCCAACTGCGCGAGAAGGAGCTGGGGCGCGAGGGGGTCGAGCGCTCGGCGCAGACCTTCCGCCGCCTCTGTGACACCTACAGCGCCCTCTTCATCGTCAACGACGACCCGTACCTCGCCCAAACCTGTAATGCGGATGGTGTTCATCTGGGACAGGACGACATGCCGGTGGAGGAGGCTCGGGAAATCCTTGGACCGGAGAAGATCATTGGGCTCTCCACCCACTCAAGAGATCAATTGGCCGCCAGCGGGCCATCCGCGGTCGACTACGTGAGCGTGGGGCCGATCTGGGAGACGCCGACGAAAGCCGGTCGGCCCGGCGTCGGCCTGGGCCTGGTCGAGCACGCCACGGCGCACGCCCCCCACCCCTTCTTCGCAATCGGCGGGATCGAACCGGCCAACGCGGCCGAGGTCGTCGCCGCCGGGGCGCGCCGGCTCGGCGCAGTGCGGGCGATCCGCGACGCCGAGGATCCGCTGGCGGAGGCGGAGGCGCTGCGCGCCGCCCTCGCGGTCGCCGGGGAGGCAGCGCCCGGTGGCTGAGAGCGGCGGGGAGCCGCGCAAGCGCAAGCAGCGCGGCGGCGAGGCGGCGAGCCCGCGCGAGCGGATGGAGCGCGGCTACGCGCGGGCCGAGCAGCGCAACCAGGAGGTGCGCGAGAGCCTCGAGCCGCTGGCCGAGGGCGAGCGGCCGCTGGTGGTGACGCTGGGCGCGGTCGTCGCCGGCCTGATCGCCGCCTCGATCCTGATCGGCTACCTGGCCGGCGCCGAGGTCGACGGCGATAAACCGGAGCTCGCCCAGGTGCTGGCGCCGGCGCTGATCATGGGCGTGATGTCGTGGGGCATGTGGCGCGCCCGCTACTGGGCCGTGCTCGGCTTTCAGCTGCTGCTCGTCTTCCTTATCTTCAGCGCCGTCTTCGGCCTCGCCGTGCAGGCCTCGAGCGTCGGCCAGTTCGCCGTCACCTTCGGCCTGCTCGCCGTCACCGGCTCCTTCTTCTACTTCATGGTCAAGGCGATGGCGCGGATCCAGATGCCATCCCGGAAGTAAAACGCCACCTCCTCCGCTTCGCGTCCGGGGGTGGCGTCTACGCGCCACATCGGCGCCGCTCGCAGAGAATCAGATCGTGATGCTCGCTGATTGGTTCTTCGAGCGGCGAGGATTCGACGTTCTATAGGCTCAGGATGTGGCGGATTCTTTTGACTTGATTGTCATCGGCGGCGGGCCCGGCGGCTACGTCGCCGCGATCCGTGCCGCGCAGCTCGGCAAGAAGACCGCCGTGGTCGAGCGCGACAAGCCGGGCGGCCGCTGCCTCAACTACGCCTGCATCCCGGCGAAGACGGTGCTGCGCTCGGCGGAGATCTACGACCAGGCCCGCGACAGCGCCGAGCTCGGCGTCGTCGCCAAGGACGTCTCGCTCGATTGGGACGCCCTCGGCAAGCGCCGCGCCGCAGTTTCCGAATCACTCTCCGACGGCGTCAAGATGCTCTGGGACAAGAACAAGGTCAAGCTGATCGAGGGCGACGGCTCGCTCACCGCCGACGGCGACGTGAAGGTCGGCGACGAGGTCTACGAGGCCGGCAGCGTGATCCTCGCCACCGGCTCGGTCGCGCGGCCGATCCCCGGGGTCGAGTTCGGCGACCGCGTGCTCGACACCTGGGGGGCCTGGTCGCTGGCCGAGCGGCCGAAGAAGATCGCCGTGGTCGGCGCCGGCGCCTCGGGCTGCGAGCTTGCTTCCGCCTACGGCCGCTTCGGCACCGAGGTGCTGCTGATCGAGATGCTCGACCAGATCCTGCCGGCCGAGGACAAGGACATGGCGCGGGTGGTCGAGCGGGCCTTCAAGAAGCAGAACATCGCGATCTCGACCGGCAGCCCGGTCGAGGACGTCGAGGTCGGCGGCAAGTCGGTCAAGTTCAAGTACGGCGGAGAGAGCGCCGAGGTCGACTACCTCTGCGTCGCCGGCGGCCGCGGCGCCGACGTCGAGGGGCTCGGGCTCGAGGGCGCCGGGGTAGAGATGGAGGACAACGGCAAGGTCAAGGTCGACGAGCACGGCCGCACCTCAAACGCCAAGGTCTACGCGATCGGCGACCTGGTCAACGCCAAGGCGCTCGCCCACAAGGCTTCCGAGGAAGGTGTCGTCGCGGTTGAGCACGCGGCCGGCGAGAATCCCCATCCGGTCGACCAGAACCTCATCGCCGGAGCCACCTTCTGCCACCCGCAGGTCGCCAGCGTCGGGCTCACCGAGGCAGCGGCCAAGGAGGCCGGGCACGAGGTCAAGGTGGGCAAGCAGAAGCTCGGCGGGGTCGGCGGCGCAACGGTCTACGACGACAAAGACGGCCTGGTCAAGCTCGTCGTCGATTCCAAGTACGGCGAGATCCTCGGCGCCCACATCGTCGGCAACCGCGCCTGCGACATGATCGCTGAGCTGGTTGCGACGATGGCGCTGGAGGGCGGATACCAGGAGCTGGCGCAGATCGTCCACCCGCACCCGACGATCTCCGAGGCGGTGCTCGACGCGGCACGGGCTGTCGATGGCTGGGCCATCCACGCCTAGGGCGACCTTCTACTTCGACCTGGGCTCGCCCTACGCGTACCTGACCGCGGAGCGGATCAGCGCCGCCTTCACCGACGCCGAGCTGGAGCAGCCGGAGTGGCAGCCGGTCCTGCTCGGCGGGCTCTTCCAGCACTTCGGCCGCGACTCCTGGGGCAACGGGCCCGAGCGCGAGGCGGGCATCGCCGAGGTCGAGCGGCGCGCGGGCGAGTACGGGCTGGCGCGACTCGCCTGGCCGGAGCCATGGCCGGGCAACATGCTGTTCGCGATGCGGGTCGCGACATTCGCCAAGCAGACCGGCCGTACGGTCTCCTTCGCCCTCGCCGCCTTCCGCCAGCAGTTCGCCGCGGGGCGCGACCTGAGCGAGCACGACAATGTGCTGATCGCCGCCGCAGCCTGCGAGCTGCACCCGAACGCCGTCGCCAAGGCGGCCGGGACCGAAAGCGTCAAGCGCGCCCTGCGCGGGGCGACCGACGCCGCCGCCGAGCGCGGCGTGATCGGCGTGCCCTCGATCGTCGTCGGCGAGCAGGTCTTCTGGGGTGACGACCGGCTGGAGGAGGCGGTCGCCGCCGCTAGCTAAGGTGGCTGCGATGGCCGATCTGCCCGACGCCGGCACCTGCTACGAGTTGCTCGCGCGGATGTCGCTGATCCGGCGCTTCGAGGAGGAGGCCGGCCGCCAGTACCAACGGGCGAAAGCCGGCGGCTTCCTGCACCTGGCGATTGGCGAGGAGGCGACGATCGTCGGCACCACCTCGGTGATGCGCGACGAGGACTACCTGATCGGCACCTACCGCACGCACGGGCACGCGATCGCCCGCGGCACCGAGCCGAAGCGGGTGATGGCGGAGCTGTTCGGCCGGGTCGACGGGACCAGTGGCGGCCGCGGAGGCTCGATGCACATCTTCGACCGCGACAAGCGCTTCATGGGCGGCTACGGGATCGTCGGCGGCAACCTGCCGATCGCCGCCGGCCTGGCGCTCTCCTCCGAGTACAAGGGCGAAGACGCGGTGACCGTCTGCATGTTCGGCGACGGCGCCTCCAACACCGGCAACTTCGGCGAGACGATGAACCTGGCGGCGCTCTGGTCGCTGCCGGTCTTCTTCCTGGTCGAGAACAACCTCTACGGGATGGGCACCTCGGTCGAGCGCCACTCCGCCCAGACCGATCTCTCCAAGAAGGCCGAGGGCTACGGCATTTCCGGCGAGCGGATCGACGGTATGGACGTGATCGCGGTGCGCGAGGGTGTCGCCGAGGGGATCCGGCAGGCGCGCGAGGAGCGGCGCCCGACCCTGCTCGAGGCCTTCACCTACCGCTACCGCGGCCACTCCGCGGCCGACCCCGAGGTCTACCGCAAGCGCGAGGAGGTCGAGGAGTGGCAGCGCAAAGACCCGATCGAGTCCTTCGCACAGCGCTGCGTCGATGCCGGCGTGCTCGGCGAACGCGAGGTGCAGGAGGTGCGCGACAAGGCCGACGAGCAGATCAAGGCGGCGGTCGAGTTCGCCGAGGCCTCGCCCGAGCCGGCGCTCGACAGCCTCTACGAGAGCCTCTACGTGGTCGAGCAGGAGGCCGGCTGGTACGCGGTCGACGAGCGCAGCCCCGAGCCACACCGCGGCGAGCGCGGGGAGGAAATGCCGCAGGCCGCGCGCGAGCTGGCCGAGGCGGGTGCGGCATACGGGGGGCAGCCGGACGGCCCGCGCCCTCAGGCCAGGCCGAATCCAGCCGAGCAGGGCGACGCCCAGGAGGGCGTCGAGCCGGAAGTCTCCGGCGAGGTCGAGGAGGGCGAGGACTGATGGCGACGCTGCGGATGCGAGAGGCGCTGCGCGACGCGATGGCCGAGGAGATGCGGCGCGACGAGGCGGTGCTGGTGATGGGCGAGGACGTCGGTGTGTTCGAAGGCGCCTTCAAG
>Ga0210063_1000611_pt1 | contig 10257 bp, 6 predicted proteins | sample Muzzi_PWA_D1_FD_185529 | JGI IMG/M metagenome (GOLD analysis project Ga0210063, IMG submission 185529) | Wetland microbial communities from San Francisco Bay, California, USA, that impact long-term carbon sequestration - Muzzi_PWA_D1 (SPAdes) | ecosystem: Environmental > Aquatic > Marine >... | reverse complement strand
GCCGCGATCTCGCCCTGCTCGGTCCGGACGCCGACCGCCCGGCCGTTCTGCGTCACGATGCCGGTGACCTTGGTATCCTCGAAGACCTGGGCCCCGCCCATGCGCGCCCCCTTGGCCAGGGCGATGCCCAGGGCGTTGTGGGCCTCGGCGAAGCCGGGACGCAAACGCACCGCTCGCCGCAAGGGGGAGACCGCCGCCGCCGCATCGCCGCCATCGAGCAGGGTGATCCCCAAAATGTGCTCCATCACCGGATTGTCCCCGGTCACCGCCAGGGTGTGGCGAAAGAGGGTCTCGCTATCCCGCCAGTACAGCACCTGCGCCCGGGACAACGGCACCAGCGCCAGCATCGCCACCAGGGCCAGCCCCGTCGCCACCGCCCCCAGCGCCCGCGCCGGTCGCGCCAGCGACCTCCCCTCGGTCAGTCCCACGAAGGCCATCCCCAACGCCAGCGCCAGCCCGACGTACGGCACATAGGTGTAGCGATCCGCCCACCCCTGCTCCCCCACCTGCACCAGGCCGATCACCGGCACCAGCGTGCCCAGGAACCAGAGCCACCCCACCAGCAGCGCGGGGCACTGCCGACGCCACCGCCACCCCGCCCAGCTCACCGCCACCAGCACCGACAGCGAAACCGCGAAGGCACCCGGCGAGGGCCACCCGGGATGGGGGTAGAGCACCCCCAGATGCACCGGCCAGAGCCCCATCTTCAGATAGGTGCCGTAGGCCACCACCCCATGGGCCAGACGCCCCAGCAGGGGAACGTTCTCCACATTCGACACCGCCCCCCCGGCCCGCTGCACCCACACCGTCACCCCGCTGGAGACCACCGCCAGGGCGAACAGGGGGAGCTTCTCCACCACCAGCGGTCGCACCCGTCCCCAGAAGAGCTGCCATCCTCCGGGCTCCGGCCAGGGGAGCCGCTGGAGGGGCCAGACATCCAACAGCAGCAGCAGGCAGGGCGCCGTCACCACCATGGGTTTCGCCATCAAGGCGAGAGTGAAGAACAGCGCTACGCCAAGATAGCGCCCTCTCGAAGGCCGCCGCCCGTAGGCGGTGTACACCCCCAAGGTCAGCCACAGGAGCAAGCCCGAGAGGACATCCTTGCGTTCCGCGATCCACACCACCGACTCTGCTCGGGTGGGGTGCCAGGCGAAGAGGGCGGCCACGAAGAAAGCGACCAGAACCCTACCGCTCCACCGGTGGACCAGCAGCAGCAGCACCAGGACCGAAACCAGATGAAGGAACAGATTCGTCCGGTGGTGCGCCCCCGCATCCAGGCCAAAAAGCTCCACATCCGCCAGGTGCGAAAGCCAGGTCAGGGGGTGCCAGTTGGAGGCGTGGCCGGTGGTGAAGGCCCACCGGGTGCCCTCCAGGGTCAGCCCCGCCCGCACCTGGGGGTTGTCCTTCACATAGATGGGATCGTCGTAGTTGACGAAAGGAAAATCCACCACCGGCGCGAACCCCCAGGTCGTCACCCCCAGGACCACCACCGCCGCCAGGGCGAGTTGCCACCGCTCCGTCATCACCCGTCCTCCTGGGGGGAGACTCTACCTGCTCCCACGCCCTTCCCAAAGAGCCCGCACCGCCGCCCCGGTGATCCGCGCCTCGAAGAAGGAGAACGCCTCCGCCGTGCCCGCCCGTTTGGTGACGCGGAGGGTGGTGGGGATGGTGAGGCCCTCGAAGGTCCCCACGGTTTCCATCCCGTCCGCCGCCCAGCGCACGAAGCCGGGCTGCCCCGGGGCGACGCCGTCGGGATCCCAGCGGTCCATCTCCAGGTGCACCAGGTGCCCCTCGGGCGCGATGGTGAGGAGTGGGGCCAGCGCCTCCTCCCCCACCGTCAAATGCACCCGGACGCGCTCGTCATCCACCGCCTCCCAGCGGGCGCCCCGCTGGGGCAGCAGCGCCGTGGGGAGGAAGGTAGCCACCTCCAACGCCACCCGCCCGGCGGCGGAGCGGGTAATATCCACCCCCTCCGCTCGCACGATGGGCACCACCCCCGCCAGGTACCAGCGCATCGCCCCCTCCCCCGCCGCGTAGCGATCCCAACCGGCGAAGCGCATCACCCCCGAGCCCACCCACGCCCACCAGATCAGGCCGCCTTGCCCGGCGGGGGACAGCGTCAAGATCTGCTGCGCCCGGAAGGGCAGCTTCCCTGCCCCCGGCTGCAAGGCGATCCGACCGGTCATGGTCAACTCCACCGTCTCCGCCAGGCCAGTGCCCGGGGCCAGGGCATGGTTCAGAAAGCGCTGGGCCGGTGCCGGGAGATCGGTGATGGAATCCGGATCAAAGCGCTCCACCGCTGCCGTGGACGGTGCCCGCAACCCCTCCCACAAGACCGCGAGGCGCCGTTCCTGGCGCCATCGCAGACCCCAGGCCCCGGCGATCCCAAAGAGAAGAAGTAGGAAAACGACGGTGAGAATGCGCAGCATGGTGGGCCTCCAACGCCACGCTACCAGCAGCCCGTGTCCCGGTCGCCCCCCGGCGGGGTGGTAAACTCCAACCCCTTCTTTTTCTATGTGATACACTTCCAGGTCCGAATGAGACGGAAGCTACCTAACGGACCCTCCAAGCATTCCCTTCAAGGAGACCTATGATCGCGACAGATTCCCAGGCGGGGCTGGTTGCCCGCCGTGAAGCGGCCGTGCCTCGCGGCGCGTTCCATATCGCCCCCCTCTTCGTCGAACGCGCCCAGGGCGCCCTGCTGTGGGACACGGAGGGCAACGAATACATCGACTTCTGTGGCGGCATCGGTGTCGTCAACGTCGGCCACAACCACCCCAAGGTGGTGGCCGCCATCCATGCCCAGACGGATAAATTTATCCACACCTGCTGGCACGTCGCCATGTACGAGCCGTACCTGGAACTGGCGGAGCGACTGAACCAGCTGGCACCCCTTCCCGGTCCCAACAAGACCATCTTCTTCAACAGCGGCGCCGAAGCCGGGGAGAACGCCGTCAAGATCGCCCGCGCCGCCACCGGTCGCACCGGGGTGGTCACCTTCGAGCGGGGCTTTCATGGCCGCACCTTGTTGGCCATGACCATGACCGGCAAGGTGAACCCCTACACCCAGGGTTTTGGCCCCTTCGCGCCGGAGGTCTACCGTCTGCCGATGGCCCCCTTCTTCGGTCGCCCCCAACGCCCTGACGGGGAGATCGAGGCGGACTGTCGCGCCGCCCTGGATCGGCTCTTCCACTACCACATCGAGGCCGCAGGCATCGCCTGCATCCTGGTGGAACCGGTGCTGGGGGAAGGGGGCTTCTTGCCTATCCACCCGGTGGCGCTGAAGGTGTTGCGGGAAGTGACCCAGGCCCACGGCATCCTGCTGGGCAGCGACGAGGTGCAGACCGGTTTTGCCCGCTGCGGATCGCTCTTCGCCATCGAGCGCTACGGCGTGATCCCCGACATGGTCCTGATGGCCAAAAGCCTGGGGGGCGGCCTGCCCCTTTCCGGCGTCACCGGCCCGGCGGCGATCATGGATGCGCCCCAGGTGGGGGGCATCGGCGGCACCTTCGGCGGCAACCCCGTGGCCTGCGCCGCGGCCTTGGCGGTGCTCGATGTGATCGAAGAGGAAGGCCTGGCCGCCCGCGCCGAGAGGATCGGCGAACGCGTCATGGAGCACTTCCACGCCCTGGTGGAGCGCCACCCCCACGCCGGGGACGCCCACGGACTGGGAGCCATGGGCGGCCTGGACATCGTGGACCCCGAGACCGGTCGGCCCGACGCCCCCCGGGCCGGGAAAATCCTCGCCGCCGCCCGCGCCGAGGGCCTGCTGGCCATGACCGCCAGCGGCAACGTGATCCGCACCCTGATGCCCCTGGTGATCACCGACGAGCAACTGGAGCGAGGCCTGGACATTCTGGACCGGGCCGTCGCTGGCAACGGGGAGGCCGCATGAAATACGCAACCCTCAACCCCGCCACCGGCGAAACCCTCGCCACCTTCGCCACCGCCACCGCCGGGGATATCGAAAAGGCTCTGGAACAGGCCCAGAGCGCCTTCGCCTCCTGGCGCCAAACCCCCGTGCAGCGCCGCGCCGCCTTGCTGACCCGGGTGGCCACCGCGTTGGAACAGGACGCCGAAGCCTACGGTCACCTGATGGCCGTGGAAATGGGCAAACCCATCGCCCAGGGCGCGGGCGAGGCGAAAAAGTGTGCCTGGGTGTGCCGCTACTACGCCGAGAACGCCGAGGACTTCCTGAGCCGCCGCCCCGCCGAAAGCGATGGCAGCGACGCCTACATCCGCGCCGATCCCCTGGGGCCGATCCTCGCCATCATGCCGTGGAACTTCCCCTTCTGGCAGGTCTTCCGCTTCGCCGCCCCGGCCCTGGTGGCGGGCAACGCCGGGATCCTGAAGCATTCCCCCAACACCCCCCAATGCGCCGAGGCCATCGTCGCTCTCTTCCGGGATGCGGGGGCTCCCGAGGGGCTCTTTCAGAACCTCTTCCTGACCAATGAGCAGGCGGCGGAAGTCATCGGTCATCCGGCGATCCGCGGGGTGACCTTGACCGGCAGCACCCGCGCGGGTCGCGCCGTGGCGGGCACCGCGGGCCACCACTTGAAAAAGACCGTCCTGGAGTTGGGGGGCAGTGATCCGTTCCTCATCTTCGCCGACGCGGATCTCGAAAAGGCGGTCGAGGGGGCGGTCGCCTCCCGCTGCCTGAACAGCGGCCAGAGCTGCATCGCCGCCAAGCGCTTCCTGGTGGAGGAATCCATCCAGGAAGACTTCCTGGAGCGCTTCACCGCCGCCATGAAGGCCCAGAAAGTGGGCGATCCCCTGGCCGAGGGCACCAACCTGGGTCCCCTGGCCCGCGCCGATTTGCGGGACACCCTGGCGGAACAGGTGGAACGAGCGAAAGCCCAAGGCGCCCGGGTGCTGGCCCAGGGCGAGATCCCCGAGGGCCCCGGCTTCTACTACCCCCCCACCGTCCTGACCGGCCTCGACCCGCACCAGCCCGCGGCCCAGGAGGAGTACTTCGGCCCCGTGGCCACCGTCTACCCCTTCACCACCGAGGAGGACGCGGTGCGCATCGCCAACGGCACCGACTACGGCCTGGGTTCCAGCCTGTGGACCCGGGACCGCGACCGCATCGAGCGGCTGGTCGGAGAGATCAACGCCGGTTCCGTCTTCGTCAACGGCATGGTCAAGAGCGACCCCCGTCTACCCTTCGGCGGTATCAAGGATTCCGGCTACGGTCGGGAACTGGCCCTGGATGGGCTGGCGGAATGGGTCAATGTGAAGACGGTGTGGGTGGGCTGAGGCGGGTGTAGGGGCGGCCCCCCGTGGCCGCCACCTGCAACCCTACGGGCTTCCGGGCGCCCCTTGGGGTCGCCACCGGGTAGCCCCGGGTGTGAACCCGGGGTAGGGAGGACGCGCTATCGCGATGTTACCCCGGTGGCCGCCCTGGTACCCGCAACCTTCCGAGCTTCCGGCACCGAAACAGAGCAAGCACACCGGCTTCCAACGCTCCTGCCCTGGCCGCCTTGCCGGACCGCCGAAGACAACCGAGGAGTTCCGCGAGGGGCGTTGGCGAGGCGAGGTCCGCGGTACCGTCGCCATGGAATATCCAGACGGAACCGCGGCCAGCGCCCAGCTTTCCGTGGTTGTGCTGAAGAACGAGGGTACAAAGCTCCAGACCCTTTATCACCACACCCCGAAGAGACTCCGGTTTGGGTGGAGTGACCGGTGCGTCCCGGCCCCACCACCCTCCGCGGCGTCCTCAATAGGAATTGGTATAGACCACCTTGTTGGTGGACTGCTCGTAGAACTCCTCCGTCACCTGCCCCTTGCTGGTGATGGTCAGGAGCACAAAGCCGTTGTAGACCCGCGGCGCTCCGGCCACCGGATTGGGTGTCGCGGTGAAGAAGTCCACCCACTGGGTGGGCAGCCCCGTGGCCGCGCCAAAGGGGATGGCACCGTGCCCCATACAACGGCCCAGCGTCTTGCTGCCGTTGACGAGGGGGGTCTTGTAGACGATCCCGTTGTGCACGTGGCCCCAATACCAGGCCAGGGGATCACCACCGAGGGCCTGCGTCACCTGGGAGTAGAGTGCGGCTCCCTGGTAACTGGTCAGCGCCGATCCATCAAACTCGATGGGGTTGTGATGGGTCAAGATGATCGTTTTGGCGGGATCCAACTTCAGACCGCTAAGCCATTTCGGCTGCGGATCGGAGGTATCCCCGATGCTGCCCTGCATGACCATCGGGGCTTTGGAATAGTACGCCGAGTCGAGGGCGACGATCGTCAAATCCCCGTATTGCAACGCAAAATACGTGGTTTCCTTCTGCGCCCCGAAACGGCTATCCTTCAGCGCGACCTCGTACAACCCTTTGGCTCCGCTGTACATCTCGTGGTTCGAGTTCATGGTGAAGGACGTTCCCGGCTTCTGCTGCTGGGCCGTGGGCCACTGGTTCAGGAAGTTGTCCTGCTCCTCATGGGAGGGCGGATAGGTGCTATTGGTTCCGGCATAGTAGACATCCCCCAGGTGAACAATGTAGTCGGGGTTGAGGCCGCTGATCTGTTGGATCACCTCGACCGAGGGGTTGTCCGAATACGGCCCGGTCCCCCAATCCCCCATCATGGCGATAGTGACCTGATTTTTCTTATGTCCCTGCAATGAAATGGGCTGAATGTTACTGGGGCTGTTGAAAGGTGCCTTGCCACCGGGAACGTATTTGGAATAGAGATAATCCAGAGCCGAGAAGAGCCACAGGGGATCCAATTGCTCATAGGTTTTGATACCGAAGATCGTGCCGTCCCTACCGACCAGGCCACTGCCCCCAAACGCCGTAAACAAGGCGTTCGCGTTAGCCTGGTCGATATGGGAAGGCAAAGCCGCTTCGACCACATAATTCCAGACGAACCGGAACACGGGGTGCTCGCTCAGAAACTTGGTGAAGGTGCCGGGCGGGTTGTTGACCAGATAGGGCACCAGACCGAACTCCAGTTCCCCTTCACCCGGTGGTTTGGCAGGCACGCTTCCCTTCCAGATCCCGTTGGCGACCATCAACTGGATGAGGAGATACTCACTCGCCTCTAGAAATCCTAGAAGCTCATCGATTTCCGATAAAGCTTGTTCGGTGGCGAGAGAAGCGCGCACCTGGCGAAATTGGTCTGAGAGTTCGGACATCAAGAGCCTCCTGTTCGGTAAATATTTTGATGTAATTCGAAAAATAGGCGTACTGGACCCCAGGTTTGTTACCGATCCCGAAGTGGGTGGCACCGATCCCCGGCACCGATCCCCGGCACCGATCCCGGCACCGAACCAGGGCAGGCACGGGGGCCCGCCCCTGCAGGACCCTCCGATCTTGCGGTGGCTTCACCCCCCACCGACCGCCACCGTGGTCTCCTCGCCATTCCAAAAGAACCGCCCCACCCCCCGCCGGGGGTAGTAGACAGCGGTGTAGAGCGTCCCGAAACCCCGGGCGTAGTCGGTGGAATTGAGGGGCGGCTGGCGGAAGCCCGCCACCAGCCCCTCGGCGGTGAGCAGGGGATCGGCCAGGTATTGGGCGAGGACTCCTTCCCGCTCCAGACTGCCGCTGGCACGGGTGTATTCGCTCCAGTCCTGGACTTCCTGGTGGTTGGTGCAGAGAGGCCACTTGCGCAGGATGGGGGGACGATCCGGGGCCAGGTAGGCGGTGATGAAATCGCCGGTGGCGTCCACGACGGTGACGTTGTAGGCCATGTGGCTGGGGACCCGGGCCAGGACCTGAACCGCTTCGGCGGTGGTGGTGCAACGCTCCAACAGGTAGCGCAGCACCAGGGGGATGCCGAAGCCATCCCCCACCACCCGTCGCCCGCCGAAGGAGAGAGAGACCGCCAGCCCGGCGTCGTTGATCCCGTCCAGCACGCCCCATAAACAATCACTGACCGCCAGGACCGAGCGCCCGTTCCAGCGGGTGTGGAGCAGCACGCCCTCCCACAGATCGGGGCTGTAGTCGTAGTTGCGCACCAGCACCGGCTCGTCCCCCGCCCACACGGCCTGGGAACAGGCGCTCAGGTACGGCGCCGGACGGTACAGGCTCAAAAAGCGGGCCACCCGCTCCCGCGGCGCACCGGTTTCGGCAGCCAACGCCGTGAGCTGCTCCCAGGTGGGGAGGAGTTCCGGCATGTGGCGCTCCAGCGCCGCCCGGCAAGCGGAGAGCCTGGGGCGCCGGGCGGCGCTCTGGCCCAGGTACCACCGCTCGTACCCCGGCCAGAAGCGGGTGAAGAGCGCCCGCCAGCGTTCCCCCGGCTCGTCTTCCCTTACAACATCTTGAATTTCCCCACCTCCGGCATGTCCACCGCCTCGCGCAGCTTATCTACAGGGTCGATGGGGGTGGCGGCGAATTGATCGCGGATCCCTCGGATCCACGCCTTGGCGCGATCGGTGAGCTGAAAGTTGTCGTCCATCAGCCGCCCGGGGGTGATGAGGATCCCCAGGTCCGCGCCCTCGTAGCGGTAATCCCCCACCTTGGTGATGCGCAGGAAGAAGCCCTCATTGTCCCGCTCGACGGTGCGGCGGTGGGTCTGGGGCCGCAGGAAGTGGACGGAGGCGTCGGCCTCGTCCAACTGCCAAACCCCGGAGGCGGGGGCGGTGGTGACCTGCTCCACAGTGTCGGCGGTGTGCTTGATCACCAGCTGGCTCCAGGAATCGATGTTCTCCGCCGCCGCCCAGCGCTCGTTGAGGGCTTCGACGTCCAGTTCGAATTCCACGTCAAAGAATTCCAGGAGGTGAAAGAGGAACAGGGGCGCATCGGCGTGGGCGAAGGCCGCCAGATTGGTCATGGAACTGGCGCCGGTGATGCGGGGGTTGATCTCCCCCAGATAGAGGGTGCCCCGATCCTCGTCGATCAGATAATCGACCTCGAAATACCCGCGATAGCCGAGTTTCTCCAGTTCCGCGCCCAGGGCGACGGTCTTTTTGCGGGCCTGTTCCCGCACCTTGGCGGAGAACGCCCCGGCGTAGACCTCGTTGCCGCACCAGCCGCCCCGGTAGGGGGTCAGCTCAGAGAAACCCACCAGTTCCGTCATCAGCGGACCGACGATGGTGCCCGCCCGGGTGACGCAGGCTTCGAGAGCCGCGCCCCGGGGGCGGATACGCTTCATGATCTTGATCTCGCCCTCGCCGGTGATCTCGTCGGCGTGCTCCTGCCAGTCGGCCTCGTCGGCGATGAAGAAGGTGGTGTGACCGGAATCCCCGAAGGCGGTCTGCACCACCAGGTCCTTGCCCAACTTCTTGCTCGCCGCGGCTTTCTTCAAGTCGGCGTAGCTGCGGACCTTGTCCGTCAGTACGTTGGGAACGCTGCGCACCTTGGCGCGATTGCCGATGCGGGTGGTGGCCATCTTGTTGTCCACCTCCGTGCGCAGGGCGGCGGGGGGAAAGCACACCTCCAGCCCGAGATCGGCACAGATCTTCTCGGTCTCTTCGTCGAAGAAGAGGAAGGCGGCCTTGGCCCCCTCGCCCCGGCTGCGGATGAATTCCTGGGTCTCCGGATGGCGCAGCAGATAGTTGACGATCTGCTCCAGGCTCTCGAAGGTCTCGTGGGGCTGATCCGAGGGCACGAAGACATTCGGGTGGCGACCGTCGAAGCAATCCAGATAGTTGATGAACCGGAACCGCCGCACCCACTCATCCATGCTCAACAGGTTGAAGTTGGTGGCGCTGATGAAATAAACCGGCACATCGTTGCGGAAGAAGAAACGGCGGATATCGCTCATCCCCACCAGCTTCTTGTGGGGCGTCGCCTTGCGCTCCAACCGTCCGCTGCGGGGCAGGGAGGGAGAGGCTTCGGGGGTCGCGGTCGATGGGGTCGGGGGGGCCGACTTGGCTTCGGGGCTACTGGATTTCAAGGGTACGGTCTTCGACATAAGGCTCCTTCGGGTTGATTCGTATGTAGGGGTTCCACTGGCTCCGTTTCAGGCGTTGAGGCTCTCCTCCGTGAAGACTTTCAGGCCGTAATCCGGCTGATAGCCATGGATCTCCTTGATGTCCAGGGCTTTCAGAAAGGCGAGAATCTCGCGGCTGATGACCTGCCCCGGCACGAGGATGGGAAAGCCTGGCGGGTAGGGAATCACAAAGGTGGCGGAGACCACCTCGCGGCCCGCTTCCATGGCGGCCACGATCTCCCCATCGAGACGCAGGTACTCACAGGCGGCGGAGTCGTAGGCCAGGAAATACGCATCCCGCAGATTGCCTTCCGGCGTCTTTCCCGCCAGCTTCCCCCCCGCCCGGAAACGGTCGTGGAAGCGGGAGAAATCCGGCAACGGCGGTTGCTCCTC
>Ga0210063_1000609_pt1 | contig 10275 bp, 9 predicted proteins | sample Muzzi_PWA_D1_FD_185529 | JGI IMG/M metagenome (GOLD analysis project Ga0210063, IMG submission 185529) | Wetland microbial communities from San Francisco Bay, California, USA, that impact long-term carbon sequestration - Muzzi_PWA_D1 (SPAdes) | ecosystem: Environmental > Aquatic > Marine >... | reverse complement strand
CAGCGCCGCGGCGAAGTCCTTCCGCCCCCAGTCGCTCATGGTGGCGGCAAAGCCCCGCAGCGACGGCGCCCGCAGCGACTCGCCGATCCCCCGGTAGTCGTACGTCAGCACCGCGTACCCCGCTGCCGCCAGCGTCTCGGCAAAGGGCGCGTAGTACCCCCGGGGTACGGCAGCGGCGGAGTTGACGACCACCACCGCCCGGGGGTCGTCCTCCGGCAAGGTCCAGGTGGCCGCCAGGGGGAAGGCGTCGGTGGCGGTTACGGTCGTTTCAGCCAAGGCTCTCCTCCTCGCCGGGTCGGTGGAACGTCACCATGGGGATCCCCTCCCCATGGTCCCAGCGGTCAACAAGGCGAAAGCCGAGCTTTTCATAGAGCTGGATCGCCGGTCCGTTGGCCGCGCCCGTGGTGACGGAGACCGCTCGCCCCGGGAATTCTCCGTCCAACAGCTGCCGCAGCAGCGCCGTGGCCAGACCCCGGCGGAAGAAATCCGGATGCACCACCAGGGCCGATAGATCGAGGGGCTCAGAATCCGCGTCCACCTCCGCCACCGCCGCCAGGGTCCCCTCGACGGATAGACCGAAAAAGCGGGATGGAGCCTGCTGGATCGCTTCCACGGTGCGCCGCAGGGGTGGAAAGTCGTCGATGTCGAGGAGGCGGGCCTCCTCCCGGTAGGAGGCCATCCAGATCCGGTGGATCTGGGCGGCGACTTGTGGGTCCTGATGGGCCAGAGGAAGGGCGCTCAAAATGGCGGCACTAGGGACGCAAGGGCACCGGAATCACGGATGTGGCTTTCAGTACCGCCCTCAGGGCTTCGTTGACGGCCTCATCCGTAGTGAAGGAACGGGCTACATCCGGGTCCAATCGGACGAGGTTCGTTCCTTGACGGTATGCGTCCGCATACTTCCCTCGGATACCCCCCTTCATGCACGAGAAATCGTACTCGGGCGCGAGTTCGTGCTTTTCTTCGTCTTGCTTCACGGGTTTCGATACCTCCTGCCCCTACTCCTCATCCTCCACCCACGCCGCGTCCGCGGCACCGATGCCAGCGTAGGCACCGGGGAAGACTTTCAGCGGCGCCTCATCCCGCACCGGAATGATCTTGGCGGCGCAGACCTTGTACTCGCCGGTGCCGGTGACGGCATCCCCGGCGTCCACCGTCAGGTTGTTGGTGCGCGACTGGGGGAAGTGGAAGGGCATCCAGATGCAATTGCGCCGCACCTGCTTGCTGAGCATGGCGCGGCAGCGCACCCGACCGCGTCGGGTGACCACCTCCACCAGCTGGCCGTCCTCGATGTCCAGTTGGCGGGCGTTTCTCGGGTGGATCTCCACGAAGGCTTCCGGCTGCTTGGCGCTCAGTCCTTCGGAGCGCCGCGTCTGGGTGGCGGCGTTGTAGTGGTAGAGGGTGCGTCCGGTCGAAAGAATGAGGGGAAACTCGATGTCCTCCAACTCGAAGGCGGGGCGGAATTCCACCGGCTGGAAGAGCCCCTTGCCCCGCAACACCCCGCCCTTGTGGAGATACTCCGTCGAAGGCTGATCCGGTCCGGTGACGGGCCATTGCAAGCCCCCCTCCCGCTCGATCCGCTCGTGGCTGATGCCCGAGAACTTCGGCGCCAGCGCCGCCATCTCGGCGTAGATCTCACCGGGTCCGGCGTAGTCCGGCTGTTCAAAGCCGGTGCGCTTGATGAGTTCCAGGAGGATCTCCCAATCCGCCCGCGCCTGCCCCGGGGGCTCCACCGCCTTGCGCACCCGCTGCACCCGCCGATCCGAATTGGCGAAGACCCCATCCTTTTCCGCGAAGCACGCCGCCGGCAGAATCACATCGGCCCAGCGGCAACTCTCGTTGAAGAAGATGTCCTGCACCACCAGGAACTCGAGCTGGTTCATGGCCATCTCGACCCGACAGGCGTTGGGCTCGGAGATGACGATGTCCTCGCCCATCAGGAAGAAGCCGTGGATGGTCTTCCCCATCTGCTTCATCATCTCGTTCAGGTTGAGCCCCGGCTCGGGCTTCAAATTCGTACCCCAGGCGCGGTTGAATTTGTCGCACACCTCCGGGTCGGTGACGTTCTGGTAGCCCGGGAAAAAGACCGGCGTCGCCCCCGCGTCGTTGGCGCCCTGGACGTTGTTCTGCCCCCGCAAGGGGTTCATCCCGGTGGAGCGCTTGCCCAGATGGCCGGTCATCAAGACCAGGTTCGACAGGGCGTAGACGTTGTCCGTGCCGGTGGTGTGTTCGGTGATCCCCAAGGTGTAGTAGATCCCCGCCTTGGGGGTGGTGGCATACGCCCGGGCGACGTCGCGAATCATCGCCGCGGGTACCCCCGTGACCTTCTCCGCCTCTTCTGGAGGGTAGTTGAGGACGGTCGCCTTGACGGCCTCGAAGTTCTCCGTGTTGGCGGCGATCCACGCCTTGTCTTCCAACCCCTCGGTGACGATGACATGGGCCAGGGCATTGAGCAGCCAGACATCGGTGCCCGGTTTCAACTGCAAATGCCAGTCGGCGATATCCGTCAGCCAGATCTTGCGCGGATCACCGACGGCGAGCTTCGCCCCCCGCAGCACCGCCCGTTTCATCTCCATGGCGATGATGGGGTGGGCTTCGGTGGTGTTGGAGCCCGTGACGAAGAGGAAGTCCGCGTCGCGAATCTCGGGGATCGAGTTGGTCATCGCCCCCGCTCCGTACGTGGCCACCAGACCGGCGACCGTGGGAGCGTGTCACGTGGCGGCGCATTGGTGCACGTTGTGCGTGCCGAATGCGCCCCTCGCCATCTTTTGTACCAGGTAGTTTTCTTCCACGGTGCAGCGGCTGGAGGAGATGAACCCCAACCCGTCGGTACCGTGGCGCTCCTGCACCCCCTGCAAGCCCCGGACAGCAACGTCCAGCGCTTCATCCCAGCTGGCCTCCCGGAAGGTGCCGTCTTCCTGGCGAATCAGCGGCGTGGTGAGCCGCTCCTCGTGGTGGACGAAGTCGTTGGCGAAGCGGCCCTTGACGCACAGGTTGCCGTCGTTGACCGTGGTGCCCGGGGGCGGCGGCGTGGCCTTGACGATGCGGTTGGCCTCGCGGTCGATGTTCAGATCCAGCTGACACCCCACGCCGCAGAAATTGCAGGTGGTGCGCACTTTTTCCAGGTCCCGTTCCGCCTTGCCCCAGGCCAGCGCCGGTTTCTCCGTCATGGCACCGGTGGGGCAAACGGCGATGCAGCCACCGCAGAGTTCGCAGGTGGTGTCCGTGAGGGAGAGCCGATCCACGGTAGAGATGGTGGTCTTGGCCCCCCGTCCGGTCAGGCTGATGGCGGAGACGGCCTCGATCTGGTCGCAGTAGCGGGTGCACAGGGAACACAGGATGCAGCGGTCGGCCCGGAAGCCCACGAAGGCGTTGGTGTCGTGGGGTCGATCCTCGCGCACCTTGCCGACCGGCGTCCACTCGCCAGCCGTGCCGTAGGTCTCCGCCAACGCATGCAGCTTGGAGGGGTTGTTGTCCTCCATCACCTCCCGGTCCTGGATGGTGTCCGCCAGGTGCAGCGACAGGATGAACTGGCGGTTGCGCTCCACCTTCGGGGTGGTGGTGCGCACCACCATGCCGGGGGTGGCTTTGAGGGCGCAGGAGGGCTGCATCAGCCGCGCTCCTTCCACTTCCACCAGGCACATGCGGCACGCCCCGGCGGGGGTGAGCCGCGGGTCGTAGCACAGGGTGGGGATTTCGATCTCCGCCCGCGCCGCCACCTGGAGGACGGTCTCTCCCTCCTCAAAAGATAGCTCGTTGCCATCGATGATCACGAATTTTGGGTCAGCCATGGGGGACCTCACTAGGGATGGGCTCTTGGCTTTCGATCGGGTCGGTCACTGACAGGCGAGTATAGCGCGTGCTGGTGGTCCGCAACTCATGGAGGGCCTTCTTCTGGGAGGGGCAAGGGGGGCAAGCCCGAATCTCGGGTGATGTAGTCGTGAATCGCCTGGAGGTTCGAAGCAGCCTTTCGCGACCAGTCTATCCGCGCCACTGCTCGACCTGCCGCAGCAGTTCCTCAGTCGTCAACACCCTGCCTGCCTCCAAATCCTCGATACCTTCCAGCCCCTGCGCCACCAGATTCACACGGTCGAGCACCTCATCCATGGTGCAACTTTCCGGCAGATTGCCAACGGCTTCAAGCGTTGCAACTTTGGCTGGACTCATCGCGATCTCCTCAAATACCGGGAGCCCCGGTGAGCCGATTTGACGTTGGGGGTACTTTGGTCTTGCTGGAAGTACTTCCCCCGCGCTCCCGGGAAAAGAACAGCTCCGACACCAGGCTGCCAGCCTGGAAAACCAACTCGATCTCCTGAGTATTGCGAATATCGAGACTCGGATCCGCCCTCAGGACGACGAGGTCGGCGCGCTTGCCGCTCTCGATGGTCCCGACGTCGTCCAGAATACCCAGGGCCTCAGCCCCGTTGCGCGTCGCCATGGTCAGAATCGCCAGGGGCGGAATCCCAGCCTCCTGATAGAGCCCGAGTTCGTGGTGGTAGACCGCCCCCGGCGTCATCCACGGGTTGCCCACGTCGGTCCCGACGCCGAGCCGCACGCCGCGCTCGGAGTAGGCCCGGACAATGTTCAGGATGCCGGGAACGTACACCGTCGCCATCATCTCGGCTTCCTCATCGCTGTCCGGATCATATTGCGGGTGGCGCTCCCGCCAGCCTTCACCCCACCAGCCCGGCACATCCGCGTCCGGTGCCAGTTCCGTCCTGAACTCCGGTAAGAGGGCCGCATCGACGCCAAGTCCGGAAGCCTGATGAATAGACAGCGTCGGAACGACCACGACGTGGTTCTCGACCAGGGCTGCGACCAGAGTCGCGAAGCGTGCGCCGTTCGGTGCATCGGCGTAGGCGTGGTACCACTCGGTGTCGGTCGCCGCCGCCGGATCCTCGAGGTTGACGACCTCGTCCATGGGCGTCCCCCAGCCGGAATGCACCAACATGTCGATCCCCGCCCCTGCGGCCTCGCCCCAGGTCGTTGCGCCCATATGCCCGACCACCGGCAGGCCATGCCGGTGCGCCTCATCGATCGCCGCAGCGGTGAGGTCGGGGGGCAGTCGCCGGTAAATCTTGATGAAATCCACCCCCGCCGCAGCCTGAGCCCGCACCTCATCGCGCACGGCCGCCTCGGTGGCGACATAGGCGGCGTACGGGTCCGGTAGAGCGTCCGGTTCGGCGTCCGGCGGCGCGTTGATGGCGAGCCCGGCGGTGAACATCCGTGGACCGGGAATCTCACCCCCTCGCAGTCGTTCCCGAAGCGCCACCCCCGCGCCCGGTCGAGCGCCCGGGTTCAAGATCGTGGTCACCCCGAATTGCAAGAGGCGCTCCAGGACGGCCTCATCGACGCCTGGAACAGCGGGGAAATGCACATGCAGGTCCACGAGGCCCGGAATGACGTACCGACCGGAGAGTTCGTGCACCCCGGCCCCCGCCGGAACTTCGACGCTCCCCACCGGACCCACCTGCGCGATGCGGCCCCCCCGCAGCACGACAACCTGATGCGGCCGTGGCGCCGCCCCCGTGCCGTCCAGCACGGTTACGTCGCGGAGCACGACGGCCGCCTCTCGGTTCTGAACGACTTGCGGCAGACAGGATTGCAGCAGCAGGGACAGCATCGCCAGCAGTGCCGACAACGACACCGGCCAGACTCGCACGCTTCTACGGTTTGGAATCTTCATCTTGCGGTGGGCCTCTTCGGCGGTCGTCTTGCCGGAACCGACCGAGCTATCGCCGACCGATAGACCTGGACTGGCGCCATGCAGCCTCAAAGCTCATCCCAGTCCGGGTGCCAATGGGGGTCGAGGCTTTTGAAGGGGCCGGCGGGACAGATCCCACCGCCGGTGGGTATCCGTTGCGCCGCCCGCCGCGATCGGGTCACTCGCCCCACTCGTCGATCTGCCGCAGCAGTTCCTCGGTCGTCCGTTCCCCGTCGGCTTCCCCATCCCCGACGCCTTCCGCAGCCTGCTCCACCAGGTCCACGCGATCCAGCACCTCATCCATGGCGCAACCTTCCGACAGTTTGCCACCGGCTTCATGAGGTATGTCCTTGGTTGGCCTCATCGGGATCTCCTCCACCGCTGATCCTACCTCTCCAGGGCACCCTCCTCACAGTCAGAATCTATGCACCCATTCCCCCGGATCACAGCCCATCGTCGTCCGCCAGCGCCCGGGCCAGGCGCATTATCGCCCAAACAAGCCGGAGGGAGCGCACCAACCAGACAGGACTTGCTCAGATCGTGGCTCACCCTGCAGGACGAGACCGTCGGATTGTGTCAACTTTTCCGAAGCCGAGGCACCGTTGACGGGTCCGTCTCGGACCTTACCGTATCGTCTTCAGGGTCGACGACAACCAGCTGCTTGTAATCATGGTACGGATAGTTAACCGCAATGAAGGCTGCCGAAAGAGCAGTCGCCGAACCCGCTCCATCTTCCGGACCAAGGGTCTGAGGGCGGGCCAGCAACTCTGAGCTAGACGTACACGGCGCTCAACGGTAACTACAACACCGGAACGAAGCAAAAATGCTGACGGAGATCATCTGAGCCGAGACTCCGATGCAAGACGCACTCACTCCAGCTTGCAAGCCGTCAGGGGCGATGCTGATTACGTCATCAAGCCACTCGTGATCACCATCCATCAAGTTTAGTAGTGCTGGGCTTAATCCCGACTTTTGGCAAGCACCGTACCACTCCGCCCATGAACAAAGGTGAGCGTCTAAATCGACACAGGCCGCCACGGCATCGAACCAAGTCTTGCTTCCAGCCACGTTCTCATCCGTCTCAATGCAAAACTCATCGTTGACGGCAGTAAACCCCGACGGGCAGATCGCCGAAGGTGAAGTGCAGTTCTCCCCATTCTCATCACAGATCTCCGCCACTCGCAGCCGGGTGGAAACCACCAATTCCCCCCGCTGATCCACCACCACGCTGACCTCGTCGTTGGCGTTGATCGTCCGCAAGATTTCCGTGCCGGTGAAGGCCATGGCGTTCAGGGCTCCAGCGGCATGAAATCCACTGATCATGAGTTCAGTGTCGTCCACGATAGCGGTGACCGTAAACTCCTCCCCAGCGATCGAAATGGGGTCTCCGATTTTGAGTTCCGTCGTGAAAGCAGTGCCCGTACCGATGACCACATCGGAACCGGAGCCGACCGTTACCATCCCGGTCAGCTCGTTGCGCAAGCCTGCACTGATTTGCATCTGGGCCAGGGACGGGACAACCAGGGAGAGTTGTAGAAAGGCCACTGCGGCAGAGAGACAAAAATTCTTCATGGTTTAATCTCCAATAAATCCTCAAAAAATGCTAGAAACCTGGGAACACAACGGGCGAGCGGCTCCGAAACAGAGCTCCGACATTCGGCCTGACAAATTGTAATAAATTTGGTAACACTTCCGCAAGCAAGAAAGGCGAGTCAAGAGCCGCCCCCTGCCCCCCCCCCCTCAGGCCTCCATTCAGCGAACCGCAGCCACCTGACCATCAATCCCAACCCCCTCCGCCAGCGCTCGCGCCAGGCGGACGCCGGAACGCAGCGCCCCTTCCATGTAGCCGAAGAACGACCAGGAGGTGTGCTCCCCGGCGAAGCGCAGGCGACCGAAGCCCTCGGCCAGCCGGGGGCCGATGCGGGTGACCTCACCCCGGTGGGGCACGGAGTAGCCCGCCAGGGTCCAGGGATCCTGGGGCCAGCGGACGAAGGCGGCCTTGGCCGTGGCGTGCTCGGGATAGCCGGGGAAGTAGGCGTTCAGCTGGGCGGAGAAAAAGGCCTCCCGCTCCCCCTCGGGCACCGCCAGGCACTCCAGGGCCCGCTCGCCCCCGGAAAAACCGATCAGGGCGGCGGGGCCATTTTCCGAGAGTGGAGCCTGGTGGTAGGTGCCGTCCCAGGTCATGGCGATGGCGCCGTTGCCCACCCCGTATTGGGACCAGCCTTCGCGCTCCCAATAGGCGGTGTCCACGGGCGCCAGGACTTTGATGGCGGGGCCCATGGAGGGACGAAAATCCTCCGGCAGGGGCGGATCGAAGGTGATCTTGCCCCAGGTGCTGGGGGGCACCGCCAGCACCACATGGTCGGCCTCATGGATCGTGCCGTCCGCCGTCACCACCCGGCCGCCGGTGTCGGTGTAGTGAATCGCCGTCACCGCCGTGCCGGTCTTGACGGAGTCCGGCGCCAGCGCATCGTGGAGCGCCCGCACCAGCTGATCATTGCCGCCCCGGCAGCGGTAGACCTCGCTCTCCGTGAAATACGCTTCCCCGCCCCCGGCGGCCACCGCCGAGAGCGCGCCCAGAAGGCTCTGCTCCGCCGTCGCCGCGACGTTGTTGCTGCTCTCGATGACTTCCACCAGTTCCCGAGAGAGGGGCGGCAGGTCGAGGGAGTCGATCAAGTCCCCCAGGCTCTCCCCATCGAGAGCTTCCGCCCCGGGGGTCGTCCAGGGACGCTCCGGGTCGGTGACCACGGCGGAGCGAGCGGCCACGGCCTCCTCGAAGACCGCGATGGATTCATACAGTGCCTCCGCTTCGACCGGGGAGAGCCGCCGCCCGCCCACCACGATGGGGTCGTCAAGCCCCGGGGGCTCGTCGGTGATGTCGATCAGGTCCAGGCCAAATCGCCGGGCGTACCCCAACCAGGTGGGATGGTTCAGCCCGATCAGGGAAGCCCCGGCTTCCACCGTTCGATCCGGCACCAGATTGCGCAGCGTATGCACCCGCCCGCCAAGGCGGTTGCGCGCTTCGAGGACGGTGACCTGGAAGCGGGAGTTCAACTCCACGGCGCACGCCAGCCCCGCGAAACCCGCACCGATGATCACCACCCGGGGCGCCTCGCCACTGGGCTTCTGGCCGCCGCCCAGGCAGCCGGTGACGTAGAAACCGGCACTCGCGGTCAGTAAGTCGCGCAGGAATTCGCGGCGCGTCCGCAGGGTTTGCGCGTTGCCGAAGCGCTGATGCAGGCGACGATGGATGATGGATCGCATGCCGAACCTCCCAAAGTTTGACGGGAGCCTATCCCAGAATCCCGTTGCCTACATCGCCGCAGCCCGTTCGATCAACGCCGGGGCGCCCCCACCCTCAAGTCTCAATATTCAGCGGCCACTGGTAGATCTGCGGCGTCTCCGGCTGGATCGCTTCCACGGCATCGATGATGCTCTGGCGGTAGCCGATCAACGCCTGGTTGCAGGCGGGGTCCTCCAGGTAGAGGTCGCTGTCGATCCCCGTGAGCGGCACGAGGGGCTCGTAGGGGGGCGAGAAGGCGAAGGTGAAGAGGAAGTTGATCATCCCGGCGATGGTCCCGGTCTTCGGCATGTAGGCGTAAAGGGCTTTGTTGTCAAAGGTGTCGGTAGGCTTGGGGATGGTGGCGTCCTGCAGGCAGGGCGGGAAGTTCGCGACAAAGCTCATGGCCGGATTGGCCGTGCTGTTCAAGTCGCCGAAGATCTGCCGCAATGCCTCCAGCTCCCCATCCGTGGTGATCTTGCGGGGCAGGATGGCGTTCAGGGCGATACCGTATTGGGCGATGGTGGGCCAGAATTCTTCCGTGGCCCGGTCGGGTTGGGTGACATCCACGGTGGAGGCCCAAAAATCCAGATCGTTCTTGGCGTTGCCGTAGACCTCCGGCAGGAGGGTCCAACCCATGGACCATTGTTTCGGATCGTCCAGGGAGAGGGTGGTTGCTTCTTTCTGCTTACTGCACCCCGCCTTCCCCCCCATCCTCCTCCTCCACCCCCAGCAGCCGTGCCGCGTCGTCCAGGGGGAGTTCTTCCACCGCTCGCAGTTTTCTTTCCATGGCCCGGGTCCGGACGCCGGTCTTGTCCAGGGTGCGGCTGGCGGTGTGGAGCTGCCGCTTGACCTTGTCCAGCACTTCGCCGAAGCGACCGAATTCCGTCTTGACGGCTCCCAGGACGCGCCACACCTCCCCCGCCTGCTGCTCGATGGCGAGGGTGCGGAAACCCATCCGCAGACTGTTCAAGAGGGCCGATAGGGTGGTCGGTCCGGCCACCACCACGCGACAGGTTTCCTGGAGATTTTCCAGCAATCCGGGCTGCCGCAGGACCTCGCCGTAGAGGCCCTCGGTGGGCAGGAAGAGCACCGCGAAGTCCGTGGTGTCCGGCGGCGCGATGTATTTCTGCTGGATGGTGCGGGCGCTCAGCTTGACGGCCCGGATCAGCTCCCCCACCGCCGCCTGCTCCCCCTCGGGACTGACGGCGTCGGTGGCGTCGAGCAATCGGAGGTACGCCTCCTGGGGGAATTTTGAATCGATGGGCAGCCACACCGGCGCGCCTTCTTC
>Ga0210063_1000608_pt1 | contig 10276 bp, 10 predicted proteins | sample Muzzi_PWA_D1_FD_185529 | JGI IMG/M metagenome (GOLD analysis project Ga0210063, IMG submission 185529) | Wetland microbial communities from San Francisco Bay, California, USA, that impact long-term carbon sequestration - Muzzi_PWA_D1 (SPAdes) | ecosystem: Environmental > Aquatic > Marine >... | reverse complement strand
CCCGCCGTTCCTCTTCGGTGGCGGCGGCGTCGAGCTGCTGGGCAAGGAGATGACCGCAGACCTTCAAGGGCTGCTGGCCCAGGCCCGGGCCGCCGTGCCGGGTACCGTCACGGTGCTGACCACCCACGGCGTTCACTTCGGCCACATCACCACCCTGCCGGGGGGCGAGGTGGCGTTGGACGTGGAAGGCATTGGACCGGAAGACACCGACGGCGTGGCGCCGGAGGACATCCTGGTGGTGCGCCCCTTCGGTCGCAAGGGGGAGAACTTCAGCATGCGCGACTTCGATCGCGGCGCCATGCAATTCCACTTTGGCATTCAGCCGGTGGAGGTGATCGGCGAGGATCTCGATGAAGACGGCGATGGTTTCGACAACGAGGTCACGGTGGCGGAGATGAGCATGCTGCACATCTTCGATGTCACCAACCCACCGCCAGGGATCGATCCCTTGAACAACCAGAACCGCCAGGGATTCTCCATATTCCAGCAGATCGGCTGCGTACAATGCCACATCCCGGCCTTGAGGACCCGCTCGACGTCGGTGCCGCTGGCCCACCCGGAAGTGGCCACGGATCCCTCCCAGAATGTCTACTTCGAGATCGATCTCAAGGAAGTCGGTTTTCCCGAGGACCCCCAAGGACCCGGGCTGATCGTGCCCCTCTTCGCCGACCTCAAACGCCACAAGATGGGGCCGCGACTGGCGGAGACCTTCGAACGGGGTGACCTGGCCAACGACGAGTTCACCACCGCCCGCCTGTGGGGGATCGCTGACACGGCCCCCTACCTCCACGATGGTCGAGCCACGACCCTCTACCAGGCCATCGAGTTCCACGGCGGCGAGGCCCAAGGCGCTCGGGACAACTTCCTGGCCTTGAGTGCCCAGCAGCAGCTGCGACTGCTCGGTTTCCTGAAGAAACTGCGGACTCCGGAGCAGCCCAACGAAGAGTTGCTGCCCTGAGGCCCTGCACCGGCGATCCCCGTGGGATAGGGTTTGAACCATGAACACGTGGGATCGCTGGCTTCTGCCCCTCGCGGGCACCGTCTTGTTTTCCCTGTTGGGTGGCCTTCCGGCGGAGGGTCGCCCAACCCAAGACTCCCCGCCGCAACCCACCGCCACGACCTTGGAGACGGAGGGTCCGGTGGATCCCTTGCAGCTCCTGCTCGACCCGCCCGCAGCGCCCACGGACCCGAAAACCCCGGCGGCGGATGACGCCCTGTTGGCTGCTGCGACGTCGGGGGACCTCGCCACGGTGATCGACCGCCTGCGGACCGGGGCTCCAGTAGAGGGACGCGGTATCCACAGGCGCACCGCTCTGATGGGGGCCGTGGGCGCGGGTCATGCCGGGGTGGTGCGTCACCTGCTGGCGGCGGGGGCGGGACTGGAAACCCGCGACGATTCCGGCAACACGGCGCTTTTCTTCGCCCCGGCGGCGGGGGCGGAGATGGTGGCCTTGCTGCTCCACCACGGCGCCCGGGCCACAGCGCGCAACGCCATTGGCACCACGCCGTTGCACGCCGCCGCGCTGTTGGGGGCCGAGGAAGCCGTCAAGGATCTGCTGGCCGCCGGGGGGCCGGTGGGCGGGTCCCCGGAAGGGGTGCGGGACCCGCTGGAGGAGGCGGTACTGGCGGAGCATTTTGCCGTAGCGGACCTTCTGCGGGCCGCCGGGGGCACCCTGGATCGCGCCCTGGAGGAGGATGGCTCGCTGCTCCATCGGGCCGCCCGGCAGGGCCGCATCGCGGTTCTGGAGTATCTCCTTGGCCACGGGGTGGACCCGGATCGACCGGCGCCGGACCTTCCCCTGACCTTTCCCGCGCCGCTGCACTTCGCTGTGCAGGGGAACCAATCGGCAGCGGTGGCCCGGCTGTTGACCGCTGGGGCCGATCCCAACCCCCTGGATACCCAGGGGCGCACGCCCTTGCAAGTGGCCGCGGCGGAGGGGCGCGGGAAAGTCATCGATGCACTGGTGGCGGGTGGGGCGGACCTGGACCGGGCCGGACGGGAGGAACACCGCAACCCGCCGCTGTTGCTGGCGACCCTGGGGGGCCACACCGCGACAGCCCAGCAGCTGCTGCGGGCGGGGGCAGCGGTCGATGGGGCCAACCGCAACCACGTCACGGCGCTGATGTTCGCCAGCTATCGCGGCGATGAAGCCCTGGTGCGGGACCTGCTGGCGGCGGGGGCGGCGGTGGATGCCAGCAATCGGGACGGCAACACCGCGCTGGTCTTCGCCGCCGCCCGCAGCCGGGGAGCGATCGTAAACCTGCTGCTGGACCATGGGGCCGACGCCAACCGGACTACCTTCATCGACGCCTTCGGCGAGGTCACCCCGCTGCTGCTGGCGGCGGGTCGGGGGGAAGTGGAAACCGCCCGCGTCTTGCTGGAACACGGCGCGCGGATCGATGAGCCCGGGGATGTGGTGAACCACGGGGTGGTGACACCGCTGCTGCTGGCGGCCAGCCAGGGTTTTCCGGCGGTGGTGGCCCTTCTCCTGGACCACGGCGCCGACCCCAAGACCCGCGATGACCAGGGTCACACGGCACTGGAGCGGGCTCGGGAAGGGGGCCATGGGGAAGTGGTCGCCTTGCTGGAGGCTCACCAGACCAGGATGCCCCAGGGAAAATCCGCCCCAGGGTGATCCCCGAGGCGGGCACGACCGCGCAGAGCGTTACTTCTTGTCCAGCTTCTTGAGCAGCGTTTCCATCTCCGCAAGGCGCTTCTCCAGCTCATCGATGCGCTCCAGCAGGGGGCCACGCCCGGACTGGAGTTGCTCCATGGCAACCTCCCATTGGGGGCTCTTGAAGACTTCCCCCATCTTTTCCGCATTGAACCATTGGAGGTCCGGCAGGTTCTCCAGATCCACCACGGTGCCATCGTCACCGCGGAACTCGAACTGCCCCCGGGGCACGAAATGCACCCGCGGCAAGCCGGGCATGGAGGGGACTCCCACGCCTTCCCGCAGGACCACCTGGGCGGTGAAGTCCAGGGCGCTGCCGTCCCGCAGGACGGTGACGGTGACGGGCTCGCCGTCCCCCTTGGAGCGGACGCGGTGGGTGATATCCATGGGACCGTTCACCGGCTCGCCGTCGATCCGGGTCAGCACATCGCCGACCTGCAACCCCGCCTGGGCCGCGGGGCTATCCGGCACAACCTGGCCGATCAGCACCCCGGCGTCCTCCGGCGCGCCGTAGTGGCGACGCAGTTCCGGGGTGATGTCGATCAACTGCACGCCCAGGTAGCCCTGGGGACCGACGTGAAGCGCCTCCAGACCTCCCGGCCCCCGGAACTCCCAGCGGGCCTCCCCTTCCGGGGCGGGAACTCGACGGTGGAATTCAAAACGTTGGGCCCCCTCGGCTTTGGGTGCGTCTTCTTGGGCGGAGGCGCCCGGCAGAAAGGTGGGCAGGGTCGCCACCAGGGCGGCGAGGGTCAGAACGCGGAATTGTCGGTTCATGATCGAAAGTCTCCTTGGGTTATCTCGGAATGGGTTGATCGATCGTGTGGCTCAGTCCAGGCGATAGGCGGCGGGGCGAACTTGGGTGGGCATTTCCACCACCAGATCCACACTGCGCCCGCCGGGGGTGGGCAGCCCTTCCAGATAGAGGACCGGCTCGGTCTCCTGGACCGCGCGGCGCACCGCCGCCAGTTCCTCTTCCAGTTGCTGGTGCTGCTCCAGGAGGCGGTGGACCTCCGCCTGCTCCGCGGGGGTGAGGGCTTCGCGCTGGCCCTGGACGAAGAGGAAGGAGAGAGCCAGGGCACAGACCACCACGGCGGCGACGGCGAGCAGCCACCGCAGGGGCACGGCGTCGGCCCGGGATTCGTTCTCCACGGCGTCCAGACGGGCCATCACCCGGTCCGTGAAGTCCTCCCCGGCCCGTGCCCGGGGCAGAGCGCGGAGGGTGGCCCGCAGCGTTGCGTCTTCCATGGTCTTCGGTTCCTTCATGGCGAACTTCCTTCCGTTTCCGGGGCTAGCGCCCCGCGCCAGTAGGGTGCCAGCTGTTCTTTCAGTCGCGCCTTGGCCCGATGGATCCGGCTCTTCACGGTCCCCGGGCGACATTCCAGGAGGGCGGCGATATCCCCGTGGTTCCAGCCCTCCACTTCGGCGAGGACCAGGGGCACCCGATAGCGCATGGGTAACGCCGCCAGGGCAGCGACCACCTGCCGCTGGGCCTCCGTGGCCAGAACCTCCTGGGTTTGGTGGGGCCCGGTGTCCCCTCCCAGGCCGTGGAGGGGGAAGGCGGTCAGCAGCACGCGCCGCCGGGCCTCTCGCCTTTGCTCCGTGCGCAGCAGATTGGTCGCGATGCGGTAGAGGAACGCCTTCAACTGGCCCTGCTCCCGGTACCGCGGTGCCGCCTGATAGAGGCGCAGGAAGGCTTCCTGGGCCAGATCCTCGGGGTGTGAGCCCTCCCGGGCGGCACTGCCGGGACCGGCCAGGCGGGTGAGGTACGCCACCAGGGGATCCTTGTAGCGCTCCACCAGGGCGCCGAACGCCCCCCGGTCTCCCGCCGCGACCCGCCGCATCAGCGTGCCATCCTCAGCGCAGGGGTTTGCCTCGATCTCCATCATCGAACACCATAACGCGCCAGGGGGAACAGGGTTCCCAAAAAACCCACTGTGCTAATCTCCCGCCCTCAAACATTATGAGTACATCCTTGGAAACCCGTTTCATCGATCGCATCGCCCGCGAGATCGATGCCCAGCCCCGCCAGGTGGTCGCCGCGGCGGAACTTCTGGCCGAGGGGGCCACGGTGCCCTTCGTGGCCCGCTACCGCAAGGAGGCCACCGGCGGCCTGGAGGATCGTCAGCTGGAGATCCTGGCCAAGCTCCGGGAGTACTTCCTGGAACTGACGGAACGCCGCGACGCGATCCTGGCGAGCATCGCTGAACAGGGGCAGCTCACCCCGGAACTCGAAAAGGCGATCCGCGCCGCGGAGACCAAGCAGGCCCTGGAAGATCTCTATTTGCCCTACAAGCCGAAGCGCCGCACCCGCGCCCAGATCGCCCGAGAGCGGGGCCTGGAGCCCCTGGCGGAGGCGCTCCTCGCCGGGGCTGCCGACGCCGGGGTCGATCCCCAGGAGCTGGCGGCGGCCTACCTCGACGAGGAGCGGGGGGTGGCGGACGCCGAAGGCGCCCTGGCCGGGGCCCGGGACATCCTGGCGGAGCGCCTGGCGGAGAACGCCGAGCACCGCGCCCACCTGCGCCGGACCCTGCACCAGGACGGCCAGTTCAAGGTGCGGGTGGTGGCGGGCAAGGAGGAGGAAGGCAAGGTCTACCGGGATTACTTCGATCACCGCGACCCGGTCAAGGACATCCCCTCCCACCGCCTGCTGGCCATCCTGCGGGGCGAGCGGGAAGGCTTCTTGATCAGCGACCTGGAGATCGATGACGACGCCCAGGTGGCCCGCCTGGCGGACTCCTGGGGGCTCCCCCTGGACAGCGGGGGCGGCTGCGGCGAACAGATCCACGCCGCCACCGCCGATGGCTACAAGCGCCTGCTGCGCCCCTCCATCACCAACGAGGTGCGCCGGGAGATCCGCGAGCGGGCGGAAGCCGAGGCGATCCAGGTGTTCCGCGCCAATCTCGAAGCGCTCCTGCTGCAAGCCCCCCTGGGGCGGCGTCCGGTCATGGGGCTCGACCCGGGGTATCGCACCGGCTGCAAACTGGCGGTGGTGGACGACACCGGACGGGTGGTGGCCACGGACGTCATTCACCCCATCCCGCCCAAGGCGGACGAGGCGAAGGCGAAGCAGGTGCTGCTGGACAACATCCGCCGCTGGGAGATCAAGGCCGTGGCCGTGGGCAACGGCACCGGCGGTCGGGAAACGGAGGTCTTCGCCCGCCAGGTCGTGCGCGAGGCGAAGCTCGACGATGTGGTGGTGGCTATCCTGCCGGAGACCGGCGCCTCGGTCTATTCCGCCTCGGCGGTGGCCCGGGAGGAGCTGCCGGATCTGGATGTCACCCTGCGCGGCGCCGTCTCTATCGCCCGCCGCTTGCAAGACCCCCTGGCGGAGCTGGTGAAGATCGAACCCAAGGCGTTGGGAGTCGGTCAGTACCAGCACGACGTGGACCAGAAGGCCCTGTCCAACGAGTTGGAGCTGGCCGTGGAAGGGGCGGTGAACCGGGTGGGAGTGGAGATCAACACCGCCTCCGCGGCCCTCTTGCAACGGGTCTCGGGGCTCTCCGACCGCCTCGCCCGCTCGCTGGTCCAGCACCGGGATACCCAGGGCGCCTTCCGTTCCCGCAAGGCGTTGTTGGACATCGCGGGCTTCGGCCCCAAGACGTTCGAGCTGGCCGCCGGGTTCTTGCGCATCCGCAACGGTGAGCACCCCCTGGACCGCACCGCCGTGCACCCGGAGCGCTACCCCCTGGTAGAAGCCATGGCGGGCAAGCTTCAGGTCAGCGTGGGCGATCTGCTGGGGAGCACCGATCTGATCGGTCGCTTGAACCTCGACAGCTTCGCCGACGCCGACGCCGGAGTCGGCAGCTTCACCCTGAAGGACATCCGGGCGGAGTTGGAGCGCCCGGGCCGCGACCCGCGCCCGGATTTCGAAGCCCCCACCTGGCGGGAGGATGTCCGTTCGCTGAAAGATCTGGAAGTGGGCATGGTGCTCGAAGGGCGGGTTTCCAACGTGGCCAATTTCGGCGCCTTCGTCGATATCGGGGTCAAACGGGATGGCATGGTGCACCTGTCGGAACTCTCCCAGGAATGGGTCGAGGATCCCCGCCAGGTGGTCCAGGTGGGGCAGATCGTCAAGGTCAAGGTGCTCGAAGTGGACCCCCAGCGGGAGCGCATCAGCCTCTCCATGAAGGCCCTCCAGATGCCCACCGGAGGCGCCACGAAGACGGCGAAAACACCCCCCCCGGGCAAGAAAAACGCACCGAAGAAGGGATCGCGGCCCGCGGGTCGAGGCCCCGGACGCCCGCCGCGACGACCGGCGGCCCCGGCGAAACCCGCGACGCTGGAAGACCTGATGAACAAATTCAACCGGAAGTCCCCATGAGCCGCCCTGTCCCGGATGCGACCGGCGGCCCCGGCTCGGCGAGTTCGGCGGACCGCAAGGTCACCATCGACGGGGTGGAGCTGCATTTGACCTCGCCGGTGACGGCGATGCCCGAGTGGGTGGGGCGTCGCGATGTGCTCTCCCAACTGCTGGCCGCCTGGTCCACCATCGAGCGTCGCGACGTGCCCTTGAATCCGCGCCTGCTGGGCAAGCCGGGGGTGGGCAAGACGAGCCTCGCCTGCGCCGCCGCGGCGGCCCTCGATCTGCCCATCTACATCATGCAGGCCACCATGGACACCCGCCCCGAGGACCTGGTCGTGGCCCCCGTCCTCGCCCCCGAGGGCGGAGTACGCTACATGGCCTCGCCGCTGGTCAGCGCCATGGTGCGGGGCGGGGTGGCGATCCTGGACGAGGGCAACCGCATGAGCGAAAAATCGTGGGCCAGTCTCGCCCCCCTGCTGGACCACCGACGCTACGTCGAAAGCCTCATTGCCGGCATCAAAATCCCGGCCTCGGAGGCCTTCCGCTTCGTCACCACCATGAACGAGGACGCCTCCACCTACGAGATTCCGGAGTACATCCACTCTCGCCTGATGCCGCAGATCTTCCTCGACTTCCCCGAAGAGGAAGAGGAGCGGGCGATCCTCGAAGCCCAGGTCCCCTACGCCGACGAGGACGTGCTGATCTACGTCACCACCTTCCTCCAGGCCGCCCACGAGGCCGACCTGCGCTACACCGTCCGCGACGGCATCAACGTCATCCGCTACGCCATGAAGCTCCTGCACCGCAAGGAGGCCCTGGACCCCGCCGATGCGGTGCACCGCGCGCTATTGCTGGTGGTCGAGGCGGACGAGGTGGAGGTCCTGGATATTTTCTGAGGGCTGCGCCTGAGGTTATAACTCTGGTTATAATACCCCAGAAGGGAGGCATCCATGGCAGCTCTGAAACTCACGACGGTTGGCAATTCCACCGGGGTGATCCTGCCTCGGGAAATCTTGCAGCGCCTGAGGGTGACCAAGGGGGATGTGCTACACGTGGTCGATACGCCCAATGGTATTGAATTGACCCCGTACGATCCGGAGTTCGCCCAGCAGATGGCGATGGCCGAAGAGGTGATGCGGGAAGACCGCGACGCCCTGCGCAAATTGGCGGAGTAGCCGCCGTTGAGCGAACCTCTGTGGATTCGGAACGATGTCGCCCTGGCCATCCATCGCCGTCAACTGGCCGAACATGGCGGGCAGGATGGAGTTCGGGATCCGGGACTCTTGCAATCCGCCCTGGCGCGGCCCAAGAACCTTCACGCCTATCAACCGGATCGCGCCGATCTCCCCGCTCTGGCCGCTTCCTACGCCTACGGTATCGCGAAGAATCATCCCTTCCTGGACGGCAACAAACGCACCGCGCTGGTGGTGTGCCGGACGTCTCTTCGGCTGAATGGTTGGGATCTGGACGCGACGCAGGAGGACAAATACCTGACCTTCCTGCGCCTCGCGGAGGGACGGCTGACGGAGGAGGCCTTGGTCGAGTGGCTCCGCGGGCGCTGTCGGCTCCTGGGAGACGGTCTTGGGTGAGGGGCGGGCGATGCCCCGGTGGTAATCTCTCCCCCGATGTTCGAACTCACCCCCCTCAACGCCCTCCTCCTCATCCTGACCGGCATCGCCACCGGCACCCTCAACGTCATCGCCGGGGGAGGGTCGTTCCTGAGCCTGCCGATGCTCATCTTCCTGGGGCTTCCCCCGACCCTCGCCAACGGTACGAATCGGGTGGCGATCCTGCTGCAAAACGTCGGGGCGGTGTGGGGTTTCCACCGCCATCGGGTGCTGGACTGGCGGTTGGGACTGCTGGCGGCGGTGCCCGCGGCGGTGGGCGGGGTGGTGGGTTCGTACGCCGCCCTGGCGGTGGGGGATGACGCGTTCCGCAAGATCCTGGCCTTCCTGATGGTGGCGATCTCCCTGTGGACGCTGTGGGATCCCTTCAAGAAGAAAGCACGGGTGGGCGGGCTGGACGGACCCCCGGTGTTAAGCCCGGGGATGCGCTGGGGGCTGGGGCTGGGCTTTTTCGGGGTCGGGGTCTATGGCGGCTTCGTGCAGGCAGGGGTAGGGTTCTTGATCCTCACCGCCACCACCCTGGTGGGGCTCGACCTGGTGCGGGGCAACGCATTGAAGGTGCTGGTGATCCTGGTGTTCACGGGGATTTCCCTGGCGATCTTCGCCTCCCAGGGGCAGGTGCGGTGGATCCCCGGCCTGTTGCTGGCGGTGGGCACCGTCCTCGGTGGCCTGCTGGGTGTGCGGCTGACGGTGCTCAAGGGGCACCGGTGGGTGAAGGCGGTGGTCACCGCGGCGGTGGTGCTCTTCGCCCTCAAGCTGTGGCTGGCGCCGTGATATAGAATCTGGACATGAGAGTTACTGTTACCGAAGCCCGCGAGAGGCTGCCGGAGCTTTTGCGCCAGATCCAGAACGATCAGGATCTTCGGGTTCAGATCATGGACCACGGTGAAATCACCGCCGAATTGCGCGCCAGTCTCCCCGATCCCCCCCCGGTGAAGCTGCCCGGCGATTGAAGGCGCTGGCCGCGCGGATGGCGCCGATGGCCGGTGAGCCCCATTCCGTCTCCGAAAACGTGGACGAGGTCCTCTACAGGAAATCTTGGGAGTGAGCCTGCCGCCCCCTTTGGCTACCGCCGCCGCCCCGGCACCGGGAAGACCACCGGGCTTTCGTGGCCCTCGGGACTGACGCTGGCGACCCCGAAGAAGTAATTGTCGATGACGCGCCCCTCGAAGGTGTGCTCCAGGGCCCTGCCGACGTCGGTGGCATGGTCCCAGGTGGGCGAGGTGGTCAGGCGCCAGTAGACCCGGTAACCGGCCACCCCAGCGTCTTGGCCGTCCGGTAGCTCCGGCGGCTGCCAGCTCAGTTGCGCGGCGGGCTCGACGGCGCCGCGAATCTCGACCTGGGTCGGGGGCGCTGGCGCCCAGGCCAGGGCGGCGAGGGTGGCGGCGTTCAGGGCGGTGACCTTGGCACAGTAGGGGAAGTCGATGCCATCGATGGTGTCGCCGTAGTGGATGCCGTTTTCGACCCGCAGGTCCTGGTGCTGGCGGTCGTAGTGCTCGTGGGTTTCCATGAGGCGCACGGCGGGGAAGCCCTGGTCCGCGAAGGGGGTGTGGTGGCCGCCGCGACCGAAGCGGTCCAGGCGGTAGATCATCATCACGTCCAGGGTGGGAAAGTAGCGCTCCGCGATGGTATCGATGTAGCGAGCCAGCTGGCGGGAGATGCCGTCCACTTCA
>Ga0210063_1000607_pt1 | contig 10287 bp, 9 predicted proteins | sample Muzzi_PWA_D1_FD_185529 | JGI IMG/M metagenome (GOLD analysis project Ga0210063, IMG submission 185529) | Wetland microbial communities from San Francisco Bay, California, USA, that impact long-term carbon sequestration - Muzzi_PWA_D1 (SPAdes) | ecosystem: Environmental > Aquatic > Marine >... | reverse complement strand
GGTCGGGTGGGCTGTTTCCTGGTGGGCGACGACTACGGCGTGCCCACGTCCGGCCCGTTCGGGGTGATCTTCCCCCACGGTTTGCCCCCGACCACCGCCTACAACCTGCGGGAGTCCTTCGGCGCCACGGTGCCCGCGGGGGTGGCGGACAACCAGCTGGTGGCGGTGCATCCCACCCAACTGTACGAGACGGCCCTGGCGTTGCTGATCTGGGGTTTCGGCCTGTGGTTGGTCCGCCGGGGCACCTTTGCGGATCTTCCCGGGGGCGTGGCCCGGTGGGTCATCGGCCTGCTGGCCTGCGAGCGCTTCACGGTGGAATTCCTGCGCGCCAAGGATGATCGCTTCTTCGGCATGTTCACCCTGGCGCAGTGCTTCAGCGTGGTGGTGGTCCTCCTGATGATCACCCTCGCCTGGCGCGCCCGGCGATCTCGCGCCTCCAGTCGCAGAACCCCGGCGAACGCTGACGCGGAGGGGACGAGCCCCTGAAGAGCCCGTCCCTGACGATAGGAACCCCCGTGCTAGCAACACCGCCCCGCCTGCTGACCATCGCCGGTTCCGATTCCGGCGGCGGCGCCGGGATCCAGGCGGACTTGAAGACCTTCGCCGCCCATGGGGCCTACGGCATGAGCGTCGTGACCGCGGTCACGGCCCAGAACACCCGCGCGGTGACGGCGGTGCACGGGGTGCCGCCAGCAGTGGTGGCGGCCCAGATCCATGCGGTGTTCGAGGACATCGGGGTGGACGGGGTGAAGATCGGTATGTTGGGGGATGCCGCCACGGTGCGCGCCGTCGCCGCCGCGCTGGCGCCCCACCTGGCCGCTGCCGCTGACTGCGCCGGGCGCCCGCTGCCCGTGGTTCTGGATCCGGTGATGGTGGCGAAGAGCGGCGATGCGCTCTTGCGGGATGACGCCGTCGAGGCCCTGGTGGATTCCCTGCTACCCCTGGCCACCCTGGTGACCCCCAATCTACCGGAGGCCGCCCGACTGACGGGGATGTCGGTGGCGGAGCTGGAAGCCGAGGCAGGGCGGCGGCGCGCCGCGGAGCACCTGGCCCGGACGACCCCCGCGGTGTTGATCAAGGGGGGACACGGTGGGGGGGAGACGGTGGTGGACCTGCTCTACGACGGCGCCCACTTTCACCGCCAGAGCCACCCGCGGATCACCACCACCGCCACCCACGGCACCGGCTGCACCCTTTCTTCCGCGCTGGCGGTGCACCTGGCCGCTGGCGTACCCCTTGCAGAAGCGTTGACCGAAGCAGTGGATTATTTGCGGGGAGCGATGGTCGCGGCGTACGCCGTCGGCTCCGGCCACGGACCGGTCAACCACCTCTACCGCCTGTCCGATTGGAAAAACCTCGGGAGACCCCAATGAAGAATCTCACCTGTCGCCTCGTTCCCCTTTGCCTCCTCCTGTTGACCCTGCCCTCCGTCCCCAAAGCCCTCGGCCAGGCGGATGGTTTTGCGGAGGCCGTGGATGTCAATGTGGTCAATGTGGAGGTCTACGTCACCGACCGCCAGGGCAATCCCGTGCCGGGGTTGACCGCCGCGGATTTCCAGGTGCAGGAGGATGGCAAGAAGGTCAAGGTCGATTACTTTGCCGCCGTCGGCAAGAGTGGTGGGGCCGCGGCGGGGGAAGCCGCCGGAGCCGCCGGAACTGCCGGAGCCGCCGACGACTCACCGTTGCACATCGTTCTCTTCGTCGATAACGCCAACACCCAGCCCCAGAATCGCAATCGGGCTCTCCAGGAAATGGGGCCTTTCCTCGAACGGTGGGCGGCCCAGCGGGGCCAGGTGATGCTCATCGTCTTCGATGGTTCGGCGAGGGTGCAGCAGCACTTCACCGACGACCCGGCGCTGATCCGCGCCAATCTGGAAGTCATCGCTAAATCGACCGGCAAGGGCTTTGAGCGGGGCGCCCAGCGCGCCCAGGTGCTGAGCAGTGTGCAGAACGTCCTCCGTTCGCTAACGGAAGATACCCGGACGGGGCAAGATTTTGCCCGCGGCGAGTTGGCGGGCTTGTTGCGCCAGGTGGAGTTCTTCTCCGAATCTTCCTACCAGGATGTTGTGCGCACGGTGGAGGTGATGAAGGGCGTGGTCCGTTCCATGGGGGTCCTTCCCGGTCGCAAGGCGGTGGTTCACCTGAGCGACGGTCTGCCCATGCGACCCGGCGAGGATCTGGTCTTCGCCCTCCAGGACAGCTTCCGGGATGGCGAGCGCGCCGGTTCTCTCTCCGGGCAGGACAATCCGGGGGTCGGGGGCGAAGAGGAGGGTGAGCGCCGCGATAGTGGTCGCTTTCAGACGACCGAGCGCGATCCAGCCACCTATGAACTGGCCCGCTTGCGCTCCGATCTGGCGCGCTTTGATACCTCGCGCTACTTCGCCGATCTGGTGGCTCTGGCCAACGCCAACCGCGTGACCTTCTACACCGTGAATGGCGCCGGGGGGAACATTGCCTCCCTGGGGGCGGACAGTCGGAGTGATATCGGTTTCGGGACTTCCACCCAGGGCATGATGGGGATCAGCCAGGCTTCCCTGCGGGAATCGTTGCAGATGATGGCCGGGGAGACCGGCGGCCTGTCCCTCCTGGGGGGGACCGATATCGATGGCACCATGAGCCAGGTGGAGGAGGATCTGGGGTCCTACTACTCCCTGGGCTACACCCCGGCGAAGATTGGACAGGAGGAGATCCGCGAGATCAAGGTGAAGGTCAAGGGCCGTGGCCTCAAGGTGCGCTATCGGGAGAACTACCTGGCCCGGCCCGGGGGCGCCCGCATGGAGGATCGGGTCATCGGTTCCCTCTTCCTGGACGTGGATGAGAACCCCCTGGGGGTCGAAATCGAGGCGACGGAGCAGCAGCCGGATCCCGAGGGCGAGGGTTATGTGGTGGTGCTGCTGGCCCGGATTCCTATCGGGGAGTTGGGGCTGGTGCCCCAGCAGGGGTACCACGAGGCCACCCTGGAGGTGCACGTGGCGACCATGGACCCGGACGGTCGGTCTTCCCCGGTGCGCACCGTGCCCCTCTCCATCAAGGTGCCGGACGAGCAACTGGAGACCGCCCGGAGCCAGTTCTACGGCGCCCAACTGCCCCTGAAGATGCGCGCCGGGGAGGCCCGGGTGGCGGTGGGGGTCTGGGACACGGTGAGCCGGGTGGGCTCTTTCGTCAGCACGCCCGTGGTGGTGGGGGACTCGTGATCCGGGGGCGTGGGCTTTCTTCCTGGATTCCCGGCCCGGTGCTGCTGGCGGCGGTGTTGTGGGCACCCGTCGCTGCCGGGCAAGGCACCGCCGCGCCGACGTTTACGGAAGCGGTGGATGTCAATGTGGTCAATGTGGATGTCTATGTCACGGACAAGAAGGGCAACCCGATTCACGGTTTGACGGCGGCGGACTTCCAGGTTCTGGAGGACGGCAAGAAGGTGCGGGTGGAGTATTTCTCCGCCCTGGGGACGCCGACCGTGACGGCGGCGGGGGCCGTTGCCCCGCCAGTGGAGACGGTGGAGGCGGCATCGACAGCATCGACGGCATCGACGGCCTCGGTCGTGGCGGCGCCCCCGGAAAGCCCACTGCACATCGTCCTCGCCATCGACAATCGCACCATCCGACCGCAGCATCGCAATCGGGTGCTGCGGGAAGCGGCCCCGTTTCTGGAACGGTGGGCGGCGGAGCGGGGGAAGGTTACGATCCTGATCCTGGACCGGAAAGTGCGGGTGGCCCAGCCCTTCACCGACGACCCGGCGGCGGTGCGGGCGGCCCTCGGCAAACTGGAGAAGGACCTGGGCCACGGTCTGGATGCGGAGTGGGAGCGTCGGCAAGTCATCGAATTGATCGCGGACATTTTTACCGATTTCCAGAATGGCAACACGGGAACGGGGGTGAGTCGCCTTCAGAGCCTGATTTACCGCATTCAGGTGTACTCAGAGATCGTCTACCGCGATGTGGTGAATTCCGTGGAGACGATGTCGGAGGTGGTGCGGTCGCTCTCCATCCTGCCGGGGCGCAAGGTGCTGGTCCATCTGAGCGAAGGGCTCCAGATGAGGCCGGGGGAGGATCTGGTTTTCGCGCTCCAGGATAGTTTCGCCGATGGTCGCCGGATTCCCCGTGGCGGCGGAGGAGCCGGCGGGGATGGCTTCGGGCAACCCGGAGGGACCCCCGGGGCTCCAGCCGGTGGCACCGGTGGCACCGGCGGCACCGGCGGCACCAGCGGCAATCCCCAAGGGGGTCCTGGCGGTGGCACCGAGAACGGTTCTGGGACGGCCACGCCCACTCCATCGCCGAGGGTAAGTGGCGGGGGCGAGGACAATCTGGCTCTGGAGATCGCCGGTCTGCGGTCCGAGCTCTCGCGCTACAACACCACCCCCATTTTCAGCAAGCTGGTGGCGCTGGCCAATACGCACCGGGTGACCTTCTATTCCCTCAATCCGGCGGGCGGCGAAATTCCCATGCTGGGCGCGGATTTCAGCGCCAACGCCGGCTTCGGCGCCTCCACCCAGGCGATGTTGAGCATCGCCCAGGCCAGCACCCGGGAGACCTTGCAGATGCTGGCGGCGGAAACCGGAGGTCTTTCTCTTCTGGGGGGGACGGATATCGACGGCATGCTGGGCCGCATTGAGAGGGATTTTGGCTCCTACTATTCCCTGGGCTACACGCCGGTGGACGGCAAGAAGAAAGACCAGCACAAGATCAAGGTCAAGGTGCGGGGCCGAGGGCTCAAGGTGCGCTATCGGGAGATCTACCTGGAGCGCACCGCCGAGGAGCGGGTGGGGGACCAGATGCTGGGGGCCCTGTTGCTGGATGTGGATGCCAATCCCCTGGGGATCGAGGTCAAGAAGACGGCGGAGCAGGCCGATGGCAAGGCCTTCGTGGTTGGAGTCTTGGTGCTGATCCCCATCGAGAGCTTGGGGTTGTTGCCCCACGATGGCTACCAGGAAGCCCACCTCGAACTCCAGGTGGCGACGGCCAATGCGGATGGCGAGTTTTCCGCCCTCACCCGCCAGGCGTTCTCTTTCCAGGTCCCGGATGACCAGTTGGAGGCGGCCCGAGCGCAACTGTACGGAGCGCAACTGGCCCTGAAGATGCGTCCCGGGGGCCAGCGGGTGGCGGTGGCGGTGCAGGATACGGTGACGCGGCAGGTGTCCTTCGTCAGCACCCCAGTCGTGGTAGGGGCGCAGGCGCAACGGCCCAACCCCAAAGGCTGACCGCGCCAGCCTGCGTCGCGCCGCACCACACCGCACCGAGCAGCCCGGCCCAGGCCCGGATATAATGCCAGCCATGAGAGGAATCACCATGGGCTCCACCCACCGCGCTCCTTCCATCGCGTTCTTCGCGGTGCTGTACTTCGCCTTGTTGCTCCCGTTCCTGGTCACGCTGCCCGTCGCGGCCCAGGAAGCGGGGGAAGAACCCCAGCCCTCCGACTCGGAGGTGTTCATCGACATCGTCAACGTCAAAGTGGTCAACGTGGATGTCTATGTCACCGACAAGAAGGGCAATCCGGTGACCGGCTTGAAACAGGAAGACTTCGAGGTCTTCGAGGATCGCAAACCGATCCCGGTGTCCAACTTCTATGCCGTCGAAGGGGGGCGCCCGGTGGCCGGTTTTACCCCCGAGAAGCTTCCCGAGGGGGTGCCGCAGCTGCCCAGGCGCATCGAGGCGGTGGAGATTCCGGAGGACCAGCGCCTGCACCTGATCCTCTACATCGACAACTTCAACATCCATCCCCACACCCGCAACCGGGTGCTGCGGGAATTGCGCCAGTTCCTGGTGCAGAGCGTGCGGCGGGAAGACCGGGTGATGCTGGTGAACTACAACCGCTCCCTGCACATCGAGCAGCCCTTCACCACCGATATCCGGCGCATCAACGCCTCCCTCACCCAGATGGAGAAGTTCACGGGCTTCCGGGCGATGCAGGATTCGGAGCGGCGGGACCTGCTGGACGATCTCAACGACGCCCGGGACGAGTTCACCGCCATGAGTCTCGTGCGGAGTCACGCGGAATCGGTGTTCAACGACCTGACCTTCACCACCCGAGCCCTCAAGGAATTCGTCACCATGCTCGCCGGCTTGCCGGGGCGCAAGGCCATCATTTATGTCAGTGATGGGGTGCCGCGGGTCGCTGCGGAGGAGATGTTCCATTTCGTCGAGAACCAATACAGTGGCGCCTCGGCGATTCTCGAATCTTTCAACTACGACGCCACGCGGGCGTTCCAGGCTGTCACCACGGCGGCGAATGAGAACCGGGTGATGTTCTATGCTGTCGATGCCGCGGGGCTGCGCACACCGGAATACGTCAGCGCCGAGAACCGCGGCGGCCCGGGACGGGGTGCCTTCATCGACAACGTGCGGGTCGCGAATCTGCAAAGCACCCTCTACCTGTTGGCCGATGAGACCGGGGGCAAGGCCATCGTCAACCGCAACAATGTCTTGTCGGCGCTGCGGCAGGTATCCGAAGAACTGCGCAACTACTACTCTCTCGGCTTCCAGCCCGCCCACAGTGGCGATGGCCGCCTGTACAATCTGCGCGTCAAGGTCAAGCGGGATGGCGTCAAGGTTTACCATCGCCAGACCTATCGCGACAAGACGGTACGGGACGAGATGTCCGATGGCACCATGGCCGCGCTGCACTTCGACTATGAAGACAACAGCATGGATCTGGAGCTCGAGTTCGGGGAGTCCATCAAGCGAGAGAATTCTCGCCACTATTCCTTACCCATCAAGGTCCATATCCCCCTGGCAAAGGTCACCCTGGTGCCGAATGGCGAGAAGCTCCTTGGGCGGCTGAAGGTCTTCGTGGCGGCCAAGGATGACCAGGATCGCCTGTCGCCGGTGCAGGAGCAGTTCGTCCCCATCTCGATCCCGGCGGATCGGATGGAGGCCGCGTTGCAGGCCAACTTTACCTACAGCCTGGAGTTGCTGATGCGGGACGGTAACCAGACGGTTTCCGTGGGGGTGCGGGACGAGTACAGCGCGCAGGATTCCTTCGTCACCCGCCGGGTCAAGGTGGGGTCGTGATGGGTCGCTGGCGTCGCAAGGTGACCGATTTGGGCCGGGCCGGTCTCGACCTGGTGGTCAGCGAGATCGATGCGGTGCTGACGGATTTTGGCGCCTCCGGGCGCGGTCTCCTGAAGGCGTCGGTCCTGTTTGGCGCGGCCACCGCCGCGGCCTTTTGGGCGGTGGGGGTCTTCACCTATTTCCTGGTGCAGGTGCTGGCCCTCTGGCTGCCCTTGTGGGGGGCGGCGGGAGTGGTGGTGCTTCTGCTCCTGGTGGCTGCGGCCCTGCTCTACTGGGTCGGGAAGCGGGTGATTCGGGGGTTGGAGAGTCCGGCGGCGACGGTGCGTCGCCATGTCCGGGATCATGTCGATTGGTGGCAGGACGAAGTCCTGCCGGACGGTCGTTCCCTGCCCGCGCGGGATGCCGACGGGGGGAAGGAGGAGGCGCCGTGAGTGGACGCTATCGCATCGTGCCGGATCCTCGGGTGGTCGCCAGCCGCCAGCGTCTGACCGCGCAACTGGACGATGTCCTGGGGGAGGTCGCGCACCATACCGGCTGGGTACCCCGCCGCCGCGGCTGGTTGCTCCTGGTGGCGGGGGTCGCCGCCGGGTTCACCCTGGCTCTCGCCCTCAAGCGTCCCCAGGGGCGACGCCAGCGAGGTCTGCGCGATCCACTGGATCCCGACGATCTGGCCGATTCCTTGTAACCGAGAATCAGGCGACCGGGCGCTTGAAGACCATGGCGATGTTGTCCGTCGCGCCGGTCTTGAAGTTGACGGAAGTCAGGCCGACCAACTCCCATCCCTCCTCCCCCAACTCATTCAATTTGGGCGCAGCGTTCGGATCGAGCCGATAGTTTTCGCTGCGGATGTTGATGATTGTGTACTCCCACTTGACCATCTCACTCTCCCTCCGTTGGACCTGAAAACCGTACCCCCAGTCTAGCGCAAGTGCATCCGAACCGGGACCCCAATCGTTATGCGCCATTTCGCCGCCAGGCTCTCTCCGGGCAAGGAGAGCTCTTCGGTGCCCAGGGATCCCGGGACCACGGTGGGCTCCCCGGGACCCATGGCGCCGTAGTGAGAGGCGCGCCGGAGGGCCGTCTGGCCCGTCCCTTCGCCCACCTCCGCCCGCTCCAGGGGGCGATCCACCCAGGCGCTGGGGATGTCGGTGACCAGATTGCCGTAGTGATCGATGTGGATCACCCGGCCCCTCAACTCCCGGTCGTGACGCTCCGGCGGCGGCGCCGCGAGGCGCACCGGGTCGTCGATCCTCGCGCCCAACGCCGCCGGGTCCTCGCCCCGGGCCAGCGCTGCGGTCACCGGCGCGAACCGATCCCGACCGTGGAAGGTGTGGCCGGGACTGGGGAGGTAGAGGTCCGGGCGGTCTACCCCGTAGACCCGCGCCTGGGGATCGTCCAGCGCCGGCGTCAACAGCCCGTTGTCCGGGCCGACGAAGAGCGCGGCGGGGGTGGCCACCGCCAGGATCCGCCGGTCGCTTCCCACCCCTGGATCCACCACCGCCAGGTGAATCGTGCCGCTGGGGAACGTTGGGGCTGCCGCCCCCAGCAGGAACGCCCCGGTGGCGATGGCCCCCGGGGGCACCTCATGGTTGAGATCCACCACCATGGCCCCCGGCGCCAGCCGCAACAACGTTCCCTTGACCGCCGCCACGTAGTAGTCGCGGGTGCCGAAATCCGTCAGTAGGGTGATGAGTGCCATGGCTATCGGGTCGCCCCCCCTGTCTATCAGCCCGTGGTAAAACTCGCGCCGCGCTCCGAGCGGGCCTCTTCAGCCAGATCGGCGTTGGAAAATCTCGCAAGATCGCGGATATTCCTGCGATTTTCCGCCTTGATCTGACCGAAGATTCCTCGCTCTCGCCTGCGGTCGACTTTCGCCACGGGCTGCTAGGAGGTCGCCGGAGGGGATAGACTAGGAACATGTCATCCGAGCAATCCAACCGGGGGTGCCTCCTGGTGTTCACCAAGCCCGCCGTACCTGGGCGGGTCAAGACGCGTCTGGTGGGAGATCTTACTGCGTCCCAGGCGGCAGAACTGCACGAGGCGTTTCTGGGGGATCTGGTGGAACGCCTCGAGGGTGGACCCTTTGACCTGAAAATCGCCTGGGCCCTGGGACCGGACGAGGAGGCACCGGAGATCCCGGGGCTGTCACGGCAGCCGATGGCGCTGCGGCAAGGTGGCGGTGATCTGGGAGAGCGCCTGCTTTCGACCCTCGCCGCCACCTGCCGAGACTACCCGTTTGCGGCGGCGGTGGGCAGCGACCATCCGGAACTGGATCGCGAGACGGTGACCGACGCCTTCCAGCATCTGGAGCAGGGCGACCCGGTGGTCCTGGGACCCGCTGCGGACGGCGGCTACTATCTGATCGGGGTGACCCCCAAGACCGCCGTGCCGGAACTTTTCCGGGGCATCCCGTGGAGCACCGACGCGGTCCTGGCGATCACCCACAAGCGGTGCCGCCGCCTGGGGTTGGATCCGACCTTCCTGGCGGTAGGGGAGGATGTGGACACTCCCGGGGACCTGCATCGTCTGGCGGATCGACTGGTGCGGGGCGAAGTGCACTGCCCTCGGACGCACCGACTCCTGGACCGCCTGGGGTGGTTGACGGATGGAGGGGAGGCGCCGCGGTGAGAGTGCTGACGGCGGAGGCCATGGCGGCGGTGGATCGAGCCGCCATCGAGGAGGTGGGCCTTCCAGGGCTGGTGCTGATGGAGAACGCCGCCCTGGGGGTGGTGGATGCCCTGGTGGAGAATTTCCCCGAAGCCCGGACGGTGGCCCTCTTCTGTGGCCCCGGCAACAACGGCGGCGACGGGCTGGCGGTGGCGCGGCAGTTGGAGAGCCGGGGCTACCGGGCGCGCATCTACCTGGTGGGCGGAGAGGGCTGGCAACCGGCGGCGACCAGCGATGTCGGTCGCCAGGCGAGCATCTGCCGCAACCTGGGGCTGACCGTGACCCTGCTGCCGCCCTCCGGGGACCAGGCGGCGGCGGTGCGCGCCGCGGCGGGGGCGGATGTGATCGTCGATGCCCTCTTCGGCACCGGGCTTTCCCGGCCTCTGGAAGGGCATTTCCGGGAACTGGTGGAGGCCCTCGACGCCCTGCCGGTGCCCCGGCTGGCGGTGGATTTGCCCAGCGGCCTCAACGGCAGCCGGACGGCGGTGTTCGGTCCCCACCTGCGGGCCGATGTGACGGTCACCTTCGCCGCCCTCAAGGTGGCCCACGTCTTCGAACCCGTCAGCCGGCGGTGTGGCGAGGTGGTGGTGACGGACCTCGGGTTTCCGCCCCACCTG
>Ga0210063_1000606_pt1 | contig 10290 bp, 4 predicted proteins | sample Muzzi_PWA_D1_FD_185529 | JGI IMG/M metagenome (GOLD analysis project Ga0210063, IMG submission 185529) | Wetland microbial communities from San Francisco Bay, California, USA, that impact long-term carbon sequestration - Muzzi_PWA_D1 (SPAdes) | ecosystem: Environmental > Aquatic > Marine >... | reverse complement strand
ATTCTTGCCCCTGCTGCCCCTCACCGGCACCGCCGTGTGCCGGGCGGCGCGCCGGGGGCGGCCCCGCCACGATGCCGTACGCCTCGATCTCGAGGCCCTCGCGGGGGTCCGTTCGCGCTCCGTGGCGGGCTTTGGGGGCCGTCCCCTGTGGCGCGCGTTTCTGGCGGCGGCCATGGATGCGGGGCTGCACTGCCGGGCCATGCCCCGCCCGCCGTACCTTCAGTGCCGGGAGCCCCTGTGCGCGCCCAGGTCCGCGCCCGTGGCTCATGCCGGGCCTCGGTCCGTAGCTCTGGCGGTGGGGTCGGGAAAAGGGGGGACGGCGCTGCGCGGTCTCGCCCAGTGGCTCCAACGGCGAGGCGAGACGGTTCAGGAGATCGCCCTGGAACCGGTCACCACCCCCGGCGCCATCGGGCTGGCGGTCCAGCGGATCGCCGGTCGCCGACTGGTGCTCTCGGACAGCCCGGAAGTCTCCTTCCTGGCGGCGGCCCTGGACGTACCGGTCCTCAGCCTCCTGACGGTCCGCCAGGCGGCGCCCAGCGTGCAGCCTTTTCTGGGGTCCCACACGCTGCTGCGGCTGCCCCGGAACGGCGGGCGGCTGCCCCTGGCCACCCTGCGGAATGCGGTCGAGAAATTGCTTTAGAGAGCTATGAGTACCGCGTATCTGTCAGTGATCCCCGGGTGTTAGAGTGCCGGATCCATGGGTAGTGAAAAGCGATGTTGGGGCTGGCAGGATTTCCGGCGCTGCAAGCGCCGAGGGCCGTGGCGATGGTTTTGTCAGGATCATGCGAGGCAGCCTTGGCATTGGCTATTCGTGGTGCTCTTCACGATCGGACCCGCCCTGGGGACCTACTACTCCTGCTCTCGGAATGAGGCCCTTCCCGAGGCGGCCCTGAAACTCGCCCGGGAGCATGCGGTGACGGAGGCGGCGCTCCGGGGGTTCTTCCGCGAGATGGATATCGAGGCGGTTTCGCCCGAAGATCTGGATCGTCAACTACAAGACTTCGCGAGGGAGTACCAACGCCTGAAGCAGGTACTGGAGAATCTCGAGGGGCGAGGGGAGGACGTGGCGGCGCAAGTGGCCAAAGTGCGAGAGGCTTTGGAACGGGGCGATCTGGAAACGGCCCGCACCCGTCTGGGGGTGCTGCGGGAGGCTCGTGCGCACGGGAAATACGGTCTGCGGGTGGGACCCCAGGGCGATGCCTTCGTCGCGGAAAACCGGAAGACGCGCAACCTTGAGCGCTATACGGCGCGTTTCTACATCCGCCCGGACGCGCTACGGATACCGGAGGGCGATACCGTGGCGATCTTTGGTGGCTGGAATGCCCGCGGCGAGCCGCAGCTCCTGCTCACCCTGCGGCGAGATCGAGGACGATTTTTGGTTTTTCCCGAGGTCTTCGACAACCAAGGGCACCGCTTCCGAGGCTCCGCCACACCCCTGGTGCCCGGTTGGCGGTGCCTGGAAGTGTTCTGGCAAGCCTCCGATGGGGCGGCGGACGGGGTGCGCTTCTGGGTCGATGAACAGGAGCAGCGCGGCCTCGGCGGTGTGCACAACGCCGGGGCGACGATCGATGGAATCCGTATGGGGGCGGTGCACGGCTGGAAGCCCTCGATGGAAGGGTCCATGGAGTTTGACTCCTTCGCCTCGACCCGGGGCACGCCGATCGGTTGTTTCGTCAAACCCGACGAACTCGCCGTGCCCGACGCCGGGCTGTAGAAGCCCCCTCTGAGTTCGGGGTCCGCGAAGCAAAGCGACGGGAAATTCCCCATCCAGAGCGTGACGGTGACGCGGCGGGCGCGGCAGCGCCTCACCGCCAAGCCCCGCCCCTGGGCCTTGCATTCCCGTGAGCACCGCGACCCCCTGGGAACCACGCTATACTCAAAAGATACGAAGAGACTTTCTTTTTGGGAACGGTGCTGAGGGAGCCTGGCTGTCTTGAAATCCCATGACCTGACTCCAGATCTCGTCCAGCAAGCCCTGAGCGGGGACGTGTCCGCGCAGAGTCGCCTGGTGGCGGCGCTGACGCCGGAGATCCAGTGGAGCGTCGGCAAGATGCTCCGCCGCTGGCGCACCGGGTCCGCCGTCACCCGGGACCTGCGCCAGGAGGTGGAGGACATGGTGCAGGAGGTCTTTCTGGAGATCTTCGAGGCCGACGGCAAGGTGTTGCGGCGCTGGGATCCTCAACGCCTTCCCCTCAACGCCTACGTCGGTTATATCGCCCGCATCCGCACCGCCGAGGTGTTGCGCTCCCGGCGCAGCCCCTGGCGGGAAAATCCCAGCCCCGCCGAGGATCTGGATCGGGTCTCGCCGCGCCAGAATCCCGAGGAGAAGGCGACGATCCGCGACGAGATGCGCAAGATCTACCTCTGTGTGGTGCGGGGTTTCCAGGCGGCGGAATTTCATCTCTTCGAAGTGCTCTTCGTCCACCAGATCCCGCCCAAAGAGGCCGTGGAGAAAACAGGCAGAAGCCTGGACGCGATCTACAAGTGGCGCAGTCGGCTTTATGAAAGAGCGCGAAAATGTAAAGAATTTGTAGCCGATGTCCAACATTAGGCTCCCCTGGCAAAGAGAGGGAGCGAGGATGCGATGAAGAACGACGACACCCCCCTGGACCCGTTGCTCGAAGCCCTCGGCGAGACCGCCCGCCGGGAGGCTATCGAGGAGCAAGAACGCTTCGATGACCGCTGGCACCGGCTCGTCCGGGGGGAGTTGTCGGCGGCGGAGGAGGCCGCCCTGCGGGCCGAGGTGGAAGCGGCGAAAGACGGCGAGCGGCAGGGCGACTACGAGGCCCTGCGCCCGCTTGGGGAGGCCTTCCACGATCGTATGGTGTTGCGGCTCCTGGCGGAGCGCCAGCCGTCGGGGGCTCCGGGAACGCCCGCGGCGGGGAAGGTCGTCTCCATGGCGGAGCGCCAGGGCACCCCGCGCCGCTGGCTCCCCGCCGCCGCCGGGATCGCCGCGGTGCTGTTGATGGCCCTGGTGGGGGTGCGGCTGGGGTGGTTTGATGGGGCCGGCGGGCCGCTGCCGGAGTATGCGATCACCATGCGACGGGGGATCCAGGAGGAACGCGGTAGCACGACTGCCAGCACCGCGGTGCCGACCTTTCACCGGGATCGGGCCTTCGAGATGGCGGTCAGCACCACCGATCCCATCGACGGGGATCTGCGCCGACGGTATTTCTTGCAGAACGACGCGGGCGAGGTCCGAGAGTGGGGATTCCGCTTCCGGGAATCCCCGGCCCGGGATGCGGAGGTGGTGGCGGGAACCGGCGGCGAGGTCGAGCCCGGGTCGTGGGATCTGGTGATGCTCTACGGCCACGCCGACCGGCTGCCGGACCCGCTGGCCGACCCGGAGGTGCTCGACCGTGGACAGGGGCGCGGATGGGCCACCCTACGGCAGCCTTTGCGGGTGGAACCGGGGGTGGGCGGAAGCGATCCGTACCGACCGGAAACGCGCATGCGAGTGGAGTATGCGGGTTGCTTCGCCGTCTCGCCGGGGCCGGTTTGCGTGCCGCAAGGGGAATCCTTGAAGTTGTGGATTCAGGTGCCGGTGACCACCGCCCTGGAGATCCAGGTGGGCGACCATGCCGTGCAACAGCTTCGTATCGAAGAACCGGGGGGGCAGCTTTTCCGGGTCCCCGTGGCGGCAACCGACGGGGAAGTACGGGTGATCGCCGACCTGCCCGAGGGGCGCGAGGCGTGGCGGTTGGAACTGGGCGCTTTCGGTCCGGAGTGGCTACGAGCGCTGCTCTCCAGCGCGTATGGCGGGGCCGATGGAGCGCGCCGGGACATGGAAGACCACCTGGCTTTGGCGACGCCCGCCGAGGCCGCATTTCTCCATAGCTATCTCGCCCGCTTCCCGGGCATACCCGAGGCGGAGAGCACCGCGCACCTGGAGGAGGCGGTGCGGCTGCACCGGAAGGCGGGGCAACTACGGCAGGTGGCGGAGGATGTTTCGATGCTGGCCCATCGCGAGATGGTGCAGCAGCGCATGGAAAGCGCCCGGCAGAGGCTGGAGGGGGTCACGCTTCCGTTCTACGCTCCCGCAGAGGCGCGATTCCTGCTGCTGTACTCCCGCGGGGTCCTGGAACGCAATACGGGAAACTATCGCCTGGCGGGGGAGTCTTTGGCGGCGGCCTACGCTCTGGCGGCAGCGTTGGAACTCGATCAGCAAACGATCGCGGAGCAAGCCTTCGGCCTGACCCTGCAAAGTCTTGGGCGGGTGGATGAGGCGGCGGCCTACTTCCAGCGCTCACCAGGAACCATTCGCGATGCCTGCGAACGCGCCAGCTGGCTCAACAACCGTGCCTGGCTGGTGCTGCTTTCCGATCCCGCCAGCCGCCCTGGGCTGGGGGATCCCATCCAAATGTTGGCGGAGGGACTGGCAGCCGCCGCGGATTGCCCCGCCGCCCTGCGCCTTCACCTGCTCCTCAATCAGGCTCTCGCCCTGGTGGAGGAGGGTCGCGGGCAGGAGGCCTGGGCGGCCTTGTACGAGGCGGATCGTCTGGAGTCTGCCTCCACCCTGCTCCATCGCCTGTGGCGGCAGGACATCGAAGCCCGCCTGGCGCTGGAGGACAGCGATGGCGGCGGTGCCACGGCGCTCTCCCTCTACCAGGCCATGGAAGACATGGCGACCCGGGCCTTCTTCCCCGAGGGTGTGTGGCGGGCCCAAGTCGGCCAGGCGAAGGCGCTGGCCCGGATGGGGGACCGACCGCGGGCCATCGCCACCCTGCACGCCGCGGAAACGTTGCTCGACAGTCAGAGCTTGCAGGTACCGATGCATGAGGGGCGAGCACAATTCGTCACCCAGCGGGAAGAGGGATCCCGGCTGCTGCTCGCCCTGCTGCTCCAGGACCAGCGCCTGGACGAAGCGTTGACGGTGGCGCGCCGCTCCCGGATCCGGGTGCTGAAGGGTCTGTTGCAAGGTCATCGGCTCGATCACTTGAGCCCCGCGGACCAGGCCCGGTGGCAGGCGGCCCACGACCAGTACCGCGCCCTGCGCCACGAGATCGCTGCCCTGGCGGAGGCCGAGCATGAACGGGCGGGAGATGCGAAAGAAGGCGAGATCCGCCTCCAGCGTGAGCGGTTGCAGGCCGCGGCCAGGAAGGTCCTGGATCGAGCCTACCTCCTGCTGGGATCCGAGGCTCCGTGGACTCCGCCGCCATTGGCCGAGGGGGAAGCCCTGTTGATCTACCATCCGTTACCCGAAGGCTGGGTCGGCTTCGCGGCCACAGCGGGGCGGATCGTGGCCCATCGGTTCGCCTGGACACCGTCGGCGCTCGACGAACCACAGACCCTCGCACAAACCCTTCTGGAGCCCTTCCGCGCACAGATCGAGCAAGCGGCCCGGATCCGCGTCTTGCCCTATGGCCCGGTGCGCCTGGTGGATTTTCACGCCTTGCCCTGGGGAGACGGGGTGCTGCTACAAGACCGAGCCGTGGTCTACGGCCTCGATCTTGATGACCGGGATCCGACCCGGCGACTTCCCCGCGAGGCGCCACGGCGCGCCCTGATCCTTACCAATCCCTCTGGGGGCCTGCCCGCCGCGGAGGCGGAGGGGGATGCCGTGGCCCAGGGCCTCGCGGCGCAGGCGGGTTCGTGGCGGATCCAGCGACTTCAGCAGGAGGCGACGGCCCCGGCGGTCGTCGAAGGGTTCTCCCAGGGTGTGGACCTCTTCCACTACGCCGGGCACGGCAGCTTTGGTGGCGATGAGGGGTGGGACAGCGCCCTGGAACTGGCCCGGGAGAGTCGCCTGGCGCTCGGCGATGTCCTGGCCCTCGATCAGCCCCCCCGTTGGGTGGTGCTCTCCGCCTGCGAGGCGGCCCGGTCCGCCGAGGCGCGCATCGCGGGGGCTGGCCTGGGAGTGGCCCAGGCTTTCCTGGTGGCCGGTTCAGATCTGGTGGTGGCGGCCACTCGACCGGTGGGGGACGCCGCCGCCCAGCGATTGTTTGCTGAGGTCTACGCCCAATGGCCACCGGACGGCGACTTGGGGGAGGCCTTGCGGGTCGCGCAGGTGGCCTGGCGTCGTCAAGCCCCCGGGGAAGACTGGGCGAGCTTCCGTATCCTCGTGCCCTGATTTTTTTGATCCTTCTCTGTCCAGGATGTCTTCTTTCCCGCAAAGGGGAGGGAGAGAACGAACCATTCACAAGCTGGTGGGCTCTCCCCAGGGCTATCACCAGCTTGAAGGAGATAGATCATGGACAGGAATCACCGCTGGCTGATCGTAACTCTGCTCTTGACACTGGGGGCCTGCGCCCATATCCGGCAGGACATCTGTAGGAAGTCTCCCCAGCGTCCGCTTTGCCAACAGGAACCTCCTTCTTCACCCCCGGCTCCTCCGCTTCCCGCCTCGCCTTCGCAGCAGATTTGCGTTGATTTCCCCATCGATTACGAGGCGGAAGCGTGCCCTCGCTGGCGCTGGATCGCCATCCGGGGGGCGGGGGAGACGGAGTGTCCCGCCCCTGCCGCCGCCGCCGGGGGGCAGCAGTGGGCTCGGGAGCCCCTATTCTCTCCGACGGCGGACGAATCTCTGCCCCCAAGTCTGGAAGATTTTTGCCTCTATGAATACCTCGCGGAAGGGGAGGCGGCGATGGAGCGCGGGGCGATGTCCGCTCTGCTGGAAGACGAGCTGATCCCGAACCTCAGGGCTCTCCTGGGCGCCGGTAGATTGTCGGCGTTGGAGTCCGACTGTGCCGCGCTGGCCCCTTCGGCAAGCTCTCTCAAGGAAGCGGTGCGGGGGGATCTCTACGACCACTTCGTGGCCGAGGCGAGCCGGATGCCGGATCGTGCCCCGGCCCTTCCTCGCCAGGGGCCTTCCCATGTCCTGCTGACCCTGATCGATACCTTGCCCACGGGCGACCGCCCCCCTTCGGGACCGGCGCGCCATGGCTACGCCTTGAACTGGATGGCGCGGCGCTTGCTTTGTGACGCGGACACTCGATTCGACGGGGGACCCTGCGCCACCCATGTCCTGTCCCGGCTGGCCTTACCCATCGTTCGATTCGATCCCCAAGACCCCCGGGAAGCAAGATTCGATACGGCAGGGGGGGGCTATTTCGGCACGGTTCCCACTCTGGCCCGGGCCCTTTGGGAAGCGCTGGAGCAGTGGCAAGCTCGCACCGAGCGGCACCTGGTGCTCAACCTCTCCGTGGCCTGGCACCCTCGCTTTGGGGGGTTGGAAGATCGGGTCGAAGCGATGCCCCCTTCGGTCCAGGCGCTCTACCGGGTCCTGGAGGTGGCCAGTTGTCAAGGGGCGTTGGTGGTGGCGGCCGCCGGGAACCGAAATCCCGGCCCCAATGGGGATGCAGGGCCGCTCCTGCCCGCCGCCTGGGAGGCCCGGGATGCACCGGATGCGCAGGCGTGCGATGCCCTGATCCCGTCCGCGTATCGAGGCCAGCCCGTGGATGCGGAGCAGCGGCCGGAGGTCGGTGGTGGTCCCCTCGTGTACAGCGTCGGCGGCGTTCGCACGGATGGCTCTCCCCTCGGCAACGCGCGACCCCAGGGCTCCCCCCCGCGAGTCGCGTACGCGGACCACGCGGTGGTGCCCGCCCCGGGCAACGGTGGCTGGACCGAGACGTTGACGGGGACTTCCGTCTCCGCTGCCGTCGTGTCTTCTGCGGCCACCGCGGTGTGGTACTACCGACCGGAACTTTCGCGGCGGGAAGTCATGAATCTGGTGGACGCCTCGGGGGAGGCGTTGTCCCGCGCCGCGGACTACTACCATGCCTCGTCCGGCTCCCCGGGCGATCCACCTCCGGTGCGGCAGATCGCCCTGTGCCCCGCCTTGCGCCAGGCTTGCGCGGATCACCGGGGGGAATGTCCGCGGTATTTCCCGACCTGTGAGCCCCCGCCCCGGTTGCCGCCGCTTCTTTCCTCGTCTGTGGGGAATCTGGAGGCGAAGGCGAAGCCGACGGTCGATGCCCTGGAGATCACCGAGCCCCTGGCACGAATGGAGGTCTGCGGCGAGGTTGAGGTCCTCTACAACCCCGCGGTCGGCGTTCCCACCAGTCCCTGCCCCGGTCGTCAGTTTCAAGGTATTGCCGCGCGGCCCTGGACCGGACCCCAACCGCAATCGGATCCCTGCCCCAGTTGCAACATGTTGCCGCCGCCGGGGGGCGGCATCCAGGAGACAGCGCGCCGCACCCTCCATATCGAGATCAGTCCCGACTGGCGGGGGGGACCGCTATGGAATGCCTTCCTGGATATCGGGGCCACCAGCCTGGCCATCGATCTGCCGAGGGGAAGCGATAAAGCATCGACGCCATGCCTCCACGATCCAGGACTCACGCCCACCCATGCCGCCCCAACGGGCGTAGGGGTGTTGTGTCGCGGGGATGCCTTGTTGGTATCGGGAATCTCCGAAGCTTACCTGACCCCCAAAGACGGCGGGGAACCACCCCCGGTCCTCTTGCGCTTCCAGTCCCTGTTCGGCTCGGTGGAATCGCAGGTGTTCGTGGGGTTGTGAGACTCGCTTCCGGGCCTTGGGCGCCGACAGTCCTCTCAACCGGGCTGGCGGCGCCCGGTACCCCTTGATCCCCACCCCGATTTCCGCCACACTCCGGGGCGAAGTTCATGCGTGGAATCGGCCAGAGCCCACCCCGTCTCGACGGCGTCCCGAAGGCCAGTGGCGCTTCGCGATACGCCGACGATTTTTCTCTGCCCGGAATGCTCTTCGGAGCGACGGTGCGGAGTCCCCATCCCCATGCCCGCATCGAGGCGGTGAATTTTGACCGGGAGAAGGCCCCGGCGGGCACGGTGTGGGTCACGGCGGCGGATCTTCCCGGCCCCAACGGGGTGCAGCTGATCGACGCTTCGTGGCCCATTCTGGCCCAGGGCGTGGTGCGCCACGTGGGGGAACCGGTGGCGCTGGTGGCGGCGCCGACCCGGCTGGCGGCCCGGCGGGCGCTGGCGGCGGTGACGATGGAGTACACGCCCCTGCCACCGATTCTGACCCTGGAGGAAGCGGCGGCGGAAGAGCCCCTCTACACCCTCGCGTTTGGTTCCGAGGCCGAGGAAGTCACCGACGCCTTCGCCACGGCGGCCCACGTGGTGGAAGGGGTGTACCGCACCGGCCACCAGGAGCACATCTACATCGAGACCCAGGGCTTGACCGCCTGGTGGGAAGAGGACGCCGGGGAGGGCGAACGGCTGGGGGTGATGGGCTCCATGCAATGCCCCTATTACGTCCAGAAAGCCCTGGAGCACGCCTTCCCGGGCGTCCGACACATCCAGGTGAAGGCCTCGGCGGTGGGGGGCGGTTTCGGCGGCAAGGAGGATTACCCCAGCATGCTGGCGATCCATGGGGCGTTGCTGGCCCGCGCCGCGAAGCGCCCGGTGCGACTGGTCTACGACCGCCAGGAGGACATCATCGGCACCACCAAGCGGCACCCTTCGGTGGTGCGCCACCGCACGGCGGTGGATGGGGAGGGGCAGCTGTTGGCGGCGGAGATCGATGTGACCCTGGATGGTGGGGCGTACCTGACCCTCTCGACGGTCGTTCTCTCCCGTGCCCTGCTCCACGCCGCCGGGCCGTACCGCTGCCCGGCGGTGCGCATCCAGGGGCGGGTGTTGCGCACCCACACCGCTACCAACGGCGCTTTCCGGGGCTTCGGCGCGCCCCAGACCCAATTCGCCATCGAACGCCACCTGGACCGCATCGCCCGGCGGCTGGGGCTGAGCCCCCTGGAGATCCGCCGCCGCAACCTCCTGCGCGCCGGGGATCGCTTGCCCACCGGCCAGGTGCTGGACGATTCCACCGCCGCGGAGCAATGTCTCGAAAAAGCCGCCGCGGAGACGGATTTCGAGGCCCGCTGGCGGGCGCTGGAGGCGGCTCGAAACTCTCGAACGATCGGGAAAGCCCGGGACGACGGCGAGCCGTGGCGGGGCCTGGGGCTCTCCCTCTACTTTCACGGCGCCGGCTTCACCGGCAACGGGGAACGGCGGATGCGGTCGCCGGTGGAGGTGCGGTTGAGGGACGACGGGCGCATCGAGGTGCTCACCGCCATGGTGGACATGGGTCAGGGGTGCGACACCATCTTCCCCCAGATGGCCTGCCAGGCGTCGGGGCTCGACCCGGCAGACCTGGTTTTCCCTCCGCCGGATACCGCGGTGGTGCCCGATTCCGGGCCGACGGTGGCCTCCCGCACCACCCTGGTGGTGGGGCGGACCCTGGGGGAGGCGGTGGTGGGCCTGCGGGATCGGGTCGTGGACTGGTGGCGGGGCGCGGGTTCCGCCGGGGAGACACTGCCTTTTCAGGAGATGGCCCGGGCCTTTCTCGCCGCTGGCAGCGATGGTTTC
>Ga0210063_1000605_pt1 | contig 10294 bp, 10 predicted proteins | sample Muzzi_PWA_D1_FD_185529 | JGI IMG/M metagenome (GOLD analysis project Ga0210063, IMG submission 185529) | Wetland microbial communities from San Francisco Bay, California, USA, that impact long-term carbon sequestration - Muzzi_PWA_D1 (SPAdes) | ecosystem: Environmental > Aquatic > Marine >... | reverse complement strand
CAGCTGGATAGCGGGCTGACCACCAGTTTCGTCTTCCAGGTCCGGGCGCTCGATGGCCGTGGGGGAGCGGTGAAGGGCGCGGCGCAGGTGGAGGTGCGTTTCGAGCCGTGGGATGCGGTGTATTTCGTCACCACCCTATCTCCCGATCCAGGGCATCCCGACGCGGTGCGCCGCCGCTCGTCGCGTCTGGAATCCTTCGAAGCGCTGCGCTCCTGGTGGCACCAACCCGAGCTACCGGTCCTGGAGGCCACGGCTTTGGAGCGCGGCGAGGGGGCGTGGGAAGTGGTGGTGGAGGTCCGGATGATCCCCTTTTCCGCGACCGAACAGGAGGATGCCCGGCGCTGGTTTACCCACTCCCTGGAGACCCCCGGCGGGGCGGCGGAGGCGGTCGGCAAGGCCAGCGATGAACAGACCGAATCCCTGGGCCGAGTGATGCGGTTGTTGATGGCGACTTCGATCCAGCGCCGCGCCTTGACCCGCCACCGCTGGACGGTATCCTTCGAACCATGAGATGGCGCGCGGCGATCCTGCTGTGGCTCGGTTCCCTGGCGGTGGGGGCGTCGTTGCTCTTCGCTGTGCAGCAGGGACTGGCGGGGAGCTGGCTGGCGTTTGGGGTTCACCCCCAGGTGCAGGAGCGGTTGGAAGCGGCGAGGCAGGATCTGCGCACCCTGGCGGAACTCGACCCGGCCCATCGTGGGGCGTATCGGGAACGCTTCGATGGGGTGCAGGATCTGCTGGGGCACCTGCGCATCCTGGAGCACAATCGGGAGGCGTTGATCCGCCGTTTTCAGTGGATCGTCGGGGTGCTCTTTCTTGGCGTCGCCTTGCTCTCCGCAGCGGTGTGGATGGTGCGTCAGGGGCGGCTGGAAGCGCGCCTGGAGGGGGTGCGCGGGTGGTTGGAGGCGCTCTCTCGGGGGGAAGTGGTGAAGGCCGGACAACGGCGCCGGGATACCGTGGGGCGCATTGCCGGGATGATCGAGGCGGTGTCCAGGACCGTGGATCGGGACCGCCGCCGCTTGCGGACCTTGCGCCATCTCTCCGCCTGGCAGGAGGCGGCCCGACGCCAGGCCCACGAGATCAAGACCCCCCTGGCCGCCGCCCGGCTCGAGCTGGCACGTCTGGGGGAATTCCTGCCCTCGGGGGAAGCCCCACGGCGGCTGGCCAGCCTGGCGCAGGAGCTGGACCGCCTGGACCGTTTTTCTCGCGAGTTCACCACCTTCGCCCGCTTGCCCGCTCCCCGCCTGGAAACAGTGGATCTCAAGGCGTTGGTGGCAGAGTTCGTGGCGACCTTCGGCGGCGCCTGGAAGAACCTGCACCTCGCCTGGGGGGATGGCACGCTCCCGGGGACTTCGGTACCGTGCGTCTGGGCCGACCGGGAGCAGCTACGTCAGGTGCTGGTAAACCTCTGCGACAACGCGGCCCTCGCCCTCGCCAGGGAGCCGGATCGCTCCGCCGGAACGGTGGAAATGACCCTCCGGGTCCAGCCTGGGGGGGTGTTGTTGGAGGTCACCGACGATGGTCCCGGGGTGCCGGAGACGATCCGGGAACGCCTTTTTGAACCGTACATTTCGGGTTCAGGGGAGGACCGAGGCATGGGCCTGGGCCTGGCGATTTCGAAGAAGATTCTCCTCGATCACGGCGGGGATCTGGAACTCGTGCCCGGCGGACCCGGGGCCACCTTTCGGCTGACGTTTCCCCACCAACCCGCTTCATCGGGTGCCTCTGGCCCGGAGGACGTACCCCCATGATTCCGGTGCTGATCGTCGAAGATGACCCAAAGCTCCAGGCCAACCTCCTCTTCCTACTGCGCCCGGAGGGGTACGACGCGCGGGCCGTGACCACCGGCGAGGAAGCCGTGGCCCTGCTCACGGAACCGGGTGGTTCGCTGCCGGGCCTGCTGCTGCTGGACATCCGCCTGCCGGGGATCAGCGGTATCGAGGTGGTGCGCCGTCTGGGGCGAGCGGGGCGGCTACCGCCCACCCTGGTGGTCTCCGGGGAAGCTTCCCTCAGCGAGGCGGTGGAGGCCATTCGTCTGGGGGTGCTGGATTTCGTCGAAAAACCCTTTTCCCGGGAACGTCTTCTGCGCTCCATCGCCAATGCCCTGGAGCGAGAGGGTTTGCGGCGCCAGGTGGAACGGCTGCGGGGGCAGGAGGGGATCGCGGCGATCCTGGGAGAATCGGCGCCGGTGGTGGCGTTGCGCCGGGCTATCGAACAGGTCGCTCCCACCGAGGGCCGGGTGCTCATCGTCGGCGAGACGGGGGTGGGCAAGGAACTGGTGGCGGCGGCCTTGCACCAGGGCAGCCGCCGCCGGGATCGCCCCTTGATCCGTCTCAACTGCGCCGCCGTGCCGGAGACCCTGGTGGAGGACGAACTCTTTGGCCACACTCGGGGCGCCTTTACCGATGCCCGGGCCAGTCGTGCCGGTCTATTCGAGGCGGCGGACGGGGGTACCCTCTTCCTGGACGAGATCGGTGACATGCCCGCCCCCCTCCAGGCGCGACTCCTGCGGGTTCTGGAAGACGGTCGGGTGCGGCGCCTGGGGGAGACCCGGGACCGGACGGTGGATGTGCGGGTGATCGCCGCCACCCACCGCGATCTGGAGGCGGAGGTCGCCGCCGGCACCTTCCGTCAGGATTTGTACTTCCGCCTCGCCCACTTGCCCCTGCCGGTGCCGCCACTGCGCCAGCGATCGGGGGATGTGCGCCTGCTTCTGCACCATTTCGTGGCCCATTTCTGCGACCACCACCGGCTTCGCCCCCGGGGGATCGACGACGGGATCTTTCCGCCCCTGGAAGGCTACCCCTGGCCCGGCAACGTGCGCGAGTTGAAGCACCTGTGCGAGCGGCTGGTGATCTTCGGTGGCGACCCCCTGACCGCTGATCACCTGCCCGCCGCCCTCCAGAGGGCTTCCGGGGAATCCCTGCCGGTGGCTTCCGCTGCCCCGGCGGCGGGGGTCCTGAACCTCTCCGGGGGCCTGCCTCGTTGGACCTTGCGCCAGTTGCGGAACCAATGTGAACGGGAGTTCATCGAAGCCGTCCTCCAGCGCACCGGCTGGAACGTGGCCGCCAGCGCCCGCCAGTTGGGACTGAAGCGCACCTATCTCCATGAGAAGCTGCGCCAACTGGGGCTCGCGCGACCCAGCGGAGCCCCATCGGCTAAACTGGGCCCATGAAATGGAAATATCTACTGGTGGGGTGCGGCGTCTGCGTCGGGCTCTGCGGGGTGCTGGTGGTGGCGGGCCTGCTCTATCTCGGGGTGGGCATCGAGAATGGGCGGATTCCCGACACCGTGGCACTGCCCAAATCAAAAATCCACTCCAACACCCTCAAGACCCTGCGGGACATGGGGGTCGTCGAAGCCCAGGAAGAGGTGCAGTACTTCTACTCGGAAGGCTTGCTCTCCATCGAGGAAACGGGGAATCTGTTCACCGATTCCCGGGTGATCGCCTACCGGACGGATGACGACGGCTTGCAACTCTACACCGCCACCTACCCGGAGATCGCCACCGTGGATTTCGTCGCCAGCGAGTCCTGGCTGGACGATTCGACGATCACCATCACCACCCACGACGGGGATTGGTTCGTGCTCTTCGTCAGTGCCGAGAGCCAGGGGGATGACCTCTTCTACCAGCGCCTGCTGGAACAATGGAAGCAGGCCAGGGGCGGCGATGGCGGGAACGTCGAGGCCCCCTGAGTCCCGAGGCGAGCCCGCCCTGGCCCGGGGCGCTCGCCACAATTTGCTGTAGGATTTCCGGACCTTCCCCGTATACAATCAACGCTGTTTCGATAATTCCAGTTAATTTCCTGATAGGAACTTGGACATGAAGAAATTCAGTGCTTTGTTGTGTGTGGTGGGTTTTGGAGTCGCTCTGGCGTTCTTCGCGGGCGCTGCCGACACGACCGTGGAGACGGTGACCGTGCCGCCGGTCGCCCCGGCGGAAACCCCGGCGCAGCCCGCCCCCCTTCCCGAGGAGAATCTGACCCCGGCCCCGACGCCCCTGTCCTGGAACCCGCCGCCGACGGAGTGCATCCAGGGCCTGGCCTGTTCCCTGCCCAGCGATTGCCCTGGCGGCACCTGCTACCTGCCCCCCGGCGGCACGCCGTGGGACCGGCGCTGCATCTGCCCTCTCGAGCCGTGACGTCGCCTCGGAGAGCGCTCCCGGGAGGGAGCGCTCTCCGGTCGGTGCGCACCCACCCGGGTCAGCGCACTGCCTGCAAGTCCATCCCGAAAAACTGCCGCCACTGCTCCCCATCCGGGGAGAACTCGCCGACTTCGTTCCATGTTCCATCCTGAATCCGGATGGTGTAGCGGATCTTGCCCCGGGGGGTGTCCATGAACCACAGGATGGCGTCGCCTTCGAGGCGCATTTCATGGTCCCCACTGCGACCGGTGGCGAGGTGGGTCTGGAAGCGGTAATGACCAGCTTCGGCGTCGTAAGAAATGACGCCGAAAGCGTGGTGGACGAGGTGGGATGCATCATCCTTGGCCCAGTGGCGCCCCTCAACGACCAGGATGCGCCCCTCGAGGCGGGATTCCACGGTCTCCGTGCCCCGAGTGTGGTTCGGCTCGCCCGGACCCTGGCGCATCCAACCGGTGCCCTCCCAGTCGCCCACCATCCCGGCGAGTTTGGCCATGGCCTCCAGGCCCGGGTCGGCGGCGACCGGGTCCGGGGCGGGTGGGGTGGGGGAGTCCTGGGCAGTGGCGGTCCAGGGAGAGAGGGCAAGCAGGCCGAAGGCCAGGATCGATAGCAGTGGGGTGCGCATGGTTTTCAGTCCTCCTGCGCCCAGAAGTGGGCGTGATGGAGTTACCCTACTGCGGCGGCGGGTCCTCTGTCTTGAAGAAAACGGTCAGCCAGCGTCAGCGCACGATCTTGCCGTGGTGGATGCGGCGGAAGTGCCGCTCGAAACCGCTCGGGGTGAGGCCCAGGAGATCGCGGAATTCGCGGATCAGGTGGGCCTGGTCGGCGTAGCCGCGATTTGCAGCAATGGCGACCCACGGTTCCTGGTCGTCGAAGACCGCCTCCACGGCGGAGGCGCGGAGGCGCTGGATGCGGGCCAGTTCCTTGGGGGTCAGGCCGACCTCGCGGCGAAAGCGACGGCGGAGTTGGCGGGGGGAAAGGCCGACGGCGGCGGCGACCTCCCCCACGGCTGCCTCGCCATTGGATTGCAGCAGGCGGAAGACCGCCTGCATGACTTTCCCGTCCAACGCCCGTTTCGGGGGCAGGTGGCCAAGCAGGGCGGCGTCGAGCGCCTGGGCGGCTTGCGCCTCGCCCTCCACCGCGCGGAAGGCTTGTTGAAGGTTGGTCGCTGCCGCGTCTCCCATGGCCCGCCGGAGGGGAATCTGGCCGGAGCGCAGGGCTTCCACATCGATCCCCAGCAGCGACGGGGCGGCCCCCGGCCAAAGCATGGAGCCCCACACCTTCAGCCCGCCTTGCACCCGGGTCTGGAGGGGCTCGGTGCGGGGGCCGGTGAGCATCGGCTCACCACCGGGAGGCACGGTGAGCATGACCCCACCGTTGGGTGGAATCCAATGATCCATTTCCGCCGCGCGGGGATCCACCCGGAAGTGCCAGTGGGCCGCTACCCAAGGTTTCAGCGTCGGCGCGGGGTGGCTTTCGGTGTAGAGCATGGGCTGGTGCACAGGGGAAGGATACCGCGAGGATCCGTGCCCCGGGGCACCCATCTCTGGGGCTGGGGTGGCCCGGTGGGAAACCAGGCCGGGGGGCCACGGGGGACCGCCCCTACCCGATGGGTCCATGCCCTGCCTTGAGCACCCGACCGGGTGCCCTTGGGTAGCCCCGGGTGTGAACCCGGGGTGAGGGTGGTCTAGTGCAACCCTCACTCCTTCAGCACAAATTTCAGAGCGCGGAGGAGTTCTCTTTCGTGGTCGGGGGGGAAATTGTGGCCCAGGTTGGGGTAGACCTTGAGACGGACGGACACACCCGCTGCCTCCAGTTCCCGGTAGCCCTGGCGGTTCGCCTCGACGGCGCCATCCTCGCTGCCCACCATCAGGTAGAACCGCGGGGTGACCTCGGCCTTGGCCAGCAGTTCGGCGACCTCCGGTCGGTAGCGCCCGGCGATGGGCACCACGCCTTGGAACACGTCTGGATGCCGCGCCGCCAGTTGGTAGGCCATGAAGCCGCCCTGAGAGAAGCCGGAGAGGAGAATTCTGCTGCGGTCGATGTTGTAGCGCTCGAGGACATCCTCCAGGGTCCCCATCACCAGTCGGTCCGCCTGATCCACCGTGCCCCACTCAAAGCCCTGGCCCACCGGCACCACCGAGCGCGGCGCCACCAGGATGGCGCCCAACCATCGGGCGGTGTCCCGATACCCCTCGACGAAACGGTCGGAACTGTCGCCGAAGCCATGGAGCACGATCAGAAGGGGGACGGGCTTTTTAGGTTCTCTCTTCCCCGGCAGGACCACGAGGGGTTCGCTGTCCTGGGCCAACCGCTGGAAGCGCTCGTCCGCCTCGGTGCGGTTGCGCCGTACCCGCTCCAGCGTCGCGGCGAAGCGCTCCTCGCCCCGCAGGCTCTCGAAATCGGTGTCCGTGGCCAGCAGGTCGGGTTCGGCGAAACCGAATTCCGCCGCCGCCTGGAGCCACAGGAGCGCGTCGTCCCGATCGCCGTTGAGGGCAAAGACACAGGCCAGGTTGTAGGCGTGGCGGGGGTTCCGGCCCACCGCCTTCAAGAGCCGCAGGCCGCTGTCAATGGCCCGGGGCCAATCCTTCCCCTGGTACGCGGCGTTGAATTCCTCCGCCAGCCGCTGGGCCTCGCCCTGGGAACTTTGCGCTTCGATGGCACCAGCCAGCAGGGAGAACAGCACCAGGCAGAGGGTCAGCACAACGCCGAGAGAGACGCGGGGGTGGGGGATCGCGGTGCAACGTTGGGGCATGGGCTGGTCTCCTGACTTCCGGGTTGTGACCGATGGTACGGCTCGGGGTGCCGCGGGGTTCTGGGAAAAGGGAACCCCGGCCTCAAAGATAGAGCCTGCACAATAATCGATAGTCCCCCGTCGGGCTCACGGCGTTTCCAGGCGCGCCAGGGCCGCCAGGATCCAGCCTTGCAGTCGGGGGTCGATCTCCGGTTGGGTGGCGGTCTCCAGGAGCGCCTTCCGCACCGTGGGGCCACCGATGCGCTCGAGGGCGTGGAGGGCGCGTTCCTGGTGGCCGCGGACCACGCTCTGGAGGCGGGCCTGGACGTAGTCGTCGATCTCGATGCGCCCGGCGGCCTCGATGACCTCGGTCTCGACGAGATTCGCCAGACCCCCGCCGCGCACGAAGGCGGCGAGGCGCTTGTGATCCTCCGCTGCCTGGCGCGCCACCATCTGGCGGATCGCCTCATCCGGCCCTTGCCGCAGGGCGGTGAGCAACCGCCCCACCGCGGCCTCGCCCAGGCGCACCACCCGTTTTAGGTAGAGCGAAGGCGTGGTTTCGCCGGTGCCACAGTCTTGCGTCAGGTACACCGCGATGGGATCGCTGGGATCGCTGGGATCAAGAGGCGTTTGGGGTGGCTGGGCTATCAGTCCCAGGGGAGCGCAGAGCAGCGTCGAGAGCAGGAGGAGGAGGCTTCGAAGGCTTGGGTTCTTGGGCATGGTCGTCCCTCCATCAGTTGGGCCCGAAGGCACCATCGCGCCAGATTCGCTTCTGGATCGCGGGGCAGGCGTCGTCGGCGCGCTCGGCCACGGCGAAGCAGTCCCGGGTCGGGTGCGCGGGCCGCAGGGCCAGGTCGCCGTTGAGGGCGGAGGTCGTGGTGAGGTGGACGCGGAAGGTCTGCCCCTCGGTCAGGAACAGGCGCTGGGCACTGAAACTGTGCATCACATTGGTGGGGTCGAATTGTTCGGCGAGCAGATCGATGTGCTCCAGGGCGAGGGCGTGGCCCACCTCGTGGACGGAAAGGTGGTCGGTACCGGCCGAGCCGATGACCAGGACCTTCTCCTGGGGGCAGAAGACCCCGTTGGTGGTGGCCAGGCCGCCGCCGAAGTCCACCCGATCGACATAGTAGACATTGAGGCGTCCGGGCTCATGACCGATGCCATCTCGCAAGGCTTGCGCCTCGTCGCAGTCGAAATCCAGAAATGCGTCACGCTCCGGATCCTCGGTGCTGTCGTTCATGCGGAAGGAGCCGATGCTGATGCCCACCCGCTCATCCGCCCAGATCTGGGCCATGCGGACGCAGGCCTGGATCGCCTGCTCCTGGCGCTCCTCGAAAGGACCCTGCAGGAGCCAGGCCTGGAAGTCCAGGATCAGGTCATCCTCAAGGGGGACCAGGACGGTATCGACGCCGTCGCTCCAGGGCACGTCCTCCACCAGTTGCACCGCGCGCCGTTCCTGGAAGGCGATCACCTCGTTGTGGCCCCCCGCGGTGACTTCCCCAGGGAGCACCAGGCCGCCCGGTTCCGTGGTGTAGGACCGGTCGTTGGTGGCGGTGCCCTCGACGGCGCCATCGAGCAAGATGCCGATCTGGCCGGTGGAGTTCGAGTTCTCGAATAACACCCGATCCTCACCGCACGCCGTGAGGCCAGCAAGGAGGATGATCGCGCAGCAGACCGCGGCTCTCTCGCACATGGGAACTCCTTTCTGGGGAAACCTTGGAGGCTCTTGCGACAAACATGTTTCCGTGCCGTCCATGGTGTCATTCTGGAGCCGAGGTCTGGAAGGAGAGCCGATCCCCGGGGATCGGCTCTCCTTCCAGACCTCGGACCTGGCGACCTTACCGTTTGGGGGGATTCAGCTGGTTCTGGCACACCGGGGGCGGTGGTGGATTGGTGTTCAGGTCATCCACCAGATGCTCCAGATTGTCGGGGAAGTCCGGGGCCTTGAGGTCCTCGCCAGTGAGCACCATACCGGGCAGCAGGCCCACGCCACCCTTGCCGTCATTGATCACCAGATCGACGGTACCGCAGTCCCCGTGGGTGAGGGTCAGCACATCGGTGCGGAAGAGGAGCAACCGATCCACCTTCCTGTGGTAGAGACCGCGGGATTCGAGAATTCGCTCGAGCGCGGCCTTGGTCTCGTCATCGACCCGAGGATAGGCCGCGACCTGGGTGTCGTTGAGGGTAACGCTCACCCGGTTCACCTGGGTTGGCGGGGGCGCGACCACCGCGATCAGCAGGTGATCCTGGACCTGGACATCGACCCCACCGCCGGGCGCCGCGGCGAGCCTCCGCCGGATGTCCCACGGCCACTTGCGACACAGCCCACCAGCGGGGCACGGTCCCCAATAGCATTTGCCTTTGACCAGTTTGGCGTAGGCGAAATCCGGTACCAGGGCGGCGAGCACGCCGACCAGAACCAGCAGGAGGACGGCGCAACGGAATCGTGTCGGGGTGGGGCTCTGCGTATCGATCATGGTGTTCTCCTCGTTCGTGAGAGCTCGAATGGGTTGGCTAGACACCACCCACGGGGAGCACGTTCCATGCCTGGAAATAGTCCCCGAAATCCGCGGGAATCGCCCACAAAGTGGGCGAGCCGCCCCTTCGACTGGCAGAAAAATGGGCGCTCGGGGTACGCCAGGCTCCCAGGGGCGGCTCTTCCAGTCCACTGCCCTCGGTGCCGTACCTTTCCTTGGCCCCTCGAAGGTCCTGTGAGGAGGGCGAGGAGAAGGAGGGTGGGGATGGTACGTCGACGCATTCCACTATCCAACTGCGTCGGACAAGCGACTCAATCCATGGCCTGGGGCGGATTCTCTTGGCTTTCCCGAGCGCAAACGTATAAAATCAGCAGGTGGGAGATTTCGGTCAAATGCGTACGAATGGAAATGAAAGAAAATTTTCATTCAGTTAAATCATCATTATCAAGGAGAATAAGAATGACTAGTCGTACTCGTTTCGCATTGGTATTTTTGTCGATCATTGGACTTGTGGTCGCCACCGGCGCCTTCGCTCAGGACGAGCCCGTGTACAACGCCGAACTGGCCGCCCTCAACGATCAGCTTGCCCTGATGGGAGTGAGCTTCGAGCTTGCAACCGCGGAGTACGTCACGACGGCTGAAGGACCGGATTTCGGGAACACCGTGCTGGCCAAGGACGTCGGCAACAAACAGCTGGCGCATCACTTCGTGCCGTTCGACCCCCGGCGTGCCTGGTCGGGACCTGGCAGCGCCATCACCTGGATCAACGACACGATCGACGGAAACACGGCCTCGGGCCTGAGTTCCGCGGACACGGCCGGCGCGATCCGCAGCGCCATGCAAACCTGGGAAGACGTGCAATGTTCCAACCTGCCTCTCAACGACCTGGGTGATATCGCGGCGGACCTGGGCTTCGTCCAGTTCCTGCTCGGTTACGGCGGCTCG
>Ga0210063_1000602_pt1 | contig 10313 bp, 5 predicted proteins | sample Muzzi_PWA_D1_FD_185529 | JGI IMG/M metagenome (GOLD analysis project Ga0210063, IMG submission 185529) | Wetland microbial communities from San Francisco Bay, California, USA, that impact long-term carbon sequestration - Muzzi_PWA_D1 (SPAdes) | ecosystem: Environmental > Aquatic > Marine >... | reverse complement strand
CCGCACCATCGTCGATCCAGTTGTTGTCATCGCCCCAGGCGCCGGCGATGACCCGGTTGCCATCGACCCCGACCGCATGACCGAAATAGTCGTTCTCGGCCGCATCGCTGGCCGTGATTTCCTGATCGAAGCTCCAGTTCACGCCATTGAAGTCGTAGCTGAAAACCGCGCCGGCATTGGGAGCTGCGGTATCCCTCAGGTTGGCGCCGACGACCAGGCGGTTCCCGTCCAGCGCCACCTGTCGCCCAAACCGATCGAGGACTGCGCCAACCGTGGGGGTGATTTTCTGCAATTCAGACCAGCTGCCGGCGTCATACTCGAAGACGTACACAGCGCCTGACTCGGCCCCAAAGTCCTCATCGCCATGTGCGCCAACCATGGCCCAGTCATTCTGCAGGGCGACCGAGTACCCGAAAAGGCCTCCATCGAGGGGGTCGGATGGCAACAGTTTTTCGGTTTGCGACCACAGGCCGGTATCGAGTTCAAAAACGTAAGCAGAGCCCGTGTCAGCGATGCTGGTATCGTCGCTCCAGGCGCCGATCAGCGCCCGGTCGCCATCGATAGACACCGACTGGCCAAAATAATCTTCGGCGGCCCCGTCGTCTGGAAGCAGCTTTTGGGCTTCGGTCCACGTGTCACTGTCCAGATCAAACACATAGGCCGAACCTGAGCTCGCACCCAGGTCGTCATCGAAAGTAGCGCCAACGATCATCCGGGCGCCACGCAGTTCGACCGATCGTCCGAAAAAATCTCCGGTGAAGTTGTCGCTGGCGGTGAGCTTCTGGTGCTGTTGCCAGTTGCCATCGGTTCGTTTAAAGACGTAAACAAAGCCACCCTGCAACACGTGAGCCGTGATGGCCAGCCAGTCGCCATCCAGGCTGACATCCGCGCCAAAATACGTAGACGGGGCCGGATCGTCGGGAATCAGGGTTTGGCTCAGGCTCCATTTGATGCCGTTGTAATCGAATACATAAACCTTGCCGGCATTGGCGCCCCATTCCGAATCGGAATCGGCACCGACCACTGCAGTGGCGCCGTCAATATCGACTGCCCGGCTAAAATGATCATCGGTCACCGCATCGACCGCCAGCAGTTTCTGGGTTTCCGTCCAGCTCGACTCGTCGAAGTCAAAGACATAAGCCGCGCCGGCCGAGTTTGCCACTTCAGAATCACCTTGCGCTCCGGATAAAAACCGGTTGCCATCCAGCGCGACTGACGTACCGAAAGAGTCGCCAAAATCGATGTCGCCGGTTTTCAGCTTGGCCTGTTCCAGCCAGACGCCCCCCGATTTTTCGTAGACATACACGGCGCCCGAGTTGCCGCCGGCGCCCTCGCCCTCGCTGTAGGCGCCGACAACCAGCCGATCGTCCTGCAAGGCCAGATTTTCAGCGAAAAAATCGTCTCCGGCGCTGTCGCTGGCAAAAATTTTCTGAACGAAATTCCAGGTGTCCGTTCCACCGTCTAACAGGTAGTAATAAGCAGCGCCGGTGTTGTACCCATCGGTGTCGTCCCGGCCGGCGCCGATGACCAAATCATTGCCGGACAGGCCGGCCGACGAACCGAAGTACTGGTTAGTCAGGCCATCTGCCGGAACGATCTTCTGCATTTCATCCCATGTGCCGTTCGACTCGTTCCATTCATAAACATAAGCGGCACCTGAAGCACCGGCGCCGATCGCGCCGATCACCGCCCTGAATCCGAACAGGCTCACCGACCAGCCGTAAAATTCTTGCATGGTGCCATCCGAAGCCAGCACCTTCTGCACCTCGACCCAGGAACTGCCGTCATGCTCATAGAAGTAGGCAGCACCCGATGCACTGCCATTGCCACTATCTCCCTCGGCTCCCACCAGCAAGCGGCCCGCAGAAAGACTCAATGACGCGCCAAACCTGGATGACGACGAACCAACCGTATTGGTGGGCAGGATTTTCTGCACTTGCAGCCACTCATCACCGACGGAATCGTATTCGAAGACATAAACCGCCCCGTCCGGGAAAACACCGCTGGCGCCCACCAACAGGTCATCCCCCTCCACTGCCAATGCGCTGCCAAAGTTGTCGCCTGACTCACCATCGGCTGCATTGATCTGGTGGGTCTGGATCCAGTCTGCCCCATCGAATTCGTAGACGTACACGGTACCCTGGCTGCCATGAACGTCGTCATCTCTCTCCGCGCCCACGACCGCACGATTGCCGTCGATTGACACCGCGCCTCCCATCAAGGCGTATTCATAGTTTTTTGAGACGATGAGCTTGGCCTCTTCGACCGAGGATGCCAGCGCACCGGTTGAGACGTCGGCTTCCTGTGCGACCAAATCGATTGCCACCAGGGTAAAAATCAAGCCAATAGTTGTCCTAAACATGCGATCAGATTTCATGGGGAGTTGGATTACGGCGGAGTTGAATCAATTTTGCCACAAACTCAGATCGAAGGGGTGAACTGAGTGCTCTCCTACAGCGCGATCCTGGATGTTCTGTTGGAGGCCGCCATGCGGGCGAATGTAATCACGCCGAAATCAAGTAATCAGGTCGCCCGCGCGGCGGCCTCCAACAGGGAAACGGGCTCTTACAAGTTTTCGTAGGACATCGAGAAGGTATCGCCGTCCTCGATTCTTCCGCTTTGCAGGCCCTTGTTGAACCAGCGCATGCGCTGTTCGGAGGTGCCGTGGGTGAAGGTGTGCGGCACCACCTTGCCCTGCATGCGGCCCTGGATGGCGTCGTCGCCGATGGCGTTGGCGGCGCGCATCGCTTCCTCGATATCGCCCTGGTCGAGATACTGTTGATTGTGGTTCGCCCAGACTCCGGCGTAGTAGTCGGCCTGTAACTCGAGCCGCACCGACCATTCGTTGAAATCGGGCTGGCCTTGCCGGGCATGGACTTTCTGCGAGGTGCCGAGCAGTGTCTGGATGTGATGGCCGACTTCGTGGGCGATGACATAAGCCTGGGCGAAGTCACCGGGCGCCTGAAAAGTGCGCGCCAGTTCATCGTAGAAACCGAGGTCGATATACACTTTCTGGTCGCCGGGGCAGTAAAACGGCCCCATTTGCGCCGAACCGACACCGCAGGCGGTGCTGATCTGGCCGCGATAGATCACCAGTTGAGGTTCCGGGTAAGGCTGACCATGGCGGCCAAGCTCGGCTTTCCAGACATCCTCGGTGTCGGCCAGCACCACGGTCACGAAATCGAAACGTTCCTGCTCTTCGGGTGTGGCCTGCACCGGGCCAGACTGGGTTTGCGGCGCTCCACCGGCCAACTGCGAGGGATCGACCAGGCCCATTTGCCAGGCGATGACGCCGATCACCACCAGGACCAGGATGCCCTTGATGCCAAACTTGCGGCCGACCAAATTGAGCAACATGCCGGCGCCCGCCGTGTTGGCAACCGTCCGGCGACCTCGTGCATCCTCGACGTTGCTGCTGGTCCTTCTGCCTTTCCACTTCATGGCACGACTCCGGTCTTTAGCCTTTCAACGCGGCTGATACGATCGCCCGCGCTTCGGTTTGAATTCTGGTGAGATGCTCCCGGTCTTTGAAACTCTCGGCATAAATTTTATAGATGTCTTCGGTTCCGGAGGGTCGCGCCGCGAACCAGCCGTTTTCGGTGACCACTTTGAGGCCGCCGATTTCCGCATTGTTGCCGGGTGCGCGGGTCAACCTGGCGGTGATGCGTTCACCGGCCAGTTCCGTCGCGGTGACCTGCTCCGGAGACAGCTTTTTCAGAATGGCTTTTTCCGCGGCGGAGGCGGGCGCATCAATCCGTTCATACACCGGGTCGCCGAAGCGCGAGGTCATCTCACGGTAGTGTTCGCCGGGGTCCCGACCGGTGCGCGCGGTGATCTCCGCGGCCAGCAGGTTCATGATGATCCCATCCTTGTCGGTTGTCCACACCGTGCCGTCGTGCCTGAGAAACGAAGCGCCGGCGCTTTCCTCACCACCGAAGCCGTAGGAACCGTCCAGCAGGCCATCGACGAACCACTTGAATCCGACCGGCACCTCGGAAAGCTTGCGGCCGTCCGCTTTGGCGATGCGATCGATCATGCTGCTGCTAACCAGGGTCTTGCCGATCGCGGCATCGCTGCGCCAGCCCGGGCGGTTGGCGAACAGGTAGGAAATGGCGACCGCCAGGTAATGATTGGGATTCAACAGGCCCACGCTGGGCGCGACGATGCCGTGCCGGTCGAAATCGGTGTCGTTTCCAAAGGCGATATCGTACTTGTCTTTGAGGCCGATCAAACTCGCCATTGCGTAAGCGGATGAGCAGTCCATGCGAATCTTGCCGTCCTTGTCCACCGACATGAAGCGGAAGGTCGGGTCCACCGTGCTCCTGACCAGGTCGAGATTGAGCTTGTAGTGCTCGGCGATCGGTTGCCAGTAGGCGACGCCGGAACCGCCCATCGGATCGGCGCCGATGTGGATGCCCGACTCGCGGATGATGTTCATGTCGATTACCCGCTCGAGGTCGTTCACGTAAGCCGAAATGTAATCGCGGCGATGAACATTTTCTGAACGGATCGCTTTTTCCCAGGTCGTGCGCACGATGTCACCCGGATCGGCCAGCAGGTCATTGGCCCGGTTCTGAATCCAGTCGGTAATGGTCGTGTCCGCCGGGCCGCCGCTGGGCGGGTTGTACTTGAAGCCGCCATCGGGCGGCGGGTTGTGCGAGGGCGTGATCACCACGCCGTCGGCCAGGTGCTCGCTGCGGCCACGGTTGTGCCCGAGAATGGCATGGGAAATCACCGGCGTCGGCGTGTAACCGCCATCCTTGTCGATGACGACCTCCACGCCATTTGAAGCAAAGACCTCGACGGCGCTGATCAGGGCCGGTTCCGAAAGGGCATGCGTGTCGATGCCCAGAAACAGGGGACCGTCGATACCGGCGTTGGCCCGGTATTCACACACCGCCTGGCTGATCGCCAGGATATGGGCTTCGTTGAAGCTGTAGGTGGAAGAACAACCGCGGTGGCCGGAGGTGCCAAACGACACGCGATGGCTCGTGATGGCCGCGTCCGGCACGAAGTTGTAATAATGGCTGACCAGGCGCGGGATGTTGGTGAGTATCGAATCGGGCGCCGGCTTGCCGGCCAGGGGATGAGTCGACATGAGATCTCCTATGTGCATTTCAGGCCGTTGATCGGGTGCGCAAACCCTGGGGCTTATTGTCGCCCGCACGGCGGCCTCCTACAAAACATATCATCCCCCGCTTGGCGGCCACTGTGCAAGGATGCACCGGTGCCGCGAGAGTAAGGGCTGGCTGAGACCCGCCCCTACAGGTAATCGGCGGTCAATTCTTCCGAGACCTCCCACAGGCGGTGGGCGAGTTTTGCGTTTTTGCCATGAATACTCTTGATGGCTGGATTGCAGTTGGCGAAATACAGGCCACTGACGCCCTGTAACGCCGGAGCGGTAGCCACGTAGCACTGGGTTGCCGCGCCCTGTTGCACACTGCGGCTGAACGGCATGCTGAAGATTTTGCTCAGGTTGGCGCGCAGGCTGCCCAGGTTGCGCATCAGGGGCGTCATGATGACGCCCGGATGTACTGCATTTGAGGTCACGGAGCTGCCGTCCAGTCGCCGGGCCAGTTCGTCGGACATCAGCAGGTTGGCCAGCTTGGACTGTCCGTAGAACGTGAACGGGGTGTAGCCCTGTTCTCCGGACAGGTTGTCGAAGTTGATGCCGCCGGGGACCGAAGTCAGGTGACCGAGGCTGGAGAGCACCACGATACGCCCCGCCGGGGCCCGCTTGACCTGCTCCAGCAGGCGGTTGACCAGCACGAAGTGACCCAGGTGGTTGGTCACGAACTGCAGTTCCAGGCCATAACGCTGATGCAACTCCGGCAAAGCCATGATGCCGGCGTTGCACATCAGCACGTCGATCGGGCGGTTCAGCGACTCTATCTCCCGGGTGGCGGCGACCACCGAATCGAAATCGGCCAGGTCGCATTCCACCGGCGTGATGTCGATACCGATTTCAGCTGCGGCATCGGTGGCTTTTTGCCGAGTGCGAGAGAGCCCGATAATGTGCGCGCCGCGCTTGGCCAGAACGCGCATGGATTCCCAGCCGAGGCCGGAGTTGCAACCCGTGATCAGGACGGTTTTACCACTCAAGTCGATGCCGGCGGTAACCTCCTGCGCCGTGGAGCGACGTCCGAATGTGGATTTTGGTGCTTCTTTCCGAGTGGTCATAGCCCCTATTTGGGGTTGGTTGGCCAGATTGAAAGCCCGCCCGTGCCTGAGGCCCTCCGCGAGTAGCCTTTGACGCGGTTCGTGGATACGAGTAAGTTCGCAGCACTATGGAAACCGTTCATACAGATTGCCTGGTCATCGGCTCCGGCCTGGCCGGTTCGGCATACGCCCTGCATGCCGCTCGCGCCGGGCTGGAAGTACAGCTTTTGTCGCTCGGCCAGCCCCTGGAAGCCAATAGCGACTGGGCGCAGGGCGGCATCATCTACGACACGGCCGAGGATACGGGCTTGCTGATGACCGACATCATGGAAGCCAGTGACGACAGCGCGAACCCTCTGGCAGTGCGTCAACTGGCGGAAGCCGGCCCGGCCGCGGTGAAGGAATTGTTGATCGATGACCTTCATGTCGTGTTCGATCGCGAGGATGACGGCGCCCTGGAGTTCACCCGCGAAGGCGGGCACAGCGCGCGGCGGATCATTCACGCCAAGGACCTCACCGGTCACGCCATTCTTTCCTCGATTGCAGCGCGGGTCGACCAGACCCGTGGGATTACGCGGCAGGCCGGGTCGGTCGCTATCGACCTGTTGACCCTGTCCCACAACACCGACAGCCCGGCGGACCGTTATGCGCCGCTGACCTGTTTCGGCGCCTACGTCTATCGCAAGGATTCCAGCGAACCCTGCGCCATCGTGGCCCGCAAAACCATCCTGGCCACCGGTGGGCTGGGACAGATTTTCCAGCACAGTACCAACTGGCCGGGCACCGTGGGTCATGGTATCGCAATGGCTTACCGGGTGGGCGCGCGACTGATCGACCTGGAATACGTGCAGTTTCATCCCACCGTTTTTTACGGCCGCAATGCGCCCCGTTTCCTGATCACCGAGGCGCTGCGTGGGGAAGGCGCCGTGCTGGTGAACGCCAGCGGTGAACCGTTCATGGAAAAAGTGCATGCGCGGGGTTCACTGGCTCCACGCGACATCGTTGCCCGGGCTATTCACCACGAAATGGCGACCAGCGGCGAACCCTGCGCCTACCTCGATCTCAGCGCCCTGGACGCCAATTATATCCGGCAGCGTTTTCCGTCGGTATACCAGAACTGCCTGGATCATGGTGTCAATATAACCGCCGAGCCGATTCCGGTCGTGCCCGCCGCGCACTACTCCTGCGGCGGAGTCCATACCGACCTCGACGGCCGTACCAATGTGCGCCATCTCAACGCGATTGGTGAAACCGCCTGCACCGGCCTGCATGGCGCCAATCGCCTGGCCAGCACCTCGCTGCTGGAATGCCTGACCGGCGCGAAATTCACCGCCGCGGCCGATCTTTCTGAAATGGAGTCAACCCGGTTCAAGCTACCCGATCCCCGGCCCTGGAAAAGTCCGGCGGGAGAAGCCGACCCGACCCTGATTTACCAGGATTTGACCCTGGTGCGGCAGACCATGTGGAATTACGCCGGCATCGTCCGGTCCGACCGGCGCCTGACCCGCGCTCGCCGCATCCTGCTGGAGCTGCGCGAGGAAATTCAGTCTTTTTACCGCGATTGCCGGCTGACGCCGGAACTGGTTGAACTGCGCAACGCCGTGCAGACGGCTTTGCTGGTGGTCCACGCCGCCTCACTGAACCCGCGAAGCAAGGGCTGCCACTATATCGAGGGGTAAGAGGCGTCACACTCCTACACCGCCTCGCCGGCGGCGTGGCCGGATGACCAGGCCCACTGGAAGTTGAAGCCGCCGAGATGGCCCGTGACATCCACCACCTCACCGATAAAGAACAGCCCCGGGGTGCCGGATTCCATCGTTTTCGAGGACAGGGCGCGCGTGTCGACACCGCCCAGGGTCACCTCCGCAGTGCGGTAGCCCTCGGTGGCGGCCGGCTTGAGCGTCCAGTTTTGCAGCTGTTCGCCGACCGTGAAAAGCCGGCGGTCGGGCCATTCCGCCAGCGGCATTTCGGCGGCATCGCGCCAGTGCATGGCTTCCAGTTCCAGCACCAGTTTTCTCGGCAGCAGGCTGCTGAGCTGTGTGCGCAGAAGCGCTTTCGGCTGTGTCGATTTCCATTGCGTCAGGAGTTGCGGTGCTGATTGACTCGGCAACAAGTTGACGTGGAACGATTCTCCGGGCTTCCAGTAGCTGGACAGTTGCAGGGCCGCCGGTCCGCTGATACCCCGGTGCGTGAACAGGATATCCTCCCTGAACTCCTTGCGTTCATTGCCCAGGATGACTTCGCAGGACACCCCCGTAAGCCGTTCGCATACCGCTTTCATCACGTCGGAAAACGTGAACGGCGCCAGGCCGGCGCAGGTGGGAAGCACCGGCAGGCCGAATTGATGCGCCAGTTGATAACCGAATCCGGAGCCGCCCAGGCTTGGAATCGAAAGCCCCCCACAGGCCACAACCAGCGCCGCGGCTGAAAATGCGCCCTGGTCGGTGACGGTCGTGTAGCCTCCGTTTTCGGTGACTTCGGAAGTCTCACAGCGAGTCCTGATGTCCACACCGGCCTGGTCGCATTCGGCCAGCAGCATCGCGACGATCTGTTTGGACGACTGCTGGCAGAACAACTGCCCGGAGAGGCCGTTGACGGTTTCTTTTTCGAAATACTCGATGCCGTGGCGCTCCACCATTTCGATGAAGTCCCATTGCGTGTAGCGGCTCAGCGCGCTCTTGCAGAAATGCGGATTGGCCGACAGGAAGCGGTCCGGGGCCACGTGCAGATTGGTGAAATTGCAACGCCCGCCACCGGACATCAGGATCTTCTTGCCGACCTTGTTGGAACGCTCCAGCACCAGCACGCGGCGCCCCCGGCGCGCAGCCGAAATCGCGCACATCAGGCCGGCCGCGCCAGCGCCGAGGATGATGAGGTCAGGGTTTACGGTAGAACACCAGGTTTCGGACCCGGCCTGACTGCAGCTTGAAGGACGCAATCTTGCCGTCCGGCCCGCGCAGGAACTCGAACGCGCCGAGGTCCGGGTTTTCGAAGGTGTCGTCAAACATGGGTGTCAGGTCCAGGGGTTCCTCATCCTCGATGTGCAGCAGCAGGTGGTCTTCAGAAACCCGCATCAGGTAGTCAACCTCCAGTTCCGGGCTGTGGTAGTCACCGCGGTATTCAGCCAGTTCTTCGGCTTTCGCCTGGCGCCGGGTGAAGGGCGTGAAGCTCGCGCGCGCCTCGCCCGCCATGAACAGGTTCACACTCACCACGCCGTCGTCGGACATTTCATATTCGACGATGGTGTCGACCGGCATGCCGATCATCTCGAACCGGTTCTCGCCAATGGGAACCAGTTGATTCCGCCGTTCGGGCGAGTGCACGGCCCATAGTTTGCCGTCTTCCACGCGGGATTCGGCAGCGAAGGCCCGCTTCGACTCCCAGAAGTCACCGGCGTATTGATGCAATTGCGCTTCGTCGAGTTCGATCGGCTTGCGCTGTAGCGCCTCTTTCGGCAAGGGATCGAGTACGTCGACCAGGAATTCATCTGCCACCTCACGCGCCAGGACTGACGGGTTGGCATCAGCGCGATTGCACAGGACGGCAGCGGAAAACCGGAGCTCCGGAAAACGGATCATTTCGGCCCGAAAACCCACGAAGGCGCCGCCATGGCTGATCAGTGTCTGCCCGCGGTACGATTCCTTGAATAAGCCAAACGCGTAATCAATGGGTTCGCCGTCCGCCAGCGTTCCGGGCGTGGTGACCTGCTCAATCAACGCCGGGCCGCCTGCGCCCAGCTGATTTTCATGGAAATTCCGGTCCCACAGCAGCAGGTCATCGACGCTGGTGTAGACGCTGCCGTCACCGACGATATCGAGAGTGGTTTCGCTGACCCGGTAACCATCCTCCGTGGGCGCATAACCGGAGGCGCGCTGCGGCACAATGTGCGTGTGGTCGTCATGAAAGTGGGAATGTTCCATGCCCAGCGGGCCAAAAATGTTTTGCTGGCTGAATTGGTTCAGCGTCAGGCCGCTGACCCGCTCCACGATCTGACCCAGCAGGAGATAACCCGAATTGCTGTAAAGAAACTGCGTGCCCGGCGGAAAATTGGTTTCCCGCTGCCGGCCCAGCAGCTCGATGACCCAGTCCGTCGTGTAGTAGTCCTGGTCGTCGCCCTTACCGGCAAGCTCCGCCAGGGTCAGGTAGTCGCGCAC
>Ga0210063_1000601_pt1 | contig 10326 bp, 5 predicted proteins | sample Muzzi_PWA_D1_FD_185529 | JGI IMG/M metagenome (GOLD analysis project Ga0210063, IMG submission 185529) | Wetland microbial communities from San Francisco Bay, California, USA, that impact long-term carbon sequestration - Muzzi_PWA_D1 (SPAdes) | ecosystem: Environmental > Aquatic > Marine >... | reverse complement strand
CGAGGACTTCAATTCCTCGTCATCGAAGCATTGTTTGACCAGCCGCTGGCAGGTATCGAAATCGGCCTCGACCGCGACCGTGTGCACGTTGCCGCCCAGCGTGCAAAACAGCTTCTCCTGCAACGGCGAAATCTTGCCCTTGGGATACAGCACCACCACCTCGATGCCCGGCTGACCGTAATAGGCATGCGCCACCGCCGCCCCGGTGTCACCCGACGTCGCGGTCAGAATGGTCATTGGGCCGCCGTCGTGGAACTCGGCCAGGCAGCGGGCCATGAACCGCGCGCCGAAGTCCTTGAACGCCAGCGAGGGTCCGTGAAACAGTTCCAGCGCGCGCGTGCCGTCGGACAATTGCGGAACCTCGACCGGGAAATCAAAGGCGGACGAAACCATGGCCTCCAGTTGCGCCATGCCGATCTCGTCCCCGATCAGGTGATGCAAAACCGCAACGCTGCGTGGAATGAACGATTCCTGCAGCAGCCCGGCCACTTCAGGCAAAGGCTGAAATGATTCCGGGAAGAACAGGCCCTGGCCACGGCCGAGTCCACGTAAAACGGCCTGGCGGAAATCCAGCTGATCGGTGGGATACTTGATATTGATGAGTTGCACGGAAATGAATCCTTTGTTTAAAACGTTTAATCGACGGTGCGTGCGCCACCCAGGTCGGCACGACAAATGTGAACCATTCCGCGATCATTTTTCTTGTAGTTCGCGTCCATCCACTCTGCCGCCGATTTTGCCACGCTGGCGGTATCGGCCAGTGCGAAAATCGTCGGACCGGAACCGGAAATGCCCACTGCCAGCGCTCCCAGGCCCTTCAGCTGTTTCTTGGCCTCATCGAATCCGGGCAGCAGGTGGCGCCGGTAGGGTTCCGCGATAAGGTCCACCACGCTGTCCGCGGCCAGCCGGGTATTGGCGGTATGCAGGGCGTGGACGAACTGGGCGAACTGGGCGCCATGCCTGACGGCGGTCGATCGGGGTATTTCCATGGGAACGACGGTCCGGGCTTCCCGGGTCATCAATTCCGTGCCCGGCCAGCAGATGACCGCGCGCCAACTGGCGGGCCAGGGCAACGGATATTCCGACTCACCGCCAGGCGGACACAGGCGCAGGCCGCCGTAGAGACTGGGCGCAATATTGTCCAGGTGGATTTCGCCGCTGATATTGCCTTCCATTTCCGCCATCAGCAGGAAATTTTCCCGCAGCCCGAGCAGATTGCCATGCCAGCGGTTCAATGCTTCCAGCGCCGCTACCACCGAACTGGCGCTCGAACCCAGTCCGCTGCCGATCGGCAGTCGCTTGTCCAGCGTCACATGCAGCGGGTCGATGGGGTGGCCTTTGCCGGCCGCGGCCGCCTGGTAGCGCCGGCAACAGCTCATCACGATGTTCTGCTCCGGGTCCGTCGGCAAATCCGCGGCGAACGCACCCCTGACCTGCAATGTCCAGTCCGCTTCCGAGGCCGGCAGCGGACTCAAATGCACCAGGTCGCCAAGCAGGCTGCCGTCGACCGGCGCCAGGGCCAGGCCCAACGCATCAAATCCCACCGAAACATTGCCGATCGACGCCGGCGCGTACAGGGTCATTGACCGGCCCACCATCGTCAGTTCACCGCCTGATTGTCCAGCGGCCGCCAGACCGTGCGCAGGATGTCCCCAAACACGCCCGAAGCGGTGACCGCCGCGCCGGCGCCATAACCGCGCAATACCAACGGAATCGGCTGATAATAAAGCGTGTGCAGAACGAGCGCGTTCTCGCCGTCGCGAATGGCGCCCAGCGGTTTACTGCCCGGCACGGCCTCGATGGACACCCGGCATTTACCCGCTTCGATCCGCGCCACGTAACGTAAAACATCGCCGTTGGCTTTCGCTTCTGCCGTTTTGGCGGCAAAGTCGCCATTTAACGCTTCCAGCGCGCCGATCAGGTCCGCACGATCGACCTGCCCGACTTGTTCCATCGGCACCACCGGCTCCACTTCGATGTCGTCCAGTTCCAGCTGCAGGCCCACTTCGCGGGCGATAATCAGCAGCTTTCGGGCCACGTCCATGCCGGACAGGTCATCCCGCGGATCGGGCTCGGTGAAACCCAGCTTCATGGCCTCTCCCACCGCCTCGGACAATGACTTGCCGTCTTCCAGCAGGCCAAAAATCATCGACAGGGAACCGGACAGGATGCCCTCGAAGGTTCGCAACTCGTCGCCGGACCGGATCAGCGACTGCATGGTGTCAATCACCGGCAGACCGGCGCCGACATTGGTCTCGTACAGGAACTTGCGGAAATTCCTCGCCGCGGTCTCGCGCATTTCGCGGTAATAGGCAAAATCGGAGGTGTTGGCCTTCTTGTTCGCGGCCACCACGTTGTATCCATTCTGCAGAAACCGGACATACTCACCGGCCAGTCCCTGGTCGGTGGTGCAATCGATGATGGTCGGGTTCAGCAATCCCAGCTTCTTGCGAATGCCGAGCACGTCCTCCAGCGTCCAGGATCGGCCCTTCTGCTGCAAGTCTTCCCGCCAGCGCGCCAGATCGATCACGTCGTTGGCCACCAGCAACCGTTCGCTGTTGGCGATGGCGCGAACGCGTAAATCCATGTGATGCTCGATCAGGCTGTCCGCCTGGCGCTGAAACTGGGCCAGCAATTCGCCACCCACGTTGCCGCAACCGAGCAGGATGACGTCGATGTGCGTCGAGTGACTGAAAAAGGCCGTGTGGCAGGCGCGGGTCGCCGGCTGCGCATCATCACCCTTGACCACCACCGCGATGGCGCACTCCGTGGACCCCTGGGCGATCACCTCGACATTGACGCCGGCCGAGGAAATGGCCGTCAGGAACCGCGCCGCGATACCGCGGTAATGCTTCATGCCCTCACCGACCAGCGAGACCACGGCGCGATCGCTTTGCACCGATATTTCCTCGATCAGGTCGTGCAGCCGTTCGAAATGGAACTCTTCCTCCAATGCCCTGCGGGCTTTTTTCTCGTCGGAGCGCCGCACGCACAGCGTGATGCTGTATTCGGACGAAGACTGCACAATCAGCAGGATCGAGATGGATTCACTGGCCAGCGCATCCATCACCCGGCGGGCGATACCCACGCGGCCGCGCAAACCGCCGCCCTGCATCGTAATGGAGGCGACATCGTGCAGATGCGAGATACCGCGAACCACGTGCGAGCGCTTTGCGTCCCGGTGCACCAGCGTACCGGGTTTGGACGGATCATAGGTGTTGCGCACTTCACACGGGATGTTACTGACCGTCAGCGGCGTCAGCGCCTTGGCCGAAATCACCTTGGCCCCGAAGTAGGTCAGCTCCATGGCTTCGTCGTAGCTGACTTCGTCCAGGCACTGGGCATTGCTGACAATACGCGGATCGGCGGTGAAAAACCCGTCGACGTCTTTCCAGATCTGGCACAAAGACGCACCGGTCGCCGCGGCAATGGCGGCCGCCGAGTAGTCAGTGCCATTGCGGCCCAGCAACTGGATGTCGCCTTTTGCATTACGACCATAAAAACCGGGCAACACGACCACGTCGCTGTCCTGCTCCAGTCGTTTTTTCAGCAAGGGGGCCGCCGCATCCACGTCCACCAGCGAATCCAGCCAGTTGTCATTGGCCAGCGGCAACACGTCGGTATCGGACCACAAGGCGGAAACGCCGCGGCCTTGCAGCACATCGACCATCAACCGGCTGCTGAAACCCTCACCACTGGCCAGGATGCGCGCCCGGGTTTCGTCCGGGCACTGCCCCAGCAGGCGAATGCCCTCGACCCGCCGGGTCAGCGTGGCCTGTTGTTCCGCCAGGTAGTCACTCGCCAGCGGCGTGGCCACGCCGTCGTGGGCCAGGTCATCGACAATGGCGCGCTCGCGCGCCAGGGCCTGGTCCAGGTGGGAGGCGCCATCACCACCGTCCACCGCGGTATCGATGGCGGCCAACAGCAGATCGGTGACACCCTTGACCGCCGAAAGGACGACGATCACGCGGTACGTGCCGGTGTAGCTGCCGATGACATCCGCACTGGCGGTGAAACCTCTCAGGTCAGCCAGCGAGGTGCCGCCGAATTTCTGAACCAGTAATTTTTTCCTGTCACTCATGCCAAAACCACTCAATACGCATCCTGGTGGACGCTGCGCATGGCGCGCCCGGAAGGATCGTTCATTTCCTGCAGCGCCTTGTCCCACAAAACCGCTTCCGGGGTGCTGCAGGCGACCGTCGGCCCGCCCGGCACGGTCTGGGCGGCTGAAGCCAGCGGAAAATGCCGTTCAAAGATCGTCCTGAAGAAATAGCCCTCCTTGGAAGTCGGCGTGTTGAACGGGAAACGCCCCGCCGCCCGCGTCATTTCGGCATCGCTGACCTGCTGTGCGGCATGATCCTTGACCGCGTCGATCCAGCCATAGCCCACGCCGTCCGAAAACTGCTCTTTCTGGCGCCAGGCAATAGATTCCGGCAGCAGGTAGCTGAAGGCTTCGCGCAAGATCTGTTTCTCGATGCGACCCTGCGTGATCATCTTGTCGGCCGGGTTGATGCTCATCGCCACATCGAGGAAGTCCTTGTCCAGGAACGGCACCCGCGCCTCCACGCCCCAGGCGGCCATGGCCTTGTTGGCGCGCAGGCAATCGTAGCTGTGCAAGCGCGACAACTTGCGCACGGTTTCCTCGTGGAAAGCCTGCGGATTCGGCGCCTTGTGGAAGTAGAGGTAGCCGCCGAAAATCTCGTCTGCTCCCTCGCCCGACAGCACCATCTTGATACCCATCGCGCGAATTTTGCGCGCCATGAGGTACATTGGGGTGGCGGCGCGAATCGACGTGACATCGTAGGTTTCCAGGTGAAGAATGACCTCCTCCAGCGCGTCCAGCCCTTCCTGGATCGTGAAGGTAAAGCCATGGTGCACGGTGCCGATGTGATCCGCCGCTTTCTGCGCCGCGGCCAGGTCGGGCGAACCCTCCAGGCCCACCGCGAAGGAATGCAGGCGCGGCCACCAGGCCGGGCTTTGCTCGTGATCCTCCACCCGCATGGTGGCATGCTTGGCGGCCAGCGCCGCGGTAATGGAGGAATCCAGCCCGCCGGATAGCAAAACGCCGTAGGGCACGTCGGTCATCAGGTGGCTGATGACGGCGTTTTCCAGCGCGTCGTGCAGCGCCTTGCGGTCCGTTTCGGCGTCCTTCACCGCATCAAACTCCATCCAGGCCCGCTGGTACCATTTCACTGGCTCAGCCTGGCCGCTGCACCAGTAGTGGCCGGGCGGGAACTCGTGCACCTGCGTGCAGACATCCATCAGCGCCTTCATTTCCGAGGCCACCAGCACCTGGCCATGCTCATCATGCCCGTAGTAGAGCGGGATGATGCCGATCGGATCGCGGGCCATCATCCAGAAGTCTTTTTCCTCGTCATACAGGCAAAAAGCATACATGCCGCCGAGTTCTTCCAGGAAGTCCGGGCCGTGTTCCAGGTACAGCGGCAGAATGACTTCGCAATCGGACTCGGTGAGAAAAGCGTAACGGCCGGCGTAGCGTTCCCGAATGGGCATATGGTTGTAGATTTCACCGTTGACCGCCAGCGCCTGGCGGCCGTTTTCGCTCAGAATGGGCTGGGCGCCGGTGTTGACGTCGACAATGGCCAGGCGCTCATGCGCCAGCACCGCATTGTCGGAGGTGTAAATCCCGCTCCAGTCCGGGCCTCGGTGGCGCAATAAACGGGATTGGCGCAAGGCCATGTTACGGACGGACTGCAAGTCCTGGCGCACATCGAGCACGCCGAATATCGAGCACATTTTTGTCTACTCTCACGAATCCAGGTTGTCGTTGGCGCTTGTTGTTTTTGTTGCGCCAGTTCATCACTCCGCCAGATGTATATTGAGACTTAAAAAAACACCGGGCCGAACGGGTAATACTAAGTCCTAAGTGCCTGTGAGCCAAGCACTAAGTCTCAGATAGTCCGGAGACATTCATTTATCCGTCGATCGGGTGAGGGCGGTCTGAACCCGTCGTGATGGCTGGGCCACAATCCCATAAACCGCCATGTGCCGTTTCTTTCTGTTAAATTCTGCATTCCTCTTTAACGGAAGCTCAAATGAACCATCGCAACACATTTTTCGCATGCTCGATCCTGGTTTCGATCACGCTGGCGCTTTCGGGCTGCAGCCGCTCGGAGGAAGGGCCGGCCGAGGCAGCCATTGCGCCGGATTATGCCGACAGCATCTATTCCGGCGGCCCCATCGTCACCGTCAACGATGCACAGCCCGAAGCCGAGGCAGTGGCCGTTCAGGACGGTCGAATCCAGGCAGTCGGCTCACTTGATGAGATGAGCGCATTGACCGGCCCTGAAACCCGGTTGATCGACCTGGCTGGCCGAACCCTGACGCCCGGATTTATCGATGGACATGCCCACGTCAGTTTTTTCGGTGTCCAGGCTGTGGGCGCGAACTTGTTGGCGCCGCCTGATGGACAAGTCGAGAACATCGATCAGCTGGTTGAAGAACTCAAAGCGTTTGCAAGCAGCCCGGACCTGGCCAGGACCGGGTGGATTTACGGCATCGGCTACGATGACTCGGTGCTGGTCGAAGGACGCCACCCCACCCGGGATGATCTGGACCGGGTGTCTACTGAAATTCCCGTCATTGCCATCCACATCTCCGGTCATTTCAGCGCCGTCAACAGCAAGGGGCTCGAACTCATCGGCTATGACGAAAACACGGAAGATCCTGCGGGCGGCATCATCCGGCGGCGCGAAGGCAGCAGGGAACCGAACGGCGTTCTCGAGGAATTGGCCAGCATACCGGTCGTGATGCAAGTTTTGTCGCCCAAAACGCCTGAAGACGGCCGGTACTTCCTGGAAAAAGGGCTGGAGATGGCGATGTCCTTTGGCTACACCACCGCGCAGGACGGCCGGGCCTTTACCGCCGGGCATCAGGGCCTCGCCGGCTACGCCGAACAAGTCGGGTTTCCCATCGATGTGGTCTCCTACATCGATTATACGGATACAGCGCCACTCGAATCTGACTGGTACGGCGATACGTATCGGGGCGGCTACCGTGTCGGTGGAATCAAGATCACGCTGGACGGGTCACCCCAGGGCCGGACCGCCTGGCGAACCCAACCTTACCTGATTCCGCCAGAGGGACAGGATGCGGACTACGCGGGTTATCCGGCCATCCCGGATAACGAGGTGCTGAATTCCATCATCGACCAGGCCTATGCGAAACATTGGCAGGTGCTGGTGCACGCCAATGGCGATGCAGCCATCGACCAGATGCTGGATGCGGTAGAACCGGCCGTGGAAAAGTATGGCCTGGACGACCGTCGCACGACCTTGATTCACGGTCAGTATGTGCGCATGGATCAGCTCGATAGAATGGCGGAACTCGATGTGGTCGCATCGCTGTTTCCCATGCACACGTTTTACTGGGGCGACTGGCACGAACAGATCATCGGCCGGGAACTGGGTCAGAAGATTTCCCCCACGCGATCAGCCCTGGACCGGGGATTGCTAATCACCAGCCATTCAGACGCGCCGGTCGCTTTGCCGAATTTGATGCAGGTGATGTGGGCGACAGTCAACCGGACTTCACGCAGCGGCCAGGTGATCGGCCCCGATGAACGGCTGACCCCTGCCGAGGCGTTCAAAGCCATTACAATCTGGAGCGCAAAACAACATTTCGAAGAAGATCGGAAAGGATCGATTGAAGTGGGCAAACAGGCCGACCTGGTCATCCTGTCGGATAACCCACTGACGATCGATCCGGAAAAAATCAATGAAATCATTGTGCTGGAAACCATCAAGAATGGCGAGGTTGTCTGGGCCAGATAAGTCTGGAGAGAAGGGGATCAGACCATCTCCGGTTTTACCCGAGACAAAAGTTTCACCACTATTCGCTATAATCCAATGGCTGGCAGCTGAACAAGTGTCACTGATACAACAAAATAAAACTTTTTACCTGGAGAGCTTATGAACAATCCATCTAACAGACGGCTACTTGGAATTGCCTGTGTCGCTTTGACAATCGCAGCATGTTCACAGGAGGCAGAGTCGCCGGCGCAAGCTGCCGCGGAGCCGGTTGCAGAACCGGTAGTCACCGAAGTGGTAGCGGTGGAGGTTGAGCCGGCCGAAAAGCTGCCTCGCGATGCCTATTTTGGCGATACGCATGTACACACCGGCTGGTCAGCGGATGCCGGCATCGATGGAGCGGTCCTGAGCCCCTCGGATGCCTACCGGTTCGCCAAAGGCGAAGAAGTCACGTCGAATTCAGGCTTGCCGGCCAAACTCAGCCGCCCCTATGACTGGTTCATGGTTACGGATCACTCCGATGGCATGGGCACGGTGAATGAAATCATCGCCGGCAATCCGGAAATGCTGGAAAGCGAAGTGCTAAAAGGCTGGTATGAAGCCCTCAACTCCGGCAGTGAAGAACGGGCAGCGGAGGCCAAGAGCCAGTTGATCGTCATGCAGTCCACCGAGACCCTGCCAGCCCAGTTGACCGACCCCAAATGGATGAAGTCGGCCTGGGAGAAAACGATTCAGGCGGCGGAAGACTACTATCGGCCTGGTGAATTCACCACGTTCATCGCCTATGAGTGGACCGTCAACGCGGACGGGGGGAATAACCTTCATCGCAACGTGATTTTCCGCGACACTGCCGAGCAGGCTCTGCAAGTGCTGCCGTTGACCACTTTCCAGACCCAGGACCCGGAAAAGTTGTGGGCGTGGATGGCCAGTTACGAGCAGAAGACCGGTGGACAGCTGCTGGCCATTCCGCACAATGGCAACATGTCCAACGGGCGCATGTTTGAAGAAAGCCGCTTCGACGGTTCGCCGGCGACCGCGGAATGGGCGGAAACACGCCAGAAATACGAAAGGCTTTACGAGGTCACCCAGATCAAGGGACAAAGCGAATCGCACCCTTCCTTGTCGCCTACCGACGAGTTCGCGGACTGGGACCTGTGGGATCGCGGCAACCTGATCGTCGCCCCGAAACCGGAAGGGGCGTTGAAGTTTGAATACTGGCGCGAAGCGCTCAAGTCCGGTTTGCGTCTTCAGGACCAGCTGGGAACCAATCCGTTCAAATATGGCGCCAATGGCGGAACAGACACCCACACCGGGCTTTCGACCACCGAAGAGGATAATTTTTTCGGTAAATTCAAGACCCTGGAACCCAGCAACATCGAACGCTGGAAGTTTCCGCTTATCTCGGGCCCCACGGGTTCCTATATGGGCTGGGAGCAGGCCGCAGCCGGTGTCACCGGTGTCTGGGCAACGGAAAACACGCGTGAGGCCATCTGGGATGCGATGTACCGCAGAGAGACGTTTGCCACTACCGGCCCGCGCATGAAAGTCCGCTTCTTCGGCGGTTTCAATTTCGTGGATTCGGATCTTGACGGCGATCTCGTGGCCAACGCCTACGCCAAGGGCGTTCCCATGGGCGGCGACCTCAGCGCAGCGGCCGATGGCCAAGCTTTGAGTTTCGTGGTGGTGGCCATGAAAGATCCGGAAGGCGCCAACCTGGACCGGGTGCAGATCATCAAGGGCTGGGCGGATGCCGCAGGCGCTACCCATGAAAAAATTTACGACGTGGCCTGGTCGGATAACCGCGAACCGGGCGAAGACGGCCAGATTCCACCGGTTGGCAACACGGTGAACCTGGAGAACGCGACTTACGCCAACAGCATCGGCGCCACGGAATTTTCCGCGGTGTTCACCGATCCGGATTTCGACCCGGCGCAAAAAGCCGTTTACTACGTGCGCCTGCTGGAAATTCCAACGCCACGCTGGACCCTCTACGACAAGGTCAATCTCGGCAGCCACCCATCGGACGAGGTGCCGCTGGTCCACCAGGAACGCGCGTTCAGCTCACCGATCTGGTACACGCCCTAAGCCGATAATTGAGGCGGGCGCCACAGGGGCAGCCTGCCTGACCGGCTGAAAGTAGTCGTCGCTGATCTGGACGTTGTGTTCGACCGCGCGCACCTGCGTCGTTCCCGGCCAGTTACCGGTTTCGGCGATGACGTTGTCGCGGGATCAGCAATAAGCCGCAGCGGGACGAGGCCGGGAGTTTTGACGCAACGTGGCAGCGGCCTCGGGCCACCGCGCGACTCATTGCGCAGCTTGCTCTAGTCTCCCAGCGCGAACCGGTAGTGGCCGGTCAGGGGAAAGTCGAACAGCCGGTCTTCGAGTTGGGGGCCGGCGCCGATGTTGTGCACCACCATGCGGTTCCCCGACGAAGGGCTGATCCGGTCCGTGACGATACCGATATGAGGCAGGTTGCCGGGCAACATCCAGGTAACCACATCGCCCACCGAGTAGGATTCCGGATTGTAGGTGATCGGAAGCTCTGTCCCGTGACGCT
>Ga0210063_1000600_pt1 | contig 10328 bp, 9 predicted proteins | sample Muzzi_PWA_D1_FD_185529 | JGI IMG/M metagenome (GOLD analysis project Ga0210063, IMG submission 185529) | Wetland microbial communities from San Francisco Bay, California, USA, that impact long-term carbon sequestration - Muzzi_PWA_D1 (SPAdes) | ecosystem: Environmental > Aquatic > Marine >... | reverse complement strand
GGGCTCGCTCGCTGCCTCATCGCTCAGCAAAGAGTCCAGGCCCAGCCGGTAGACGCCGTTGGACTCCTCGGCGCTCCAGAAGGTGGTGTTGGCCAGCAATTCCACCCACAGGTAGGTGACAGTGTCCCGCAACGTGCCGCGGATGCGCGGCGGATAGTTGTTCTGATTCAGGTACGGCGCCAGCCGCCCCACGGGCTCCGCACCCCACTCCCGCCGCCCCTGCCATACCTCCCGGTAGGCGCTCTGGGCGGCCTCGTAGATCTGTTCCTTGGTCCACGCCTTGAGGTCGATCGCCTGGCCGGTTTCGACCCGTTCTCGCTGGTCGATCTCCCAGGAGTACCCCTGGTAGTAGGTCACCAGGCTCTGGGCGTAGTAGAGGCGCAGGGCCACTTGCGCCACGGCATCCTCCGGCCACGGCGCCTCCCGCAATTCCCGCACCGCCGTCTCGTAACCGTGGAGACCGATGCGCAATTGCGTCGCGGTGATCAGGGCGCGGGCTTCCCCCTCGGCATCCCCCGCCTCCCGGGCTTCCCCCTGCACCCCTTCCAGCCGTTCCAGAGCGGCCTGGAATTTCTGCTCGCTGATCAGCGTATCGATCTGTTTCCAGGCATCGGAATCGATCACGGTTCCCCCTCCGTTCGTCGCATGGGGTGGTGGGTCGGTCGAGGTCCTCGGATCGGCGCACAGGGCGACCGCCACCGAGGCGAGGAGCAGGACACAGGGAAGACTCCAGCGGAGGATCCGGAGGCGACGGGACGACGGGGTGGGTGCATGGGGTTTCATAACACCATCTTAGACCCACGAGCGACAGGAAACGAAACCCATCGGGAAGATGTCAGATCGAGCCCGGCACCCGCAGGGCGTACGCCTGACAGGCCCGGACCACCTCCCGGGGCTCCACGAACTCCACCCCCATGCCCGCCAGCAGGTTCACCGTCCCGCCATCCTGTTGGGGTTCGATGCGATGCACCACCCGGGCGCGGAACTGGATCGGTTCCGGCGTTCCCGGAGGTTGCAGTTCCACCTGGACCACCTCCTGAAGCCCGGCGGGGCGGTCGGTGACAATGAACAGGCCGCCTTGGCGGATGTCCTTCTCCAGCACCTCCAAGAACTGCTGCCGATCCTGGAAACGCACCCGAAAATGCCCTTCGTGCCCCGGTGTTTCCTCCTCCTGCCTATCACTGTCCACCCGTGGCAGAAGCTCCTGGATCAGCTCGTCCACTTGCAGGAAGCGCACCCCCATTCCCTGGTGTTGCACCTGCCGCAATTCCGGCGCCACCCTCTCGACCCGGGTGACCTCCGCCTCCAGGTAGAAGCTCCTGCCGCGCTCGGCAACCTCCAACTGCAACCGGGTTCCCTTCGCCACCAGACGGTGGCAGGTCAGGAACATCCCCGTGGCGGAAAGGTTGGTCGTATAGCCCAGGCTCCGCTTCTCCTGGTCGTGTTCTCGGTAGTAGACCGGGATCCGTTGGGTATACCGCTCCGCGCGGGGTTGCTCTGGCCGTTGCTGTCGCATACCGTAAATTGTATGCCACAAATGCGCGGGGGATCACGGGGAGGGTTTTCGGGGGCGGCTGCAAGGGAGGGGCGAATCCGGCTCTCCGGCTACCCGGCGCCGGGTCGAACCCTCAGGACCCGGAGCCTGATGCCGCCTCCTTGGCGTTCCACTCCAACGAAGGGCGCTTTTGCAGCCGGGCACACTCGCTGAGGTAGAGATTGATCAAGGTCTGGTAGGGAATCCCCACTTCCGTGGACAGGTCTCGAAAATAGCCCAGCGTCGGGATGTCCATGCGGATCGTGATCTGCTTCTTCAAGCGCCTCGCGTACGGGTTCCGTTTGGCCTTGGAAAAATCGTAGTGGTCTCTCATCTTCTCAACCTTTGCTCGTACTGTTGTCGCTCCAATCGATTTGCTTTTCGAGCCGAGATGAGGCGGATGACATGTCCTGCCTCTCTATGACCATGGCACACTGTCAAGATTCTCAGGGATTGGCTGCATCCCAGAAGCAGAAAACGGTCTTCATGCTCCGAATGGTCAGGATCTCCCAGGAGCAAACCGTTGTCGTCCAGGAAAACGGTCGATGCTTCTTCGAATGAGACACCATGCTTACGCAGATTGGAGATGGCTTTGGAGGCATCCCAGTCGAAGGACAAATCCATCGCCCCATTGTAGTTACATTGTAGGGCGGAAACAACCCTTCACGGACAGGTCGCGAAAGCCTCCGTGTCCTGAATCGGTTGGAAGGCCTGACCCAGGGGGTTGTCGTAGCCCCGCACCTGGCCGGTGAGGGTGTCGATGACGGTCAGGCGCACGCCAACGTTGGTCAACCCCGCGGCGAAGACCCAGAAGCGGTCGAAGGGTGGCGCGCAGGCATCCACCATCTTGATGATGACCTCGATGTTGGCGGGGTCGAAAAAGAAGAAGGTCCCGCTGTCGCTGGTCAAGGGTAGGGTGGCGCCGGAGGTGCCCCCCTCCGCGGTGCGGTATTCCGTGCGCACCACGAAGCGCTGGTTCAGGAGACAGAGTTGCAGACCGTCCTCCACGCAGACGGTGGGCGCCGGATCGGCGTCCACGATGAGCACCGTCAGGAAGCCTGGATCCCCCACGACGGCGCCACCGGTCGGATTCTCCAGCAACACCGTCAGCACCTCGACCTCTTCGTACAGGCCGTCCGTGCGCAGGTTGAAGACGATCTCCTTTTCCCCCATCTCGCCATCCGCCCAGCTCAGCACCCCCGCTGGGGGCGCGTAGTCGAAACCCCGCCAGGCGGTGCCCTCCGTGGAGGTGAAGACCACCGATACCGCCCCGCGACTCCCCCCCACCCGCCGCACCGGCACCCGGGCGTTCTCCCCCTCCACAAACGCCAGCGCCTCCCCCTCCCCCACGGCGAACTCGATCACTCCGGGAGAGGATGGAAGGGGCGGCGGAGGCGGCGGAGGCGGCGGGGCAGGGCCGGTGATGCGGAAAACGGAAGTCCCAGCGGCGAGGTAGATCTCCCCCGCGGCGTCCTCGCCGAAAGTCCGAAGATTGCCCGCCGTAAAGGGCAGCACGCGGCGGGTCCACTGGCCCCCCGTGCGCCGCGCCGCCCAAACGGTACCGGCACAGAAATCGCCGTAAAAGTAATAGCCCCCCAGACCCTCAATGGCGCTACCCCGGTAGACATACCCACCGGTGATGGAACAGCGGCCCCCACCGTGGTCGTACTCCAGCACCGGCGGCGTGTATGCGGGCGCGTTGCACCCCGGCACCGGGCTGGGGCAACCGGATTGAGAACCGCGGCAGAGCGTGCCTTCCATGATCTTCCAGCCGTAGTTCCGACCGGCCTCGGCAGACCCCGCGGCCTGGAAGTTGACCTCCTCGCGCTCCCGTTGGCCCACATCGGCGATGTAGAGATCCCCGGTCTGGCGATCGAAGGAGAAGCGCCAGGGGTTGCGCAGGCCACTGGCCCAGACCTCCGGTGGAGACCCGGGAGCCTCGACGTTGAGCCGCAGCATCTTGCCCAGCAGGGTATCGGTGCGCTGGCCGTTGCATTGGGGATCATCCCCCGCCCCACCGTCCCCCATGCCGGTGTACAGATGCCCATCCGGGCCGAATTGCAACTGGCCACCGTTGTGATTGCCGAAGGGTTGCTGGATCTTGAGGAGGATCAGCTCGCTCGTGGCATCCCCACGGCGCAAATCCGCCGTGGCGCGAAAACGGGCGATGACGGTGTTGCCGCCAAATTCGATGTAGTTGGCGTAGAAGAAGCGGTTCTCGACGAAATTCGGGTGGAACGCGATGCTCAGCAGCCCCTGCTCCCCTCCAGCAAAGACTCGATCCCGCAAATCCACGAACGGTTGCCCCAACACCGCGCCATCTTCGAGCACCATCACCCGACCGTCCAGCAGGGTGATGAAGAGGCGGTCGTCGGGATCCCCCGGGGCGTGGGTGATGGCCACCGGCGTGTCCAACCCGGTGGCGACGGCCCTCAGGTCCAGTTGGGAGAGCACATCCTGGGCCAGCAATGGGGCCGGGCCACAGATCAGGGAGACCAGGGAGATCCCGACCAGAAGCACGGCCAGCCAGCCCGGATTCCGGCCCAGCGCCACGACGCGACGAGGATATGCTTGCAATGCCATAGTGCTATTTCTCTCCAACAGGCCGTCGGACCGTGACATTCCCACCGCCTCAGCGGTCACTCCTGGAGACGTCGATACTGACGGTTCCAATAGATCAACGGTGCCTCATCCATCCGCGCGGTGGACGCCTCCCGGACCCGCCCCACGTACAGGATGTGGGTGCCCACCGCCAGGCGGGATTCCACAGTGCAGGCGAGCCACGCCAGGCCGTCCTTGAGCACCGGGGTGCCATTTTCGGCCCGGCCCCAATCCCCCTGGGCAAAGCGCTCGCCATCCGGCAGGAAGGCGAAGCGATCCGACAATTCCCGTTGATCCTCCGCCAGGATATTCACCGCGAAGGCGGCATCGGCGGCCTCCAGAATGGGATGGATGGCGTTGCGCTGGTCGATCACCACGGCGATCAGCGGCGGGTCCGCCGACACCGAGGTAAACGCCGACACGGTCAACCCATGGATGCGTTCCCCTTGCCGCGCGGTGACCAGCGTGACACCGGAGGCAAAGTGGCGCAAAACATCGCGAAACGCTTCCGAGGAAATCATAGGAGCCGCATTATATGTGTCGATACATCCGTGGGGGAGTCCCTGGCGAAGATGTACACTGGGCTCGCCGTAACCCTTTCCCCGAATTCGCAGCCTCCGGAGAACGTCTCGATGACTGGCAAATTCGCCCTGATAATCCATCCTGAACAGGCCCCCCTGACCACGTTGAGCCGTGCCTTGACGGAAGCGGGGCTCAAGGTCATGGCCGCCCACTCCGGCGAGGAAGCGCTGCGCCGCATCGGGAATTTCAGCCTGCTGATGCCGGATGTGGTGGTCACCCCTTTTGAGGATCCCACCACCTCGGCGGCGGAGGACACGAACCTTCTGGCGGCGCTGCGGGCCAATCCCCTGGCCAAGAACGTGCCGGTCGTGCTCCTCGCTTCCGGGGAGGATGACGAGCGGCGGCGAGCCCTGCGGGCCGGCTTCTCCATCCAGGTCCCCCACCCCTACGAGGCGGAGGAACTGATCCTGCAAATCCAACTGGCGCTGGATCAGCACCGGGACGAAAACCTCCTCTCCGGATCCCTCGAACAGCTCTCCGTGGCGGAGATCCTCCAGACTTGTGAGATCTCCCGCCGCAGCGGCACCATCCGCTTGCGCAGCGACGGACGCGGGGGGAATCTGTGGCTGCGGGGTGGTCGAGTGATCGATGCCCGCATCGATGACGGTCGGCAGGGCAAGGAGGCGGTCTACGCCCTGGTGGAGTGGGACCAGGGGAGCTTCGAGGCCGACTTCAAGGCGGTCTCCGTGCCGGAACGGATCACCGAATCGACCGCCTACCTGCTCCTGGAAGCCGCCCGCCTCCAGGACGAACGACAACGGGCGGATGCGGCACCCCCTTTCGCGGCCATGCCCGACCCACCGCCGTTGCCGCCGCCGGAAATTCGCGCCACCCACCGGGCGCTGACCCTGATGAATATCGCGGCCTCCTACGCTCTGGATCACATGACCATCGGGCTGCTGGAGACGCGCCTGGAAGCCGCGCGACAGCGCATCCTGAAGGACCACCCCGCGCTCGACGCCTTCCATGTCACCACCGACGGTCGCATCACCCTGGTTTCGCTCGTCGCCGGGGGTGGTAGTCGGCCGACGGAGGCCGTCGTGGCAGCCATCGCGGCGTGGCTGAAAGACTTCTTCGGCGGGGCTGAACGGGTCTTGCCGGGACGCTTCGCCCTGCGCCACCTGCGCTCCCTGAGCGAGGCGCTACAAGAGGATCTCAACACCCTGGGCTTCTACCAGGCCCTGGGCCTCGCCGACACTCCCCTGGAGGGGACGGAGAAAGAGCTATGACCGACGACCTCACCCATCTGTCCAGCGCCGAGATCGATGCCCTGCCCTTCGGCTACATCGCCCTGGCACCGGACGGCACGATCCGCAAGTACAACCGCTACGAGGCGGATCTGGCGCGCAAGGATCCCAACGAGGTGCTGGGGAAGAACTTCTTCCGGGAGGTCGCCCCGTGCACCCAGGTGCAGGAATTCGAGGGGCGCTTCCAGCACCTGGTGAGCGGCGAGTTGGGGGAACCCAGCGTTTCCTTCGACTTCGATTTCAACTTCCGCCACGGCACCCAACAGGTGCGCATCGGCATGGTGCGGTCCCCCGATGAGCGGGAGGTGATCGTCACCGTCAACCGGGTGCGGAACCTCAAGCTCCCCCTGTCGGCAAACCTCTCCCACGACGCCGGGACGGGTCGGCTGACGGACGCTACCGGCGCTCCGGCGGTGGTCGCCAACGCGGATTTTTGGCTGGCTCTTCAGGAGTCCTACAGCAGCGTGCCCGCGGAGGAACGGCGGGGAGCCCTGCTGCGGCTGGGACGGGAATGGGGTTTGCGCCAGGCTCTGAAAGTGGAGCGTTTCACCCAGGAAGAACACAATCTGACCCTCCGGGAGGTGGAGTTGCAGATCGCCCTCGGCACTCTCTCCGGCTCCATCGGGGTGCTGGGTCTGGGCAGCTTCGAGGTCGATCTACGGTACCGCAGCCGCGGCTTGCTGCTGGTGCATCACCAGCACAGCCCCTTTGCCGCCATGCTGGCGGCGGAAGACGGGCTGCGCTGTCCGGTGCTCGCCGGGCTCCACGCCGGTTTCCTCTCCTACCTGGCCGGGCGCCCCCTGAGCGCCCGGGAGATCCATTGCAGTGCCCGACCCCAGGACCCGTGCCGCATACTGGTGGCCACGGAACAGCGACTGGAACGCCTGCTGACGCCGGTGGAGGGCTCCGCCGACGCCGCGCTGCTGGTCACCCTGGGAGTGCGACCGGCAGCCCAGACCGGGGAGGGGCACGATGACTGAACCGAAGGGGCGTCCCCCGGGCAACGATCCAGCGACGGGCAAGGCAGCCGTGGGGCAAGTTCTGGACGCCGTCCGCTGGGACTACGATCCCGAGGAGGAGGAACTCTCCCCCCTGGTTTCCACCGAGCGCTACTTCCGGGATTTCCCGTGGAGCGGCGTCGATGAGGCCGACTCCGGGAGCGGGGGATAGCGCGATGGAGATTCTCAACGCGGTCGCCGTAGTCACCGGCGGGGGCAATGGAATCGGTCGCGCCCTGTGCCACGCGTTGGCGGCGGCGGGTGCCCGAGGGGTGGTGGTGGCGGATGTGGACGAGACCGCGGCGCGCACCGTGGCGGCGGAGATCGACGGACTTGCCGTCGCCGTGGACGTGCGGGACGAGGCCCAGATTCAGGCCCTGATCCAGGCAGCGAGAGATCGTTTCGGCACCATCGACCTGGTCTGTTCCAACGCCGGAATCCTGCTCGAAGGCGGCATCGAGACCCCGGACGCGGCGTGGCAACAAGCCTGGGAGGTCAACTTCATGGCCCAGGTGTACCTCGCCCGGGCGGCGATGCCGGACATGCTGGAGCGGGGCTCCGGCGCGTTTCTGATCACCGCCTCCGCCGCCGGACTGCTGAGCCAGCCGGGCGGCGCCGCCTACGCCGCCACCAAACACGCCGCCGTGGCCATCGCCGAGTGGCTCCATATGACCTACGCCCACCGGGGCCTTCAGGTCGCCTGCCTCTGTCCCATGGGGGTCAAGACCGCCATGCTCCACGACAACCTGGCCACCTCCTCCCTGGCCCAACAGCTGAGCCAGGAAGCCCTGGAGCCGGAAGCCGTGGCGGAAGCCGCCCTGGCCGGGCTGCGGGACGGTCGTTTTCTGATCCTGCCCCACCCCCAGGTGGGGGACTTCTACCGCGGCAAGGCGGCCGATATCGAGCGCTGGCTGGCAGGGATGGGGCGACTGGTGCGGCAGTTGGAAGGGTAGCGGGCCTTCACCCCAGCAACCGCTCCACCGGCTCCGCGAAACCCAGGAAGGACGGCTCCGGGTGCAGGGTGACCCCGAAGCACAGACGCACCGCACGGCGAATGCGGCGGGCGAAGGCGACGACATCGGCGGCGCTGGCGCCACCCCGGTTGATCAAGGCCAGGGCGTGGGCGCTCGACAGACCCACCGCACCGGCCTCGAAACCGCGCTCGAAACCGGCCGCCTCGATGAGCCAGGCGGCGCTCAGCTTGAGGCTGCCCCCAGCCCCGGCGGCAGGGGCCGGGAAAGTGGGGACTTCTCCGGCGTCCAATTCCTCCGCCGCCCGGCGCACCGCCTCCACCTTCTCCCGGGTGACGACAGGATTCAGGAAGAACGACCCCGCGCTCCGGCGATTGGGATCCGTGGCGCTGGCCGCGTCGAGCACCATGGATTTTTCCCGCCGCACTTCGAGGACCGTCCGCCGCACCTCCGCCAGGGGTGGCGGCGCGCCCCCGGGAGCCATCCCCAGACGCCGCAGCAGATCCGGATAGCGCACCGTGGCGGCCCCCCCGGGGCGCAGCCGCAGGGTGACCGCCGTGACCGCGAAGTGATCCCGCCAACGGCCCTTGAAATGGGATTTGCGATAGCCAAAACCGCACGCTGCGGCGGGCAAGGTGCGGATCTCGCCGCTGTGGGCGTCCACCACCTCGACCGCCTCCACCACATCGGCCAATTCCTGACCGTAGGCGCCGATGTTTTGGATCGGGGCGGCACCGACCCGGCCGGGAATCCCACTGAGGGCCTCGATCCCGGCCCAGTCGTGGGCCACGGTGTGGCCCACCAGGGCGTCCCACTCCACCCCCCCGCCCACCCGCAGCCGGACCGCTTCGCCGGTCACCTCCGGAAGGATCGCCGCGGCCCCCCCACCCACCAACTCCAGGACCAGGCCGTCGAAGCCCCCATCGGCCACCAGCAGGTTGCTGCCACCGCCCAACAGGGCCACCGGCACCCGCGCGCGCCGAGCCGCCGTCAGACAGGCCGCCAGCTCGCTGGCCCCGTTGCACGCCGCCAGATAGCGCGCCGCCCCGCCGACCGCGAAGGTCGTGCGGGACGCGAGGGAAACCCCCTCGGCGAAGGGGACGGGCAGCTCCATGGAAATCGGGACGTTAGCACAATCCCCGGGGGGGAGAAATGCCCTGGGGGGGAAGAATTCCTTGCCTCGCGCGGCTGAGAACCCAAGAATTGCAGGGTTTTCTTTCTGGCACGGAGCTTGCTTCAAGAAAATGTGGCGGGAACGCGCTTCTCGCTACCTCCAGACGGAGTTCAAACGCCGACCAAGGGTCCTGCACACTTTCTGTCCTGCAGCCGGAGGTCGGCTCTTTTTTTTCCCATCCACTCCCTGACCCTGCCCAGCTCAATTCGGATCGGATCAGATCGGATCGGATCGGATCGGATCAACGCTTCGAGCGCAACCAGCCGTGCAACGCCTCCGCGGACCAGGTGTTGATGCAGTCCGCCGGGCGCACCCCGGCGCGGCGCGCGGTGAGAATCCCATAGATCAGAAAATCGAAATGGGGGCCATCGTGGGCGTCGGTGTCGATGGCGATCTTGCAGCCGTGCTCCAGAGCGGCGCGCAGGTGGCTATCCCGGAGATCGAGCCGATGCCAGTTGGCGTTGAGTTCCAGCACCGTGTCGTGCTCGACGGCGGCCTCGAAGAGGGCGACCATGTCCGGGGACAACCCTTCCCGCTTGTTGATAATGCGGCCCGTGGGGTGGCCCACGATGTGGACCAAAGGATGGCGGATGGCCGCCAGCAGCCGCTCCGTGGCCTCTTTGGGACCCTGGCGCAGACCGACGTGGGGCGAGGCCACCACCACATCCAGCTCCGCCAGCAGATCGTCGTCATAGTCCAGGCGTCCGTCGGTCAGGATGTCCACCTCGGAACCCGCCAGCACCTTGATGCCCGTCAGCTTCGCGTCCACTTCCCGCACCGCCTCGATGTGGCGCCGCAGCCGGTCCGGGCGCAAGCCGTTGGCGATCACGGAACTCTGGGAATGGTCGGTCACCGCCAGGGTGTGGAAACCCCGCTCCCGGGCACAGCGGGCCAACTCTTCGATGGACAACTGGCCATCGCTGGCCACCGTGTGGGCGTGGAGTTCGGCCTTCACATCTTCGAGCTCGATGAGTTCGAAGTCCTGGCGCTCCAGCTCTCCCCAGTCTTCCCGCTGCTCCGGCAGAATGAAAGGCAGCCCCAGAGCGGCGTAGATGGCCGCCTCGGTCTCGGCCGCCAGGGGCTTTTCGCCCCGATCCTGGGGGCGTTCGTCCTTGCCCTCGAAGAGGCCATACTCGTTGAGCCGCAGGTTCTTCTTGATGGCGATTTCCCGCAGCCGAACGTTGTGCTCCTTGGAGCCGGTGAAGTACATCAGAGCGGCGC
>Ga0210063_1000599_pt1 | contig 10333 bp, 13 predicted proteins | sample Muzzi_PWA_D1_FD_185529 | JGI IMG/M metagenome (GOLD analysis project Ga0210063, IMG submission 185529) | Wetland microbial communities from San Francisco Bay, California, USA, that impact long-term carbon sequestration - Muzzi_PWA_D1 (SPAdes) | ecosystem: Environmental > Aquatic > Marine >... | reverse complement strand
CCAGCCGACCTCCCCGCCGCGATCCGGGAGCAGCACCTCCTCCGGTACCCCCCGGGGTAGTGCGGTGCGCAGGCCCACCACCAGCACCCGGTCCGGGAGCAGCACCTCCTCCGGCACCCCCCGGGGTAGTGCGGTGCGCAGGCCCACCACCAGTACCCGGTCTGGGAGTAGCACCTCCTCCGGCAGCCCCCGGGGCAGTGCGGCGCGCAGGCCCACCACCAGCACCCGGTCGGGGAGCAGCGCCTCCTCCGGCACCCCCCGGGGCAGTTCGGCGCGCAGGCCCACCACCAGCACCCGGTCTGGGAGCAGCGCTTCCAGAGGTTCGGCTCGGAAGCCGACTTCCTCCGCCCGGTCCGGCTCCAGCGGTCGCTCGGCGAGCAAGCCCAGTTCTCCGCCGAAAGCCGCGCCCAAGGCCGCCCCGAAGGCGAGCGGCAAGAGGACGCCCCGCACCCGGAACGGTGGTGACGGACGCTGAGTCTTCACCGCCGGTCGGTCGGTGCCGCTGCTTCAGCCGCACAATTCCCGCCCCTCTCTCTACCGGGAGAGGGGCTTTTCTTTGGCTGATCGCTTACAATCCGGCGGATGCGTCATCTTCTGGTCAGGCTCTTGTTCATCCAATACTGCATTATCGCGGGCGTGCTGCTGGTCACGGTGCCCTGGAGTCCCGGCCTGTGGGAGCGAATCACCCTCCAGATCGGCTACTTTCCGGTTATCAATCTGCTACAAAGCTCCATCGTCCGTGGCGCCTTCACCGGGTTTGGCCTGGTCCATCTGGTCTGGGGCGCCCACGACCTGTACGAACTCCTCTTTGGCCTGGAACCCGATCGTGAAGAACCCACCCCCCCTGCTCGCCATCCATGACGGCGACCCCCGGGACACCGCCTTCGCGGCCTGGCTGCAAGCGGTGGCCGACGACGGCGTCCCGGCGGTGCAGATCCGCGCCAAGGCGTTGGACGACCGCGCGCTCTTCGAGGTGGCCCGGGAAGCCCGCCGTCTCGCCCCGCCGGAACTGGCCCTGTGGATCAACGGTCGGATCGATGTGGCGTTGGCCGCCGATTGCGACGGCGTGCACCTCCCTGCCGACAGTCCGCCGGTGGCCGCCTTGCGACGCCGCTTCGGGGATCGGATCGGGATCGGCCTCTCCACCCATCACCCCGAGGAGGTCGCCCAGGCGGCCCGGGACGGCGCCGACTACGTGACCTTCGGCCCGATCTACCCCACTCCCAGCAAAGCCGCCTACGGTCCACCGCCGGGGCTGGAGGGATTAGAGCGGGCCGTGGCGGCGGCTCCGGGCTTCCCCATCCTGGCGCTGGGAGGCGTCTTCCCTCAGCACCTGCCCGCCGTGGCCCGGGCGGGTGCGTACGGCGCTGCGGGGATCCGTACCTTTCAGGATCCCGCAAGCCGCCAGGCGATGGTGCGAGGGGCGGAGGTGTTCCCCGCTCCCCTGAAGGGAAATCGATGAGCGGTCATCCTCTCGATATCCGCCGCATTCCAGGCTCCTGGGTCGGCAAGGGACCGTATTTCCTTCTGGCGCTGGCGATCCTGGCGGCGGACCAGTGGACCAAAGCGCTGGTGGAAGCGCATTTCTTCCTCCACACCGGCATCGAGGTGATCCCCGGGTTCTTCCAGCTGAGCCATGTGCGGAATACCGGCGTCGCCTTCGGGATCTTCGCTTCCCAGGACGGCACGGCCTCCCCCGCCCTGGTGGCATTCACCATCCTGGCCCTGGGCGCGGTCCTGCTCTACCTGCGACTGGTGCCCCTCGGGGAACGCCGACTCCTGGGGGCCGTGGGCTTGCTCCTGGGCGGCGCGGCGGGCAACCTCCTCGATCGCCTGGCCGCCGGGGCGGTGACCGACTTCCTCGATGTTTCCATCGGCAGCCACCACTGGCCGGCCTTCAATGTCGCCGATAGTGCCATCACGGTGGGCATCGGCCTCCTGATCCTCGATACCTTCCTCGGTCGCCCTGCGGCAACCGAGGACTCCCCCACCGACGCCTCCGGCGAGACCCCATGAAGAAGAACCCCGGCCCCCCCGAACCCCTCGCCCGGGTCACCCCGGAGGAGGCTGGAGAGCGCCTGGATCGCTTCCTGGCCCGCCGTCTGGCGGTGCCCCGAAACCGCGCCCAGGGGTGGATTCATGGGGGGCACGTCACGGTCAACGATACGGTCATCGCCAAACCCGCCTACACCATGACCCCCGGGGAACGAATCTCCTGCCAACCGCCCCCGCCGGTCGAGGAACGGGTCGTGCCGGAGCCCGGGGAACTCGTCCTGCTCTACGAGGACGAACACCTCGTGGCCCTCGACAAACCCGCCGGGCTCACCGTCCACCCCGGCGCCGGTCAGCCTACCGGCACCCTGGCCCATCGCCTCCTCGCCCACTATCCGGAAATGGCCGGGGTCGGCGGTCCGGGGCGGCCCGGGATTGTCCACCGCCTGGACCGGGGCACCAGTGGGGTGATGCTGGCGGCCCGATCCGACCGGGCCTACCAGGGGTTGAGCCAGGCGTTTGCCCGCCGGGAGGTGGAGAAGCATTATCTGGCGGTGGTCTATGGGGTACCGAAATCCCCCACGGGCCGCATCGACACCGCCATCGGTCGGCATCCGGAACGGCGCAAGGAGATGACCGTCTTCCCGGCGGTGGTGCCCGAGCGCCGATCGGGGGGGCGATCGGGAGGTCGATCCGGCAGTCGGCCCGCCCTGACCCTCTACCGCATCGGGGCCACCCTGCCGGGCCTCGCTTTTCTGGACGTGGAGATCTTGACCGGGCGCACCCACCAGATCCGGGTCCATCTGAAGAGCATCGGCCATCCGCTGGTGGGCGATGGCGTCTATGGGGAAAAGCGTTGGAAGGGCTTGCCGGGTCCCGTGCAGGGGGTGCTCAAACGCTTCCCCCGCCCCGCCCTCCACGCCTGGCGGCTGGCGCTGGAGCACCCGGTCACCGGCCAGCCGCTGGCCTTGGAGGCTCCCCTGCCGATGGATTTGCGGACGTTGTGGAGAGACCTGGTGGCCGCCTCGCCGGGGGCGGAAGCACCCCGCTGGACCCTGGACCCGGCCAGACCTCCAGCGGGATTCGACGACGAATCGAATGGACTAGGTAAGTAACTCGCCCAGCAGGCGGTAGGGCCGCTGCTGGGATTCCGCCACCGGCTGGCAGGTGATCTCACCCCGATAGGTGTTGACCCCCGCGAACAGCCCCGGATCGTCCCGGACGGCCCCCTCAACCCCCTTCTTGGCCAGCGCCAGGGCGTAAGGCAAGGTGGCGTTGTTGAGGGCGAAGGTCGAAGTGCGAGGCACCGCGCCGGGCATGTTGGCCACACAGTAGTGCACCACCCCGTCCACCTCGTACACCGGATCCGAGTGGGTGGTGGGGTGGGTGGTTTCGAAACACCCCCCCTGATCCACCGCCACATCGACCGCCACGGCCCCCTGCTTCATGTGCCCCAGCATCTCCCGGGTGACCAGCTTCGGGGCCGAGTAGCCCGGCACCAGGACCGCGCCCACCAAGAGATCCGCTCGGCTCAGGGCCGCCAGGATGTTGTGGTGATTGCTCGCCAGGGTCGTCACCTGACCGTGGAAGAGATCATCCAACCAGCGCATGCGGTCCAGGTTCTTTTCGAGCACCGTCACCCGCCCGCCGAGGCCCAGCGCCATCTTGGCGGCGTTGACGCCGACGATCCCACCCCCGAGGATGATCACATCCCCCGGCGGCACCCCCGGCACCCCGGAGAGCAACGTCCCGCGACCCCCGAAGGCGCGCTGCAAGTAGTACGCCCCGACCATCACCGCCATCCGCCCCGCCACCTCCGACATGGGCGTCAGCAACGGCAGACCGCCCCGGGCGTCGGTGATCGTCTCGTACGCCACCCCGGAAACCTCCCGCTCCAGCAGGACATCCGTCAGCTCCTGCAAGGGCGCCAGGTGCAGATAGGTGAAGAGCAACTGGCGGGGTTGCAGGCGGTCATACTCCTCCGGCACCGGCTCCTTGACCTTGATGATCATTTCCGAAGAGGCCCAGACCGTATCCGCGTCCGGTACCAGTTCCCCCCCGGCGGCGGTGTATTCCTCGTCCAGGATGCCGCTGCCCAGCCCGGCCCCCTCTTCCACGCGCACCTCGTGCCCCGCTTCCACCAGCGCATGCACCCCGGCGGGAATCATGCCCACCCGGTACTCGTGATTCTTGACCTCCCGCGGGATCCCTATCTTCATGCTCCACCTTTTCGGTTGCTGGTGCCAGTGCTGCCGCCAGCGCTCCCCCCCTGGGGTGCGCCGCCGCTGGCCTTGGACGGCTTCTCCGCGGCCTGCTGACCGGTCGGTCGACCGCTACTCATTTCCACGTTGCCCTTGAAGAAGGCGCCCTCGGCGATCACCACCCGGGCGGCGGCGATGTCCCCCTCCAGTCGTCCCGTGGCGGTGACCTCCACCAGATCGCGGCCCCGCACATTGCCCTGGAGCTTGCCTTCCACCCGTACCGCCTGGGCCACCACCTCGCCCTGGAAGATCCCTTCCTGGCCGATGGTCACACTGCTATCCACCTGGAGTCGGCCTTCCATCTCCCCATCGATCAGCACCTCCGCCGAGCCGGTGACCTCACCGTTGAACTTGCTGCCGTTGGCGACATAGGTCGCGCTGCGCTTACGTTCCAGGGGGCCGGTGTCACGAGACAGCGGACGATGCGTCGGCGAAGCTTCCGGGTTGTCACGGCGAAAGATGGACATGGAGATGGGCTCCTAAGAACGGACCGGCTTTAGGGGAAAAATAATGGAGCGGGCAACGGGACTCGAACCCGCGACATCAAGCTTGGGAAGCTTGCACTCTACCAACTGAGTTATGCCCGCTAATGGAAACACTACGCGCAGAATCTAGCGCAAGATCGTTCGCCGGGTCAAGCGAATAGTAACGCTCCGCCGCTTGCCAATTCGCCCTGGCGAGCTATACTGAAGACACCATGAATGAGCCCCGCGGACGCGCCCCCCGCCCCTCTGAACTCCGGTCGAAAGAGGAACTGTACTTTTTCCCGGACCAGACGGTGAGCGAGGCGGCCCTGCGCGAGGTCCTCGACCAGGGCTCCCGCGAACGCCGCGCCTGGGCCATCTCCCACCTCCTGCGCTACGCCCAATGGGAAGATATCTGGAGCTACGTCAGCCGCGACGAAGTGCGGGAGATCTTCCTGGACCTCGATCTCCCGGACAATCTGCGCACGGCGTGGGGCCGGATGCTGAAGATGGAAGTTCCCGTCTAGAGACCCTCGCCCCGCCGCGCTTCATGAGCATCACCAAAGCTGTCATCCCCGCCGCCGGGCGCGGCACCCGCATGCAGCCCTTCACCCACGTCGTGCCCAAGGAATTGGCCCCCCTGGGGGCGAAGCCGGGCCTTCACTTCGTGGTGGAAGAAGCCCTGGCCGCAGGCTTGACGGACATCGCCGTGGTGGTCAGTCCCGACAAGGCGCTGATCCGCCAGTACCTCGACGTTCTGCACCGGGACCTGCGGGATGACTTCCCCGCCCTCCGTTTCACGACCATCCTCCAGGAAGAACCCAAAGGGCTGGCGGAGGCCATCGCCCTCAGCCGCGTCTTCGCCGACGGCGAACCCTTCGCCCTCCTGCTGCCGGACAACATCTTACTCAGCCCTCAGCACCGCCTGGGAGCGATGGTGGATCTGTACCTCGAATTCCAGCGCGACATCGTCGGTGTCCTGGAGTTGGACCACACCGCCTCCGGTCGTTTCGGCAACTGTGGGCGCATTGAAGCCCAGGAAATTCGCCCGGGGGTCTTCCAGATCGAGCACCTGGAGAGCAAGAAGCCCGGACGCCTGGTCATCCCCGAAGGCGAGACCCTCCGCCGCAGTTGCGGGCGCTACCTCTGCCACCCGGAGATCTTCGACGACATCGACCGCATCCGCCCCCTCGTCGCAGCCGATTCATCCATGACCGAGTACTCCGAAGTGCCCGTCTACCAGGACGTCCTACAGCGCCGCGGCGCCCTCGGCGTCGTCCTCCCCCAGCCCCTCTTCGACATCGGCAACCCCGTCGGCTACCTGGCCGCCGCCGCCTGGTTGCACCACACCACCCGCTGATCCGTCCCGCCACGGGCGCACCGCGTCCAACGATCCGCTTTCTGGTTGACACCGCGCCATCCGAGTCCTAGGATACGGCTTTCCCCCTCGCCGGAGTGGCGGAATTGGCAGACGCAGAGGACTCAAAATCCTCCGAGGTAACACTCTTGTGGGTTCGAGTCCCACCTCCGGCACCATTTAGAATCAAACACTTACAGCGTTTCTGGGCAATCCTGGGAAGAGCCTCGTTTGGCCCATGGTGACACTCTGTTGCAGGGACACCGTCGATCATTCGCGAGCCCGAGGACCCACGGCAGACGGTGAGCGACCTCATCGAGCGCTACCGCCGTGACCTGGTGCCGTCCTATGGCCCCATGGAACAGGAACGTCGGCATACCCGGCTCTCGTGGTGGGAAAAGCATCTCAAGACCGTGCGCCTGGCGGCGTTACGCCGACGCACCTGCTGGAGCGACTCCCCTTGCTAGAGCGAGGGCAAGGCACCCCTTCCGATCGGCCCCGCAAAGCAGCGACCCGTCGCCGCTACATCGCCACCATCCTCCCCGGCCAGGTCGATTTGGGTGTAACCAAAGACGACGGCGGCGGCACCGTGGGACCCGGCACTCTCCTCACCTACACCTTGACCGTCGAAAACCGTGGCACCGCCACCGCCACCGGCATTGAGATCACCGACACCCTCTCTGCCAACACCGACTTCGCCCCCGGCACCGACACTGACACCAACCCCGACAACAACACCGACACCGAGCAAACCCCCATCGTCGGCATCCGCGTCGATCTCACCCTCACCAAAGACGACGGCGGCGTCACCGTTGCCCCGGGGGCACCGTCACCTACCGCCTCACCTTCCAGAACCATGGCAACACCGAAGCCACCGGCGTCGTCCTGCACGACCGCATGCCCACCGCCACCCAGCCCAACCTCGAAGCCAGCACCCTCGGCTGGCTCTGCGAGCTGGGCACCTGCACCGACACCATCGGCAACCTCCCCGCCGGAGCCCAGCTCAGTGTGGACCTTGCCTTCGACGTCAACCGCCTGGCCGTGGACACCCTGGAGAACGTCCCCGAGATTACCCTCGACCAACCCGACACCAACCCGACACCGACCCGGCGGACAACCGCGCCACCGACACCACCCCCATCGTCCCCCCCACCGCCGCCGTCTGGGTCACCAAGGACGATGACCTCGCCCTGGACCAGGACAAAGACGGCCTCGCCGACCCCGGCGACCAGGTCAGCCACACGGTGGACATCGTGGGCCTGGGTCCAGACGTGGTGGAGGGCATCGGCTACCAGGTGCAGATGGAGGAGTGGCTAACGCTGCTACGGGACAGTGTGGTGCTCTCCGCCGGAACCTGGGAGGAGATCGACGGAGTCCTACGCATCCGCATCTCCCAGATCGCCCCGGAAGAGGCGGTGCAGCTGACTTACACGGTGCTGGTGGGAGAAGCGCCCGCCGGTGTCACGGAGATCGTCCGCCAGGGGCTGATGTGTGCCACGAACACCCCGAAGATCCCCAGCGATGATCCGGATTTGTCCGGGCCAGAAGATCCGACGGTGACACCGCTCGATCCGCCGATGGGGATTGTGGAGGTGCTGGTGTTGGGCACCGTCGGGATGGTGTTGCTGACGGTGGTGCTGGCTGGGTTGGGTTCGTTGGTGATTTGGCGGCGGGGGGTGGGGGTGCCGTGGGTTTAGATTGAGACTTCCCAGGGGCTCTACATATTCAGTGAGGTCCCTGGGGATGTTCCTCTTGCACAACGGACTGAACTTGAGCGACGCGCCTGCTCGCTCGCTCGTAGTTCTGGGTTCGGCGAACCGTCGGGGGCCCCTCATGGCAATGAGGTTGTCCTTGCGGAGCAGAGACTCGCGGGTTGGGTCCTGACTTCCGGTGGCTTTCGACCCGTACCCAGCCGGTCAACTCGGGAGGAATCCGGAGATCATCATGATGCCGACAGTGGACAGAACGATGCCCGCCATCGCATAGATCGCGATCGAGATCCAGAAGATCGGCGCGAGTGGTTCCCGCAGGATGAAGCCACCGAAGCCGACAATCGGGAGACCTCCGGTCTTCAGTCCTTCGATCACCAGCGCGAGAATGCCGATGCCCAGGATCAACACACAGGCACCCGGACCGCGTCCGTCGAAGGCGCTGACGTCGAAGAAATCGAAAACGATGATCAGGACAGCTATGAGAAGACCACAGCCGAGCAACGGTTGGTCGTACGGATCCTTGACTTGGGCGGCATTCTTGGGCTCGGTGGTGCTCACCTTCGGCTTCTCGACAGACGACATATTGACAGCCACGTCCTCTTGGGGGGGACTGATGGATGGTTTCGGGGCATCACCCTCAGGCAAGGGCCCGAGGCTCACCCGGCTATTGATCGGCAGATCGACGATCTCGCAGAGTAGCCGCAGGGCTTGATCCGCTGCCGCCTGGGCTCCGCCGTGGTCCCGCGAGTAACCCCAGATCTCGTCGTCCTCGCCCACAGTGGGTTCCGGACCGAGATCACCGTCAAAGGCCCGCCATCCGGCGTCTGCGATGAACTGTTCGGCCCGCTCCCGTTGTCCTCGGCTCGCATCGAGGCACGCGACGGGGACCGAGAGGGAATACGTCTCCCTACCCCAGATTCTGGCCCACACCCGCACACCACTCTCCTCGTGCAAGATCTCGACCGCATAGTCTTTGCGGAGGCGCCGGGCGATCTCGGGGCGGGCGTCGTGGTCGTCGTAGCTTTTCTTGACGGGGAGCCTTGCCGGGTTGACTCCCAGCACCTCGTCGGCGATGCGGTAGATCACCGCCGAGGCGCTGAAGTAGTTTTCATCGGAGAACACAAGGCCACGGAGGGGATCCTCGGCGTCGCGGAGGTGGTAGAGATCCGTCCGGGAGCTGGACTCCTCCGCCAGCAGGCCGCTGATGCGCGCCTTTTCGTCCTCGCTCCAGGGTCCATCGAGGGTCAGGGTGAGCTTCATCACCGGGCTCCGGTCCAACCGGATTCTGCGACCGCCGCGGGCGCAGAAGATCAGCCAACGTTCCGCCGGAGGCAGGTCGAGGAGGAAACGGATCTTATCGACGGCGAATTGATCGGGCGGCTTCGTCATGCCCGTGATTCTCCCACGATTCGCCGTGTCGCGTCCCCGGCCTGAGCGGTCGCTGGTGGCACGGATCCCGTGTCGTAGAGCCACGTACTTCTATCTGCTCCGATATTTCACCTCATGATCAGAGATCATCGATCACATCCTCAAGGCCGTTGTCACGTCAATCGATTACACGACCTCTCGTGGCTACTCCATTGGTATTTGGCGGTGAGGTCCTGCCCCTTCAGGGCGGTGGAGTTGGGGAGCCTTGGATCGCTATACGATCGATTTGATCTTCATCACCGGCGTCACGATCGACTCTTCATTCTTCAGGCGCCGAACGGCTTGCCTCTCAGCGCCTTTCTGAAGCCGCGCAGCGCCGGAAGAAAGTGCGCTGGAGAGACCGTGTTAGGCGTGTTGTCGCATCAAAACTGCGCCCCGTCGTATGACGCAGACTCCGACTCAAGTTCGCGAATACGAGTTATAATATTTCTTGCGAACGCATCGAAATGATCGCCTATTTTGCGAAAGCCGAGGTTTCCTTTGGTCTGTGGATCCGCAAATTGCACAACTCCGCCAGGGAGATCGACAAGGTCCTCATCATTTGCGGTTCCAGCTGTTACGCTACACCATTCTGCCGTTCTTGTAACATTGCGCAGGATGCCTTGTATACCGCCAATCTGTGACTTCATATCGTGCTGAAGCTTTTCAAGTCGTTTGATCTCTTCCTCAGTTGGGTTTCCGCCACCCGCAAGGGCATCTTGCTCGAAATCTAAAATTTTCAGGATGCGTTCACCTTCTAATTGTGATTGATTCAGCACCAATAGCACATCTTCATATAGTCCCCGCCTCATTTTCCAATTGCCTTCGCTGCCAATGAAAGCCCCACGTAGTTGTCTGCGTTGAAGTTTTACACTCTGGAAGAATACCAATACGGTCTCGTATACTTGCTGGAGTCGCTTACTTCGCTGTGCTAACTGCTGCTTAACAATGCGTCGATGCGCTATCTTTTTTTCTTTTGCCTGTTGGGCACGCCTATAGGCAAGCGTGAAACCACCAACAGCAACTGTACTTAACAGAAATGGAAATACCTTGGCATATGTATCTTTTCTCAATATAAAAGAAACATCCTGCGGGTTGTCTTTGTTCACGTAGAGTGTCGCCAACCCAATAGCCGCGAGC
>Ga0210063_1000597_pt1 | contig 10346 bp, 7 predicted proteins | sample Muzzi_PWA_D1_FD_185529 | JGI IMG/M metagenome (GOLD analysis project Ga0210063, IMG submission 185529) | Wetland microbial communities from San Francisco Bay, California, USA, that impact long-term carbon sequestration - Muzzi_PWA_D1 (SPAdes) | ecosystem: Environmental > Aquatic > Marine >... | reverse complement strand
GCCTGGCCAACGTGATCAAGCCCCGCACCCGCAACTGGGCGGGCGCGCGTGACGCCATCAATGAATACGTGGCCGAGCAGGAGAAGCAGCACCGCAGCGCCCTGGGTCTGGATGAACTGGTCCAGATGGCCGAAGCAGAAGTGAAAGACGGCGTCGCAAAACGGGCGTGACACCACAGCAGGAACACAGACTATGTCGGATACGAACATGAAATCGAAAAAGGACAAATACGCTGAAGTCGCCTACTATCCGGGCTGTGCGCTGGAAGGCAGCGGCCATGCCTACAACCGCTCGACCAGGGCGCTGGGCAAGGCCCTGGGTCTGAAGATGAAAGAGGTTGAGAACTGGAATTGCTGTGGCGCCATGGAGGTCAAGAACATCGACCCGAAGCTTCAGACCTACCTGTCGTCGCGGGTTATGTCGATCGCCGCCAACAAGATGAACATGGACGTCGTGATGGCGCCATGCAACGGCTGCTATCACAACCTGAAGAAAGCCGAATACGACCTGGCCAACGATCAGGAATCGGTTGAAGTGGTGGATCGCCTGTCCAAAAAAGCCGGTCATGAAACCTACCAGGCCGGGCAGGTGGAGACCATCCACGCGCTGGACTGGGTAAAACAGACCATCGGCGAAGAGGGTTTGAAAAAACGGGTCAAGAATTCGCTAAAGGGCGTGAAGATCGCCAATTACTATGGCTGCATGTACGTCCGCCCCCGGCACATTTTTCCGGAAAAAGATGCCGGGCCGGGCAGCGAATCCACCTCCAAACCCCATTTCATGGATGACCTGCTGGAGGCTGCGGGCGCCGAAAACGTCGATTTTCCACTGAAAACGGCGTGTTGCGGCGGCGCCCACACGCTGTCTGACAGCGACACGTCCACCCGCCTGGTGGCCAATATCCTGCAAACGGCCGAAGCGGCCGGGGCCGAGGTGATTGCGACGGAATGCCCGACCTGCCACAGCGGACTGGAAATGCACCAGATCCGCGCGGAAAAGGTGCTGGGCATCAAGACCCGGGTGAAAATTATCTATTTCACCCAGTTGCTCGGCATGGCGCTCGGTCTCAAGCCGCGCAAAGTCGGCCTGCAGGAGAATATTTCCAATTCATTTGACCTGGTCAGGGAAAAGGGCCTGGCGTGAAATCACTGGCGGAAATCGACGGCCGTCTGGAAGCCCTGATTGCGCAACCCCCGGTCTGTGCGGATGCCGACGAAATGCTGGCGTTGGGCGAGGATGTCCTGGAGCACTGGGTTATCGCGCGCGGCAAGAAGCCAACCGGGCAGAAGCGGGAAGGCTTCCGATTGCTGGCGCTGCATCGTCAGGGCGCGGACAAGGAGCCCAGCTTTAACGCCTGTCGCGAAACCTGCCGTGAACTGGTGTACCACTATAACCTGCTCACACTGCAACCGGACTCGCCGCAATCGGGTCAGCAAGCGGCCATGATGGCCTGGGTGGCCCGTCACCTGCTGCTGTTTGTGGTGGGTAAAATGGAAACCGAAAAACTGGGAGAATTCTGTTGCGCGTCAAAACCATTGCGGCTAACGGTTGACGATGAGACCATCGCGCAGTAGAACTAAGCAAGGAATTGATTCAGCGAGTAACGGGGTCAGAGTAAAAATTTGAGAAGCTCCTTTCATGAATCAATTTCCTCAATCAAATTTTTACTCTGACCCCAGCATTGCCGAATTTGGAATTAACAGGAGAACCAGACATGCCCACCGTACGTGGATGTAATTTACCCGATGACCTGCTCTACGACGTCGAAAACCATACCTGGTTTACCGAGGTGGGTGACGGCACGGTCCGGATCGGAATGACCACCATCGCGACCGCACTGGCCGGTCAACTGGTCGCCTTTACGCCCAAGAAAATCGGCCGCAAAGTGCGTCCCGGCATGTCCTGCGCCACGGTCGAATCCGGCAAATGGGTCGGCCCCGCCAAGTCCGCTGCCGGCGGAGAGGTGGTCGGCGTCAATGAAGAATTGCTGAGCAATCCCAGCCTGGCCAACCAGGATCCTTATGCCGCCTGGATGGTGCAGTTACAGCCGGACGACTGGGACAGTGTCAAACCCACCCTGACACCGGGGCCCGAAGTCGCTGCGCCTTACGAAGCCAAGATGGATGCAGACGGTTTTGAAGGTTGTGGTTGACCATCGCCAGTTTTGTACAACGTAGCCGGGCGCTGAAACCCAATCGCCTTGCGGTCGTTTGGCTGGGGCTGGCCGTTCTGTGCCTGTTCGCCCAGGTTTCGTTTGCGCAGGATAAACCCGAGCCCCAGGCGCAGGAAGAAGCCACCTGGCAGGCGCCCAACCTGGCGCGGCTGCCACCAGACTGGTGGCAGTTGTTCGATTCCCCCGACCAGGCCACTTTTGAGAAAAGGGTGGGGCTGTTCATGCAGGCTGCCACGACGGCGGTTCAGGGTTTGAGCGGATCCGACCTGGTCACCGGTGAGAACCTGTTGCGCAATATGCGCGGGCAGTTCGATCTTTTGCAGGTCGCCCGGCAAGCCCCCAAACCGGAGCCGTTCGCTTCGATTCCAACCCAAAATGAATACACGCTGGATGAGCTGTTGGTGCTGCGGGGGCAGTGGCGTGACCTGTTGAAAACACAGAAAAATGCCGAGTTGCGGATGGAAGAACTCGAAAGCGAGGCGGCGATGCTGCAAACTCGCCGGGATTCGTTGCTGAGAAAATACTCCGCGGCGGATGAAAATTCGCCCAACCGCATATTGGCCTCATTGCAGCGGATTGCGGTGCGAACCGAGTTTGAACTCAACCACGTCCAAATCCGCGACCTGAAAAAGCAAACGTTGGATATCCAGAACCAGCAGCAGCTTCTGGAGCAGCAAATTGCATACGCCCGTCAACACCTGGTCGCCGAGAACGTCGACGTTCAGGCGCGGAAAGACGACCTGGCGGAGGCTGAACAGAAAGTCACCGAGCTGTTGGAAAAGCGGTCCGACGCCCAGCAGCAGTTATTCAACGTGTTGTCCGACCCGGACAGCAAGCCCAGCCTCGTCATTCTGCGTAAACAGCAATTGACGCGAACCTCCGCTCAACTGGCCCTGGCGGAGCTGCACCAGATGAACGCCCGCGCGCGATTGAACTGGACCCGTTTGCGCTCGGGCCTGATCGATTCCGACTACGACATCCAGGAATCCCTCGACCAGGCACAGGCGCAGATTGAGGATACGCGCCGCCAGGTTGACGTCTGGACCACGGCCAGCCAGGACACGCTGCTGGCCCCGGTACCCGCCTCGGACCTGAACTCCATCAAGAACATCGACCTGGCGCGCGCCGCCGCACAGGAAACGTTGACGGTGGTCAGTGACAGCCAGGATGTGATCGATGAACTGGAGATGCTGGGGCAGGTGCTGACCGCCGACCAGGTGGGAATGCAGAGCGGCCTGAAAAGCGTGTGGTCCCGATTTACCCTGGCCTGGGACGAGGTGCGACGCGGAATAACCGTCTACCTGGACTTTTCGCTGTTTCACATCGGCGACGTGCCGGTCACGTTCGGCCGCATCCTGACGATGATCTTCATCCTGGTGATGGGATTTGCCCTGTCCTGGTTCATCCGGCACCTGTTGGAGCGGCTCAAAGACCGCCGACAGTTCGCCAAGAGCCCGGTCGTCTACACCCTGGGCCGTTTGCTTCATTACTTCATTATCCTGGTGGCCGTCTTTGCCGCGTTCAGCTCCATTGGCCTCGATTTCAGGAATTTCGCCTTGATCGCCGGTGCACTGTCGGTCGGTATCGGTTTTGGCTTGCAGTCGATCGTCAACAATTTCGTGTCCGGTTTGATCCTGCTTTTCGAGGGTTCATTGCGGGTGGGTGATTATATCGAGCTGGATACCGGCCTGAGGGGCGTCGTCAAGGAAATCAACACCCGCGCCACCGTGATCAACACCAACGACAGCATTGACGTGGTGGTGCCTAACTCCACCTTCGTCACCAACCAGCTGACCAACTGGACGTTGCGCTACCCGTTGGCCCGATTCCGAATCGAATTCGGAGTCGCCTACGGTTCAGACAAGGAAAAAGTCAAAGCCGCTGCGCTGGAAGCGGCCTCGCGAGTGGATTACATCGTGCAGCACATGGCGAAACGTGCGCCCGAGGTCTGGCTGGTCAACTATGGCGACAGTTCACTGGTCTTCCAACTCCTGGTCTGGGTGAGCCGGGCCGGTGTGCAGCGGCCGGAGCGCGTTCGTTGCGCGGTCCTGTGGGAACTGGAAACCCAGCTCAGGGAGTACGGGATCGAGATTCCCTTCCCGCAACGCGACCTGCATTTACGCAGCGATTTCCGGCAACCCCCAGAGCCCGAACCAAAAACCTAACTGGCAACGCTGTCCTCGGGCACCGAGAAGAACTTCAGCGCTTCCAGTTCGTCTTCCAATCGATGTTCCTGTGGCTGTTTGCCCGCCAGCTCCTGCGCCAGGTTCTGGGCTTCGGCCAGGAAGGCCGTGTACAGCATCTTTCTCTCCCCGTTACCGAGGGTGCGGGACTGGTAACCGCAACATTGCAGGGCAGCATCCAGGGAAAACCCTTCCATGCAGCCGCAGTCGGCCTTGTGCAGCCAGGCGCCGGTGTGCAGGTCAAAATCATACAAGGGCATAAAGTGGTGTCCGTGCTCGGCCACGAACTCGATGGCGTCGAGGATAAATTCAGCTTCGAGGTCATCCATCGTGTAATGCAGGCTGACGCGGCACCAGCCCGGCTTGATCCCGCAAAATCCTTTGCCGATCCACTTGCGATACTGCTCTGATTTTTCGAAATCGATGTCCAGCAGGCGGTGGCCATAGGGGCCGGCGCAGGAACAGCCGGCGCGGGACTGGATGCCGAACAGGTCATTCAGCAGCGAGGTGACGAACTTGGGATGCAGGTATTTGCCGCGATGGTCTTTCAAATTGAACGAGACGATGCTGATCCGGCGATGTTCATCGGGGTTGCCGAGAATTTCGATGTTTGGGTTCGAACGCCAGCGGTCGAAGGTCATCTTCAATAATTCACGCTCCCGCTTTTCGATTGCCGGCACACCGATTTGATCCTTGATCTGGAAGGCCAGGCCCGCTTTCAAAATTTGCAGAACGCCGGGCGTGCCGGCTTTTTCGCGTTCCTCGATATCATGGATAAAGTCCTGGCTGTCCGGCCCGACATAGTCCACCGTGCCTCCCGCGCTGACGCTGGGCGGCAGTTCGGGATGGTAAACGCGTTTATTGAACACCAGCACGCCGCTGGCGCCCGGCCCACCGAGAAACTTGTGCGGTGAGATGAACACCGCGTCCAGGGAGGCGTCACCTGCGTACTTTCCCTCTTCCGGATTCATGTCGATCTCGACATACGGCGCGCTGGCGGCATAGTCGAAACAGGCGATGGCGCCATGCTGATGCAGCAGGGCGGCTATTTCATGCACCGGCGTGATCATGCCGGTGACATTGGAGGCCGCCGAGAACGAGCCGATGCGCATACGACCCTGGTAGGCCGGTTCCTTCAGCAGCGATTCCAGGTGCTGCAGATCAACACAACCTTCGGGACTGAGACGAACCTCCACCACGGTAGCCAGGCTTTCCCGCCAGGAAATTTCGTTGGAGTGATGTTCATAAGGGCCGACGAAAACCACCGGCTGGTGTGTTTTCAGGTAGTCAATGAACGCCGCGTGCGGCGCGTCGCCGAGCGAGTCCGCCATCATGCGTGTCAGGTTCTGCCGCGTGGCCGGCGGCAAGGCGACGCCAATGATCTGTTGCAGCTTGTCGATGGCGCCGGTGGCGCCGGTGCCGACGCAGACAATGCGCCCGTCCGGGCCGGCGTTCACGGAATGCTTGATGGCCTCTTCGGCCTGTTCGAGCAGCTGGGTCATTGAGCGGCCGCTGATGTCGTCTTCGGTGTGGGTGTTGGCGTAAATCCGTTGCAGATTCTGAATGTATTTCTCAACCAGGCCGAGACAGCGACCGGACGCCGTGTAGTCGGCGTAAACCATCAGGCGTTCGCCGAACGGCGTGGTGACCGATGCATCGGCGCCGATGATTTCCCTTCTCAGGAAATCAAAATTCAGTTTGCAGGCTTCGTTCATGGTGGTTTGGGCCGTTATATGACGGAATGTTAATGTGTGGTTATTGTACCCGCGATTTAGGTGGTCGAGGTATTGGCGTCCGCGTCGAGGCACAGGGGTCAGAGTAAAAATTTGGGAACGGGTTGTCCGGGTGCAGGAGCATTGATCAAATTTTTACTCTGACCCCGGCTTTCCGGGCAGCAATGGGTCATTGATACTTCAGCTATCAGCCACCAGCTTGATAGAATGAATCCCTTGACCCTACCAGACAGCCACAAACAGGAAGCACGATCATGCTCGACACAGCGAAAACCCAGCTAAACCTCAAAAACCCGGCCCTTCTTCGGGAACAGTCCTATATCAACGGCGAGTGGGTGTCGGCGGCCGACGGCGCTACTTTCGCCGTCACCAACCCGGCGGATGGCTCGCTGGTGGCCCATGTTCCGCAGTTAACCGTCGATGATGCGCGCGCCGCTATCGAAGCGGCCGATAAGGCCTGGCCGGCCTGGCGCAAAAAGACCGCCAAGGAGCGTTCCGCCATTCTGCGCCGCTGGTTCGACCTGATGCTTGCCAACAAGGATGACCTGGCGGCCATCATGACCGCCGAGCAAGGCAAGCCGATCGCCGAATCCGCGGGTGAGATCATGTACGGCGCCTCGTTCATCGAGTGGTTTGCCGAGGAAGCCAAGCGGGTTTATGGCGACGTCATTCCCACTCACCTGCCCGACCGGCGAATCCTGACCATCAAGCAGGGTGTTGGCGTGGTCGCCGCGGTGACGCCATGGAATTTCCCCAATGCGATGATCACCCGCAAGGCCGGGCCGGCGATGGCGGCAGGTTGCCCGATCGTGATCAAGCCGGCCTCCGAAACCCCCCTGTCGGCCCTGGCGCTGGCGGAACTGGCCGAGCAGGCCGGCGTTCCGGCGGGCGTTTTCAACGTCATCACGACGACCGATTCACGCGGAATTGGCAAGGAACTGACGGAAAGCCCGCTGGTTCGTAAATTTTCCTTTACCGGGTCTACCGAGGTCGGAAAAGCCCTGATCCGGCAGTGCGCATCCACCGTGAAAAAGGTGTCGATGGAGCTGGGCGGAAACGCGCCGTTCATCGTGTTTGACGATGCGGATATCGACAGTGCGGTCAAAGGCGCCGTCATTTCCAAGTACCGCAATGCCGGCCAGACCTGCGTTTGCGCCAACCGGGTCTACGTGCAGGAAGGGGTTTACGACGAATTCGTCCAGAAATTCACCGCGGCTGTGAAAGAGCTCAAGGTCGGGCGGGGCGAAGAAGCGGGCGTCAATATCGGCCCGATGATTTCCTCCAGCGCGGTGGAAAAAGTCGAGGAACTGCTGGAAGACGCGAAAGGCAAGGGTGCGCAGGTCGTTGAGGGGGGTTCACGCCACTCGCTGGGCGGCCTGTTTTACCAACCAACCGTGGTCAGCGGCGTAACCGCCGACATGGCCTTCGCCACCGAGGAAATTTTCGGCCCGATCGCACCGGTCTTCAAATTCTCCACCGAAGAAGAAGTCATCCGCCTGGCCAACGCGACCGAATTCGGCCTGGCTTCGTATTTCTATGCCCGTGATCTGGGCCGGGTGTTCCGCGTGGCGGAAGAACTGGAATACGGCATGGTCTGCGTCAATGACGGCATCCTGTCCACCGAGACGGCGCCCTTTGGCGGCGTCAAGGAATCCGGTATCGGCCGCGAAGGGTCGAAGTACGGCATCGACGAGTTTATCGAGATCAAGTACATCACCCTGGCGGGTATTCAGTAATAAAAAAGGGGCCGAACGGCCCCTTTTTTTCGATAATTGGGGTCAGAGTAAAAATTCGCTTGCTGCTTGCCTGGTGAGACTTTCAGTAAATTTTTACTCTGACCCCAATTATCCTTAGCGCCGTCGCCCGCCGCTGCGAGTATGTGGTCGCGCCGCCGCGCGGGATGCGCCGATCTGGCGTGACTGGTGCGCCCGGTTCAGGTCCATGCGATTGATCGAGTTCGTGGTGGGCCGACCGGAAGGTCTGGTTGCAGGCCGGGTCGTCGGTATAGACGGTTTGCTGGTCGGGCGAGTTGCCGTTTTCGCGGCCGGTGCGTCTTTCCAGGAGCCGCCCTGGCGGGTTTCCCACTTGTTTCCATTGAGGCGTGCAACATTCCCGCTCCTGTCGGCGTACACGTTGTTGGCGCGGTTGGAAACCGGGCGGGCCTGCTTCAGATTGTCCCTGGCGACGGCAGGGCTGGCGTTACGGGCGCGGTTTTGGGGGGTTTTGTACAGATTCCGGTTGCGCAGTTCGGTGGTATTCGCCCGGTTGCTGTTTCCAATCCGGTTACTGATATTGGTGCGATTGCCCACGTTGATGTTGTTGCCGATATTGATATTGCCGGTGTTGATGACAACCGGCCGGCGATAGCCACCACCGTACCAACCACCGCAGCAACCCCAGGGGCGGTAGGCGCCGCCCCAACCGCCACCCCAGCTCACGCCGAAGCGCATGAACCCATAACCCCAACTGACGCCGAAGTTCCAGCCGGTCCAGGGGTTGTAGCCCACGTGAAAGCCCCAGGTGGGCGGGCGCGGGTAATACCAGCGGCCCCAGTAGGGCGGATAGTACCAGCCGGTGCCGTAAATCGGGACGCCGTAGTACGGAAAGGACCACAGGTAGCCGGGCCGGTAACCGACGTAAACCACTTCCGGCGTCGACTCGTAAATCTGTACGTAAGTCGTGTTGTAGACCGGCGAGGAAGGCGGAATCTGCTGAATCTGGTCGTCCGGAATTTCGTCAGCGACCACCCAGGGGCCGGTGGCGGAGCCCGACGTAAACCACACGCCATTGTCGACGGCATAGTACTTTCCATCGATTTCAAGCACCTGGGCGCCGGTATTCACCGCGTAGGAAACGGCGGTGCCGGTCACCTTTTCGAACTTCGGGTCGCCGTCATATTCGACCGTCAGCGTTGCTTCAGCACGCTTGATGGCGGCTGTTTGCGGAATGGCGGCATCGAGCATCGCCTGTTCAGCCTCCTCGGTGCCCGCCACCGAGGTTCTGAGGCCGCCGATATCGGAGGCCGGCGGAATGTCACGGAAACTGTCGGGCAATTCATCGGCCCGCACGAAAGTCCAGGGACCATCGGTTGATTTGGACCGGAACCAGCGCCCCGACAGCAACACGTACATGTTGTTGGTGGCAAGCTCCCTGAGCCAGGGGGTTTCGGTATTTTTCACATAGAGCAGCTCACCGCCGGCCAACGAGGTCCAGTTCGGGCTGCCGTCGGAAACGATCAGCTCGGTAGGCTGGGTGGCCGTGACGATGGCGGGCGGGCTTTCTGGCGGGACTTCATCGGTGTCGGGTTCGGGGGTGTTCTCCACCAGGTCGGCCGGCGGGTTCTGCGTGACGCTCCAGGGTCCCAGCGGATCCCTGGCCTCATACCAGTAAGTTCCGCTACTCAGGTAATTCATTTTCGTCTTGGTGTTGCGCGCGACCGCGAACGGCGTGTTCAGCGCTCGCTCGTAGGGGCTGTTCTCGATGGGCGAAAACTTCGGCTCGCCGTCGAACAGCAGCAACACGGCCAGGTCTTCGCGAAACACGATCACCGGCGGATCGTTCTTGATCTGTTCCAGGCTTTCCCGCTCGACCTCGGCGGTGGCCAGGCTGGCGGAAAGTTCGTCCATGGAAATCTCGAACCCGGCTTCGGGCATGGCCCCCTCAACCATGGTGGTAAACAGTTGTTCACCGGCATCCTTTGAGTCCGGCCAGGTCACGGATTCGACTTTCAGATCCAGGACTGTCGCCGTGTCGGCGTCGAGGTCGGTCTCGATGCGGGCGCTGAACCACATCGCGCCAAAAATCGGTTCCTCCCTGTTTTTCAGTTCGAGGGCGATGGCGGCCCGCCCCTTGAGAACATTGCCTTCCAGGCTGTCGGGCTGTGGCTGGTAAACCACGATTGTCCCCTCTTCGCCGCTGATTTCCTGGGGCCATTCGATAGCCGCCAGGGCGGGCATACTCATCACGAGGCTCATCAGAAAGACGGATACAAACGAAACGAAGCGGGCTCGAATTGGAGGCAGAAGGTTGAGCATGGCAGAGGTTCCCTGATGATGAATTTCGCGGACGACACCGCAGTATAAATAAATATTGCTGAACCCTGCCACACGAAGCGCTGAAATGTGCTCATTCGCCTGTTGGGCAAGAAACGTCCCTGCTATCATGATGGCCGGATTCTGCTACAGGGCAAGCAACAGTGACTGATATCGATCTGGATTTCATTCGTTCCAATTTTCCGGCGTTCGAAGAACCTTCGCT
>Ga0210063_1000596_pt1 | contig 10347 bp, 9 predicted proteins | sample Muzzi_PWA_D1_FD_185529 | JGI IMG/M metagenome (GOLD analysis project Ga0210063, IMG submission 185529) | Wetland microbial communities from San Francisco Bay, California, USA, that impact long-term carbon sequestration - Muzzi_PWA_D1 (SPAdes) | ecosystem: Environmental > Aquatic > Marine >... | reverse complement strand
TGCACCGGGGTCTGGGAGAAGATCTGCAGGAAGTGCTGCTGGACTGGGTGCTGAGTCAGTAGCTGCTGGAGCAGACGGTTCACCGTAAAACTGGAGCTGGTGGCATCAAAAGGAGAGAGACATGCCGACTGTATCGTCCGCCGGGGCGGAGATTTACTACGAAGACAGCGGTTCAGGTGAGGCGATTCTGTTCGCCCATGGCGCCGGTGGCAATGCGGCTATCTGGTTTGAGCAGGTTGCGGCGTTGTCGCCACATTATCGCTGCGTGACTTTCGACCATCGGCTTTTTGCACGTTCGCCAGCGGATCCCTCGACGATTTCCTGTACACAGTTCCGGGATGATGCGCTGGCGATTCTCGATGAGCTTGCAATTGAAAAAGCTCATCTGGTGGGTCAGTCCATGGGTGGATTCACAGTACTGCGCCTCGCGCTGGATCATCCGGACAGAGTGCTTTCGCTGACGCTGAGCTGTACTTCCGGCGGTCTGCCCAACCCCGAACCGAGCCCGGCGATGAAAAATCTGACCAGCAGCAGCGGCCGCGCTACCTCGGGAGTGATCAGCACCATGTCCCGGGCGACCGCAAAGGATCCTGTGCGACTGGCGCTGTACGAAGCCATCAACGCCTTCAACACCGCCTTTGCCTGGGAATATCTGCGCGGCCTGAAAGGTCCGAGCCTCGACGAAGTTGCAGAGCTTGGCGCTCCGGTGCTGTTCATATCCGGTGCTGAAGATCCGCTGTTTCCCAGCGATCAGCTCGCGAGCTATATTCCGCACTTCGCAGACGCCCGCCTGGAAATTGTTGCCGATGCCGGGCACTCGCCGTACTTCGAAACGCCGCGAAAGTTCAATGCGTTACTGGAAGACTTTCTCGAGCACGGCAATCGCGACTGAGCACGGCAGGCCTGGCTAGTCTGCGGGCTCTCCCGCCGGATTCGGCGGACAATCGGAGCGCTGCGTCGAAAAACCTACGCTGCTGATGCGCCAGCCCTGATCTGTCTTCAGCAGCGTAAAAGCATCAATGCCGCAGTGACTGAACTGTCCGCCCACATACAGATCGTAGGCAGCCCAGAGCACCGCCAGGCGGTCATCCAGCAGCACCTGTACATCCCACATGCGCTCGATCAACTGCTGTTCCCCCGATTGCAGGCTGCTGATGTATTCATCTCTGGTCATGCTCATCAGTCGGACGCCGGTGGCGGATGCGGAATAGCCGTGCACCACAGCATCCGGCAATATGAGTGTTTCAAACTCAGTGGCTGAGCGGCTGCGCATGGCGGCGAAAAACCCTTCCACGGTGGCAATCACGTCGCTGCGATCCTGAGGCAGCGCCGGGTCGGCCCGGCTCAGCAGCGATATCGTACAAAAAGCGAAGATGAGCAGCAGACGAATGGCGGACTGATACATTGAGTTTCCTCACAACTTGGTAAGCTCAGCATGATGGGAAATGTGCTGATCATCCAGTCGCATCGTGATCCGCTGCCGGCAACCTGGTATCAGATCTGCGTGGAGTCGGTGCGTGACTGGGCGGCGCGCGGCGGCTTCGAGTATCTGTGGCTGGACGACCGCCTGCTGCATGATCTGCCGCTGCCGCTGCGACAGAAAACCTCAGCACAACCTGTGGTTGCCGCGGATCTCGGGCGTTTATTCGCACTGCAGCGGGCGTTGCAGGAGGGTGCGCAACGCGTCGTGTGGCTGGATGCCGATACCCTAGTCATAGACCCGGATCGACTGCAGCTCCCGGGTATTGATCATGCTTTCGGCCGGGAAATCTGGGTGCAGAACGTGGCACGGAACGGCCGTGAAAGCCTCGGGGTAAAGCCGGACAGGACCCGGTTCCGTGTCTATGACAAGATTCACAACGCATTCATGTGCTTTTCTCAGCACAATCCGGTTCTCGACTTTTACCTTTACGCTGCTGAGAGACTGGTCATGTCGCATGACGGACCGATGGTGCCACAGCTGATCGGTCCAAAATTCCTCGCCACGCTGCACAATCTGCTGCGTTTTCCTGTGGTGGAGGAAGCGGCGGTACTGTGCCCTCCGGTTGCCAGAGATCTGCTGGCTGCAGACAGGGAGGCAGATGCGGCGAGCGAAACGCCGCCGCCTCAGCGCGCTCTGCAACTGTTCCGCACTCGTAGCCGGGCAACCCCGGCGGCATTGAATATGTGCGGCTCGATGATGGCGAGCGGCGAACTGACGGACGCCGAAATTCTGCGCGTGATTGAACTGCTCCAGAAGCAACCGGAACTGCTGGCGGCATTGTCCTGATAGTGCATCGTTCGGGTCAGGGCTGATTAGAATCGGGTGTCAGTTCTGATACCAGCTGCCGTCTTCTTCCCTGCGCATGTAGACGTGCGTATACCAGAAAAAGAGACTGGGAATGCTCTCGTGCGGTGCCGTACAGGTGTAGTTGGTTCTGCCGATTCGGAGCGGCTGTCGCGCGGTGATTTTGGCGAAGGTGGAAGCAGAATTCTGCCAGCGGACTTTTGCCGTGCCCTGGGCCGATACGAAACAGGTCAGGTTGCTGGCGCGGTAGGGCCCGGGGGCGACTTTCAGCTCGAGGGTCGGTTTGTCTTCGCCGAGTACCAGCAGCGTTGCGGGAGCTGCTGGTGATCTGATCTCGAACGGGAGCGAGTTGAGCTTCTCCGAAACCCGCGGCAGATCGGCGTATTCAGAAGACAGCGGGAATCTTGGCGCAGCTCGCGCGCTACTGCTCGGACCGACCGGTCCCGACTGCTGGCCAACGGCGAGAAAACCAAGTTCGGCTGTCAGAGCCATCAGCTCAGCATCAAATTCACCGTAGGGGTAGGCGAGGATCTTTGCCGGTTTGTTCAGCTCCGCCTCCAGTCGTGACTGTGCATATTTGATATCGCCGGCGATACGTTCACGCCACTGCTGATCAGTTTCATCCGGTTCCCGGCTCAGCATGTGCTGATGTTTGTAGCCGTGATTACCGATCGTACCGCGTTTCCTCTCCAGCTCACGCAGCTGATCCCAGGTCATGTAACTGGTGGCAGCGCCGGTGAGTGCCACCTTGCTGGCATTGTCGATTGCTTCTCCGCTGGCAAAAACCGTGAACGGCCATTTGTTGTTTTCAAGGATGGGTACCGCGTTGTCGTATACAGACGGATAGGCGTCGTCGAATGTGATTGCCACGCTCCGCGATCGTATCTTCTTACCTTTTTCCACAGCGTTGAGAATCTTTTCCAGCGGCACTACGCGGTAATTGTTTTCATCGAGGTAGTTCATATGAACGGCGAACTGTTCCTCAGTCACGCTGGTGGAAACCGGTGTATCGCGAGAGATGTGGTGGTACAGCAGCACATAGGCAGCTTCGTTGGCCCGGGCGGATTGTGAGATCAGCGCTGCGCTCAGTAATACGCTGGCCAGAGCCAGACAAGGTGTGGCAGTTAGTCGCGTGATTCCGGTAATCAAAGGTTTTCTTCCAGGTTGTTGAAGCGGATAAAAGATTTCAGTTCGTTGATATAACTCTGGCGACGCTCAGAATACATGCCCAGATGTTCCGCCAGTACAATCCCACTGAGGCGTTCATCGGCGGCACGCAGCCGTGCCCGGGTCGCCCGGAAATCTTCATACTCGTCATGTGTGTTGAGATTGCGCAGATAGCTTTCCAGTGAACGGGCTGCACTGCTGAAGCTGGCTACTTCGTGTGCGGCACCAGGCACTCGGGCCGCGGGTATGATACCGCAGCCTGCCGCCCAGCAGCGTTGACCGAAGTAGTTGTTGCCTTCAAAGGCGAACCGGGCCGTTCCCCAGCCGGACTCTTTGGCTGCCTGGGCGAGTACCAGGGAGGGTGGCACCACGTCTATGCGGAGTTTGAGTTCGGCGATGATCTCCGCGTCGCTCAGGTCGTCCGTATCGAGATCGTATTTGTCTGCCAGACTGGCCAGGGTGTACTGGTCAATCCAGTCGAGCTGTTCTGCGTCGGCTGCGAGCTCATGAAGGCGCAGACGATCGCTGCGTATCTCGTCGTTTTCGGATCTGATGAGCGGTCGAAAGTAGTCAAAAAACGCCTGTTTCCGTGCTTTTCCCGCTTCCAATTCTGCAAAGTCCGGCGTTCGCTCGAAAGCACCGGTGGTCGCGAGATAGATTACTGCGACCAGCGCGGCGAGGGTGCTCACAGAGAACAATGCGGTACTGTGTGTCTGGTTCATTGCGATATTCTGCGCAATTCTGCGGCATCTTGCATGTCCGGTGACAATCGCCTGTTGGCGTCTGTTGCCCCTGGGTAGCTGGATGGGATAACGCCGTGACACTGTAGTAGAATCGCCGCCGAACTCACGAAGCTTCAGCTCATGGACAATCAGAATCAGGTATTTGCGGCGAATCCGACGAACTTTCAGACTGATGTCATTGACCGCTCCAAGGAACTGCCGGTGGTGGTTCTGTTCTGGGCGCAGCAGGCTGAACCTTCCGTTGAAGCACGCACAACGCTCGAAGCGCTGGTCGCGAGACATCCGGGTAAAGTGGCACTTGCGCTGGTGGATGTTGCCGAAGACCAGAGTCTGGCTCAGCACCTGAGAGTACAGGCTCTGCCGAGTCTGCGTGTGATCAGGGACGGCCAGCTCGTCGATCAGGTGGAAGGTCCGCAGCCGGCTACGGTGCTGTCCGAAATGATTGACGCGCTGACCATGAGCTCGGCAGACGTGCTGAAAGCACAGCTGCAGCAACTGCTCGACAGTGGAGATTTCGAATCCGCCCTGAATCTGCTGCAGCAGGCAATCAACGAAGAACCGAAGAACATGTCATTCCGGGTGGAACTGGCGGATGTGCTGCTGCGCCAGCAGAAGCTCGAGGACGCGCGCGAGGTTCTAGCTGGTATTCCCGAAGACACGGATGAACGGGAGCGACCGCAGACGAGACTCGAGCTGTTGGATGAAGCTCAAACACTGGGTGCACTGGATGCTGCGGCAAGCGCGGTTGAGAAAGCACCGGAAGATCTCGAAGCCTGCTATCAGCTGGCCGTGCTCGAAGCGGCAGATGGCAGATTTGAGTCAGCTCTCGAGCATGCGCTGTCGATTCTGCAACGGGATCGACAGTTTCGTGACGATCTGGGACGGCTGACGATGCTGCGAATCTTCAATGTTCTCGGTAGAGGCTCAGAGCTTGCTACCAGGTTCCGTCGCCGCATGTTCAACTTCATGCACTGAATCACGGCTTGCCGGATAGCGGTCCGCTGCTGCCCGGCGGATTGTGACCTGGGTCCCATCGTCGCCGACCTGCCTCACCTATCCTTGCTATTCGAAGAGAAAAGTACCTTTCCGGTACTGACAATTTTACAAGGCAATCGGCGACATGGACGCGCACGAAGCTTCACGACTCATGTTGGAATGGCGCGATCAGCAACTCGTAGTGACAGACGAGAAGGCTCTCGAGCTGGGTTCCAGCTCGAGAGCAGATCTTTTTGTGGAAGGCGAGCATGCCTCCCGCAAGCACGCCGCGGTGGTGAAACGCAATCACTACTTCGTGCTGATCGATCACAGCACCAATGGTACCTATGTTCAGACTGAAGACGAGCAGATCACCTTTGTGCGGCGTGGTGAGGTACGGCTGTGGGGGGCAGGCTGGATCTCGCTCGGTGAACCACTGAACCCACATACTGCAATCCGCTTCCAGCACGCCTGAGTAACGATGAACGCCTGCTGGAAATCTGTTGAACAGACCCATCCCGGAAAGCGCAGAAAGTGCAATGAGGATGCGGTGCTGTGTCGCCCGGCGGATGGACTCTGGGCAGTTGCCGATGGAATGGGCGGACATCAGGCTGGCGACGTTGCCAGTCGAGCGATCGCCGATGCTCTGCGGCGGGTACCGCTGTCGGGTGACCTCAGCCGCGACGTGGACAGAATTGAAGATGCGCTGATTTCCGTCAATGACGAACTGCGTCTGCATGCGAGAACTCAATGTCAGGGCGGTACCGTTGGCAGCACTGTGGTTGCGCTGCTGGTTCGTGGAGACGTCGGCGTCGCCCTCTGGGCCGGAGACAGCCGACTCTATCGGTTACGTCGCGGACGGCTCGAACAGGTGACGCGTGATCACAATCCAATCTGTGATCTGCTTGAATCAGGTGCCGTCAGCGAAGCTGAGGCACTGGCCGCCGACACTAACATCATTACCCGGGCAGTGGGTGGTCAGGCAGATCTGAATCTGGACGTCGTCATCTTCGACGTTGCCTCCGAGGATACCTTCCTGCTCTGCAGCGACGGGCTCTATCGCGAGCTGGAGTTCCTCGATCTGCAGACGCAGCTTGCTGGGAAAATACTCGATGAAGTTGCCGTGTCACTGCTTGATAAGTGTCTGGCAGGCCCGGCTCGCGACAACGTATCTCTGGTACTTGCGCGACAGGCGCGGTTATGAGCGAGCACGATATCAACGACGCTACCGTGATGCGCACAGATACCAGTGTGTCGATGAGCCTGTCCGGCAGTAAAGCATCCGGCGAAGCTGATGCACCGCGTGTGCTCAAGCAGCGCTTCGTGCTGGAAGAAAAACTCGGCAGCGGTGGTATGGGGACGGTGTTCAGAGCCAAGGATCTGCGCAAGGTCGAAGCGCGGGACCGTCAACCGTTTCTGGCGATCAAGGTGCTGAACAACGACTTCCGCGAACACCCGGAGGCTTTCGTTGCGCTGCAGCGTGAGGCGGTGAAATCACAGTCGGTTTCCCATCCCAACATCGTCTCGATCTACGACTTTGATAAAGATGGTGACCTGCCCTTCATGACCATGGAACTGCTGGAGGGACAGGAACTTGCTGAACTGATCCGAGCCTACGCGTCCGGCATGCCGGATGAAATGGCGTGGCGGGTTATCCGTGGCGTCTGCGCAGGCCTGCGCCACGCGCACGAGGCCGGCATCACACACGCGGATTTCAAACCAGGTAATGTTTTCGTGTCGCCGCAGAACACGGCAAAAATCCTCGATTTCGGCATCGCCCGAGCGGTACAGCTGACGGAGGCGGTGGGCGATGACACCGTGTTCGATCCCTCCCGCCTCGCGGCGCTTACCCCTGCCTACGCAAGCCGTGAAATGCTCGCCGGTGAAAATCCGGAGCCGCGCGACGACATCTATTCACTGGGCGTCGTGATCTATCTGATTCTGACCGGGCGTCATCCCTACGATCGACGCTCTGCAGAAGAGGCGGCAGCAGCGCAACTGGTGCCGGAGAAGCCGAAGCGTTTGAGCTGGCGGCAGTGGCGTGCGTTGCGCGCCTGCCTGGCCTTCGATCGCTGCGATCGGCCCGTGAGCATGGCCAGGGTCGAAGATCTGCTGTTTCAACCTTCGCCCTGGCGTACCCGCAGTGCGCTGGCGGCGGTGGCTGCTCTCGTGATTGCGCTGGGAGTCAATCTGATGGTGGAGGATGCCGAGCTCAGCGAAGTGAAACAGGAAGTTCGGGCGACGACTCTGATGGATGCACAGGTGGCGAGAGTCGCTGATCTGCTGGCAGCACCGGCATTTGATGCCAACTGGGACGAACAGCTCGATCAGGAGCTGGCGATCCTGCGCAGCCTGGCAGGTTCAGAAGCGGTACAAACAGTGCTGGAGGGGCGGATCCGGGAGATTTTTACAGCTGAAATTGATGCGACTGCGGACCTTGAAGCTGCGGCGCAGCTGCTATGGCGCGGGCAGAAATTTACCGAACTGAATACCGCCCGATCCCGGGTTCAGGAGCTGGCGGTCCGTAAACTCCACAGCACGCTCGACCAGGCCGAACTGTCACCGCAGTGGGTGAACAGCCTGCGCTCTGATCTGGCGAGCGTTCGAGAATTTGTTAGTGATGAGCAGGACCTGGCTGCACTTGAGCAGGAAGTGGCAGATGTTCTCGTGGTCACGATGCGCAACGCGGTTGGCGCGATTCCCGTCAGCAGAGAGCAACTGGATGCGGCCCGGGAATTGCTGGCGGAGCTTGCGAGCGTGGAATTTGATCTGACGACGCTGGATGAAAGCCGGCGTCTGATCTCGCAGGCTGCTGCGGTCCGCGAAAGTGTTACCGCCGCACAGCAGGTACGGGCTGAGCAGCAGAACTACCTGCAGCAGCTGGATACTCTGTTGTCAGCTTCGTGTCTGCGGCTGGAGCCGGTATCCATCAAGCAGAAGGTCGATGCCATGCCGGGTTCCACCGATGCGGTGCTGCAGCGAATTGATGCGCGACTCGGAGAATGTCTCGGCCAGCTGGCGCAGCTCGATCCTGATCGGGCGGCACAGCTGCAGGCTGAAACACGGCGCCAGTTTGGTGAGTCGCTGCAGGCATCCACCCAGCACATCGTTGATCCCTGCGGGCTCAACTATCTTGTCGGCAATGGCGCTCAGGGCGGACGCCGAGGTTACTGTGCAGATGAACTGGCGGACGGGCAGCAGGGACCGCGGCTGGTGGTGGTCCCTGCGGCTGATGGTCCCGGGCGCTACGCCATCACCAAACATGAAGTCACCTGGGCGGATTTCAGCGTTTTCTGTGCTGACACCGGCCGCTGTGAGGCGAAACCCGACGAACCTCGACTGCCTGTGACGCGCATACCCATCGAGACGGCGCGCGCGTTTGCCGCCTGGCTGACCAAGCGCAGCGGTTTCACCTATCGGCTGCCGACCGTGCAGGAATGGCAGTGGGCGGCCAAAGGCCAACCGGACCCGAACCGCAATTGCCGGGTGCAGTTGAACGGTCTGCAGCGGGGGCTGGGGCCGGTGGCGGCCAACTCCGGTCAGGGCAATGAATATGGTCTGTTGAATATGCTGGGCAATGTTCAGGAGTGGGTGGTGGATGAAGACGGTATCCGCGCGGTCGGTGGCGCCTTCTCGGATCCGATATCTGATTGTGTGCCACAGATGGCGCGAGGGCATGGTGGAGAGGCAGACGAGGCCACCGGTTTCCGTCTGGTGAGGGAAATTTCATGAGCCTGATGAAACTCGCTCCGGAATCCGTGCGACTGCGCCGAATCGCGCGAGCCTGCGCTGCCGGTGAGTTCAGTGCTGAAGAGTATCGCAGTGCCAGGCGTGAAGTGATCACGAACTTTGTGCCGGCTGAACTGGACGATGATGACACGCAGCCGCGTCAGACCGCCACGGCACCGGAACAGGTTCAGCGGGAGAGGCCCAGATCAGGCCATGGCAGGATGTGGCTGCTGCTGGTACTTGGACTTGGTGCGCTGGTGGCCGCCTCCGGCGTGTTAGCGCAGACCGCGGTCAGTATTCCGGCAGTGGCGGATCGGGATCCGAATCCGGTAACCAGCCCACGTCTGCTGGTGAACGCGATTGCGGTGCGTAACTTTACCCCGCTGCGCGGTATCACCGAGGCGGAAGTTGCCGAGCGAATTGACGAGAAGCTGACGGCTCTGCGTCAGCAGCAGCAACCGGGCGAGCATGGTTTTACGCCTGGCGAGTTGGAAGAGATCGGGAAGCTGCTCAACGCCCTCGGCGTGCATGAAGGCGATTTGCAGCTCAGCATGAAGGACGCCGCTGACCTGCAGGCGCTGATCATCGACCAGAAGGAAAAACGCGGTGTCTCAATAGCCGAGCTTGAGGAAGTTGCCCGGTCAGTGCAGCAGCTCTATCGTGATGCCGGCTATTTTCTCGCGGTAGCCTATGTGCCGGAACAAGACGTCGCCGATGCAAACGTCGACATTGAAGTGTTACCTGGAATCCTCGGTGGTGTGCAGGTCCAGGGTGACGGCAGTGCGGTCGCGGGTCGATTCGAAGACCTGGTCGGCCAACCGCTGACTGAAGAAGTGGTGACCACCCGGCTTTATGCGCTGAATCAGGCTCCCGGTCTCGATGCCCAGGTGAGTTTTGAACCTGGCGAGCAGGTTGGTGAGACCCTGCTGAATCTGGAGGTTATTCCGCAGCAGTCGTGGGCGGGAGCGCTGGCAGTCGACAACTATGGCGACCAGGGTACGGGTGAACAGCGACTGCGGGCAGACGCCCGCGTGCTCAATCCGACCGGTCGTGGTGATGTTGTGGATTTTGGTCTGCTCACGAGCCTGCAGGGGGCTGATCAGATATACGGCTATCTCGGCTACAGCACGCCGCTGGCGGGTCAGAACCATCTCAGTGGGCGTCTTGCGTTCACACAGTTTGAAGCGGATCTGACCGACAGCGCTCAGCGCGCCGACAGTGATGGCTGGTTGTTCGACATGGCGCTGGACCGGGTGCTGCGGCAGGCGCGTGCACGGGGTCTTTCGTACCGGCTGGGCGGTGGCTACCATCGCCTGAACTGGGATGGCCAGGCGCCGCAACCGAACGGCACCCAGGATGTCTTTTTCGCCAGTGCCGGACTGAATACGCATGTGGTCTGGGACAGTGTGCGGATTGCGGCAGACGCGAGCCTTGCGTTTGAGGCGG
>Ga0210063_1000593_pt1 | contig 10420 bp, 8 predicted proteins | sample Muzzi_PWA_D1_FD_185529 | JGI IMG/M metagenome (GOLD analysis project Ga0210063, IMG submission 185529) | Wetland microbial communities from San Francisco Bay, California, USA, that impact long-term carbon sequestration - Muzzi_PWA_D1 (SPAdes) | ecosystem: Environmental > Aquatic > Marine >... | reverse complement strand
GAACTCGCCCGTGCGCACGGCTGCTTGCAGCGTCGCAACTACATCGGGGTTGTAGCAGTGGTATTCACCGCCGTGGACGTACTTAAACAGCCCGCCCTGGTTCAGTTGCGAGCGTGGCTCCCAGGCATCTCGCGCGAGCTGCCGCTGATCTTCAAGCAGATCATCAAAGTTGCTGCCTTGTATCCTGGATGTCGTGCCCGCGAAACACCGCGTGACAACCTCTTCATGCAGGCCGACGATTTCGAATAGTTGTGCGCCGCGATAACTCGATATGGAAGAAATGCCCATCTTCGACATGATCTTGAACAGGCCCTTGCGCACACCGCGCCGGTAACTGCGTCCAAGTTGTTGTTGCTTGTCGATATTGCCGCGCTGTGCAATGTCGTGCAGTGACTGATAAACAAGGTACGGATACACGGCCGTGGCGCCATAACCGATCAGGCAAGCGAAGTGGTGCGGGTCGCGCGCGACACCTGTCTCGACAAAAATGTTCGCGTCGCAACGCAAACCAAGCTTCACGAGATGACTGTGTACCGCACCGGTTGCGAGCAGCGCATGCACCGGCAGCGAACCCGGCTTGAGGTAGCGATCGCTCAGCATCAGAATCAACTTGCCGTTATTCACAGCTGCTTCGGCCTCGTGGCAGATACGCTCGAGCGCCTCCGGCAATGCCAGTGTTTCCTCGACATTGAGATCGATAAACGCGTGACTGTTGCCGTACAGTTCGTCGCTTAGCAATTGGCGTAACTTCCGCTGCGACAACACTGGCGAATTCATGATGACGTGTTGCGCGTGCTCGGGGCCAACATCAAAGAGGCTTGATTCGCGACCGATGTTCGTTTGCAACGACATCACGATACGTTCGCGCAAAGAATCGATTGGCGGATTCGTTACCTGCGCAAACTGCTGGCGGAAGTAGTCGAATGGTGAACGAACCTTCTGCGACAACACGGCCATGGGCGTGTCGTCTCCCATCGAGCCGACGGCTTCCTGCCCGGCCTTCGCGAGCACGGAAACGACGTCATGCAACTCCTCACGCGACAGGTTAAACATCTTCTGGTAAGTCGCGAGCGTTTCCGGCTCCATCGGTTCTGCAGCGATATGCGTGTCGATCAGTTCGGAGTCGAGATAGCGCACGCCCTGCTTCAGCCACTTCTTGTACGGCGCGCGTGTTTTCAGGATGTCGTGAATGTCATCGTTCTCGAGCAGCACGCCGTTAACCAGGTCAACCGCCAGCATTTCTCCGGGACCGAGTCGCCCTTTGCTGACGACATCTTTCTCGTCGTAGTCATAGACGCCAATTTCTGAGGCCACGGTGATGTGCCGGTCCTTGGTTATCACGTAACGTGCCGGTCGTAAGCCGTTTCTGTCGAGACAGCAGGCGGCGTACCGACCGTCGGTAAGCACGATGCCTGCCGGCCCATCCCAGGGCTCCAACTGACAGTCGAAGAACTCGTAAAACGCACGTACGTCCGGGTCGATGTCATCGACCGCCTGCCAGGCAGGTGGCATAAGAATGCGCATGCCCTGCAAGACATCCATACCGCCTGCGCGCAGCACCTCAAGCATGTTGTCGAGACTGGACGAGTCAGAGCCGACCAGGGAAATAATCGGATCGAGGTCGGATATGTCGTCAAGCTTGTCGGACATGAAGTTCTTTGCCCGCGCCTGCGCCCAATTGCGATTACCCTGAATCGTGTTGATTTCGCCGTTGTGGGCAAGAAAGCGAAATGGCTGAGCCAGTCGCCACTGCGGCATGGTGTTGGTCGAGAAGCGTTGGTGGAATACACACACTGATGATTTAAGGCGTGGGTCCTTGAGGTCCGGATAAAACTCCGGCAGCGTGCTCGGCATGATCATGCCTTTGTAGCTAATCGTCACTGACGACAGGCTCGCGATATAGGTCGGGCCCACGCCCAGGTTTTTCTCGGCGCGGCGCCGGGCAAGAAACAGCCTGCGATTAAAGCGCCCGCGTGGCATCCCCTCAGGCGCGTTAACGTAAACCTGCTCGATTTGCGGCAGCGTCCTTAGCGCCTCTGCTCCACAGACTGACGGGTCTATGGGCACCACGCGCCAGCCAGCCACCTCAAGCCCCAGGTCGCGGATAGCTGCTTCGATTACGCCACGCGCGTGCGCCGCTTCACTCTTGTCCTGGCCCAGGAAAACACAGCCCGCCGCGAAGCGCTCACTCAAGGTGAAGCCGGCTTCAACACCGACAAGACGCAGAAATTTTTTCGGAAACTTGAGCAGGAGACCGCAACCATCGCCGGTCTTGCCATCAGCTGCGACAGCGCCGCGGTGCGTCAGACGGGTGAGCGCGGAGATCGCCGTCTCAACGACCCAATGGCTTGGCAAATCGTCGAGATTTGCTATCAGGCCGAAGCCACAGCTGTCTCGCTCGAATGCCGGGTCATACAATCCTGTCGCTTGTCGCTCGGTCATAAACGCCTTCAGGGTTTCGCTTACGCGCCCCCGGTAAGTGTTGATCTGGTGTGGCGCGAAGCGCCGGATTGGGTCAGCAAGGAGGATACCGCCGGAGCTGCCCGAACCAAGAAGTATATGTCAGGGCTCGCGCAAACAGCCACCGCAGTGCAGCAAATCCCCTGAAATGGTCGATTTTTCGCCTCTTTGGACTGATTTTCCCCAGGCAAATAGGGAACCGCGATTTTGGTTACGCGCGTAACCAAGCGTATAGCGCAGATTATTCCTGGCTAGTTGCGGATTGCCTGCAGGCGTATCTCTCCCGTCGTTGCAAATCTCACGGGCTTGGTCAGTGGGATGTCGATGCCGAGTTCACCACTGAGTTTATACGGAATATCTTTCTTCACACTATCGCGCACGATGTAGAGGAGTTGCGGCGCCGTGCGCAGGAGGTGCAGTTCGACGGAAATCGCGAATTCGCCATCCCCGGCAGCCGGCACGGTAAATCCGCCTGTTGTTGTGCCCGTCGCGAAGCGATATCCATCCAGCTCAACACCGTACGACACTGCGCTTATTGGTAACGGAAACGGGTTTGGATTGCTGACGTCAAAGCCGAGCAGGAAGGTCTGTGCTGACAGATCGAGCGACGTCATCTGCATATTCGTCAGGCTTACTGCTGGTGCACGGATCACATTGCCCGTGCTGGCGCAGGCTGAAAGCATGCCTGCTGCCAGAAGTGTTAATGCACGAATCCTTAGCTTGTTCATGTGCCTGCCCTCCAATCGGGACTAGCGCAACTCATTCCCAAGTTCGGCCCAACGGGCCGATGTCAGCAACCACTCATCGTCGTCCAGCTCAAACTCCATCTCAAACTCGAACGCGTCTGCACTGAAACCGAATGCACTATCGTTCTTTCCCGCCATGCCGACAGAGAGTACGAGTTTAGCGGCCGAGCCGCCGTAAACCTCAATTTCCTCGATGCGAGTGATCAGCGCCACGTTTTGCTGGCGCAGAAAATACAGGCGGAACAGCTTGTCGATGTCATCGCGGCTGTTGCCACGGGCATCGGTGTAGTTGGGTGAGATCATGTCGACCAGTTCGCCGCGATCCCTGGCTTCGGCGAATGCCGCTCCCTGGCGAACCCAGCTGCGCAGCGCTTCTTCTGGCCCCTCGGCAGGAGCGCCGCAAGCCCCGAGCCAGAGGGCCACGACGCACACGGCCAGATATCGAATCGGGTTTGTAAATCCAATGCCCATCATCTGCTAAAGTCTACGGATAATTGCGACCATAAATGGCCTTTTGCGCCCAAATCGTGACTTGAGTCGCACAAATTGCTCCTTGCAGCGTCACACAGCTGCGACGATTGACGCCGGAAACGCGTCGGGATATACAAAATGTCAGTAAAACTCTTCAGCGAAAGCATGGCTGCAACAATCACAGACGACGACCAGACGCGTATCGACGCCATATTATCGTTCTGGTTCAAGGACGAAGAGCTGTCCGCACCACAGATCGATCGCCGCATGGACACCTGGTTTAGCGAAGATGAAGTTTTTGATCACGAGATAAAGAAAGAATTTTCCGACGACGTGGACAAAGCAAGTGAGGGCGCGCTCGATCATTGGGCCCGCCAAAGCAATGGCCGACTGGCGTTAATTCTCCTGCTCGATCAATTCCGCCGCAATATTTACCGCGGCACGGCCGCAGCGTTTGCCAAGGACAAGGTCGCGCTCAAACATTGTGTTGAAGGTGCAATAGCGAAAGAAGATCAGGGCTTGTCGCCAATTCAACGTGTCTTCTTCTATATGCCGCTGCAACATGCCGAATCACGCAAGGTTCAGGCCAAGAGTGTGGCGCTTTACAATCGCCTCGCTGAAGTGGTTTCGCCAACCTATCGTGAAACCTTCGAGACTATTGCCCAGTTTGCCGAGTTGCATCGCGACATCATTGAACAATTCGGTCGCTTCCCCCATCGCAACAGCTTGCTGAACCGCGAAAACACGCCCGAAGAAGACGAATATTTGTCCGGCGACAGCCCCGATTTCGGTCAGGGCAGCTAAACTACAAGAAACTATAAAAAGAAAAGGGGATTGCAATGTTCAGAAGAACATTCTGCAGGTCCGCTGTTGCGGCTGCTATTGCAACCGCGTTGCCCGCTTGTAGCTCCAGGACGACTGATGTCGGCGGCACGATTCCTGCTGTGACCAGCTCCGGCGCAGAGGTCTCTATCGAATCTGCCGCCGTCACCGAGCTGGCAGAAAGCCTGCAAGGACAACTCTTTTTGCAAGGTGACGAGGGCTATGCCGCTGCCAAGACCGTCTGGAACGGCATGTTTGACGACAAGCAACCCGCGATGGTGGTGCAATGCGGCGCTGTCGATGACGTCGTAAGCGCGGTCAATTTCGCGCGCGAGCGTGACTTGCTGGTATCGGTCAAATGCGGTGGCCATAGCCTGCCGGGCAAGTCGACGTCTGACGGCGGCATGATGATTGACCTGTCACAAATGCATTCTACTGATGTCGACCCCGATGCGAAGACATTGCGCGCGGATGGTGGTTGCCTACTGGGCCATGTTGATGGTGCTGCGACGGCGCACAATATGATGACCACAACCGGCATCGTGTCGCACACGGGAACCGGCGGCTTTACGCTCGGTGGCGGCGTTGGACGAACCGATCGCAAGATGGGTCTCGCCATTGACAACCTGTTGGCCGCGACAGTGGTAACTGCAAGCGGTGATGTCGTTCGGGCAAGCGAAGACGAGAATGCCGATTTGTTCTGGGGCCTGCGTGGCGGCGGTGGCAATTTCGGCATCGTGACCGAATTCGTGTACCGCCTGCACCCGTTTAATCCGACCGTCTACGGCGGCGCGTTGACATACAAGCTGGACAAGGCCTTTCTCGAGTTCTACGCAGACCTTCACGAAACGATGCCTGATGAAGCGAATATCGAACCGCAACTATTTACCGCAGAGGACGGTGCGCCGATGGCGCTGGTTGAAGTTACCTGGTGCGGCGATCACGCAGTCGGCGAAAAATTACTGGCACCAATGCTCAAGCATCCGGGCTTCGTCAGTGGCGAACTCGCTCCCTTCCTGTACCACGACATACAAACTGCCGCGGACGGCATCCTCGGTCATGGCCACCAGGCCTACCTGAAGTCGAGCTTTATTAATGAACTCACTCCGGCGGCTATCGACGTTATAGTCGAGTTCGCCAGCCGCGGCGCTGTAGGTTCCTGGTTCCAGCATATGGGTGGCGCAACGTCACGCGTTGCCAAGGACGCTACTGCGTACCCACATCGCGCGGCGGCATTCAACTTCGGCATCATGTACTTCGGCGATGACCCGTCGCAAAATGATGAGAAGATCGCGGCCGTCAGAGAATATTACGCCGCGATGGAACCGCACTTCTCCGGCTTCTACACCAACCTCAACGATGATGACGAAAAGAAGACCTGGGGCAATTACGGCGAGAATTACCCGCGACTTGTCGAAGTGAAGAACAGGTACGACCCGACAAATATGTTTCGGCTCAACGCGAATATTCGACCTGCGGTGTGACTTCGTTTAGCGCTGCTCGTGATATGCGCGCGTAACGCCAGGTCAACAACCCAGCTGCGACGGACAGTCCAACGATAAAAGCACCCCAGGTATACACGGGCGCCGCCTTGTAGGTAACCGCTGCCAGGTAAGCCAGCGGAAACGCGAGCACCCAGTAAGAAAAGATGTTGATGACCATCGCTACCCGTGTGTCCTTGAAGCCGCGCAGTGCGCCGGCCGAGCCTATTTGCACACCATCGGCGACTTGAAATATGGCAGCGGCGAGCAACAAGCTAATCGCGATGCTCGTATAAAGACCCACGACCTGATTACGAAACAACAACATCGCAGTTGCAGAGCAGCTCATGAATACGGCACAGATCATAATGCCAAATGCACCGCTAAATCGGGCGGCTTCAGTATTGCCGGCACCAAGGGCATGGCCTACTCGGATCGTGATGCCGGAGCTCAGCGCCAACGGGATCATGAAGGTTGTCATCGCAAAGTTGATAGCGACGAGATGTGCAGCGGCGATCGCCGCACCGCGCGTGCCCATCAATACGGATACAGCATTGAACAGCCCGGCCTCTGCCGTAATCGTGATAGCAATCGGTACACCGAGTATGAGTATCTCTTTCAACTCACGGACGTGAATCGATCCAAGGCGTGCGAAGATCTGCAGCGACTCGTAGATCGGACTTTTCTTCATGTAGATCGCAAGCGCGATCATGATCAGCCACATCGTAATTGCACTGGCATACCCGCAGCCGACCACACCCAGAGCGGGTGCGCCAAAGTGTCCGAACATGAGGACATAGTTAAGAAAGACATTCGCAAGCAGAGAAAGGACCGACGCCCACATGATGGGTTTTGTTTCGCCAATGCCCTCATTCGTATATCGCAAGGCCAGGAAAACGAAAATGGCTGGCGCTCCAAATACGAGCGCATGAACATAGTCCTCGGTCAACTGCCGAAACTCCGGATCGATGCCCACCATCTCGAGCAGCGGGCCGACGAGGCGACTGCCAACAAACATGATCAACAAGCCTGCAAAAATCGCCAGGTAGATTCCCTGCCGCGTGTAGCGGCCTATCAACTGCGGGTTGCCGGCGCCAAAATGCCGGGCGGCTATCGGCGAGATCGCCATGAGGGTGCCCATTACGAAGGCGAAACCAAAGAACCAGACGCTGCCGCCAACGGCGACGGCCGCCAGGGATTCGGCGCCAATCCGTCCCGACATCATTGCGTCTGCCGTATGAATTCCGGCAATCGACAGATTGTTGACGATAAGCGGCCAGGACAGTCCCAGCAGACCCCGGAATTCCTCGCGCCAGCTCTCAGTTCTCCACATGTCGCAAATGTATCCTATTCACCGTGCCGGGGCTCGCCCGAACGCGCGAATCCGCGCGATGATTCGTGTAAAGTTACTGGCGCTGGCAGACCCAGGTTTATGTACGGAGAACAAGTATGTTGCATGACGGAAGATCTATTCGGGTAGCGGTCGTTGGAGGCTCACGCATACCGTTTTGCCGCTCCCACTCGATTTACAAGAATTGTTCCAATCAGGATCTGATGACCGCCGCGCTGGATGGCGTGGTGAACAAATTCGACCTGAAGGGTCAGACGCTTGGGGATGTCGCGGTTGGCGCAGTAATAAAACACTCCAGGGACTGGAACCTGGCGCGCGAGTCGGTGATTGAATCGGGATTGTCGCCGCGAACGCCAGCCCTCGACTTGCAACGCGCTTGTGGCACGAGTCTTGAGGCGTGCGCGATAATCGCAAATAAAATCGCCCTCGGACAAATCGACTCCGGCATCGCCGGCGGGACTGACTCGATCAGCGATGCGCCCATTGTTTATAACGATGCATACCGGGCCATCATGCTTGATGTGTTTCGCGCACGTTCCGTATTGCAGCGCATACTGCCCTGGTTTCGTCTGCGACCCTCACATTTCAAGCCGCAGTTTCCGGGCGTTACGGAACCGCGTACCGGGCTTTCGATGGGCGAGAGCATGGAAATCACTGCGCAGGAATGGGACATTCCGCGCGAGCACCAGGATCAACTCGCGCTCGCCAGCCATGTCAAGGCGGCAGCGGCCTATGATGCCGGCTGGTACGAAGACCTCGTCGTCCCTTTTATGGATTGCGAAGAAGACAACAACATCCGTCGTGACACGACTTTTGAGAAGCTTTCATCATTGAAGCCCGTTTTCGCCAAGGGTGAAGGTGCGACGATGACGGCCGGCAACAGCACACCGCTAACGGATGGCGCGGCTGCCGTATTACTTGCTTCTGAAGACTGGGCGCGCAAAAAGAACGTGCCGATCGCAGCGTATCTGACGTTCACCAAGGTCGCCGCCGTCAATTTCGTCAACGACGAAGGACTATTGATGGCCCCGGCGTACGCGGTGTCCGAAATGCTCAAGCAGGCTAACTTACGACTGCAGGATTTTGATTTTTACGAAATCCACGAAGCGTTCGCCTCACAGACGATCGCCACTCTCAAGGCCTGGCAGTCCGAAAAGTTTTGCCGTGACCGCCTGGGCCGTAATGAGGCGATGGGGCCAATCGACATCGCCAAGCTCAACGTCAAAGGCGGCAGCGTCGCGATCGGTCACCCGTTCGCGGCAACCGGCGCTCGCATTGTGGGAACTATGGCGAAATTGCTCAGTGAAAAAGGTAGCGGACGCGGCCTGATTTCGGTGTGTACTGCGGGCGGCATGGGCGTTGCGGCCATTATGGAGGCCGCCTAGCGCTTCTTGTTGCGCCGCCGTTGTATTGCGGCCATTGCCTTTTCGATACGCTCTTTCGCCTGCGCTGTTACGCCGCCACGTTGGTATTCGTCAACCACGAATGACTCCAGGCGCGTAACGATCTCGTCAATATCTGAATTGCCGAAATGAGTTGGCTCGACGACCTCCGGGGGGGCGTTTTTGAAAGCACCGAACAAGTTTATCCAGTGTTCGCTTTGCCTGCCCGCACCCACCAGCGTATAGAATTGCGTGCCAGGTTTGCCGTCTCTCATCGTCGCCAGACTCAGGATCCCCGCAATCAGGGACGCCGGCACGAGCACCAGGTCACGCAAGCCATCTACGACGAGCTTTACTTGCAATACCGCAATGTCGCGGGCGAGAGTCCATGCCGGCGGGAGATTCTTGTCGCTGTCGGGGAGTAGTTCCATAGCGGGCGTCACGTTACAAAAACCAATGAAGACAATGGATTATAGCGCTACTGGCTGGCACACGAGCAGCCTTTCGTTTACTGTAGCGGCGTCCCAGATATGCAAACAGGCTCATGCCGACGTTTGAATCCAAGCCGAACTACGAACATGGTACCCGGGAGTCTCTGGGCGTCCTTGTTGTCAACCTGGGTACACCGGACGAACCCACGCCTGCGGCAGTACGACGTTATCTCGGTGAGTTTCTGTCCGATCCGCGCGTTATAGAACTGCCACGCCTGCTGTGGTGGATAATCTTGCACGGCTTCATTTTGCGCGTGCGGCCCGCCCGGTCCGCAAAGATGTATCAAAAAATCTGGACTGACGACGGCTCACCATTGCTGTTGCATTCACAAGACATTGCGGTGGCGCTTTCTCAGCAACTGTCCGCACGCATATCCGGCGCTGTTAACGTTGAGCTCGGTATGTCCTACGGCCAGCCATCCATTGATGACGCCCTCGACCGCCTTTATCAGCAAGGTGCAAAACGAATTATTTGTCTGCCGCTGTACCCTCAATATTCGGGCACGACAACAGCATCCGTGTTTGATGCTGTCACGGCGGCGCTCAGCCGGCGGCGCTGGGTACCCGAATTTCGATTCATTAATCACTATCATGATGCGCGCGGCTACATCGCCGCACAGGCGCAGAATATTCGTGAGTATTGGGAACAACACGGGCGCGGTGACAAGCTCTTGTTTTCATTTCACGGCGTGCCGGAAGACACGTTGCTCAGTGGCGACCCGTATCACTGCCAGTGCCTCAAAACCGCGCGGCTGATTGCTGCTGCACTTGATCTCGCTGACGACAAATGGATCGTAACTTTTCAGTCGCGCGTGGGGCGCGCAGAATGGTTGCGACCCTATACCGATGAGACCGTCGCCAAGCTCGGCCAAAGTGGCATCGGTCGCCTTGACGTCGTTTGTCCGGGCTTCGCTGCCGACTGCCTGGAGACACTGGAGGAAATCGCAATGCAGAACGCCGGGATTTTTTCTGCCGCGGGTGGCGATGCCCTTAACTATATTCCAGCGCTCAATGCCCGCGACGATCATGTGGCCTTCCTGGCTCGCCTGGTTGAAAACCATATTGGCGGTTGGCCCGAAACGTCGCCTGACTGGAGCGCCAGCGACATCGCCCGGGAGCTCGACAAGTCGCGCGAGCGCGCCCTGCACAGAGGCGCGAAATCGTGACCAGTCTCGGCAGATTTCTGGAGCTGAGTGTCCACGCACCAGATATTCTC
>Ga0210063_1000591_pt1 | contig 10430 bp, 9 predicted proteins | sample Muzzi_PWA_D1_FD_185529 | JGI IMG/M metagenome (GOLD analysis project Ga0210063, IMG submission 185529) | Wetland microbial communities from San Francisco Bay, California, USA, that impact long-term carbon sequestration - Muzzi_PWA_D1 (SPAdes) | ecosystem: Environmental > Aquatic > Marine >... | reverse complement strand
CGCCGCTCGCAGCCAAGCCACTCGCGCGCCGCCAGCTCGCGCTCGATCGCGACCAGGCGCTCGGGGACCTCAGGGTGACCCGGCAACCCCTCGGAGGGGTCGTGCTCCAGGCAGGACGGGTCGGTGAGGTAGAGGATGCCCTCGCCTCGGGGTTACGCGGTCACGGCGAATAGCTCCGACTTCGTGAGGCGAATGCCGCGCCGCGAGACGGTGCTCATCACGATTCGGTGCAGGTGAGGCGGAACGTCCTCCAGGACGACCCGATCGGGCCCGAGCAACAGGGGCCCGAGAAATTCGTCGATGAAGGAGTAGCTGGTGCTCTGGACTCCGGCGAACGAGATGTGCAGCTCCTGGCCGCGAACATGCTCGGACACGGCCTCCTTTCGAAGTGCCTGCCCCTTGGGCCGGGTCGAAAACACGGCCCCGTGCTGGTCGAGCCGAAAGCTCATGGGGTACCTCCTGGGTCCTTCATCGTTCCTTGGTCGGTGCGTCCTGGTTCAGAATATACGCCCAATCGGCGATGAACAGGAACCTTCGAGTGCTCACGCAACGACTAGACCGACGCCGAGGGGCCGATCTCAAAGGTAAGCCAGGTCCCCAGCTTGTTTGGCGCGCTGGACGTCGCGATCCGCGGGGGATGCTCCGGCAGCACAAGCTGCTGTAGCTGCGCCTCCCCCGAGTGGATGTCGAGCGTCGCGTATCGCATTCGCGAGGCCATCGCCTCCTCGATCACCGAGGTGAACCCGATCCCCCGCTCGTCCTTGCCGGTGGCGGTCACACCTTCTTTGACCGCCTCGCGCAGAGCGGTCCTGTCACCCCTGAGATCCGCAAATCTACCCCGCATGTGCTGCGGAATACCAACTCCCAGATCGCCAAGAGCCAGGACGGTGCGGCGATGCGGCCGGTCGTAGCGCTGGGCCGCCACGTAGCAGCCGAGATCGTTCGCCCCGTGCTCGACGGCGTTGGCGCATAGCTCGGAAACCGCCATGTGCATGGCGCTGGCGAAAACCGCAACCTCGTCGTCGGCGTGCCCCAAGAACAATTGGTAGACCCGCTCGCCGAGTTCATCCACCTCGCCGAACTCACGCAGCTGCGTGATCGGAATCAGAACGTCCGAGTCATCGGTCCCGCCGAGGTCGGGAAGGCCAACGAAAGTCCCGTCGGGCAGCCCATCGGCTATTCCCATTCGGCCCATGTAGTGCGCGATGCGGGGGCTGGTTGGAGAGTGGACAGTCGCGGCATGCCCCTTTCTCAGGTGCCACTCGACAAATGCGCGCAGCCGCAGCAGGAAGGTCGGCACCGCGAAGCGCAGTGCCGTCGCGTCGACAACCACCTCGCGCTCGTAGTGCTTCAGGGGAAGGCTCGCCAGCCATCCGTCCTTTGAGCCGTCCCATTGGCCGAGGCGACGGGTGGCTGCGTCCTGTCCTGCTGGTCCCATGCTGGAAGCCTATGGATACGAATAGATACTTCACTGGGCCGGGCCGCGACCGGCCCCGCACGCTCAGACGTCGATCAGGCCGTTGTCGAGCGCGTATCGGGTCAGCTCGGGGCGGCTGGAGAGGCCGAGCTTCTGCTGGACGTGGGCGCGGTGGGTCTCCACCGTGCGCACGCTGAGCTGCAGCTCGTCGGCGATCTCGCGGTTGGTGTGGCCCAGCGCCAGCAGCCGCAGCACCTCGGCCTCGCGCTGCGAGAGCAGCGGCCGCTCCCCCGGCCCGTCGCTGCCGCGCAGGCCGTTGGCGACCGCCGCCGGCAGGTACTCCCGACCCGCCGCGGCGTTGCGGACGGCGTCGATCAGCTCCAGGTGGGCGGCGTCCTTGAACAGGTAGGCGCGGGCGCCCCGCTCCATCGCCTGGCGAGCCAGGGTCAGGTCCCGTTCCATCGTCAGCAGCACCAGCTCGGTACGCGGCCACTCGCGGCGCAGCTCGGCCAGCTCCTCCACCGCGTTGGCATCGGGCAGGTTGACGTCGAGGATCAGGACGCGCGGGGCCAGCTCGCTCAGCGCGGTGCGGGCCGAGGCGAGGTCGGCCGCCTCGCCGATCACCTCGAAGTCGTCCTGGCCCTCGAGCAAGGCCCGCAGGGCGCCACGGACCACGGCGTGGTCGTCGACGAGGACGATCCCGATCGGCCCCGCGGTTGGGTTCTCCCGCCCCGGCATCAGGAGTGAGCCTAGCGGCGCTTGACCTGGGTCCCGGCCTCGCCGCGGACGAGACTCCCGGCCTCTGCGAGCGAGCCGATCGCCGCCCGCCGCCCGGTCGCCTCGGCGAACCGCGAGGCCGCTTCGGACCGGCTTGCCGGGCCGGGACCGGCGCCCAGCAGCAGAAAGAGGTCGGCGTCGAGCCGCCGCGCCAGCAGCGAGGAGGCGAGGTCCTCGTCGACCTTCGCCTCGCTCCGGCGCATCTCACCGATGCCGTCGACCGCCACCGACCCGGTGGCCAGGCTGCAGAGGACCACCGAGCCGGCCTCGATCAGCGCCCGCAGGCTGCGCAGCTCGGCGATCGCGCGCGGCTCCGCGCCGCGGCTCCCGGAGCTCAGGTGACCGGCGAGGACGACGTGGGTGAGGACCGTGACCACGTCGCGGTCCGGCAGCAGGTTGCGCAACGCCAGCCGCAGGCGACCGCACCGGTCGGCCGCGGCGCCGTGGCTGATCACCAGCTCGTGCTCGGCGGCAAGCGCGGCAAGCTCACTGCTGTGCGGCGGCGCGTCTCCAGCCAGCGACGCAAGAATCCTCATGGCATGAGGTTGGCCAATCGCGCCCGGGCGTCCATCGGCACCAACCCACATCGGGGCCTTCGGGATCGCCGGACGCATGCCAGACTGCGCTGCTGGGAGCGATGACGGACAAGGGCGGAGAGATCTCGGTGGTGCTCGCGGACGACCACAACCTGATCCGCGCCGGCCTGCGGACCATGCTCGAAGCCGAGGACGGGCTGCGGGTGATCGGCGAGGCGGGCGACGCGGCGGCGGCCGCGAAGCTGGTCGCCGACCGCCGCCCCGACGTGCTGGTGATGGACCTGCAGATGCCGGGCGCCGACCCACTCGCCGACGTCCGCCGACTCCGCGAACACGCCCCCGCCGCCGCGGTGGTCGTCCTCACGATGCGCAGCGACCCGCGCAACGCCCGCGACCTGCTGCGCGCCGGGGCCGCCGCCTACGTGCTGAAGCAGTCCGCCGAGCGCAAGCTGAGCGAAGCGATCCGGGCCGCCGCCGACGGCGGCTCCTACATCGACCCGGAGCTGGGCGGGGCACTGGCCAAGCTGGAGGCGGACCCGCTGGAGTCGCTGAGCGAGCGGGAGCGGGAGCTGCTGCGCCTGGTCGCGCTCGGCTACACCAACCGCGAGATCGGCGAGCGCGTCTACCTCAGCGTCCGCGCGATCGAGGTCAACCGGGCGAAGCTGATGGAGAAGCTGGGGATCGCGTCGCGTCCCGACCTGGTCCGGTTCGCGATCGAGCACGGCGTGATCGACGCCGCCCGCTGAGCCGGCGGCGCGTGGATCAGGCCGAGGTGCGCACCGGCATCCGGGCCAGGACCCGGGTGCCGCCGCCCGGCCGCGAGGCGATCTCAACCGTGCCGCCCAGCGCCTCGGCTCGCTCCCGCATCCCGTTCAGGCCGCGTCCGGCCTCCACCGCCCCCGGATCGAAGCCGGCGCCGTCGTCCTCGACTCCGATCCGCACCTCCTCCTCCGCCCAGGCCGCGCTGAGCGTCGCCCGCGAGGCCCCGGAGTGCTTGGCGACGTTGTTGAGCGCCTCCTGGGCCAGCCGGTAGACGACCCGCTCCTCGTCGCGGTTGAGGGTGAGACCGAGGTCGACCTCGGTCTCGACCGCGAGCCCGCCCCGCGCCGCCACCTCCTCGGCCAGCGCCGCCAGGGCTCCCTCCAGGCCGAGCCGTTCCAGCGGCGCCGGCCGCAGGTCGTCGATCAGCCGGCTGAGCTCGCCGATCTGGCCCTCCAAGCGCCCAACCGTCTCCGCCGCCGCCCGCTCCAGCTTCTCGGCCCGGTCGCCGGAGCTGCTCTGCAGCGCCGCTGCAAGCGAGATCCGGATCGCCGCCAGGCCCTGCAGGGTGTCGTCGTGCAGGTCTCGCGCCCAACGGGCCCGCTCGCGCTCGGCGATCTCGACCTGCTGCTGCAGCCGTTCGGCCTCGACCGTCTGCGCGGTCGCGACCGCGGTCGCGGCGCTGGCCGCGAAGGCCTGCAGCAGCCGCACGTCCTCCTGGTCGAAGCCGGCGCCTCCGGCTTCGCGGTCGAGCGCAACCAGGCTGCCCACGGTGTAGCCGCGGAAGACCAGCGGCACGACGACCCCGGCCTCCGCCCCGAGCCGCTCCCGCAGCCCGAACTCGGCGCCGCTGCGCTCCCCCTCGAGGCGCTGCGGCGCCCGCTCGCGCATCGCCCGACCGTAGACCGAGCCCTCGACCGGCAGCGTGACGTCGCCCAGGTCGTCGCCGGCCCTGCCTGCCACGGCTGCGACCGAGAGCCGGTCGCCACGGCGCAGCAGGACCAGCAGCGAGCGGGCGTCGACCAGGGCACGGGCCCGCTTCACGATCAGGTCGAGGACGCGGTTGACGTCGGTCTCGCCGCCCACGGTGCGGGCGATGTCGACCGAGGTCTCGGCCCGCCGCAGGGCCCGCTGCGCCTCGTCCTCGTGCTCGGCCAGCTGGGTGTAGAGGCGGGCGTTGTCGATCGCGACCCCGGCCCAGACGGCAAGCGTCTCGGCCGCTTCCTGGTCGGTCGCGTCGAACTCGGCGCCGCCCCGCTTCTCGGTCATGTAGAGGTTGCCGTAGGCCTCGCCGCGGACGGCGATCGGGACGCCGAGAAAAGAGCGCATCGGCGGGTGCCCGGGCGGAAACCCGTAGGCGTGGGGGTGCTTGTTGACGTCGGCGAGGCGCAGCGGCCGCGGCTCGCGGATCAGCTCCCCCAGCACCCCGCGTCCGCGCGGCAGCGGACCGATAGCCCGCCTGGTCTCGTCATCGATGCCGAGGTAGATGAACCGCTCCAGCTCGGTCCGGTCCCGGTCGAGCACCCCGAGCGCCGCGTACTCGGCGCCGGTCAGCTCGCGCGCCCCCGCCACCAGCGAATGCAGCACCGACTCGAGGTCGAGCTGGGCGACGATCGAGGTGCCGACCTCGATCAGGTGCTTGAAGCGTTCCTCCTGGATTCCCGAGCCTGAGCCGCTCACTCGCCCACCAGCGTATCTGCCGGCATCGGGGGGTTGCCGCAGAGAGGGGACTCAAACCGCGTCGAGCACCTGCAGCCGCGGTGGCTCGGCGATCGGGGCCGGCGGCCGCATCCCGCCCGGCAGCCGTCCCTGCAGCAGCAGGACCAGCAGCGAGAGGCGCACCCGCAGCTGCGCGTCGGGGTCGTGCATCACGGCCAGGCCGGTCAGCTCCTCGATCCGCGAGAGCCGGTACCGGATCGTGTTCTCGTGGACGTCGAGGGCGGCGGCGGTGCCGCGGATGCTGCCCATGCTGTCGAAGAAGGAGACCAGCGTCGTCAGCAGGTCGGCCTTCGAGTGCTCGCGGGCCAGATCGCCGACCGTCTCCTCGGCGAAGCCCGCCACCGCCTCCGGGTCGGCGCTGGAGAGCAGCAGGCCCCCCACCCCGAGCTCGGCGGCGGTGAACAGCTTCGGTCCCTCGGCGGGCGAGAAGCGGCGGATGCAATCGACCACCTGCCGCGCCTCGCGGTAGGCGACCCGGTAGCCGTCGCGCCCCGAGCGCACCGCAGAGACCCCGGCGACCAGCTGCTCGGCTGGCTGCAGCGCCGAGCGCACCGCCTCGAAGGCGGGTTGGTGGGCGGCGAGGAAGGCATCGCCGTCGGCGGAGTCGGGCACCGCGACGAGGGCGGCGACCGCGGCGGCAACAGCGGTCACGTGGACGGTCAGCTCCGGCGCCTCGTGCCGGAAGGCGGCGGCGACGGCGCGGAAATCGGGGGCGTCCTCCTCCTCTCCGGAGCGGGGCGCGATCAGCATCACCGCCCGGCGCGCCTCCAGCCGCACCCCGAGCCGGTCGGCGCGGCGGCGGGCGATCTCGACGTCCGAGCCGCCGCTGAGCAGCTCGGCGGCCAGCGAGGAGCCGGCGCTCCAATCCGCCTCCACCGCCTTGCGCTCGGCGCTCGCCTGCAGCGCGATCGCGGTCGCGGCTCGGCGCGCCGCGACCACGTCGCCGCCGCTGAAGCCAGCGCTGTGCTCCATCACCACCAACCGCCCCCAGAGCTCGGAACCGAGCATCACCGGGGCGACGATATGGCGGCGCATGACGCCGGCGAAGGGCAGCGGGCCGACCACGAAGGCGCGGTCGGGGTCGCCCTCGAGAAGCGCCTTCCGTACCTCCGGCCGGGCCGCGACCTCGGGCTCGAGCAGGCGCGGGACCGCGCTCTCGCCGGCCCCCTCCGGGAGCGCCGCCGCGACCCGTCGCCCCTCCGGGTCGAAGACCGCACAGGGCTTGCCCAGCATCTCGGCCAGGCTCGCGGTCAGGTCCTGCAGCGGGCGGCCTTCGACCACCAGGTCGCAGAGCCGGTCGTCCACCGCGGTCGCCCGCCGCAGCGCTCCGAGCTGACGACCGGCGGCGTCGAGCCGAGAGCGCAGATCGAGCCGCTCGCGGGTCTGCGTGACCGCGAGCGCGGCGAGGTCCGCGAAGCAGGCGGCCAGCTCGACCTCCTGCTCGCTGAACCGGTGCTGGCTGTCGACGTCGTCGAGCATCATCAGCCCGATGACCTCCCCGTTGAAGACCATCGGCACCTCGGCGATCGAGCGGATCTTCCAGTGGCGGACCGCCGACCGCACCATCCGCGAGTCCTGGCGGGCGTTGGCAACGACCACCGGTTGCCGCGTACGCACCACCTCGCGGGTCACGCCATCGGCCGGGATCCCAGCCAGCGAGCGCCCGATCTCCTCGCCGAGCGGCTGTCCGCGGCTGTAGCCGACCCGGCCACGGAACAGGTCCTGCTGCTCGTCTCGCAGGTAGATGCTGCACCGGTCGACCCCGACCAGGGCCGTCGCCTGGCGCACCAGGAGGCCGAGCAGGTCATCGACGCGGGCCACCCTGGCGATTGCCGGACTCACCTCCGAGAACGCCGCGAAGGCGCGCCTCATCTGGCTCTCTGACATCTTGCTCCTCTCTCGACCCCGTTTCCCATCCCGCCTTCCCAGCACAGCCGCACGCGGATGCCTCGGCACGGGCCATCGCCGGGGCCGGAGCCCTCGGGGCCGGTCGGAGGCGGTACCACGTCGGTGAGCAAGCGCTTCCTCTCTCCTCGCTCCGCCGCGACGCCTCCTTTCCCGGCGGAGCTTTAACGTCTGACCATCGACACTACATACCGCCGGGAGGCCGGTCAATCCGGGGATTGCCAGCCTGTGGCAATCGGACAATCCCGCAGGTCTGCTGCGCCAGTGCGTACAAACAGGCAGCTCCCACCGGACGCGTCCAGGCCGGCTGGGAGCGGGCTTTGTCGCAATCTCAATCACCGGCGGGACCGAGGCAGGAGCAACCGAAATTCAGGGATACGCTGTGTCCGAAGCTGGCGGGCGGGAGAGGAAGCATGGGGAACAGCGGCCTCGCAAAACCGATCAGGGTCAGCCCGGCCTATGAGCAGCTCGCGGCGCGGCTGCGCGACCGGATCGCCGCGGGCGACCTCCGGGTCGGCGACCGGCTGCCCTCCGAGGCGGCGCTGGCCCGAGCGGACGGGGTCAGCCGCTCGACCGTGCGCGAGGCCCTGCGCATCCTCGAACAGGGCGGCGCGGTCGAACGGGCCAGCCCCCGGATCATGGTCGTCGCCGCGTCCCGCGACGTCCCGGCCTCCGGCGAGCTGCGCCGGGAGCTGAGCCGCCGCGACGTCACCTTCCACCACCTGCACGAGGCGCTGATGGCGATCGAACCCGAGCTGGCCCGGCTGGCGGCGATCCGCGCCGACGAGGCCGACCTGCGCCTGCTGCGGGACCTGGTCGAGGCGCAGGAGGCGCACCTGGACCGGCTCGCCGAGTGGAGCCGGCTCGACGTCGAGTTCCACGCGGCGCTGGCCGAGGTGAGCGCCAACCCGGCCCTGCTCGTCGCCCGCGAGCCGATCGGCCAGCTGCTGCTGCCGGCGCTGCACCGGTTCATCGACAGCCGCGAGATGGTCGGACGCGCAACCGACTACCACCGCCGCATCGTCGGCGAGATCGAGGTCCGCGACCCCGACACGGCGGCGGCGCTGATGCGGCGGCACATCGGCGACTGCCGCACCGCCTGCGAGGAGCGCGGCCTGGACCTCCACCGCGAGGTCTTCGACGACCCCCATGCACCTTGTCGCCCTCTGGGCGACAAGGTGCATAATGGTGCCTCCGCTTAGGGGAGGAGGTGGGTGTGAAGCTGGATGGTGCGCATGTGGTCGTCACCGGTGGCGGCAGTGGGATCGGGGCGGCGCTGGCGCGGCGCTTCGCCGGCGACCGCCCGGGTGGCGTCGTGGTCGCCGACATCGACCGGGAGGCGGCCGAGCGGGTCGCCGCGGCGATCGGCGAGGACGGGGTCGAAGCGGCCGCCGTCGAAGCCGACGTCGGCAGCGAGGCCGGGATCGAGGCGCTGGTCGCGCGGGCCGAGGAGCGGTTCGGCCCGGTCGACGTCTTCTGCTCCAACGCCGGGATCGGCGGCGAGCGCGGCGGCCCGGAGGTCGGCGACGCCGCCTGGCAGCGGATCTGGGAGGTCAACGTGATGGCCCACGTCTGGGCGGCGCGGCTGCTGCTTCCCGGGATGCTGGAGCGCCGCCACGGACACCTCAGCTCGACCGCCTCGGCCGCCGGGCTGCTCGCCAACCCCGGCCTGATGACCTACTCGGTCACCAAGCACGCCGCGGTCGCGGTCGCCGAGTGGCTGGCGATCACCTACGGCGAGCCGGACGGCGGCGTCTCCTTCTCCTGCCTCTGCCCGCAATGGGTCGACACGCCGCTGCTCGAACACTGGCACGAGGAGGACCCGAGCTCGCGGGCGCTGACGGGGGCGGGGACGACGATCGCGCCGGAGCAGGCCGCCGAGGCGCTGCTCGGGGCGATCCGCGAGGGCCGCTTCCTCGCCCTCCCCCACCCCGAGGTAGGCACCTTCATGGAGCGCCGCGGCGCCGACCACCAGCGCTGGCTGGCGGGGATGCAACGGGTGCAGGCCGAGATCGACCGCGCCCGCGGCAACGGTTGACGAGTTGTCCACCCCCTGGGGTGGACAATCCGACAGTCGCCGGTTCTAAAGGTAGGCCAGCGGGTCGGTGGCGGCGCCGTAGTACCGCACCTCGAAGTGGAGGTGGGCGCCGAAGCTGTGGCCGGTGTTGCCGACGTACCCGATCACCGCGCCCTGGGCGACGCTGGCCCCGGACGCGGTGGCGATCGAGGACTGGTGCGCGTAGCAGGTGGAGAGCCCGCCGCCGTGGTCGACGCAGGTGAAGTTGCCGTAGCCGCCGCTGCTCGCCTCCGACTGGATCAGGACCACGGTGCCCGAGGCGGCCGCCCGGATCGGGGTCCCTTCGGGGGCGGCGACGTCGATCCCCTCGTGCATCCGCCCCCAGCGACTGCCGAAGGTCGAGGTGAGGACGCCGTCCACGGGCCAGATGAACCCAGCCGCGCTGGGGCTGGGCAGCGGCCCCGGCGGCAGGGTCCCGGCGCCGGTCGAGGCGGCGAGCTGGGCCTGGATCTCGGCCCGCAGGTCGGCGGCCACCTCCTCATGGGCGTGGACCCGGCCCTTGATGCTCTGCAGCGAGCGGTGGCGCTTGCCGCGCACCGAGACCAATGCCCCCTCGCGTGCCTCGAGGCTTGCCCGGGTCGACTCCAGTCGCTGCTCACGGGCGGCGATCTCGTCGCGCGCCGCTTCGATCGTCAGCTTCGACTCGCGCCGGATCCGGACCAGCCGCTTCGCTTCGTCGCGGAGGCTGCGCACCCGCTCCGCCAGTTTCCGGTCGCTTTCGCGCAGGGCGTCGATGTAGGTGGCGGCGGAGACGATGTCCTCGTAGTCCTCGGAGGCGAGCACGATCGCGGTGACGTCGGGTGAGCCCTGCTTGTAGATCGCGACGAGGCGGTCGCGCAGGGCGATCAGGGCACGGCGGAGCTGGTCGCGGAGAACGGCGAGGCGGCCCAGCGCCCGGGTCAGTTCGGCTTCGGCCCGGTCGAGCTCAGCCTGCTTGGCGGCGAGTTCGGCTTCGACCGCGGCCTCCTGGCGGCGCAGCTCGGAGACCTGTCCCTCGAGCGCCGAGATCCGCCGGCCCAGCGCCGCGATCGCCGTCGTCAGCACCCCTTCGCGCTGCTGGGCCTGACTGATCTTCCCTTCCACCGTTTCGAGCTTTTCGGTGGTGGTCTTCGCCCCGGCGGGCGGCCCCCAGACCGCGGCAGCAAGCGCCAACCCGGCGAGAAACGCCGCGATTGCGAGCAGGCGGGGGCGGGTATTTGGACGGGAGGCCGACATGGCGCGGCGAGGGCCGCGCCGCGGT
>Ga0210063_1000590_pt1 | contig 10448 bp, 9 predicted proteins | sample Muzzi_PWA_D1_FD_185529 | JGI IMG/M metagenome (GOLD analysis project Ga0210063, IMG submission 185529) | Wetland microbial communities from San Francisco Bay, California, USA, that impact long-term carbon sequestration - Muzzi_PWA_D1 (SPAdes) | ecosystem: Environmental > Aquatic > Marine >... | reverse complement strand
ACGGGCGGTCCGGGGCCGCGATCGATGGATCCCGCGCGCCCGGCCCCCATCTGAAGGTATAATCGAAAGTTCGTGCAGTCTGACAGCCAGGAGCCCATGAATCCCGACGAACCCATTAGCTGGACCCGGTCGCTCGACGCGGAGACGATGGAGTTGCCGCTCCAGGGGCGGCGCTCTGAGACGCCGCGGGCCGCGGTGTTGACGGTCCTGTGTCACCCGAAGGCCAGCCGGGTCGGGGAGGTGGCGATACTCACCACGTTGGTGGTGGGCGAACCGGTGGCGGTCTCCCGCCTGGAACCGATCTTCCGCCCACCCACGGGAGACAGTCTCGATGGCAAGGGCGGTCCTCTGGCGGATCCCTATCTGAGCCGCAGCCCCTTTTTCCTGGAGGCTCACGACGCCCAGATCCGGATTTCCAACGGTGCTTCCGGGACGCCCATTCAGGTGCAGGGGGAACCCCTGGAGGGAACGCGGGACTTCTCCCCGGAGGCCATCCAGTGGGGGGTGGTGCTGGAGCTGGCGAACCGGGTGGTGTTGCTCCTGCACTTCGACCACGGGGGCCCGCGCCGGAACCCGAACTACGGGCTGGTGGGGGAGAGCGACGCGGTGCGCTGGCTACGGGAGGAGATCCGCCGGGTGGCGGAACTGGATGTGGCGGTGCTGATCCGCGGGGAGACCGGAACCGGAAAGGAACTGGTCGCCCAGGCCATCCATCGGTCCAGTGGCCGCCGGGGGCGAACGTTCCTCAGTGTCAACATGGCCGCGGTGCCCGCATCCGTGGCGGCGGCAGAGCTTTTCGGCGCGGCCAAAGGGGCGTTCACCGGGGCCGACGCGGACCGACCGGGGTACTTCGGTCGGGCGCAGGGGGGCACGCTGTTCATGGACGAGGTGGGGGAAACCCCCCTGGAAGTGCAGGTCACCCTGTTGCGGGCCCTGGAAACGGGGGAGGTGCAGGCGGTGGGCGCGGCGGCGCCGCGTCGAGTGGATGTGCGCCTGGTGGCGGCCACGGATCGGAATCTGGAGGAAGCGGTGGCGGCAGGGCAGTTCCGCGCGCCCCTGCTCCATCGTCTGGGGGGGTACGAAATCGTCGCGCCGCCGCTGCGGGATCGGCGGGAAGACTTCGGTCGTCTGCTCTTCCATTTCCTGCACCAGGAACTGGCGGAATTCGGGTTGGAGAAGCGGCTGGAGGCGCGCAGCGCGAGCACCCGACCATGGATCTCCGCCTCGTTGGTGGCCCGCCTGGCCCTCATGCCGTGGCCCGGAAATATCCGCCAACTGCGCAACGTGGCGCGCCAGCTGGTGATCGCCAGCCGGGGCCACGCCACGGTGCATATGACCCCCGGAGTGGAGCGTCTTCTGGCGGAGGCGGCGGATCCGAGATCCCAAGGCCCGAGCGCGTCGGCACCCGCGTCGGTTTCATCGGTGCCAGAGGTGGTGCCGACGGCGGCGCCGGATCCGGGAACGAAGCGACGGTACCGTCGCCCGTCGGAGGTGGATGAGGCGGAACTCCTGGCGGCGCTGGAAGAGAATCGTTGGCGGCTCAAACCCACGGCGGAGGCTCTGGGGGTGTCGCGTACCTCCCTCTACACCCTGGTGGACCAGTGTCCCGCCGTGCGCACCGCCGCCCAACTGTCGGAGGAGGAGATCCGAGAGGCCGCGGCGCGGCACGGCGGCGATGCGCGGACCATGGCCGAGGAGCTGCGGGTTTCTCGCCGGGGCTTGCGCCAACGGATGCGGGCGCTCGATCTGCTGGCGCTGCTTGCTTGAGGATCGGGGATTCTCTGCGCGGTGGGGAAACGCGGACCCCAATCCCACGGCGGTTCCATGGGGGCCGGGCACCCGGGTTGTGGGATCGTCCTGTCCTGGTGGGCTCGGAGGACCGCGCCTTTCCTCCAGCGCGCTGGATTTGGGATGGATAAGGACGGCGGCAGGACGGGCGCGGTGGGAAAAAGGGGGGAACCGCCCCTCCCGTCTGAGCCCGTCGGACCCGAGCGAGGAGGGGCGGGGGAGATCCGGGGTTGCGATCAGCCCTTCTTGGGGAACTTCTGATCCAGAATCTTGTTCCAGCCCTCGACCTTGGCCTTGACCTTGTCGTTGGCGAAAAGCGCCGTGGTGTCGCCCTCGATGGTGACCTTCTCCATCGTGTCGCCACCGGCGATGGCGTTGACCACGTCCTGGCCGGAGACGACCTTGCCGAATACCGAATGCTTGCCATTCAACCACCCCGTCTCCACGTGGGTGATGAAGAACTGGCTGCCGTTGGTGCCCGGGCCAGCGTTGGCCATGGACAGCACTCCGGGGCCGTCGTGGCGCAGGCTGGGATCGAATTCGTCCTCGAATTTGTAGCCCGGGCCACCGCTGCCGGTGCCCGTGGGGTCGCCCCCCTGGACCATGAAGTTGTCGATGACCCGGTGGAATTTCAGGCCGTCGTAGTAGCCCCGCTGGGCCAGGTTGACGAAGTTGGCGACGGTGACCGGGACCTTGTCCCCGTAAAGTTCCAGCTTGATCTCACCCTTACTGGTCTTGATGATGGCGTGCAAGTTCGTATTCTCCTCCGCCGCCGAGTCCTCCTGAGCGAAACTCGCGCCGGCGGCGAAGACGAGCCCCAAGGTCAGGAGTGCGAGCGAAAAGCGGTTGCGCATGGTGATACTCCTCCTGTCGTAAATCTGACGGAGCCCCGCGGTGTTGGCGACTCCGGACGGTTCTTCCTCTGTCAGGCGCTTTTTACCGGAAAGCGCCGCTGTGGTCAAAGGGGCGCTGCAACATCTGCCCTCTTCCCACGCCTACAGACTATGCTAGAAACGGCCAAGGTCATGATGTTCTGGATACTGCTTTCCGCCCTGGGGCTCGCCGTGGGCCCTGCGGCTCTGGGGGAGGCCGTCGCCGCTGCGGTCCCTGGCCAAGGGTCCCCCGCCACCTTTTACGCCACCGCCACCGTGGAGGAGCGTCCCCTGGACGCCGCCACCGCCGCCGTGACGGTGCTGGATGCCGAAGAGATCGCCGCTTCGGGCGCGCGCACCGTGGGGGATTTGCTGCGCCTCTTGCCCGGTGTGCATGTGCTGAGCGCCGGGACCCGGGGGGGCTTTACGGTGGCCCAGATCCGCGGTGGCGATCCCAATTTCACCCTGGTGCTCCTGGATGGGGTACCGCTGAACGATGCCACCGACCCGGTGGGGGGCGCCTTCAACCTGGAATCTCTGCCCGTGGCGGCGCTGGAGCGGGTGGAGGTGGTGCGGGGGCCGGTGTCCTCCATCTACGGTTCCACCGGTCTTTCCGGCGTGGTCCACCTCTTTACCCGACGCAGCGGACATAGTGCCGTCGGCGGAACCCGGGAGCCTGCCGTGCAGGCGACCCTGGAGGCGGGGGACGCGGCCCTGCGGCGGGGGTTCGCGGCCCTCGAACAGGGTCGGTTTTTCTTGAGCGCGGGCTATGAGGAGGAGGCCGAACGCATTGGTGACGAGCGGTTCGACGGCTGGAACCTCCAGGCCACGGCGAGTTTCGACCTGAGGGAGGGCACGGCGCTACGCCTCGCCGCCCGGGCCGCCTCGTGGCGGGCGCTGGACTATCCGGACGCCTCCGGCGGTCCGCTCCTGGGGGCCTTCGCCGGACCCCAAGACCTGCGCGATTCGGACCACCGGGAGGCGTCCTTTTCCGCCCAGGTGGAAGGCCGCCGTCATCGCCTGGTGGCCACCTTCGCCCGCCACGATCTGGAGCGCACCAGCCCCGCCGTCTTCCCTCGGGTGCCCGCGTCCCAGGAGGCGACCACCTACACCCGCGCTCGCCTAGGGTGGTCCACCACGGTGCTCGCCGGGGAGCGCGCCCGCCTGGCGGTGGGGGCGGATGCGGAGGTTGAACGGGGGGAAAACGACAGCCTGCTCCTGCTGCCGCCGTTTCTGGGGGGGGCGATCTCCGGCGATTACCGGGTGAGTCGGGTGAGCGGTGGGCCGTACCTGGAATTTCTCTACCGGCTGGACGATGAGGGCCGGATTCTGTTGGAAGCTGGGGGGCGGCTGGACCTGGCGAACGGCGATGGCGCGGAGGCGGTGAGCACCGAGTTCAGCCCCCGCCTGGGGCTCTCCTGGCGTTTCACGGAAGCCACCCGCCTGCGCGCTTCCCTGGCCCGAGCCTTCAAGCTCCCCAGCTTCTTCGCCGCCTCCAGCCCTCGGGCTTTGGGGGGCAACCCGGAGCTTCAACCGGAGTCGGCGTGGAGCGCCGAGGTGGGGGTGGAGCATCGTTTCGGCGACCGCCTGGAAGGGAGCCTGAGCCTCTTCGAGACCCGCTACAAGGATCTGATCGATTTTGATTTCGCCACCTTCCTCCACGTCAACCGGTCGGAGGTGGTGGCCCGCGGGGGGGAACTCACCGTCGCCTGGCGCCCCCGCTCCGCCTGGCGCATCGAGGCGGCCCTGACCCGCCAGGAGGTGGAGGACCGGGCCACCGGGGCGCCGCTGCGCCATCGTCCGGACTGGCTGGGGGGCGTGAGCCTCACCTGGCGCCCCCGTCCCGCCTGGCGGTTGCGCCTGGATGGCCAGACGGTGAGCGCCCTGCGGGATGAGCAGATCCCCGTGCCGGAGCGCGACACGGTGGACGGCCACACCGTCCTGGGGGCCGGGCTGCGCTGGGAGTTTCGCCCCCGCTGGTCCCTCTCCGCCCGCCTCGACAACCTGCTGGACGCGGACTACGAGACCTTCATCGGTTTCCCCGGCGCCGGGCGGGCCTTCCGGGTGGGGTTGGGGTACCGTACCGCCCCCGGTGGAGCAGGGCCTTGAAGCGCTACGCCCTGCTCACCGTCGGCATGATGGCCCTCTTCCTGGCCCTCTTCGGCGTGGTGTCCTGGTTGGAGATCCCCCTGCTCACGGATCCCGCCCCCTGGCTGGAGGCGGGGGGCCTGCCGGCGGCGGTGGTGGGGGTCGGGCTCCTGGTGGGCGATGTTTTCCTGCCGGTGCCTTCCAGTCTGGTGATGATTCTGCACGGCGTCCTCTTCGGCATCGCCCTGGGCACGGCCCTCTCCCTGGTGGGTTCGGTGGGTGCCACCCTCTTTGGTTTTTGGCTCGGTCGTCGGGGTGGACCGCTCCTGGAACGGCTCGTTTCCGCCCCGGAACGCCACCGCGCGGACCGGTTGTTGGAGCGCTACGGCGACCTCGCCATCCTGGTCACCCGCCCGGTGCCGGTGCTGGCGGAGACCGTCGCCATATTGGCTGGCACCTCGACTGCGTCGGCCCTGGGCTGGGGCCGGGTTACCCTCGCCGCCGTGGCCGGGAGCCTCCCCGCCGCCCTCCTCTACGCCCTCACCGGTGCCACCGCCGCCCGTCTGGACCAGGCGGGGCTGGTCTTCGTGCTCGTCCTGGCCATGGCCGGGGGCTTCTGGTGGCTGGGGCGGCACATGGAGACGGTCGATCAGAAAGACGCTTAGAAAAGTGGCGACCCTGGGCCATGGTTATCATTTGTGATAACCTCTGCGTCATGGGCTGGCGTGTCAGTTTCTACAGTTCGAACGTCGAGTCCGAAACATTGGGCTTTCCTAAAGGCATCCTTGCCAAGTTTCTGCACATCGTGGAAATGATCGAGGAGTTTGGACCAGCCCTGGGCAAGCCCTATGTCGCACCACTCGGACGAGGCCTTTTTGAGATTCGGAGTAAGGGTCAAGAAGGTATAGGTCGTTCGCTATATTGCACGGTCAAGGGCCAGGAAGTTGTCATCCTGCACTCTTTCGTCAAGAAGACGCAGAGGACGCCCAAGAAAGCACTGGACCTGGCCAGAAAACGCATGAAAGAGGTTCTGCGATGATTCGACCGACGTTTGCAGATTTCAAGAAGAAAGCTCTTGCCGACCCGGAAGTTCGGGAAGCGTACGAAACCCTCAAGCCGACGTTTGACCTGAAGAAGAGGCTGATCGCCCTGCGCACTCAGGCCGGTCTGACGCAGGAGCAGCTGGCGGAGAGGCTGCATACGCAGAAGAGCAATATTTCCCGTTTGGAGAGTGCCAACAACTCCAGCTCTCCTCGGCTTTCTACCCTGGAGCAATATGCTCAGGCGGTGGGCTACCGGGTGGAGGTCAATTTCGTACCCAGTACCCGTCAGTCGAACCCCTGAAGGGGCAGCACCACCTCAAAGACCGCTCCCGACGAGTCCCCGCGCTCCGCGGGCGGGATGGCGCGGATGGTGCCGCCGTGGAGGCGCACCAGTTCCCGCGCGATGGCCAGCCCCAGGCCGGTGCCGGTGCCCCCACGACCGGCGCCCGAGGTACCGCGGGCGCGGGCCGGATCGGCGCGGTAGAAGCGCTCGAAGAGGTGGGGCCGATGCTCCGGGGCGATGCCCGGGCCATCGTCCGCCACGGTCAGTACGGCGGTGGTGCCCTCCGCCCCCCGGGTGGTGGTGACGGTGAGGGTGCCCTGGGGGGCGTGAGCACGGGCGTTTTCGAGCAGGTTGTGGAGGATCTGGCGGAGCCGACGACCGTCGGCGCGGAGGATCAACCCGGCTTCCAGGTGCAGCCGCAAGCGCGGGGGGTGAGCGCTTTCCGGATCCAGTCCCAGGGCACGGCAGGCGGCGCGCACCGCGTCCCCCAGATCGAGTTCGACCATCTCCAGGCGCTGCTGCCCGGCCTCCGCCAGGGCCAGTTCCTGGAGATCCTCCACCAGGGCTCCCAGATGCACCACATCTTCGTGGAGGGAAGAGAGGGTGACGGCATCCGGGGCCATCAGCCCATCCTGGACCGCCTCGATCTGGCCCTGGAGGGCCGCCAACGGGGTGCGCAACTCGTGGGCGACGTCGGTGACCAGTTGGCGCCGTAGGTGCTCGGAGCGCTCCAGGGACGCAGCCATGGTATTGAACGCGGCCCCCAGGGCGCCGATCTCCCCCGGTCCCAGGGCGGGAACCCGGTGGGTCCGGTCCCCTCGCCCCAGGGCGCGGGCCGCCGCCGCCAGGGTGCGCACCGGGGCCACGATGCGGCGAGCGAGGAATGCGGAGAGGATCAGGGCCACGGCGATCACCAGCCCCAACGCCAGGAGGGTGCGGCGGTCCAGGCGCCCGAGGATTTCCCCCCGCCGGTCGGCCCGCTCGCCATCCGCCATCGTCGGCAGGGCCGGGATGGTCAGCAGCAGGGCGGTCGTTCGACCGTCCGGATCGTGCAGCGGTTCGCCACCCCGGAGGGCCATCTCGTGGCCCCCCGCCTCGCCGCGCCAGACGACGTGCACGAACTCTTCCTCCACCCGCGCCTCCATCGCCCCCGGCGGCAGGCCAACGCCCACCAGCAACCGCCCAGCCAGATCGAAGATCGCCGCGCCCTGGTGGCGGGGTGAGAGATCGGCGAAGCGTCGGATGTCCTCCTCGCTGGCGGCGAAGCCAAACTCTGGATCCCAGCCCGCCTCCAGGATCGCCGCCAGCGCCGCGGTCGTATCCCGCGCGTCGTCCAGGGTCACCCGATCCTCCAACTCGACGAAGCCCACCCGGGCGGCGTCCCGTTGCAGCAGGGTGACCGCCGCCACCGCCAGCACCGCCAGCAAGGCCATGGCCAGGAAGAGGCGCGCTGCCAGGGAGTTCATTCCGATTCTCCTGGCAAGACTTCTGGCAAGACTCCTGGAGAGACTCCCGGAAAGCGGTACCCCACCCCGAAAACCGTCTCGATGTACTCCGCCCCGAGACGATGGCGCAGATTCTTGATGTGCGCGTCGATGGTGCGTTCCGAGCCCTCGAAGTCCGGTCCCAGCACCCGGTCCACCAACTCCTCGCGGCGGTACACGCGCCCCGGGGCGCCGGTGAGGGTCCAGAGCAGGTCGAATTGCACCGCCGTCAAACGGATCTCGCACCCTCCCACCCACACTTGCCGGGAACCCGGTTCGATCTCCAACCCTGGGAAGCGCCGAGGCGGTGCCGTGGCGTCCGGGGTCGCCCCCGGGCCGCGCCGCAGCACGGCCCGCACCCGGGCCATCAATTCGCGCGGGCTGAAGGGCTTGGGCACATAATCGTCGGCCCCCAGATCGAAGCCCCGCAGACGATCCTCCTCGGTGGTGCGGGCGGTCAGCAGGATGATGGGCAGGTTGGAGCCCTCACGGATCCGGCGGCACACACCCCGACCGTCCAACCCCGGCAGCATGAGATCGAGGATCATCAGGTCCGGTGGATCCGCGGCGACGCACTCCAGCGCCTGGAGCCCATCGCCGCGGAGGGTGACCCGGTACCCCGCCGCCTCCAGGTAGAGGCGCACCGTGGCGGCCACCTTGGGGTCATCCTCGACCAACAAGATGGAAGGCACTTTTCTGGGAGTCTGGCTAGCAGCGGGCACTCCTCCATCCTACCTTCAAGGGTTCGCCGTGAGCAGCTCGTTGATCCATTGGGAGACGCCGCGAGCCGCCTGCGATTGGTTGGCCAGGACGATGACGGTATACCCCCAGTCCGGATAGTGGCGGAAGTCCGCGGAGATGCCCGGAGCACCGCCGTTGTGCCCCACCCATCGCCGGCCGTTCAAATCCCCGACCCCCCACAGATAGCCGTACCCTTCCTGCTCCGCGCCGCGCCGCTCCGGGTGCCACAGGACCTCCAGTTTTTCCCGGGGCAGCAACACCCCGGCATCCAGCGCCTGGGCGAAGCGCAGCAGGTCGTTGGCGCTGGCGTAGCCACCCCCCGCGGCGGAGCCACGGCGCCCCAGCCACGGCGTGTTGGGCTCCATGGGCGCCCCCGGCGCGGGCGAATCGTAGCCGATGGCGATACCCGCTTCGCGGTCGTCTTTGGTGTAGTGGTCCGAATGCGTCATCTTCGCCGGGCGATAGATCGCCTGGCGAATGAAGTCGAAATAGGACATCCCGGTGATCTTCTCGATGATCAGCCCCAGCACCACCGGGCCACCGTTGCTGTAGCGGTTGCCGGTACCGGGCTCGAAATCCAGCGGCTCGTGGACGAAGGTTTCCAGGAATCCGTCGAGGGTGTCGATCTCGTCCTTGCGCGCCCTGTACGCATCGTTCCAATACATCGGCACCCCGGAGGTGTGGGTCAGGAGTTGGTGGATCGTCCCCTGGTCGCGGAGGGTCGCGTTGGGAAACTTCGGCAGGTGTTTGCCCACCGTGTCCTGCCAGTCCAGCTTGCCCTGGGCCTGGAGTTGGGCGATGGCCAGGCCGGTGAACATCTTGTTCATGGAGCCCAGGTTGATGGGGGTCTCCAGGGTGTTGTCCCGTCCCGTGGCGCGGTCCGCCTTCCCCCAGGCCCCAGCCACCAGGGGCTTCCCATGGTGGGCGACGATCACCGCCCCGGAAAACTGCCCCGCGGCGGCCTTGCGGTCCAGGAAGGCCTGGATGCGTTGCGGGAGCTCCGCCGGTGGCAGGCCGGTGGGAATCGTCAGGCGGGGCTGGGGATCAAAACCGCGAATTCGGTAGGGGGGCGCCTCGGTCAGGAGGAAGAAAATGCGCACCGCATCGCCCTGGTGGGTGGTCGTATTCGCCAACCAGCCCTTCTCCTCGGCCTGGACTTCCCCCAGGGGCAGGCGCTTGGACGGCGCGCCGGGCTCCGCCCCCAGGCCCTCGGCCAGGTCGGAAAGCAGCAGGGTGATGTCTTCATCGCCGTACTTCTCCCGCAATCTGGCATCGATGTGCTGTTCCAAGAATCCCTGAAAATCCCCCTGGGCCACGGCCTGCAAAAGGCTCTGACCCAGACGCTGGGCGGCGGCCTCGGGAGTCTCCGGCGTCTTGGCCGCCGCCTCCGACGGGAGGGCCGCGGCCAAGGGGAAGACCAGGAGGACGGAAAAGAAGACAGCGGCGATCAGGGTGGGTCCCTGGGGCGGTCGATTTTTTGGGCAGAGGACAGAGCGCATGGTGGGAATCTCCTTGGAGCCGACCCGGTCCATTCCACGGTCGGACGGCCAAAGGATGACGCCCCCCTGTGAACGCTTTGTGAACGGCCCGTCGGCGGCTAGCCGCCGAAGCCACACCCTCCCAGGAGGGTGCCAGCCGATCCACCGATCGTTCCGCCGAGGGTCCCACCAATGGGCGAGCCCGGTGGGGCTGCCGGGATCGTCACCGGTTTCTCCACCGGCGCCGCCCGGCGCTCCAGATAGCGCCGGATCTCATCCCCCAGGGCCGCCCGATGGTCTTCCTCGGGAAGATCCGTCGGGGTCTCCACCATCTGTTCCCCTAGCCGCCGCAACGCTCCTTCCGCCCGGGCGCGCACGGTGGGCGAGGCGGTCGGGTCGGCGGCCAGGCGAATCAGGCTCCCGGTGACCACGGTCTGCACCCCGCGCCGCAGCTCGCTCTGGCGTGGAGCCTCCCCGGGATGCGGGACGAAGGCCGCATCGATCACGGCGTCGATCATCTCTCCCAGACCTGGCAGCTCTCCATCGCGGCGGTGCTGTTCCACCAGGCGAGCCGCCCGCTGAGGGTGCAGCAGAGCCGCCACCGTCAGCTCCGCCGAGGCCGCCGCCGCCGCCAGGGGATCGAAGGTCAGCCCCGTATACCCGGCGAAGAG
>Ga0210063_1000589_pt1 | contig 10463 bp, 11 predicted proteins | sample Muzzi_PWA_D1_FD_185529 | JGI IMG/M metagenome (GOLD analysis project Ga0210063, IMG submission 185529) | Wetland microbial communities from San Francisco Bay, California, USA, that impact long-term carbon sequestration - Muzzi_PWA_D1 (SPAdes) | ecosystem: Environmental > Aquatic > Marine >... | reverse complement strand
AACACCGACCTCGCCCCCGGCACCCAGGCCAACGGCTGGGACTGCGACGCCACCGCGTGCCGCTTCCGCATCGAGACTCTCGACCCGGGGGAGAGCGTCACCGTCGCCTACTTCGTCCGTGTCCGCGACTCCCTGACCGCAGGCACCACCCAAATCCTCAACACCGCCACCGTCACCGACGACGGCACCTCCGGAGCCGACACCAATCCCGCTGACAACACCGCCACCGAAACCACCCCCCTCACCGGCGCCATCGTCGATCTCCAGCTCTCCAAGGACGACAGCGGCGCCACCGTCGAGCCCGGCCAGGTCGTCGTCTACACCTTCGCCGTCAGCAACCTCGGCGCCGTCGAAGCACGACAAGTCATCCTTCGCGACACCCTGCCGCCCTTCACGAGCATCGTCCCGCAACAAAGCGACCCCGGGTGGAACTGCACCGCCACCGAGTGCGTCCTCTCCCTCGCCGACCTCCCCGGCAACGGCGCCGTCGCCGGGATCCGCCTCGCCCTGCGGTTGGACGCCTCGGTGGATCCCACTATCAACCAACTCACCAACACCGCCGTGGTCACCGACGACGGTGCCGACACCAACCTCGGCAACAACACCGACACCGAGACCACACCGGTCATCCCGACCACCATCGATCTTTCCGTCACCAAAGACGACGGAGGCGCCACCGTCCAACCCGGCGGCACCGTCACTTACCGCATCACCTACCGCAACACCGGCCCCGCCACCGCCACGGACGCCGCCCTCACCGACTTCCTTCCCGGAGAAACCACCCCGCTGCTGGACCAATCCACCCCCGGGTGGAGTTGCCCCAACCGCATCTGCACCTTCCTCCTGGGCGACCTTCCCGCCGGGGCCACCGGCGAGGTCACCCTCGCCGTGCGCCTCACCGCCAACCTCCCCACGGGTCTCACCACCCTGGAGAACACCGCAACGGTGACCGGCACCGGCACCGACACCAACCCCGACAACAACACCGACACAGAAGAAACCCCCATCGTCGGCATCCGCGTGGATCTCACCCTCACCAAAGACGACGGCGGCGTCACCGTCGCTCCCGGGGGCACCGTCACCTACCGCCTCACCTTCCAGAATCGCGGCAACACCGAAGCCACCGGCGTCGTCCTGCACGACCGCATGCCCACCGCCACCCAGCCCAACCTCGACGCCAGCACCCCCGGCTGGCTCTGCGAGCTGGCCACCTGCACCTACACCATCGGCAACCTCCCCGCCGGAGCCCAACTGAGCGTGGACCTCGCCTTCGACGTCAACCGCCTCGCCGTGGACACCCTGGAAAACGTCGCCGACATCACCCTCGACCAACCCGACGCCAACCCGGCGGACAACCACGCCACCGACACCACCCCCATCGTCCCCTCCACCGCCGCCGTCTGGGTCTCCAAGGACGACGACCTGGTGGTGGACCAGGACGGCGACGGCCTCGCCGACCCCGGCGACCAGGTCAGCTACACGGTAGACATCGTCGGCCTGGGGCCGGATGTGGCGGAGGGGATCGTCTACCAAGTCCAGATGGAGGAGTGGCTGACGCTGCTACGGGATAGCGTGGTGCTCTCTGCCGGAGCCTGGGAAGAGATCGGCGGCGTGCTACGCGTCCGTGTTCCGGAGATCGCCCCGGAGGGGGTCGTACAGCTGACCTACACCGTGGTTGTCGGGGAGCCGCCCGTGGGCGTGACGGAAATCGTCTGCCAGGGGTTGGTGTGTGGGACGAATACGCCGAAGATCCCCAGCGATGATCCGGATTTGCCGGGGCCGGAGGATCCGACGGTCACGCCACTGGATCCGCCGATGGGGATTGTGGAGGTTCCAGTGCTGGGGGTGGTGGGGTTGGTGTTGCTGACGGTGGTGCTGGCTTCGTTGGGATGTATGGTGATTCTGCGGCGGGGGGTGGGGGTGCCGGAGATCTAGATTGAAACTTCCCAGGGGCTCTGCTTTTTTGGTGGGGTCCCTGGGGATCTTCCTCTCGCAGAACGGGGTGTGGCTCAGCGGCGCATCGCGCACGCTGCGGCCACTGGGTTCTGCGTTCCTGTGCGCACAGCCGCTGTTATTGTATATTAATGGCGTCATCAAGGCTGAACTTTCGAAGAGTTTGCTACTCATTGTCCCCTACTACCGACAGCAGAGAAGGCATGCGTTTCCGTCCTGTTGCATGAAACCTACTGTCCCATGGTCCCCAACGCTATTCGGACACTTACCGCCCGCGGTTCCTACAAACGACGTGCGATTACAACGATTGGTAGCAAGATGCGGACTTAACCATTGCATTTCAATACGCCTCCTCTTTGCCGCCACACTGACTGACAAGGAACTCAATCGCATCCGCTACTCGCGATACAATCTTCTCGCCCTTGGGATCGCTTACTATCAGGAATCTCGCAACTACCAATCTCTCTACCGATTTTTCTCCTGTTTCGTAGGAGGTTTTGAGAGACGTGATAGCTCTTCGATTGTTTCTTGCCCGGATAAAAATAACCCCAAGGTCTACTTGCTTGGGATCGGAACTCGCGGCAGGATCTGATACTTCGATCGAACTGGGGTCCATCCTATCGAGTGGTATCTCAAGAAACCGCCTGTAGTCAGCTAAACCGCTGTCGATTTTCAGGACACAATCTTCGACGCTGGCCACCTGACTCAGAATGGAGCTGTTGCTGAGATAGCCTTCAACAAACTCCGCAGCTTCTTCAATAGATTCGCCCTCCGCAGATATATTTGCTCCTCTGAGTACTGTTGAAAACAAGAGCACCAGAAAGATGCCAGCGACGATCTTACTCGCTACCATGGCATTGTCTCCTAGCCGCTGAGTCCGCAAAATGATGTTGTAACGGTCGTAGTCGGCGAACGGCTCGTGCGCTCAGCGGCCGGCGACGCTCTGCCGAGCCGACGCGTGAACGCTTGGGACACCGCAGAGTACCACGCCAAGTTTGAACCGAAGCCCTAGCCGGTCCGTTGCAGCGCCTGGTTAGGAGGCGGCAGCTCGACGCATGCGATAGTGGAGCCTCAGGAAGGTCGCTCCCCAAAGATCGAGCGTGTGGTCGGCTCGCGGGCCTTCGGACGGCTCCTCGAATACGTGGATGTCCTCCTTTAGGCCAGCGATGTACCGCGCCCACCCCGTGCCAGGCCCCGAGCTTACGTAGAAGTAGAACCCGGGGTCGCCGAACCTCTTTCCGCGCGAGCTGACGGTGAGTGAGCCGTCCGAGTTCGACCGAGGTCGGAGAATCACGTGGGCGTTGCCATTCGGTAGCGGAAACACGACCCGAATGCATGGTGTCGGGTGCCCCGGCACCACGCAAGTCGAGTAGCTGCCTGCGTACAGTGTGTTGCCAGTCGACCGTAACTCTCGAACCCAAGCAGTTCGTTCAACTCCGCGAGAAGAACGCAGCTGAACAACTTCGCTCGTTGTCCCGTACCGCGTCTCGAGAGGCGATAGCGGCACGTTCAGCTGCTGAAGCCGGCGGCTAAATAGGAGCGCCAGCAGGGTGCCGAACAGACGAAACCCACCCGACCACTCGGACCATACGTCAAAGTCGTACTCCGACGTGTGCTCGTAGAAACGTCGCACCGCGGGGCTGAGGTCGCCTATCGAGCAACCGGGCCCATCGAGGGCCGTGAGATCGGGTACGAGCCCACGCGAGGTACCTGTGCGTACGATCGACAGCCCTTCTCGGTCCGCGAGACGCTCGAAGAAGTCAGTTCCGATTACATCGGTATCTCCAGCCAGACAATCGATCCAGGGATGTTCTTCCGAGGATACGCGGATACCCGTAAGGCGAACCCACCTCTGCGTGATCCAATCCCCGAGTCGACCACGCCGCTGGTCGATCCAAGGCGTGTCAATGCGGGGAGAGGGGCTTCCGCTCACGTGAGCCGCCTAACGGTTGCGGCCTCTGCGTCGGCGAAGCCGAGCGCAGCAGGCCAGTGTTAGGCGCATGTGCTCGGCGCTGTTCAAAACAGATCCCTGCTGGTATGAGCATGTGAGAGTCCGACCTCTGGATCTCCCTGCCCAAGTTTCGTCGCGACATTGAAGACAAGCCAGCAACCCGCCACAAGCATTCCACGGCTTCTCGGAATGGTTAGATCAAATCTTCCAAGATCCTCGAAATCACCCGCGGTCAATGTCTTGCCCACAGTCAGTTTCTTACTCTGACTTACGTCCTTCCACTGGTCACCCTCACTACATGCAAGGCCAACACGAAGGTAGTCTACATATCTGTCCCCTCCGTCGGGTGCTAACTCCGGAAATGAAAGTTCAGCGCTAGCCACGGCAATTTCAATGCTCCCCGGCTTTACAATTGCCTTCCCGGTGAACCGAGCCTTAATGGCAAACGGTCCGGTCTCGTTGGACGCCATGAAATCTACTTCCTGCTTCTCGTGAGCATTCGCACGGTCGTCACTTGAGGCTGAGGACCTACTGATTGCGAATGCAGTGACTGATGCTGCCAGTATCGAGATAATCACGATTACAAACGCAGACAACTTGAACCGAGAGGCTCGAGCCTGAATCTGGGTAAGAGCCAAGTCGTATCGTTGTTGCCGGGTTAGCCCTGTTGTATCGATGCGGAAGAACTCAAGCGCGTCCTGGACAAGTCCTGTTCGCTCCGACTCTGGTGCACTTTGAATCAGCTCAAGCTTTTGCTGGGTCCTTCTACTGTAAATCCAGGCGCCAGCAGCCACGACGAATGCCGCAAGGGTCACTCCCGAACTCACGTACGCTATCATTTGCCACATCATCGCGTGAATCTCACCTCATTCACCTGGGCGCCTAACGATAAAGATAAGCGGCCAGAATGGTCGCCATGCGACCTTTCTGGCCCGATTGATCTCCTTGTTCGCTGCCGACCTCATAATTCATACACCACAAACTTTGCCACTAGCCTCTCTTGAGGGCAGCTCGAGAAATCCCTCGTATGCCTGTATCTCATACAGAAAACCGCAGAGATCTTTAGCATCTGTCTCGACTGCGAGCTTGAGTAGAAGCAAGGAGATCCTCCTGCAGTTCTGGCGCGACTGGTTGTCGGAATCTCTGTCAACGGTACCTCGGCAAGCCTGGAGAACCGTCAGTAGATAGTCCGAAGGAATTGCCTTGAGTTCTTTCATGTCGCGAAGCTCAGCAAGAACATGATCCACACGACCAAAGTCAAAGACTTCAGGAGAGGGGCGTAGCCCGTTTACAATACCCAGAGCTCGGCCCAAAGAGGCAACAAATGATCTGGTCTTTTTTTCGCGAGCATCTTCTTGTAGTTGACCTTCCTCACTAGATGAATCGCCTTCCACTGTCCCCGGCTCAATTGCCAGGTTATCAGTTTCATGTCCCAAACCGATGCTGCTCAGCCAAGTATTTGGTATTCTGCCGTCATCATACAGCACGAAAACCAGGCCAGATATCAATACAAGATTACTGATCAGGATCATCGTTATCACGCTAGTATCGAGTTCACCTCGACCGAGGTCCCTACGTGTTGCCCAAGCGATACCTAATAGGAGGAGAATCGCTGCAAGGCCAGTGCCGAACAGGAAGCCCCTAAGCCCACCGACTACCGCAGATATCGCTATCAGCAATAAGAAAGGAGAGGCCGAGAAGAGCAGCCGCGCTAGGCGATATGCCGCCTCACCAAGAAATGTAAGTAGTCCGGATATCCCCTGCAGAAACAACTCAGCTAATCGGTTTACCGGGTCGAGCATTCCTTGTTCCTTCATCCATCTCGAAAGTTACAGGCCGGAGTCAGCGAACGTTCTTGACCTGACCGGTGCCGCAGTCGATTCCCGAAAGGGGCTGGACCCAGCCACCAGCTTCGATCATCCCCGTCTTGTTGAATCGAGGATGCGGCGCACGGTCGAGGGAAGGGTTCACGGGTCGGAGGCCCGGAAGAGTCACGCTGTGCACCGCCGGTATCATCGACCACGCTACCGCCATCGCGACCAATGTGGCGCGCAAACACCACAGCCATTTGGACTGACGGGCATCCCATGCAAATAGGGTTTCCCCAGCCTTGTCCTGGGAGACAAGAAAGTGCGCCATGATGGAGGCCGGACCTCTGTGTATCGCGCTCCGCGTGCTCATCCAACCTGGCACGGCAGAAGGGCTTCACTTGGACCGACGAAATCGAGCCCCAGGGAATTGGCATCTGCTGAGGGTGATTGGGCCGCAGGACCCATCAACTCAAGTCAAAGGAAGATAGACCGTGAACGGCTGGCAGTTCAGCGCAGCGCGAAGCGCTTGCGGCTGGAACTGCTGGGTTCGACGCCGGTTGCTCTGTGACATCTCTCGCAGTCCAGGCGTTAGTCGGCATGCGACATCCGCAAGGTGAGAAGCCCGCAGTCTGAACCATCCTCTGGCCTGAGAACCTCCTCGCCTTCCACTAGTGCCACCGTTTCATTGTGCGTGGCAAGTCGCTGGCTCACTCCTTTGGGGTCACGGTTGTACAAACTCCCCGACACCTTTACCTCGCCGCTTCGGGTTTCGAATGACTTGGTTTCCTCGATCATCAGTGGTCCCGGCGGGCGATCATCGAATTCGTGGCTATCTCTTGGCACCGAGTGGAGGGTCTCTTTACCGACCAAGACATCGAAGTGTATATCTAGATCGTCGCCAGTGATCGCGGGATCGCAATCGTAAAGGTCCCACTTTACGAGGGTGATATCCCAACGCTCGGCTTCGCCGCGCTCGGGCCAAACTGCATCCATAAATGGCGGAATCGCTATGGTAACAGCAGCAATCGCACCTAGAAAACCCGCGAACCACCTCAGCCATTCGGGTATCGCCATAAGAACTCCGCGAACGCCCGAACTCTGACTCTCCGCGGTGTCGGCCTTCCGTTCCTTGTTGGGACGCTTCGGTGCCATTGGCTCATTCCTTTACTACTGTCGGTTCGCCAGCCCGGGCCATAGGACTCGTTGGCGTCGAACGCGCAGTTCAGCGCAGCGCGAAGCGCTTGTGTCTGGAACTGCTGGGTTGGCCGACTTGCTAGGCATCGGACTCCACGGTGGGCTCAATTCGAGGTCTCACTCCTAAGCTTGATAATTGGACCGTACTCAGCCCCGCAGTGTTTGAGCAGTCAACGCCTTCGAAACTAGCCTTCGTTAGATTCGCATCGGTAAAATCTGCGAAGTCAACCCGGGCTCTACGAAAGCTTGCGCCTGCAGCATTAGCGCAGGCTAAGCCACAGGAACTCAAATCCGCATCCTGGAATTCTGAATTTCTCAGATCGGAGTCCTGTAGATTGCAGGCTGTTAGCTTTACCCACGAAGCGTTTGTGTTGCGCAGGTCGACGCCTCGAAGCTCAGCTTCAACCATTGCAGCCGAGATGAGGCTAGCCTCTGAAAGGTCACTGTTGAGTATGGTCACATTATTAAGATTCGCCTCGTTCAAGTTAGCTCCTTTCAAGGCGGCGTTACTCAGCCTTATACCTGCTAGGTATGCTCCCTCCAAGTCTATTCGCTGTCCCGCCGCATCCAGTGTATAGTCGCGACGAGAAAGGATTCTCATTGCAACCTGGACATCCAATGGCGCACGCGGTTGCCCCCCTGGCGCCGCAGGAGGCCTAACCTCGGCTCGTCCAAGGATGCTCACTTGCTCTGTAGTTACATCTGTATCGTTCGTCGAGTTGGAAAAAGCGATTGAACGGTCCTTTACGAAGGCAGAAATAATCTCGACTACGGGCCAATGGAACAGCGTTGAGTCCTTACTCAGCCGCTCTAGGGAATAGAGTCCCCCGATTCTCACGGAGAGCGCTTCGCTTGCCAGATGTTCTACGGCACTACCAAATCTCTGGGTAAGCTGTCCCTCTTCCGCGACCCTCGCTTGTCGATCGGCTACTTGCAGACGTCGATAGGCGAAGCCCAGCCCGAAAACTATCAATATCGTAGAGTAGCTCTTTGTAATGACCTCCAGCCTCACGGAAGTACTAGCTTTCTCGTCCCAAAGTAGGTCACTCGATATCCAAAACCAGGTTACGCACAGAACAGTAACGCCGATCAGCCCACTTAGATAGACCGGGCGTGATTTGCGTCGCACCCTTCGTCCCTCCTCGGCAGCGTGCATGCTGTGCGCACTTCCTACTTTCTGTAGCTTAAGAGTACTCCGAGTTCGGAGCGCTCCACAACTTGCAGCAGGAGAGCTCCAACTCGTTTTGCTTCATTGTAGGCCGAACTTTCACCAATCTCGCGACCATCTATCTGATGGCAGAGAATGATCAGCTTTCGAATCAACGTAAGAGTCTCGGGGCGCATTCCGACACGTCTGACTCTGTAATTCTGTGGTATCGGCTTTCTGTCCAGTACTCTACGAGGAAGGTGCTTTGCGCCAGACGCGATATAGTTGCATAGCTCCGGGTCAAAGAAATCCTTGATTGCTTTGATGTAGCGCTCTCTGAAATCTGAATACTCCGAGAGCGGGCGAAATCTGTGATTTACTGGTAGCAGCCACTCAGCAAGCTCATTATCAAACTGAATGTCGTCTTTGGTTCCTTCAACTTCTACTGCTAGCGGCATACTCGGTCCTCCTGTCGCCGACCTTGGCCAGCTGATGGTTACAATGGGTCTAGTAGATCACTGCGATAGGTCCTTTGGGCTTGTCGGCCAACCTTGTACTCAATGTTCGCATCCTGAACCGTGAACACTGTCAGACACATCACTCTCTAAGTTCCCTCTCGGCAGCAATTTGAGACAGGATATTGGCACTTCGCCGGTGTGTCAAACGTGTCATCCCGAAAGAGCTGGCTGTTATCGGGCAGGCTCTTGCCCGATATCGTTCCGAGGCATTCCGCCCAAACTCGCAGATCTCCTATGTAATCAGCCTTTTACAGCGAGGCTCGAGAATTCCGATGGCGCCGCGGAGATGCCACATAGACTGCCATTCAGGTGATTTGTATTTCTGCGCCGACTTTGCCTACCCGATAACATTCCGTCAAAGATCTGGTGATGGACTCCAAGAGCCTTAGAATAAGATGTTTAGGGGAAGTGCCGTGGCTAGCAAACGCGTCACCGGCCCGACCGTCTATCCCATCCAGACGGTGGACGCGCAAAACAGTTCTCGTTCAGTACAAATATCCACCCCGAGCGGACGCAAATTATTGATTTTAGGCGAGATAGGAGGTAGAATTTCTGCATCGTATGGGTGACAATTTCCTGAGCGGGAGCACTCCAGTTTGGAGGCTCAGGCCATGTACCAGCCAGCACTTCGCCCCGACCAGATCCGGGCTTTCTATCTGTTGAAGACCCGAGTGCAGCGCCCCATGACCGCCTTGGTCCGCGAAGCGGTCGATGAGTATCTGAAAGAGGGCGCCCACAAGGACCACGCGCTCGCTAAAACCCGAGCCTCTTGCCTGTCAGTAGGCTGTCCACCGGACTCTCCACGCCACGGCCCCCGCGGTTGAGCACGTGGGTGTAGATCATGGTGGTTTTTACGCTTCGGTGGCCCAGCAATTCCTGCACAGTTCTGATGTCGTAGCCAGCGGCCAACACGGAAGTGGCGAACGAATGGCGAAGCGTGTGACACGAGGCGTGTTTGGGGATCCCAGCCGCCTTGATAGCGGTACGTACCGCCCTCTGGACCCGACGTGGGTACCAATGGTGACGGCCGATCTTGCCCGTTTCCCGATCCCGGAACCGGGTCGGAGAGGGAAAGACGAACTGCCAGGCCCACTCACGGGCGGCACTCTTGTACTTTCGCTCCAGAGCGAAGGGCAGGTGGACCTGCCCGTAGCCTTCTTGCAGGTCCGCGGCGTGGATCTTTTTGGCGGTCTCTAGCTGCCTGCGCAGTGGCTCCACCAGAGCGCTGGGCAACATGGTGACTCGATTCTTCCTCCCTTTGCCATCGCGCACCTGGATCTGGCCGAAGCCGAAGTCGACATCCTTGACCCGCAGTCGTAGGCACTCCATCAAGCGCAGCCCCGATCCGTAGAGCAGGCAGGCGATCAGGCGGTTGGTTCCCGCCATCTGGTCCAGGACCGCATAGACCTCATCCCGGGTCAGCACTACGGGCAGGTTTCGCCGTCGCCTGGCGCGGATGAGCCCCTCCAACTCGCCGAACTCCTCTCCAATCACATGCTTGTACAGGAAGACCAGGGCACAGAGTGCCTGATTCTGGGTTGAGGCACTGACCTTCCGGTGGGTGGCCAGGTGGCTGAGAAAGGCGTTGACCTCGTCGGTGCCGAGTTCCTTCGGATGGCGTTTACCGTGGTAGTGGATGTAGTGCCGGATCCAGTGGACGTAGCTCTTCTCCGTGCTGCGGCTCATGTGCCGGACTCGGATCTGCTGGCGTACCTGGTCCAGGAGTCTGGGTTTTGGTTTCGGTGCCTGTGGAGCCGTCTGCGGTTGCTTGGGGTTCTGGTTTGCGTTCATCTTGATACCTCCCACGATATAGACGGGAAAGCAGCCTTCCAGCACCCCCCTTGATTTCAATCTTTCTCGGTTCTGAGCCTTCGGCGTCCACCCCACCC
>Ga0210063_1000585_pt1 | contig 10593 bp, 10 predicted proteins | sample Muzzi_PWA_D1_FD_185529 | JGI IMG/M metagenome (GOLD analysis project Ga0210063, IMG submission 185529) | Wetland microbial communities from San Francisco Bay, California, USA, that impact long-term carbon sequestration - Muzzi_PWA_D1 (SPAdes) | ecosystem: Environmental > Aquatic > Marine >... | reverse complement strand
CCACTTCCGGATCAATTTCCGCTGCCACGACGTCGATCCCCGCCCCTGCCAGCTTCGTCCCCATGATCCCCGCGCCCAAGCCGATGATCAGGGCACTTTGCGGATTGCGCACATAGAGATCGCCCAGCGCGGTCATTCCCACCGCATAGCGATAGGCGGAACTGCCATCCAGCAGGTCCAGCCCGCCCTGGTCAGTCCCGTTGACCACCAGGTAGCGAAACCGCCCGCGTTCCTCGATGACACGGAGTTCGCCATACAGGGAATGCCCCTTGTATAGCAGCTTGCAATTATTTCCCCGGGCATTGAAGCCGCTGAGCTGTTGCGGTTCACTCGTTATCCACTGGAAGACGAACACGGATCCGATCAGGATCAGCGCAGCCCCGCCCGCCAGGGGCCTGATGACCAGTGCCGGCAGCACCACCAGGAGAGAGATGCCGATAAAACCGAGCGTGATGGGCATGTAGAGAAACAGCCACACCGCACCGAGCGTTCCCACCAGACTACCCAGCGTGGACACCGCATAGATACCCCCCGCGGTCACTCCCACGTGACTGACACCATCGGCCGCCAGGCCTCTGATCAGGGCCGGCGATACCTGGCTGAAAAAGAACAGTGCCGGTGCGATCAATACCAGCGCCACAAGCGTGGTCCCGAGCAGCGTCGAGAGGTCGATGGTTGCATCAATCAGCGGTATGCGCAGAAACGGGATGACTGCACATAACAGGGCACCGATGATTGCCGCCCAGGCCGCAACCCTGAGACCGCCCATGCGATCCGCAAGATAACCACCCACGGCATAGCCCAGCGCCAGCGCCAACATGGTGGTAGCGATGACGATGGCCCAAACGGTAATGGAACCACCGAACACCGGCGTCAATACACGTGCAACCCCCAGTTCCACGACCATGACCGCGGCACCGGCAACAGTTGCCAGCGCCAGTCCCGTGTATTTCAGATACTGCCGGGGTTTAGTGACCTGGCTGTCGGATTGTTTATTTGTCTGTAACATCGGGCTGCAGAGGCGCGACTGCACACTGAATCACCGTCCGGGTGTTCATAACTGCCGCAGTCTCTCTATTTACCCTACCCGGTTGTGAATGTGCGGGCAAGTCAGGCGCTGCTTCCAGTCCTTGTCGTTACTTGCACACCAGGTTGGGTACGTCTCCGCGACAAACTCTGCAGACCATCGCGGCGAGGACGCCGCTTATATGGACCTCTCCTACACAGTCGCATACCGGAGTGCCATCCCCGGTGTGATGGTATTTTTGTGTTGCCCCGAATCGCGGCGAGGTTGCCGCCCTTACCCCAAACCAAACTTCTTGAGCTTGCGATACAGGGTGCGTTCGCTGATACCCAGCGTCTTCGCGACCTTGCGGCGGTTGTTATTGTGTTGCTGTAACAGCTGGTTGATATGTTGTGCCTCGACATCCTGCAACGAGGACGTCGTGTCCGCCACCGTTGCTACCGGTGCTACCGGTATGGTGGGGATGGCTTCGGTTTCCACGGCGGGTGGCGGACAAGGCTGCGTCCGCGTCTGCGCATGCAAACGCAGCACCTCAACGATCGTGTCGGCGTCGATGTTGCCCTGGCTGCTGTGGGTGGCCGCAATAAACAGGATATTACGCAGTTCGCGCACATTGCCGGGGTAGTGGTATTGCTTCAACTGCTCGATGGCAGCCGGGGTGATGTCAAAACTGCGTGACATGGTCCTGGAGATCAGCTCCAGCAGATTGGGCGCCAGCATGCTGATATCGTCCAGCCGCTCGCGCAGCGGCGGCAGGCGCACCGCCAGGCAGGCAATGCGGTAGTAGAGATCCTCACGGAACTGGCCGGCCGAGACCAGTTCCCAGAGGTGCCGGTTAGTGGCACAGACGATGCGCACATCGGCCTTGCGGTTACCACGCCCGCCTACTCGCCGGTACTGACCGGTTTCCAGCACGCGTAGCAACTTGGCCTGTTGCGACAGCGGCAACTCGCCCACCTCGTCAAGGAACAGGGTGCCACCGTCGGCCTGCTCATACAAACCGACACGGTCACCGACACTGCCGGTGTAGGCACCGCGCGCATGACCGAACACCTCGGCCTCGAATAACGACTCGGTCAGCACGGTGCAATCCACGGTCATAAACGGCTGCTCGCGACGCTCCGAGTTGTTATGGATGAAATTGGCGGCCAGTTCCTTACCGGTACCGGTCTCTCCCTGCAGCAAGACCGGTGCCTGCGCGGAGGCCACCATCTTCAACTGGTCCATGCAGGCGACGAATGTCTGTGTCTTGCCGACCATGCGCCGGCCATTGAGACGTCGCTCCTCGGGGACCGAGATTTCCTCGATTAATTCCCCCATAAACAGATCGCCATTACTGCCGTGCAGGGGAAAGGCCGTGACCCGGACCTGGCACATGCGGTGGTTCGCGTCGTAGTGGACATGTATACAGGAGTCCTGCTTGCCGATTTCGAACATGTTTACGTGCGGGCAGTCCTCGCCGGACTCGTGACAGGGTGCATCTTTGTTGTGGCTGATCTTGTAGCACGGCTGTCCGATGGCCTGTTGCTGGCTGGCACCGATCATGCTCTCATAGGCCTGGTTGACGGCGAGGATGCGGTAGTCCCGGTCGATCACGACAAACGGCTCCTTGTGACTGTCGACCAGCGACTGCAGGTCAATGGGCACTGAAGTGTCTGAAAGGTTTTTGGATGCCTGCATTGCTTGCCCCCGGTGGATTCGACCAGATAAGACTGTCATTTTTGTCAGCCTTTAAGCCAGTATAGTGGATAATACGTATGTCAGGAATGGCAGTTATTGACAGGGATCAAGTTCGGATCAAAAAATAATAAATTATTCATATTACTGATTTTATTATATTTATATCCATTCTCCAATACTTGGCCTTGTTCTTGCTACGTACTTCAGTACTTAAAATACTGCCAGTACACAAGGATTCCACAATGCCAGTGATTCTCAAGGACCTGCTACTCGCTATCCTGTTTGTTTGCCTGACAATGGTATTCACCCGCTATGTGCAGGCGGCCGGGGTGTTCTCCGCTTCCGCTCAGGGTGCCTGCGGTGTCCACCCGAACACGAAATATCTGCAGCAGCGATGCAGCCAGCCATAACAACACACAGAAACAGGGTGCACCTGAACAGGCAAGCAACGGACGATTGGCAGGAGTACACCCCGCAGGGCGTCGCTTCGTGAGCTAGCCGTCCGACCAGTTTCCAGAGGCCGAGTACTTGTATTCCGGCCTTCCCCCAGGGCGGTAGTTTTACCGCCCTTTTTTTATTGACCGCAAAAGCATCCGTGAGGTGTTGGGCTATGAGACAACGGGTAGTATGATGCCCGACCTGCCCCGACTGACAGAATAGTCCATTCCCGGCCCGAACCTGAATCCAGTGAAGCAACCCGATACTAACCTGATGCTAGAGGCCGACGCACTGACGTGCATTCGCGATGATCGTACCCTGTTCAGCAACCTGGCCTTCCGGCTCAATCCGGGCGAAGCGCTGGTGCTGGAGGGTCGCAACGGCAGCGGCAAGACCTCGCTGCTGCGCATCCTCTGCGGTATCAGGCTCCCGGACGCCGGTGCAGTCACCTGGGGCGGGACGGATATCGGCAAGCTGGGGCCGGATTACCATGTGCACACGGCCTATGTCGGTCACCGCGACGGTATCAAGCTCGACCTGACACCACTGGAGAACCTCGCCATGGCGCGCGCGCTCGGCAAGCCCAATGACACCACGCTCGAAGAGGCGCTCGACAAGGTCGATCTGTACGGCTTCGAGGACGTGCTGACGCGTAACCTGTCAGCCGGCCAGCAGCGCCGCCTGGCACTGGCACGCCTGCTGATCACCGAGACCGTATTATGGATCCTGGACGAACCGTTCACCTCGCTCGATGTGCACGGCATCCAGGTCATCGAGGAACTGCTTGACCGGCACACTTCAGGCGGCGGCATGCTGGCCGTGACCTCGCATCATGCCGTCAACCTCGCCAACACCACCATCCAGCGCATCAACCTGTCCGAGCTGAGTACATGAACTCCGATTCCCTGCTGCGTGCCTTTACCCTGCTGCTGAAGCGCGACCTGACGCTGGCGATGCGGCACCGCGCGGAAATGATCAACCCGCTGCTGTTCTTTGTACTGGTCACCAGCCTGTTCCCGCTTGGCATCGGTGCCGATCCGAAGCTGCTGCAGGCGGTCGGGCCGGGCGTTATCTGGGTCGCGGCCCTGCTCGCGGCACTGCTGTCGCTGGAAGGTATTTTTCGCTCCGATTTCGAGGACGGCACGCTGGAGCAGTTCCTGCTCAGTTCTCACCCGGTGTCGGTGCTGGTACTCGCCAAGGTGCTGGCCCACTGGCTGATCACCGGCCTGCCGCTGCTGGTGATCTCGCCGCTGCTCGGGGTACTGCTGGGACTGCCGGGCGATGCCATTTTGATCCTGCTGGTGACGCTGGCACTGGGCACGCCGGTGCTGAGCCTGATCGGTGCGGTCGGCGTAGCGCTCACGGTCGGCCTGCGCAAGGGGGGGATGATCCTGTCACTGCTCGTGCTACCATTGTACGTACCTTTACTTATATTTGCGGCGAGCGCCGTGGATACAGCGGCTGCAGGCCTGCCGGTCACCGCCCATTTATCGCTGATCAGCGCATTGCTGGTGCTGGCCCTGAGCCTGTCGCCACTCGCAACCGCTGCAGCCCTGCGCATAAGTTTGAGTTAAATATGTTCAATAACTTTTTTCACAAGATGGCTTCGCCGAAGTACTTCTACACCATTGCCGGGATTCTGATCCCGTGGCTGGCGGCAGGCTTTGTACTGCTGTTCCTGACGGGTCTCTATTACGGTCTGGTGAAGGCCCCGCCGGACTACCAGCAGGGTGACAGTTACCGCATCATGTTCATCCACGTGCCGGCCGCGTGGATGTCGATGTTCATCTACGTGGTGATGGCGGGTGCCGGTGCCATCGGCCTGATCTGGCGCATCAAGCTGGCCGAGGTGGTTGCCATCAGCAGCGCACCCATCGGGGCCTGGTTCACGTTTCTGGCGCTGGTCACCGGTTCGATCTGGGGCAAACCGATGTGGGGCACCTGGTGGGTCTGGGATGCGCGCCTCACCTCCGAACTGATCCTGCTGTTTCTGTACCTCGGCGTGATCGCGCTGTACAACGCCATCGACGACAAGCGAACCGCGGCGCGCGCCGTCGCCATCCTCGCACTGGTCGGTGTTGTCAACATCCCCATCATTCACTACTCGGTCGAATGGTGGAACACCCTGCACCAGGGCCCGACGGTGACCAAGCTCGACAAGCCGTCCATCCACCTGAGCATGCTGATCCCGTTGCTGCTGATGGCGTTCGCCTTCAAGCTGTACTACGCCTTCGTGGTACTGATGCGTGCGCGCTGCGAGGTACTCGATCGTGAACGCCATACCGGCTGGGTCAGGGAACTTGCGGAGAAAAAATGAATCTTACTGAATTCTTTCACATGGGTGGCTACGCGTACTACGTGTGGACATCCTATGGCATTGCCCTGGTCGTGCTGCTGCTCAACGTCATCCTGCCGCTGCGGCAACGCAACAAGCTGCTGGGTAATATTGCCCGCGCAGCCAAACGCACGCGGAGAAATACGACATGACACCGAAGCGCAAGAAACGCCTGACCCTGATTCTGCTGATGGTCGCGGGCATCGCCATCGCCGCCGGCTTTGCACTCAAGGCCTTTAACGAGAACCTGATGTTCTTTTATACGCCATCCGCCGTAATTGCCAACGAGGCGCCGTTCAATCACCCCATCCGCGTCGGCGGACTGGTCACCAACGGCAGTGTGAAACGCCAGGCGGACGGCCTTACCGTACTCTTCGACATCACCGACAACGCCGAGACCATCACCGTGCAGTACACCGGCATCCTGCCGGACCTGTTCCGCGAGGGCCAGGGCATCGTGGCACTGGGTGAACTCGGCAGGGACAACTTGTTCGTCGCCAACGAGGTGCTCGCCAAGCACGATGAGAACTATATGCCACCGGAAGTGGCCGATGCACTCAAGGCCACGCACGATGCCGGTGTCGCGGCGGCAGCGGAGCAGGCAAACTGAGCGCAGCTGACACTGAACATGTAAACGGTACCTGCATGAATGGCTACTACTGAAAACACCTCGCCACGGAAGCACACGGAAATATTTCTACCAAGGCATTTATTCTTCCGTGTTTTTCCCTGTGCTTCCGTGGCCAATGGCAATTTTATAAACGGCACCACTTGAGTAAGCACTATACGGCGCGTGCATAACAAACAACGACTCTTCTCTCAGAGGGAGGAGGGTTTACGAGAGGAGCACAACCATGACACCTGAACTTGGTAATTTCGCATTGATACTGGGCCTGTGCATGTCGCTGGTACTGGCGACCTTTCCACTGATCGGCAGTATCAACAACACCCCCGGCTGGATCGCGCTGGCCAGGCCCGCTGCCTGGGGACAGTTTTTCTTCGTCGCCATCTCGTTCGCGGTGCTGGTGAATGCCTTCATCAGCAATGACTTTTCCGTGCTGTACGTGGCACAGAACGGCAATACCCAGTTGCCGCTGATCTACAAGATCTCCGCGGTGTGGGGCGCCCACGAGGGTTCGCTGCTGCTGTGGGCGCTGATCCTGAGCGGCTGGACGGTGGCCGTTTCCCTGTTCAACCGCGCCCTGCCCCCGGAAGTCGTGGCGCGGGTACTGTCGGTGATGGGCATGGTCAGCATCGGCTTCCTGTCCTTCCTGCTGTTCACCTCCAACCCCTTTGATCGCGTCTTTCCAGTACCGCTGGAAGGTGGTGACCTGAACCCGCTGCTGCAGGACTTCGGGCTGGCAGTGCACCCCCCCATGCTGTACATGGGCTATGTCGGCATGTCCGTCGCCTTCAGTTTTGCCATTGCCGCCCTGATCGGTGGCAAGCTGGATGCGGCGTGGGCGCGCTGGTCGCGCCCCTGGACCATGGTCGCCTGGGTGTTCCTCACCATTGGCATCACCCTCGGTAGCTGGTGGGCCTATTACGAACTGGGCTGGGGTGGCTGGTGGTTCTGGGACCCGGTCGAGAATGCCTCGTTCATGCCCTGGCTGGCGGCCACCGCCCTGATCCATTCCCTGGCAGTGACCGAGAAACGCGGCGCCTTCAAACGCTGGACAGTACTGCTGGCGCTGCTGGCGTTCTCGCTCAGCCTGCTCGGTACCTTCCTGGTGCGTTCCGGCGTACTCACCTCGGTACACTCCTTTGCCGCTGACCCGGCACGCGGTCTGTTCATCCTGATCTTCCTGTGCCTCGTCATCGGCGGTTCACTGGCGCTGTATGCCTGGCGTGCGCCGAATGTCTCCAGCGGCGGCGGTTTTGACCTGCTGTCCCGCGAGACCCTGCTGCTGGGCAACAACCTGCTGCTGGTGGTCATTACGGCCTTCATTCTGCTGGGCACACTGGCCCCGCTGATCTACGAAGCGCTCGGCTGGGGCAAGATCTCGGTTGGCTTCCCCTGGTTCACGACCATGTTCGTGATCTTCACGCCGCTACTGGTGATCATCATGGGCATGGGCCCCCTGTCGCGCTGGAAAAAGCAGGACCCCGGCGATCTCGCCCGTCAACTGCGCGGCGCCCTGCTGCTGAGTGTTGCCGCCGGCGTGCTGATGGCGCTGCCAGTGTTCCATGACGGGAATATCTGGGCCGGTCTGGCGGTATTGCTGGCAGTGTGGTTGCTGTCCTCGCTGGTGCTCAGCCTGCGCCAGCGCTACCGCTATCGCAAGGGCCTGGCCGGTATGCTGCGCGACCTGGGTGCACGCGGCAGCGGCAGTTATTACGGCATGCTGCTCGCCCACCTCGGGGTCGCGGTCTTCGCGATTGGCGTCACCTTCGTCAGCCAGTTCGACATCGAGAAGGATATCCGCATGTCACCGGGACAGACTGTTGAACTCGGCGGTCACACCTTCCGCTTTGATGGTGTGGAATCCGTGCCCGGTCCCAACTACCGCGCTGACCGCGGCACCATCCACGTCTTCAAAGGGGGCGATGAAGTCGCCGTGCTGCACCCGGAAAAACGCGCCTACCTGGTACAGACCAAGCCGATGACCGAGGCCGGTATCGATGCGGGTTTCACCCGCGATATCTATGTCTCACTGGGTGAGTCCCTGGGCGGTGGCGACTGGAGCCTGCGGCTCTATTACAAGCCGTTCGTGCGCTGGATCTGGCTCGGCGGCATCCTCATTGCCCTCGGTGGGCTGCTGGCCGCGACAGACAAGCGCTACCGCATGGCCATGGTGCCCGGCACCGCGCCGGCACCGGCGGTGACGAAGCGCCTCGCCACGGAGAGCAGTCGCTGATGACACGTTACCTTCGCTACCTGGTCCCGCTTGCCATCTTTATCGTTCTGGCCGCCTTTCTTTACCGCGGCCTGAGCATCGATCCCAAGCGGGTACCCTCGCCACTGATCGGCAAACCGATGCCGGCCTTCTCATTGCCGCGCCTGCAGGATCCGGCGGCGACCCTTGGCAACACCGACCTCACGGGCAAGGTCTCCATCCTCAACATCTGGGCCACCTGGTGTGTCTCCTGCCGGGCGGAACACGAAGTCCTGCTGTTGCTGGCCAGGACCGGCAAGGTCGATATCTACGGCCTGAATTACAAGGATGAGCGCCCCAAGGCTCAGCAATGGCTGACACAACTCGGCAACCCCTACGTGGCAAATGCCTTCGATGCCGATGGCCGCGTCGGGATTGACTGGGGCGTTTACGGTGCACCCGAGACCTTTATCATGGACAAGCAGGGTATTATCCGCCACAAGCATATCGGCCCGATCACTGTCGATGACCTGAACAATGAAATATTGCCCCTAATCGCACAACTGCAAGCCACTCCATGATGAAAATATTCGTTTCCGTTTTCGCGTTATGCCTGTTGCTCGGCAGCGGCACGGTATCCGCTGGCGTCACCCTCGAGGCGTTCAAGTTCGACACGCCCGCAGAGGAGTTGCACTTCAAACAACTGATCGAGGAACTGCGCTGCCTGGTCTGCCAGAACCAGTCACTGGCTGACTCCGATGCAGAACTCGCCCATGACTTGCGTGCCGAGGTCTATGAAATGGTACAGGCCGGCAAGAGCGATGATGAGGTTGTCGAGTTTCTGGTCGCCCGCTACGGCGACTTCGTGCTCTACAATCCGCCGGTGAAGCCGTCCACCTACCTCATCTGGTTTGGCCCGTTTGCGTTGCTGCTGCTTGCCATCTTCCTGCTGGTGCGCGCGGTAGGCCGGCAGAAGCGCACCGCCGTCACCGACATAACACCCGAGGAACGCGCCCGGCTGGACGCCGCCCTGGGCACTACCCCGTCTCAACAGGACAAGCAACGATGACCGTATTCTGGAGCCTGGCTGCCGTCATGGTGATGGTGGCACTTTTGTTTTTACTCCCGCCGCTGCTGCGCAAACGCGAACTCTCCACGGTGACCCGCGACGCACTCAACACCGAGGTCATCAGGTCACAGATTGCCGATCTGGAGGCCGACCTCGCCGCCGGCAAGCTTGAGCAGACCCAGTATGGCGCAGCACGCGCCGACCTTGAGCAGGAATTGCTCTACGATCTCTCCACGACCGGTGCCACGCAGCGCGAACGCAGCGGTCGCTGGGCCGCACTGCTGATTATCCCGGCCCTGCCCTTGTGTGCGGTGTTGCTCTACCAGTTACTCGGTGCGGAGGAAGTGATCGACCGCCTGCAGCAGGCGCGCAGCGCACCGTCACAACCGGCACAGGCGCAATCTCAGTCGCCAGGCTCCATCGACGAGATGGTGGCCAAGCTTGCCGCGCGCCTGCAGCAACAGCCGGATGACCTGAAAGGCTGGGTGATGCTGGCGCGCAGCTACACTATCCTGCAACGCTATCCCGAGGCCGAGACGGCCTATGCCAACGTGCTGCGCCTCGGCGGCGGCGAGAACGCCAACTTACTCAGCGATTATGCCGACGCCATGGCAATGGCCAACGGCGGCCGCTTTAACGAGAAGGCGGGTGCACTGCTGGCCCGGGCGCTGGAACTCGACCCCGGCAACGTCAAGGGTCTGTGGCTTGCCGGACACTGGAAAAACCAGTCAGGCGACTATGCCGGGGCACTTGACTACTGGCAACAGGCGGCAATGAAACTGCCTCCGGACAGCGAAGATGCGCAGGTGATTGCCGAGCAAATCAGCCAGGTCCAGGCACAGCTTGGTATCAAGGCACCCGCTGTCCCCACCGTGGCCGCCGCGACCGCAGCAGCGGTCCCTGCCTCGACAACGGCGACTGACAGCGTGGCCAGTACAGGCGGTGCATCGCTGAGTGTGCACGTCGAACTGTCCCCGGAGCTGGTGGCTGCAGCCACGGCAGAAGACACCGTCTTCATCTTTGCCCGCGCCACGCAGGGCCCGCGCATGCCGCTGGCGATCGTCCGCAAGCAGGTAAAGGACCTGCCCGTGACCGTGACGCTGGATGACTCGCAGGCCATGATGCCGGCCATGAAGCTGTCGAATTTCGAGCAGGTGGATATCGGCGCACGCATCTCGAAATCCGGCAATGCCATGCCGGAGAGCGGCGACCTGCAGGGCATCGTTTCACC
>Ga0210063_1000581_pt1 | contig 10651 bp, 21 predicted proteins | sample Muzzi_PWA_D1_FD_185529 | JGI IMG/M metagenome (GOLD analysis project Ga0210063, IMG submission 185529) | Wetland microbial communities from San Francisco Bay, California, USA, that impact long-term carbon sequestration - Muzzi_PWA_D1 (SPAdes) | ecosystem: Environmental > Aquatic > Marine >... | reverse complement strand
AAGCGCAAGGATACTCATCCGCTCGAGCGCACCACCCGAGAACATGTTGAACAGATCGAGAATTCCGCCCTGCTGCTGATCAAACAGCGCAGCAAGACGTTCCGGGTTTATTCCAGGCACGGGAATATGCGTTCCCGCCCGATAGACGAGAAGCGCTATCAATACGAACAGCAGACGGTTACGAAGCTCCGTAAGCCCCGCTGCCGCTCCTGCCAGACCCGGATTAGCCGCCATCAGTCTTCTACCTTGCCCCCGGCGGCTTCAATTGCCGCACGCGCGCCTTTAGTGACCGTGATGCCCTGCAGAGTGACAGCACGATTGATTTCGCCGGACAACATGACCCGGACGCGCTTGATGCTGCGGGAGATGATGTTGGCCTTCTGCAATGCTTCTACGTCGATGACGTCCGCAGTAACGCCGTTCAATTCACCAAGGCGCACCTCCGCCGTAATCAGACCAACGCGGGAGCGGAAACCGAATTTCGGCACCCGCTGCTTCAGCGCCTGCTGCCCACCTTCGAAACCGGGACGGACACCGCCACCGGAACGGGAGTTCTGACCTTTCTGGCCGCGCCCGGAGGTTTTACCCCAGCCCGAGCCGGCGCCACGACCAACGCGACGTTTATCGCGTTTGCTGCCCTCAGCGGGGCTCAAGTCGTTCAGTCGCATTTAAGCTTCTCCTTCAACCTGCAGCAGATAGCTGACACGGTCGATCATGCCGCGCACCGCGGGCGTATCTTCCACTTCGACACTGTGACCAATGCGCCGCAGACCCAGCCCGCGCACACACGCCTGGTGCTTCTTCAGCCGCCCCGCGGAGCTCTTCACCAACTTCACACGAATTGTTTTACCACTCATGACTTCTGCCTGTTATGTCTTCAGGCCGCCTTAGGCGGCGCCGATCTCCGCGATCGTTTTGCCACGTTTTTCCGCCACCATTTCCGGTGACTTCATGTTCTGCAGCGCTTTGAAAGTGGCGGTCACAACGTTGACCGGATTAGTTGAGCCGTAACATTTGGCCAGCACGTTGTGTACACCGGCTGCTTCCAGCAGTGCTCGCATCGTGCCTCCGGCAATAATGCCGGTACCTTCGGAAGCCGGCTGCATGTACACCGTCGATGAACCATGACGTGCGGTCAGCGGATACCAGATGGTGGTGCCGTTGAGATCAACGTCGATCATATTCTGCGCACCAGCCTGCATGGCTTTCTGTATCGCCAGCGGTACCTCACGGGCTTTGCCGCGACCGAATCCAACCCGGCCATTACCGTCACCAACAACGGTGAGCGCGGTAAAACCGAAAATACGGCCGCCTTTCACCACCTTGGCAACGCGGTTCACCTGAACCAGCTTTTCTACCAGACCTTCATCCCGGTTCTGATCGCCATAAGCCATCGTCTAAAACTCCAATCCGCCTTCGCGCGCCGCTTCAGCCAGCGCCTTTACTCTGCCGTGATACTTGAAACCTGCCCGGTCGAACGCAACTGTGGTAACGCCTGCCGCTTTCGCGCGTTCAGCAATCAACTTGCCGACACTGCTTGCGGCATCGATGTTACCCGTCGTGCCGCTACGCAGGTCTTTATCCAGCGTCGATGCAGACGCCAGGATCTTGTCGCCTGAAGGGGCAATAATCTGAGCATAAATATGGCGCGGCGTGCGGTTGACGGTGAGTCTGACCACACCCAGTTCCCGCATTTTGGCTCTGCCGCGGCGCGCTCTTTTGTACCTTGCTGCCTTCTTGTCCATTCCTGCTTATCCGTTCTCTGTGTCTGTGTCCGTCCGCTGTAAAGCGAACGAAGCCAGTTAACTGTTATCCGCTTACTTCTTTTTCGCTTCTTTGCGGCGTACGCGTTCACCGGCATAACGCACGCCTTTGCCCTTATAAGGTTCCGGCGGGCGGTAATCGCGAATTTCCGCGGAAACCTGACCGACCAGCTGCTTGTCCACACCGGAAATCACTATTTCCGTCTGGCTGGGCGTCTGCGCTTCAATACCCTCAGGCAGCTGATAATCCACCGGATGCGAAAAACCAAGCTGCAGATTCAGCATCTTGCCCTGCGCCTGGGCGCGATAGCCCACACCCTGCAGTTCCAGTTTGCGCTCGAATCCTTCGGACACGCCGGTGACCATGTTGTTCACAATCGCACGCGTCGTGCCGCTCATCGCATGAGCTTTTTTGCTGTTGTTGCGCGGACCGAAAGTGATCTCACCGTCCTGTTCTTTAACTTCCACATCTCTGTGCAGAGCCATCTCGAGCACACCTTTGCTGCCCTTGACGTTTATCTGCTGTCCGTCGATCTTTACTTCGACGCCGGACGGCAACTTCACTGGATTGTTGGCAATTCGAGACATTCTCGTACCCCGTCAAAATACCGTGCAGAGCACTTCACCGCCGACGCCGGCCGCCCGGGCGGCACGATCCGTCAGCAAGCCGCGATCGGTGCTGACGATGGCAACACCCAGACCGCCGCGAACCGTCGGCAGATCCTCGCAGGCTCTGTAAATGCGCAGCCCGGGTCTGCTGACCCTTGCGATCTCTTCGATCACAGGCGCGCCATTGTGATAGCGAAGCTGCACACTGAGCGTCGGCTTCGTACCTTCGTTTACGCTGAAACCCTCAACGTATCCTTCATCCTGCAGAACTCTGCAGATGGCCACTTTCGTTTTCGAACTGGGCATCTCGACCTCTGCGTGCCCTGCCCGTTGCGCGTTGCGAACGCGGGTCAGCAGGTCTGAAACCGGATCTTGCATGGACATATCAGTGCTCCTACCAGCTCGCCTTGACCAGACCCGGTACATCACCGCGCATGGCTGCTTCACGCAGCTTGTTGCGGCCAAGTCCGAACTTCCGATAAACACCATGCGGACGGCCTGTCAGGCCGCAGCGACGCTGTCGACGAACGGGGCTGGCGTCACGCGGCAGCTGCTGCAGCTTGATCTGAGCATCCCAGCGCTCTTCGTCAGACAGATTCTTGTTGTTGACGGTTGCTTTCAGCGCCCGACGCTTGGCCGCATATTTTGCAACCTGCTTGGCCCGCCGTTTCTCGCGCTCGACCATGGAAACTTTTGCCATTGCTAAATCCTCTTACGCTCTGAACGGAAATTCGAATGCACGAAGAAGGGCCAGGCCTTCTTCATCCGTTCGTGCGCTTGTGGTAATCGTGATATCCAGTCCGCGGATCTTGTCGATCTTGTCGTAATCAATCTCAGCGAAAATGATCTGCTCGCTCACACCCATGGAAAAATTGCCGCGTCCATCGAACGACCGTGGATTCAAACCGCGGAAGTCACGAGTTCTGGGGATCGCGATACTGATCAGGCGCTCGACGAATTCATACATGCGCTCGCGGCGCAGGGTCACCTTGCAGCCGATCGGCCATCCGGTCCGGATCTTAAAGCCGGCTTCAGATTTACGCGCATTGCAGACCACCGGTTTCTGGCCGGCAATTGCCGTCATATCAGAAAGCGCATTTTCCATGATCTTTCTGTCACCGACGGCTTCGCCGACACCCATATTCAGGGTGATCTTCTGCAGTCGCGGTACTTCCATGACGTTTTCGAGTCCCAGTTCGCTCTGCAGTCTGGGACGAAGTTCGTCCTGATATCGCTGATAGAGATTTGACATTTTCTTTGGTCGTCTTAGTCGATTACTTTGCCGGTGCTCTTGTAGAACCGGACCTTGTTACCATCTTCTTCGCGAATACCCACGCGATCGCCTTTCTCCGCTTCGCGGTTGTAAATCGCCACATTCGACAATTGAATAGGCGCTTCCTGCTCGACGATGCCTCCGCGCTGACCCACGTTGGGATCAGGGCGCTGATGCTTCTTGACCAGGTTTACGCCGGAGACGAGCAGCCGCCCGTCGTCAAGCACCCTCATCACGTCGCCGCGCTTGCCCTTGTCACGACCGGCGATCACTACCACCTCGTCGTCTTTCTTGATTTTCAGCATTTCTGAAACCCTGTGTTCGCCTGCGTCAGATCCTTTCGCCTCAAAGCACTTCCGGTGCCAGCGAAATGATGCGCATGAAATTCTCTGTCCGCAGTTCGCGGGTCACCGGCCCGAAAATGCGGGTACCTACCGGTTGATTCTGCGGATTCAGCAATACCGCAGCGTTCTGATCAAATTTGATCAGCGAACCGTCCGGACGACGTACACCTTTACGGGTACGAACGACAACCGCGTTCATTACCTGGCCTTTTTTGACACGTCCCCGCGGAATCGCCTCTTTAACCGTGACTTTGATGATGTCGCCAATACCCGCATAGCGCCGGTGAGAACCGCCAAGCACTTTGATGCACTGAACCCGGCGCGCACCGCTGTTATCAGCAATCTCCAACATGGTTTCGGTCTGAATCATTGTCTAAACCTCACGTGCCCGTTCGACGATACTGTCCAACGTCCACGACTTGGTTTTGGACAGCGGACGACATTCGGTAACTGTCACCACGTCTCCGATGTTGCAGCTGTTATCTGCATCATGAGCGTGGATCTTCGACGATCTGCGAACAATCTTGCCGTACACCGGATGCTGGACGCGGCGCTCGATCAGCACGGTAATGGTCTTGTCCATACGATTGCTGACTACCGTGCCGGTCGCGGTACGCTTTGCCGCGGCATTCACGTCGCTGGTTGCTTCAGCCATTGTTGCTCTTCTCCTGGATCACCGTCTTGATCCGCGCAATATCCCGCCGGGACTCATGCAGCAGATGGTGTTGCCCCAGCTGACCGCTGGCCTTCTGCATACGCAGATGGAACTGTTCTCTTCGCAGCTTCAACAGCTCATCGTTTAGTTCTTTAGCGCTTTTCTCGCGCAGTTCTGACGCTTTCATTCCGGATTCGTCGCCTACATTACGTTGCGTTTTACAAATGCCGTTTTGAACGGCAGTTTCGCCGCAGCCAGAGTGAACGCCTCACGCGCCACGCTTTCCTGCACACCTTCCATCTCGTAGAGCATCCGTCCGGGCTGAATCTGCGCAACCCAGTACTCGACGTTGCCCTTACCTTTACCCTGCCGCACTTCCAGCGGTTTCTTGGTGATCGGCTTGTCCGGGAACACGCGAATCCAGATCTTGCCGCCCCGCTTGACGTGACGCGTCATCGCCCGCCGCGCTGCTTCGATCTGCCGCGCTGTCATACGCCCACGACCAAGAGCCTTGAGTCCGTATTCTCCGAAGCTGACCTTGCTGCCGCGCTGTGCCAGACCGCGGTTGCGGCCTTTGTGCATCTTCCTGAACTTTGTTCTTTTCGGCTGTAACACTTGTTAACCCTTCAAACGTCTCTTTCTCAGCCGGCTGCCGCAGCAGCCTCCGTGCCTGTACCAATGACTTCGCCTTTGAATACCCAGACCTTGATACCGATGATTCCGTAGGTCGTCTTGGCTTCCCAGTTTGCGAAGTCGATGTCAGCCCGCAGTGTGTGCAGGGGTACGCGACCTTCGTGGTAAACCTCAGATCGGGCAATCTCAGCACCGCCCAGACGACCGGCGACCCGCACCTTGATGCCTTCCGCCCCAAGGCGCATCGCGTTCTGAATCACCCGCCGCATCGCCCGACGGAACTGAACCCGACGCTCGAGCTGCTGCGCAACATTCTGCGCAACCAGCAGCGCATCGAGTTCCGGCTTACGGATCTCTTCGATGTTCACATGAACAGGCACACCCATCATCTGCGAGACTTCCCGACGCAGACGCTCGACGTCCTCACCCTTCTTACCAATCACGATGCCGGGTCGGGCAGTGTGAATGGTGATACGCGCAGTCTGCGCGGGACGCTCGATTTCGATCCGGCTGATCGACGCCTGACTGAGGCGATTGCGCAGGAATTCCCGCACCTCGAGATCGTTCAGCAGGTAGTCCGGATAGTTTTTCTTATCCGCATACCAGACTGAGGTATGGTCTTTCGTGATCCCGAGGCGGATGCCGGTTGGGTGTACTTTCTGTCCCATATTTTACTCGTCCGTTACCGTCACTGTGACGTGACAGGTCCGTTTTAAAATTCGATCAGCCCGACCCTTTGCGCGCGGACGGATCCGCTTCATCGTCAGGCCCTCATTGACAAAAATCTCAGAGATTTTCAGCTCATCCACGTCCGCGCCTTCGTTGTTCTCAGCGTTGGCAATTGCTGATTCGACAACTTTTCGAACGAGCACAGAGCCTTTCAGAGTGCTGAAATTAAGGATGTCGAGCGCATCACCCACCGGGCGCCCACGTACCTGGTCGACCACCAGCCGCGCCTTCTGCGGTGAGATTCCCAATCTTTTTGCCGTTGCACTTACCTGCATGACTCTCTCGATTCTTCTGCTCTTTCTATTCGTTACTGACTTTTCGTTGCCGAACTCAGCGACGCGCTTTCCTGTCTGCCGCATGCCCGCGATAAGTGCGGGTCGGTGCAAACTCACCCAGCTTGTGACCAACCATGTCTTCGTTGATCAGTACCGGCACGTGCTGGCGACCGTTATGAATGGCGATCGTCAGCCCAACCATGTCCGGCACAACCATCGACCGGCGTGACCAGGTCCTGATCGGTCGCTTGTCGTTGTTCGCAGACGCCGTCTCCACCTTGCTCATCAGGTGCAGATCCACGAACGGTCCTTTATGCAGCGAACGTGGCATATCTATCTCCTACCGCGACGGCGCACAATCAACTGGTTAGTGCGCTTGTTCTTTCTGGTTTTATAGCCCTTTGTCGGTACGCCCCAGGGAGTGACCGGATGACGCCCACCCGAGGTTTTGCCTTCACCACCACCGTGCGGGTGATCTACCGGGTTCATTGCGACGCCGCGAACGGTCGGTCGCACCCCTCGCCAGCGCTTGGCGCCGGCCTTACCCAGCGACGCCAGGCTGTGTTCACTGTTACCGACTTCACCCAGCGTTGCGCGGCACTCGGAGAGCACGCGACGCATTTCACCTGAGCGCATGCGCAGCGTCGCATATGCACCTTCGCGCGCTACCAGCTGGCAGGAAGTACCCGCACTGCGAGCCATCTGCGCACCTTTCCCGGGCTTCAGTTCGACACAATGCACAACGCTACCAACCGGCACGTTGCGCAGAGCCATGGCATTACCAGCTCGGATCGGTGCGCTGGTACCGCTCATCAACTCATCGCCCGCCGCCAGACCACGTGGGGCAATGATGTAGCGCCACTCGCCGTCCAGGTACTTCAGCAGAGCCAGATTGGCCGACCGGTTCGGATCGTATTCGATGTGCTCGACCTTCGCCGGAATGCCGTCTTTGTTGCGTTTGAAGTCGACCACCCGATAGTGCTGCTTGTGGCCGCCACCACGATGCCGGGTGGTAATCCGCCCTGCATTGTTGCGTCCGCCGGTTTTGCTCTTCTTCGCCAGCAGCGACTTGTGCGCGCCACCTTTGTGCAGATCCGGGTTAACGACCTTGACGACAAAACGTCGTCCGGCTGATGTTGGTTTTGCTTTGACTACCGCCATGACTGCTTCTTAGTCCGTTACCATGAAGTCGATGTCCTGCCCTGCAGAGACTCGAACGTAAGCTTTCTTCCAATCTTTCTTGCGCGACACGCCACGCTGGGTACGTTTCTTCTTACCCTTGACGTTCAGCGTGGAGACATTCTCCACAGACACCTTGAACAGGCTTTCAACCGCCTCTTTAATCTCAGCCTTGGTCGCGTCATTTGCCACCTTGAACGCGTACTGGTTACTGTCGTCACCCAGCCCGGATACCTTCTCCGTGAAGTGGGGTTCTACCAGCACTGTGAAAAGCCGTTCCTGATTCATACCAGCGACTCCTCGAGTTTCTTCAGCGCACCCACCGTCACCAGCACCTTGTCAAAACTCAGCAGGCTCACCGGATCCACACCTTCCACGTCACGCACATCTACGCTCTTCAGGTTGCGGGCTGCGAGATAGAGATTTTCGTCGACGCTTTCGCTGATGATCAGCACGTTGTCGAGATTGAGAGGCTTGAGTTGATCGAGGAGGGACTTGGTTTTCGGAACATCAACGGAGAAGGATTCGCAGGCGACGAGGCGATCCTGGCGGATCAGCTCGGACAGAATGCAGCGCAGTGCACCGCGATACATCTTGCGGTTCACCTTCTGCGAATGGTCCTGGGGTTTGGCGGCAAAGGTTGCGCCGCCACCGCGCCAGATCGGGCTGCGGATCGTTCCGGCACGGGCTCGACCGGTGCCTTTCTGCCGCCAGGGTTTACGGCCGCCGCCGCGCACTTCGGAGCGTGTTTTCTGGGCCTTGGTGCCCTGGCGCGCGCCAGCCATGTAAGCCACCACTACCTGGTGCACCAGCGCTTCGTTGTACTCTCTTGCAAACGCGGTTTCGGATATCTCTACGCTACCGCCGTCTGTTGCCAAGCTCAGGTTCATCTCCTGTCTTCCTCTTTCCTTTACAGCCGGTCAGTCAGGCTTTGACTGCGGGTCGGATGTAAACGTTGCCGCCGGCCGGTCCGGGGACAGCCCCTTTCACCAGCAGCAGATTTCGATCCGTGTCCACTCTCACAACTTCCAGGTTCTGGGTGGTGACGCGCACGTTGCCCAGATGACCCGACATCTTCTTGCCTTTAAAGACGCGACCAGGCGTCTGGCACTGCCCGATTGAGCCGGGCGCGCGGTGAGAGATGGAGTTGCCGTGGGAATTGTCCTGCCCACGGAAATTCCAGCGTTTGATGGTGCCGGCGTAGCCTTTACCTTTCGAAACACCGGAAATGTCAATTTTCTGACCAGCCTCGAACTGATCAAGGCCCATTTCCGAGCCTACCGTCAGCTCCGCGTCGAGCTCTTCCACGCGAAATTCCCACAAGCCTCGTCCAGCCGCGGTATTGGCTTTGGCGAAATGCCCAGCAGCCGGCTTGTTCACCCGATTCTGCCGGACTTCGCCGGTGGTCACCTGGATGGCGGAATAACCATCTGAATCAGCCGATTTGATCTGAGTGACCCGATTAGGAGCGACCTCAATCACCGTCACCGGCACGGAAGTACCTTCTTCATTGAAGATACGCGTCATGCCACTCTTTTTACCTACTACACCGATTGCCATTGTTTAGCGCTCGCTAGCCTTGTTTCGTTGTGCAAGATGCCAAGACCGTTTATCACCCCGCCTGCTGCGAGCTGATAAACGGTCTTGGCACATTCACTGACCCCCTATCGGGGCCCTGTTGCTGTCACCACCCCCTTATTAAGGGGCGGACCTCAGTTCAAGCTGATCTGAACTTCCACACCTGCCGCCAGATCTAACTTCATCAGAGCGTCGACGGTCTTCTCCGTCGGCTCGACAATATCCAGCAGCCGCTTGTGAGTCCGGATTTCGTACTGGTCCCGCGCGTCTTTGTTGACGTGCGGCGATACCAGCACGGTAAATCTTTCCTTCCGGGTAGGCAGAGGAATAGGGCCACGCACCTGAGCACCCGTGCGTTTTGCCGTTTCGACAATCTCGAGAGTCGAAACGTCAATGAGCCTGTGGTCGAAAGCCTTCAGGCGTATACGAATCCGCTGATTCTGCACCAGTGAGCAACTCCAATACCTAAATTAAACCCGTTGATCGTGTGAGAGGACGTTTTCGACCTGTTACTCGATCTGTTGAGTGATCGCCCCGCTCGATGCCAAGACACCGATATCAACCACTCTCGACCAACTCTATGTACGACCGATTCCGTAGCCAGAATCAGGGAGCGCGAATAATACAGATGGCATATATACCCCGCAAGGGCTTTTTTAGTACTTTCCTGAGCTCGGGCCCTGTCCCCGCGCCAATGACCGGCTGCACTGCACGGATTGCCCCGGATGACTCTTAAAAGTGACATGAAACTTGAATTAATCCAGAATGCGGTCCGCCCGGGAGGAAGCACAGTGTCCAGAAGTCTGCAGCAGATCCGCAAACCGCAATGCCATTCGCGCCTTCAACTGCGGTGGATACCTGCAACGTTCCTGGCTCTGCTGCTGGCCCTGCTCAGCGGTTGCGGCGAACCTCCTCCCACCCCGCCACCGCTGGATATCCCCTACGTTATCGTCGAAACCCGGGACGTCACCATCCCGATAGAGGTTGTCGGCGAGACGATCGGCTCTGTCGACGTTTCCATTCGCTCCCGGGTAAACGGCTTTCTCGAGGGGCTGCATTTTGAGGAGGGGACGTTCGTCGCCAAAGGTGATCTCCTCTATACCATCGATCCACAGCCATTCGAGGCTAAACTCGCGCAGGCGCAGGCCGGTTTCGCTCAGGCACAGACCGGACTGGCCAAAGCCAGTTCGGATCTGCAACGGATCCGCCCGCTGGCCGAGATGAAGGCCGTCAGCGCCCAGGACCTGGATTCCGCCGTGGCCAGTTTCGACGCGGCGGAAAGTTACGTCGATGCGGCCACAGCACAGGTGGAACTGGCCGAGCTGGAACTGGGATACACCCGCATCCGGGCCCCGGTCGAGGGTCTGATAGGGCTTTCCCAGGCAGAAGTCGGCGATTTCATCAGCCAGCAGAACAATGGCGGTCTGCTGAACGTGATATCGCGCATCAACCCGATTGGCGTCCGTGTTTCGATTGCCGAACGCGCTTATCTGATCGCAGTGCGTCGACTTGCCGCGGAACAGGCGGCAGAAACCACAGCGCCTGGGAACCGACGCCCGCTGTCGCAGCAGAGCGAAAAGGCGCAGCTGACCCTGATCCTGGCTGATAGATCG
>Ga0210063_1000579_pt1 | contig 10705 bp, 7 predicted proteins | sample Muzzi_PWA_D1_FD_185529 | JGI IMG/M metagenome (GOLD analysis project Ga0210063, IMG submission 185529) | Wetland microbial communities from San Francisco Bay, California, USA, that impact long-term carbon sequestration - Muzzi_PWA_D1 (SPAdes) | ecosystem: Environmental > Aquatic > Marine >... | reverse complement strand
CAAATTTCCAACGATATACGCCCATCGCGTCCGACTTTCGCCCCGATAATTAATATCACAATCCTCGGTGAACACGAAGGGTGAATGTGGGATCAAGAGGTGGGAAAAAAAAGCATCGCCCGGACGGCTCTGGATATCAGCGGTCAGTTTGGGTAAAAGACGTTCATCGTAGATGCTTACACCCCAGGTATCGAGTATGCGTGCATTTCTCAGGATTTTGGTCAAAATTTCGGACTGGCTGACCAGGGTGCGAAGGAGAACTTCCAACCGCGTTCGGACATCGTCAATTTCGCGATTAACAGTCTTCAGGTTGGGGATCGGAAACACATTGCATTGGATTTGATCGATTGTTGCAACGTGACAGAAATCAACTGATTCGGATTGATAAACATGGATCGGATAACCGGCATCCGACAAGACCTCAAACCAGGCGTTGTCCCGAAACGCAAGGTCTTCGCGCAACGCTTCAGCACGCCGAAAAAGAGCCTGATCGTCATTGGTGAAATTGAAAGCGCGCGTCATCGAGTTTAGTGTGGAGCTGTAGTGGCTGTAGGCACGAGTGTGAAGTTCAAATCCATATTTCTTGAAAAAGGACATAATCTCGGCACGCAGTTTCTGAGACTCATCCTGCCAGGGTAATCCTTCCGGCGCCATGAATCCGTCCATCAACACATGGATGACCGGCCCACGACCGGACGATGCTTCCTCCGGTTGCAGCACAGCCAGCTTGGTCGCTGGGTCCAATCGAGAATCCAGCCATGATCCCATTAACATCGCAACGAATACAGCGAGAACGAATTCAATGTATCGGTCTTTGAGAAGGAATCCGAGTATCAGGCCCATTGTAAAAACGATAGTGAGACCCTCGAAAAATAAGTTGAACTGAATCATCAGTCCAATGGTGACGAACAGGGTCACAACGAGATTTGTCACCAGTGACCGGGTGGATAAAATCAGGGCGGAAAGAAAAAAGGATATGGTTGCAGCGGCAATAACGATCAGGCCAAGCTCTGGTGAGAGCAAAGGATAAGAATGGTGCCAAACCATGCCGAGAACCGGATAAATCAAAAGTGTGAAGAACAAGGCACAACACAACACCAGACTGCGGCTCTTATCACGGGTAGAAATGACTGAGGCCGGTTCTCCAGATTTGTTTGACTTTGCCATTCGAGTGTTCCTTTGAATCTTTTTTGAGTGGAAAGATTCGGTGATCGGCTCCAGAATAGCAACCTGAGCGGGGAATCGGGTCAGAAAATTGACCCCAGATTAAAAATAACGATACCTGAGTCGGAGATTACAATGCTCCGAACGGGTGGAATCAGGACAGAAGATCCGGCACGTGACTATTAATATAGGTGTCTTCGGTGAACGAAACAGTATGTGATCTGAATCGGTCATCACGGCTGGGTTTGAAGGAGAATCGCCGCCCTGATCAAGGCGGCGATTCTGGTTTGAAATCAGTCTCCGTAGTCGCTGGCGGCGGGCAAAAGTTTAACCATGTGGTTGTGGCCGGGTTTGAAGGACATGCTCCATTCGCTCATGAAAGCTTCGAATTCAGCCTGGCCGCCCAGTTCGGCTGTCATGATTTTGGTGAAAGACGGGTCTTTTTCGGCCATGCCGGCCCAGCCCTTGTTCGGTGACACGAGCGTGACCTGGTTGCCATGCCCGCCGGAAACAACAGACATAAAGCCCCAATAGCCTGGATAACCACCCTTGACCAGTGCGGCATGAATCTTTTTCAGACCTTGCATGAAGGCGCCATAGGATCCGTTCTTGATGTACCAGTCCTCGACCATGAAATGCGTGTAGCCTTCGAAGGATTCGGGCCAGTGCGATACATCGTCCATGTCGCGGGTCATCATCCGTTCGGCGTGCGCCACCAGGGGCGCAATCATTTCGCCAAATTTCGCGTCCGCCTCATCATCCCAGGCGTGTTCGGCGTCGAAGTCGGCCCAGTTATGGTCGCCGGTTCGTGCGATGTACTTACCAGTGTCCGGCCCCGTTTCGATTGAGTACCAGTTGTATTCGAAATGTCCTTGCTTGTTGGCCATCCAGTGATGATATCTTTCGATCGCTTTTTCCAGCTCGGCGCCCTTGCCGGCGACGGGCGTGATCTTGACCAACTCGGCGATGCCTTCGCTCGTGGTCTCCTGGGCCTGCAAAGAACAAACGCCCAGCATGCTTAACAGAATAGTAGTTAGTGCGAATTTCAAATATTTGCGCATAGTCAAACTCCGTGAAATTACTCGGTAGGGTTGCATCGTATTGATGGCTGCCAATATGGCTGTACTACCAGTATAGTCAGCCCGGGGGATTGTGCCCGCCAGCGACGTGAAATTGCGGGAAGGGGACCAGGTCGTGGAAGCGGCCAGCCCAGCAGAACGAGCTAGTCGGCTTTGGCCTGTTCCAGCTCGACTTTCCGCAGCACCTGCGGCGCCACCCGCATGATGCTGTTACGTACGTCTTTGCTGAGGATGATTTTCGCGTCTTCGCCGAGTTGCTCGATTTGCTCGCCGAACTCAAGTTTCTCGTCGGAATTGGTGGTCAGGACGCCATTTTCCCGGAGCAGCGAGATGAACTGGCGGAACAGGTTCCGATCGTAGAATTCCGGTGCGGCAAATTCACTGAGTTGCGAAATTCGTTGTGCAGTCAGAATGCACAGGCGCTCCAGTTCGCCACGGCTGAGCGTGCCGGATCCGTTTTTGGCCAGGATCGCGGTCGTGATGTAGTAGCGTTCGAACGTCTGGATTTGTCCGTGACCCATGATCAGTAAGCGCTGGGCTTCCTGGCTGCTGCCGGTGGCCCGCTCCAGCATTCCCCCTTCCGGGTTTTCATGCAGCAGGCCCTTTGCTTTCAGCCACTCGATGTGTTGATCCACCACGCTGGCGAATTCTTCGGCGGTCCAGGACAGGAACAGCTCGGATTTCAGGAACGGATAGACCGACTGCGAGATCCGGTGCAGGATGCTTCTCTCGATTTTCCTCTGGTTCAGAAAACAGCAGGCGACCAGTGACGGCATGGCGATGAGATGGGAAATGTTGTTGCGGAAGTAGGTTACCAGGATAGCCTGGTCCGGCAGCAGCGCGATGATGTCACCCAACGGGTGATTGCGAACCTCGATGATACCCAGTTCGATGCCGTATTCGATGATCTCTTCCGGCGATTTCTCGGTGTAGGTGATGCGGTCGGAATACTGGCAATTGGCCAGCAGATCCAGGTAAAGCGCCAGCTGGGCCAGCAGGTCCTCCCGCCCGATGGCGTGTTTTTTCAGGGTTAGCAGGACCGCAGCCAGCAGGTTGATCGCGTTGACATGCGCCGCCTCGTTCATCCGGGTCATGATCTGGTTGCCGAGATCGGAGACCAGTGGTGTCAGCCAGTGGGGTTTCTGGCTGTCTTCCAACGGGTTGTCACGCCACTGCGGGGAGTACCGGTCGAGCAGGTCATCCAGGAAAACAGGCTCGGCGAAACTCACGTGCACTCGCCCATAGCGCTTTTTCAGCACGCCGAACACCTTGAACAGATCGAACAGCGATTCCGATTTCTTGGGCTGGCCGGAAAGCTCCGCTGTGTAACTGTTACCCTCCACCAGACGTTCGTATCCGACGTAAATCGGCTGGAACATCACCGGCCGGGAAGGGTACCTCAGGTAACCGCGCACGGTCATGGACAGCATGCCACCCTTGGGTTGCAACAGGCGTCCGGTGCGGCTGCGAGTGCCCTCGATGAAATATTCGATGGATGTGCCATTGGCCAGGATCCGGCTCAGGTATTCGTGAAATACAGCCGAGTACAGGTGGTCAGTGCGAAAGCTCCGGCGCAGGTAAAAGGCGCCGCCCTTGCGCAGGAAGCGCCCCACCACCGGCAGGTTCAGGTTGATGCCGGCCGCAATATGGGGCGGCACCAGGCCGTTCTTGTACACGAAATAGGACACCAGCAGGTAATCAATATGGCTCCTGTGGCAGGGCACGTATATCACTTCATAATCCGGCGCGAGTTGCTGAAACTTGCGGAAATGCTGCAGTTCCACGCCGTCATAGATCTTGTTCCAGAACGAGGTCAGTGCGAACGAAGCGATGCGTACGAACGCGTAGGAATAGTCAGCCGCGATTTCGAAGGCATCTTTGCGGGCCTGTTTCCAGGCCTTGTACTCGGTGATCTTCAGTTTTCTGGCACGGAGGTCGATGGCTTCGCGCACGGAGTTGCTGCGCAACAACTCGTCTACCACGGTCCGGCGGTGAGACAGGTCGGGGCCGATGGCTGCGCTTCGAATCCGTTGGAAATGCACCCGCAGGATACGGGATACCTTGCGCAGGCTGCGTGATGCGCCCAAATCCTCATCGGCCAGGGCGCGAAGAGAAATGGGCGTGCTGAATTGAACGATGGTGCTGCGACCATTGATGAATGTGCTGAGCAGACGGCTGAACCGGCCGCCGATCTCCCACGATTCGGAGAAGAAGATCTTCGCCAGCCCGGTTTCCTTGTCCGGCGCACGCCCGACGAAGACGCTGACCGGCACCAGTTGAATGTCCGGTTCAAGCCCTTCGCAGACGTTATCGACCATCCGTTTCAAGGTTTCAGAGTGCCGGCGGGGTGTGGTCCGGCGAATGATCAGGCCTTTCTTGCGTCGCAGCGCCAGGTAAGCCCTCGGCTCCATGCCCTGTTGGGTTGGCATTGGCCACAGCGGGCGAGGCAGGTTCAGCTTCTCACAACTCTGATCCATGATCAGAAGAGAGGTCAGCGCATAGGAATCGATGACGTAGCAGACCGGTTTGTCCTTGTCGATTTCGAGGTCTTCGAATGGAGAAGGCAGTGCTGTCGCCTTGACCCACCAGCCCAGCACCGCTCGCAACAGCAGGTACCAGCGAAGGCGGACAGTGGCAAGAAAGCCGATTTTCGGAAGCTCCGATGTCATGAATTGATGCCGAGATCCAGAAGGAAGTATGTCATTTTATCCGCTCAGCACGCAAAAGGCGCAAAAAGATCGAAAAGCGGTATTAGGCAGGATTTATCCGCAGAGGGCGCAGAGGGCGCTGAAATCCGGATCAGGGCCAGGACTGATTGTCGTTGACAGGTCAGGCAATACGGAGAATAGTAAACCGTTGAATTGACCCAAACCACCGGAGTATCTCATGGTCAAGAACATTCACAGCATCGAACGCGTCGTTCGCGTACTCGTCGGGCTTGCCGTCGTCAGCCTGGTTTTTATCGGCCCGCAATCACCTTGGGGGTGGCTGGGCCTGATTCCGATCGCGACCGGTCTCATCGGCTGGTGTCCGCCTTACGCCATGCTGGGCATCAGCACCTGCAAGAAGCCGGAAAAAACTTCGTAAGGATTGATTTCCGTCGGCCAGCCTTCGCTTCGCCATCGGAACGTACCCGTCAGAACTTGAACATCAAACCCAGAAACGGGCCTTTCACATTCATCTCTTCCATCACGACGTTGCTTTCGTCGAATTTGTAGTCGAGATAGCGGTAGGCCAGAACCGTGTTAAACGAGTTGAATTCGTAGCCAACCCCGGCGAACCCCTGCCAGGTGCCGTCGCTGTCACCCGTGCCGATGTCAAAATATAGCGGCAGGAACCAGCGCTCATTCAGCTTGATGCTGGCGCGTGCGCCGATGACGGCATCCCAATAGCTCTCAGAGACAGACCGGTTGACGCGCTCATTGCCATTCAAGTTGAGGGCCAAAGAAGATTTCAGCCACAGGTAGCGGACACCGCCCAGTATTTCGATTCGCGTTTGTTCGGAATCGAGTACTGCGTAACCCACGGTTGGCGTGACGATCCAGTTTTTCAGATTGACGTCGCCGGTGACATTGAGTTCCGCATTCCCTGGACCCTGGAACTCACGATCACGGTTTACATCTTCTTTGAGGTCCATGTAGACCACGTCCATCGACAACGTCCACTTGTCCCTGCTGGCGCTGGCGATTCCCATGAACGTCATTTGCAGGTCATCGAGAATCTGGTAGAAAGGAAGCTGCGCATCTCCTTTTGGGGTGGTTGCAGTAATCTTCGGCGCCCAGAGATAAATTCCCGCGCCATAGTGCCAATCCGCATCAGACGCGGAATCATCTGCTACCAGCGGCGAGGCGCTCATCAAAAAGAAAAAGATCACCAGTGACAGGGCCGTTACTACCCATTTATTGCCTTCGTTAATCTTCAATTTCATTCTCCAATAGTCGGAAATGCCGACGTCGTCATTAATTCGGAATGCAAGCCAAACGGCAAACAGGTCCTTAAACGGCCAGCTCAGGCATGACATTCAGCCACCGGGCATAGTATGCAGTCTGATCCTGATTATCTTCAACGATATTGATCAAGGAATGGGTTCCCGAGATCGGAGGCTATGGACAAAAAACAACTCGCATCGAAACCATCATCCTTAATCCCGCTGAGCTGTTAAAATCAGCCGATGACTGAGAATGAGAAGCAAGCGGGAAGCGAGGGTGGCGAGGCCAGGTCCCGCACCCTGAAGCAGATGGCACTGGAAGTTTTTTCCATTGTCCTGGGTGTATTGCTGGCCCTGGCGGTGTCCGAATGGCAGGAAAATCGCAGTAATGCCGAAAGGGCCGCTGTTGCGCTGGCCAACGTTCGTGCCGAACTGCAGAGTAATCTCGATTTACTGGAAATCATTTACCCGAACAACAAGCGCATCGTAGAAGGGATTACTTCGGGGCAAGACGAAAATCCGGAAGACTCCACCGTGATACCCGGCGTGCAGATGCGCTCGTCGGCCTGGCAGACCCTGGCATCGACCGGTCTGGGCAATTTCGTGGAATATGACTTGCTGATCGAATTGTCCCAGTTGTACGCCATGATCGATGTGTACAAGCAAACCGCCTATGGCTTCGTGAATGCCAACATGAGCCTCGCCGCCACCGCCACGGCCCTGGACCGCAGTGTCGAAAATGACCGGTTTTCCGAGAATTTCCTGGTATTTTTCCAAATGCTGGTTCAGGTTGAGGCTGCCCTCATCAAGGCGCATGAAGGCGCGATCGGCTCCATAGACCAGACAACTTCAAAGTGAGTACCCGCAATCCAGTCAATCTCTACGATTGTAGCGGGTGAGTTTCCGGGTTATAAATTTCATGACTTTGTCACTATTTTATGCAATTGTTGATGATCAATAACGTGTTGGGCCCGGTTGGTCCGGCGCTCAACGGCAATCAATTCTGATTGCCATACCCAGGAGGAACCAGCCAAATGTACAAACAGCTACTCACAGCGGGCGTTGCTGCCTGTTTTTTGTCAATGAATGCAGCCCAGGCTGAGGTTTCCGAGGCTACGATTCAGTCGCTGTCTGCGCCTGACTCGATTGAAACCCGGTCAGGAAGGCTCGAATTCGAACGCGGCGTGCCCACGGTGGACACGGCGCGCAAGGTTTACGACACACTGGATTTCACCCGTGCGCTGAACGTTTACAACAACAGCTTCCGTGGCGCATCGGCGCTGGCCATCGTCAAGGGATTCCAGGCTATTGGCGCGAATGTCGGCGACGTCGTGATCTTTTCCGACCTGATGGACTCCAGTTCGTTGTTCCTGACGGCGAACGCCGATACGGTTTACTACCTGGCCGGGCTTGATCTGAGCGATGGGCCGATGGTCATTGAGCAGCCGTCAAAAGCCGTAGGGGCCATCAACGATATGTGGTTCTCATGGGTCATTGATATTGGAGGCCCCGGCCCGGACCGTGGCCTGGGTGGCAAGTACCTGATTGTCGGTCCTGATTATGAAGGCCCGCTGCCGGAAGGCGGCTATTTTGTAGCGCATTCAAAAACCAACCTGATCCTTTATGCGGCACGCGCCTATCTCGTCAACAGCGACCCCAAACCCGCAGTTGAAAATGTCAAGGCCAATCTGAAGTTCTATCGCTATCAGCCGGGCTCCTTCGGAACGAGTATCGCTCAGGCCCTGGAAGGCACTGTCCGTATCGCTGGCGAGCCAGAAATGACTGCGCCGAGGTTCATTGACGCGACGGGCCTGTCGATGAACACCATCCCACCCAGTGATTACGGCTTTTTCGAATTGATCAATGAAAATGTCCAGAACGAGCCAGCCACCAGCTACGACATTGAACTTGCAGGACAACTTGCCGCAATCGGAATTGTACACGGCAAGAAATTTGCGCCGGACGACCGGATGAAGAAGATCCTTTCAGAGGCGGCCGCGGTCGGACAGGCAACGGGCAGGTCGCTCCAGTGGCGATACGCAATGCAACATCCGGATTGGGCTTACTACGAAGGGTCACAGTGGGGCAGCATGTTATGGGAAGGGGGTGCACTGTTCGAGACGCCGCCTCCACTTTTTGAGAAGGGCATGTTCAAACCATTGCCGCCAACTGGCGCCCGTACCCTCGATTCACGCACCGCATTCTATTATGCGTATACGCTCGATTCTCCCGGCATGATCATGCGGATTCCCGGCGTGGGTTCGCAGTACCTGATGGGCTTTCTCGACGCCGACGGCAACCCCTTTGACGGCGCCAGCACCTACAAGGTGACGCTGCCCAAAGACGTACCGGCTGCCGCTTTCTGGTCGTTCACGGTGTACGACAACCAGACGCGCTCGATGCTGCAGACGCCGCAGAAGTATCCGCGGGCCGGCAGCCAGAGCTATCCGTCGCCAGCAGCCAAGCCTGCCAAGGACGGTTCCACGACCGTCTGGTTCGCGCCCAAGCAACCCAAGGGAGTGGATCGAGGCAACTGGGTTCAGACCGATCCGAAGAAAGGCTGGTTCACGATCTTGCGCCTGTACAGCCCGAAGCCGAGTTTCTTCGACAAAACCTGGCGCCCGACTGAGATCGAACGGGTCGAGTAAAGCCATAAAAGAGTCCGGGGCGATCAAAAAACGGGTCGCTCCGGACCTCAGGTCTCATTGGTCCCCATCCCAGATCTTCCGCGCTTTCTGCGCCCTCTGCGGAAAATTGTTTTTCAACAGCACAAAAAAAATCCGGGCTGGGTAATACACCCGCCCGGAAATCCGGCAGAGCCGGAGAGGATCGTAATATTCTTTTATCTGGATTTGCTTGTGCAGTTTTCCAAGGTTGTTTTCATTCATTATTATGAAGTTACAGCTGTATCGTAATGCAACAGTTTAAGAGTTGTCAAACTTTATTTCTGGGCGATATCGAGTCAGTGAAAGCTAAAAAGAAATTAGCGAAGATTCATCGTGGCCGGGGGTTCAACAGCAGGGTTGCTGTTGAACTTCCAAACTCAGACGCCGAAATCACTGGAGACCTTGAGCGCGGTTGCGATTTGTTGTTGAATCGCCTCGGCCGCGGCGCGCGGGTCGTCGGCGTCGCGAATGGGCCGGCCGATAACCAGGTAGTCGGCACCGCTGGCAATCGCATCGGCCGGCGTCATCACCCGTTGCTGATCGTTCACGGCGGTTTGCTCGTCGTTGAAGACCGGCCGGATTCCGGGGCACACGGTGATCAATGCATGATCGACGGACCGGCGCAGGGCAGAGACTTCCAGGCCCGACGAAACCACGCCGTCACAGCCCAGTTCGAGCGCTCGGCGGGCCCGCGACAACACCAGGGTAGCCGCATCGCACTGGAAGCCCAGGTCATCGAGATCGCCCTGGTCCAGGCTGGTCAGCGCCGTCACCGCGAGTATTTTTGAATCGCCCTTGGCGTCAGCCGCCGCCTTCAACATGCTGTCGTTGCCGTGAACCGTACAGAAATCGACCTGGTGTTTCTCCAACTGGCGAACCGCGGAAGCGACCGTGGCCGGAATATCGAACAGTTTCAGGTCGGCGAAAATTTTCTTCCCCGTCTCGCGCAGTTCCGCGGCGAGTTCGAAGTAGTTGCCCGACAGGAAGAATTCCAGGCCCAGCTTGTAAAATATGACCGAATCGCCGAGCTGTGAGATCAGCGTCCGGGCTCGGTCGATATCCGGCACGTCCAGCGCAAAAATCAGGCGTTCACGGGCAGGAATATCAGTTTTGATCGGGCTGTTCATTTTGTCCTCGCGTGGTTGCTGGCTGATCGTGTTGCAGGATAAACGATTGAATGGTTCCGGCAATCTGTTCAGGCTCGTCCATGTGGAAATGATGGTGGCCCTCCACCGTGTGGTACACGCCATCGGCGAGTGCTTCCCGCCGGACCGCGTTCTTTGCAGGGGATGACCAGGAAGGGGCTGGATCGGCCATCATGGCCATAACCGGCGCCTCGATATGCTGCATGAAATCCAGTGCCTGCTCGTCGGTCATGACCAGGGATGAAACCCAGTTAATGGCCGGGTCGCTCCTCCATTCATAGTGGTCGTCAACCCGGTGCGCAGAGCGTTCGCACAGCAGCCGGGCCGAGAATTCCGACAGATCCGAATCCTTCAGTCGCGCGGCGACCATGTCGTCGATGGAGGCGTAAGGCCGGGGCGAGCGTGGAGCGCGCCGGTTCTTGGCCAGGCTCCGGCGCAAACGTTCGGTGCTGGTTTCCGGCGTGACCGAGATCGGGCCGAGCGTGTCCAGCCACACAGTGCTCCTGACCCGCTCCGGCGCGCCGGCCGAGTACACGGCCGAGATGGCGGCGCCCATGGAATGCCCGATCAGGTGACAGTCTTCCCACTCCAGCGCATCCAGCACGGCATCCACATCCCACAGGTAATCGATGAAGTGATAGCGCGCGGTCTGGTGGCGATGCTCGGACTTGCCGTGCCCCGGCAGATCCAGGGCGAACAGTTCGAGCTGATCGAGATGAGGCG
>Ga0210063_1000578_pt1 | contig 10706 bp, 9 predicted proteins | sample Muzzi_PWA_D1_FD_185529 | JGI IMG/M metagenome (GOLD analysis project Ga0210063, IMG submission 185529) | Wetland microbial communities from San Francisco Bay, California, USA, that impact long-term carbon sequestration - Muzzi_PWA_D1 (SPAdes) | ecosystem: Environmental > Aquatic > Marine >... | reverse complement strand
GCAGGGATCTCTCCCTGAGGCTGGGGCCTGCTACCGGGCGCTGCGGCGCTTACCCGGACGGGACTCACACCCGTTGGCCTATGCCAGCTTTCGTGGCGCAACACCGCCCCACCGTAGCTGCGCGGAGTGTGTTCAGGCCAACGCGTCGATCTTGCTCGCCAGCTCGAAGTCGGCCGCGGTGACGCCGCCGTCTGAGTGGGTGCAGAGCGAGACCGTGACCGTGTCCCAGGAGACCTCGAGGTCCGGGTGGTGGCTCATCTCCTCGGCCGGTCCGACCAGGCTCTGGATGAAGTTGACCGAGCCGACGAAGTCGCCGCGCTTGAAGCTCTTGCTAATCGCCGAGCCCTGCCGCTCCCAGCCGGGGTGCTCGGCCAGCCTCGCCTCGATCTCGGGGTCCGCCATTGGGGCCATGCCCTAATGCTGCCACAAATCGGACTGCTCAAACTATAAGTGACGGGATGCCCATATTGAGTGACGATCAGCCGCCGATCGGCGCCCGCGGGTTGGAGCCGTAGAAGACCAGCGTGCCGAGCATGCCGACGATGTGGACCAGGATGATGTTGACGACCATCGATTTGGCCGTCGCCGTGCCGACCCCGACCGGCCCACCGGACGCGGTGTAGCCGTAGTAGCAGCCGACCAGCACGATGATCGTCGCCATCACCATCCCCTTGGCGAGGCTGAATAAGACGTCGACGTAGTCCTGGAAGGTCCAGAAGATCAACAGGTAGCCGCCCGAGGAGACGTCGCCGACCTGCTCGACCACGGCGATGTAGCTGGAGAAGTAGACGACGCCGACGCCGACGAGGAAGAGGAAGGGCAGCGCGATCCAGGCGCCGAGCAGACGGGTCGCGGCCAGGAAGGTCACCGGCTCAATGCCCATCACCTCGAGCGCGTCGATCTCGTCGGAGATCCGCATCGCCCCCAGCTCGGCGACGATCCCGGTGCCGACCTTGGCCGAGAGGATGTAGCCGAAGGCGTAGGGCAGGCCCTCGCGCAGGTCGCAGTAGGCGGAGAAGATGCCCGCGTTCGACGGAGCGCCGATCGAGCGGCTGAAGTAGGCGCCGATCACGCCGCAGTTGAGGCCGAGGATGAAGACGAATGCCCAGACGATCAGCGCCGAGCCGAGGATCAGGATCCCCGCCTGGCGCAGGCTCTCGCCGAAGAAGCGGAAGACGCGGCCGGAGTAGACGAGCCCGGCGACGCGGGCGCCGAAGCGCGCGACCTCGCCGAAGGAGTCGATCCAGTTGCGCGGGACGTCAAGCCAGCCGATCACGGGGTCGCCGCGCTCACCGGATCGACTGCAGTTCGGGGTTGGAGGCGAGCAGGACGGCGGTGAAGACGTAGAGGAAGAAGAAGACGCCCATGAAGGCGATCACGACCGCCTGATTGACCGCGCGACCGACTCCCGCCGGCCCGCCGGAGGCAGTCATTCCCTTGTAGCAGCAGACGACGGCGATGATGCCGCCGAACAGGATGCACATCAGCACCGAGCCCCAGATGTCGGTGATCAGGGCGTTGGAGAACAGGGTCGAGAAGAAGCCGCCGAGCGGGGCGCCATAGAGCAGCGAAGCGGCGATACCGGCGGTAAGGCCGAAGACGATCGCGAAGATGTCGAGCAGGCCGGTGATCACCATCAGGGCCAGGAAGCGGGGCACGACCAGGTTCTTGATCGGGTCGACCCCGAGCACCTGCAGGGCGTCGAGCTCCTCGCGGATCTTGCGGGCGCCGAGGTCGGCGGTGATCGCCGTGCCGGCGACGCCGGCAACGACCGCGGCGGTGACGAAAGGGCCGATGAAGCGGACCGCGGTGACGACGAAGAAACCGCCGAGCCGGTCGAGCGTGCCGAACAGGTCGAGGATCCCGGCGGCCTGCAGGCCCGGCGCCCCGAAGCAGAGGGCAAAGGTCGAGATCGTCATCGGAAACCAGGAGAGCTTGAGCACGAAGAGGAATTGGCCGACCAGCTCCTCGCCGTAGGGGTAGGGCGGCCTGACGATCGAGATCAGCGTCTTCGCGGTCAGGATCATCATCTCCCCGACCTGCTCGAAGAACGACTTCGCGGGCAGCAGCGCCCGCACTAGAGCTTGTGCCGCCACCAGCTCATCGCCCGCTCGAGGGGACCGGCCTCCTGCACCCGTTCGCGCCCGGCCCGGCGCGCCCGCTGCTCGGCCGCCCGCTGCGCGGCGGAGAGCTGGGCGATCAGCGTGTCGCGCGTCTGCTCCAGCTCCTCCACACCCGCGATGTGGGCGCTGGCGCGGCGCGGCGCGGTAGGCAGGTCGCGCGGCAGGTCGCGGGGGTAGGTGCCGAGCTCGGCCTCGAGCCGGGCGATCTGGCGGCGCAGCTCGCGGCGCACCTCGATCGCCTCGCCCTCGACGGTCGGATCGGGCAGCGGCGAGGACCCGGCCGCCACCTCGTCGAGCGAGCCGGGCATGCTGGCGCAGGCCGAGGCGACGACCGCCAGCTCGCGCGGGCTGAGCCCGGCCTCATGGGCGCGCCGCAGGGCGTCAGTCGCGATCTCCTCCAGTTGCTCGGCGGCCTCGATCCCCTCGGCGACGAAGGTGCCCTGCCCCTGGCGGCTGACGACCAGCCCCTCCCGCTCGAGGCCGGCGTAGACCGCGCGCACGGTGTTGACGTTGACCCCCGCCCACCCGGAGAGGCGGCGGAAGCTCGGCAGCCGCTCGCCCGCAGCGAGGCGTCCGGTGGCGATCAGCGCCCGCAGGCGCCAGGTCAGCTGCAGGCCGACGGGAATCTCGTCGCCGGGGTCAGTCGTAAAGGGATTCGGCTCGGCAGCTTGCTGTGCCATTGCGCAGGCACAGTAAACGACCCGGGTGTATCAGTCAACTAGCGCACTTGTGCCTGCGCAGAAGTCCACAGAGGCCACTGCTCCATACCGCACGCAGACGGCTCTGCGGGACCACCTTGACCAGGCGACCGGCGATCCGCCGCGTCGGCCCGCTGCATCCGCCCCACAAGCACGCCTGAGCGCCCGGAGTGAACACCAGGGCGCTCAGGATGGCAATTGCCGCCGCATACGGGGGCACCTCAACCCACTCGCTCCACTGTAGAGAGAAACGTCAAATTTCACAAATTCAGACGCCGTTTCACGGCGTCAGGACGATCTTCAGCGCTTCCCGCTGGTCGTAGAGCTCATAGGCCTCGGCTGCCCGGTCGAGCTTCATCCGGTGGGTGACCAGCGGCGCCGGGTCGAGCTTGCCCGCTTCGAGCAGGCCGAGCACGCGGTCGACGTGGGCGATCACGTTGGCGAGCCCGAGTCGCAGGGTCACGCCCTTGAGCCAGGCGAGGCCGAGCGGCACCTCGCCCTTGCCGGCGTAGGCGCCGATGCCGGAGACGACGCCCGCGTCGCGGACGAGGCTGACGGCCATCGCCAGCGGGCCGGGGTCGCCGACCGCGTCGACGACGACGTCGACGCCGCGGCCCTCGGTCTCACCGCGTACAGCGCGCTTCGGCTCCTCCTCGGTGAGGTGCAGAGGGGTCGCGCCAAAGCGCTCCGCCATCGCCAGCCGCTCGGCGACGCTGTCGATCGCGAAGACCCTGGCCGCGCCGGCGGCGAGCGCGGCCTGCACGGCGCAGAGCCCGACCGGCCCGAGACCGAGCACGGCGACGGTGTCGCCCGCCCGCATGTCCGCGTGGTAGATCGCGTGGTAACCGGTCCCCATCACGTCGCCGGCGAACAGCGCCACCTCGTCGGACATCCCCTCGGGGACCCGCCGCAGGGTCAGGTTGGCGCGCGGCACGAGCAGGCGCTCGGCCTGGGCGCCCTGCAGGTCGCCGAGATGGGAGCCGTGGCCGAAGGTCCGGCCGTTCTCGCAGCGGTGGTAATCGCTGCGCAGGCAGGCCTGGCAGATCGCGCAAGCGGTGTGGAAGCAGCCGAGCACGCGGTCGCCGACGGCGACCCGCTCGACCTCGACGCCGGCGTCGAGCACCGTGCCGACGAACTCGTGGCCGATGGTGAAGCCGGGCTCGACCGGCACGCGGCCGTGGTAGATGTGCAGGTCAGAGCCGCAGATCCCGCTGGCGTCGACCTGCACCAGCGCATCGTCGGCAGCGACGATCTCGGGATCGGCCTTCTCCTCGATCCGCACCTCGCCCGGGGCTTGAAAGGTGACCGCGCGCATCGGCGCGAACGGTACTCGACCGCGGCTTAGCCGACGCTGACGCCGGCGACCTGGAAGCGGCCCGAGTCGGCACCCGGGTTGGCGGTCTCGGCGATCCGCGCTTCCAGCGCCAGCTCGCGCTCGAAGTCGGCCTCCTCGCCGTGGCGGAAGGAGACGTCCTTGCCCTCGAGCAGCTCGATGAAGACCTCGACGAAGCGCGCGTCGAGCTGCTTGCCGGCGACCCGACGCAGCTCCTGGATCGCCTCGTAGCTCGAGGTCGGCGTGCGGTAAGAGTCGCGCGCCGTCATCACGTCGTAGGTGTCGGCGACCGAGATGATCCGCGCCAGCTCGGGGATGTCGTCGCCTTCGAGCCCACGTGGATAGCCCTTGCCGTCGATCCGCTCGTGGTGGGCGAGGATGATGTCGGCGACCGGGCCGTAGCCGTCGAGCGAGGAGACGACACGGGCGCCCTGCTGGGGGTGGCGGCGGATCAGCATCCAGTCTTCGTCGGTGAGCGGCACGTTGGCCTTGAGGATCCGGTCGGGCAGAATGAACTTGCCGATGTCGTGCAGCAGCGCCGCGATGTGGACGAGCTCCTCCTCGCGCTTGGAGAAGCCCGCGCGCTGCGCGATCGCGCGGGAGTAGCGCGCCACGGCGGCGCTGTGACGGGCGGTCATCTGGTCCCGCAGGTCGAGCGTGCGCAGCAGGGCGCTCAACATCCCGACCTGGAAGCTGGCCAGCTGGTTGGTCCGCACCTCGAGCTCGCTGGCCCGCTCCTGGGAGAGCAGCAGCGCGCCGAGCAGGTACTGGAAGGTGATCAGCACGATGCCGAACAGGGCGACGCCGGCAAGGCCGATCTGTAAGTAGATGAAGGCGACACCGACGGTCATCAGCGCGGCCGCGAGCTCCGAGGGCAGCAACGGAAAGAGCGCCGTGCGCACCTTCTCGATGAACGAACTGCGTTCCAGATAGCACGTGTAGGCGCCGATCATCGTGAAATTTACCGCGAGCGCCAGCAGGAAGACGCTGAAGACGAGCGTGTAGAAGGCCGGCTGTGAGGAGTCGATCCCGTAGCTGGCGATCGTCTCGTTAAAGGCCCAGCCTCCGATCAGAGGGAAGGTCGCGTAGGTGGCGAGGTTGTTGAGCAGATCGTGGGGCTCGTCCCGCCAGCGCGCCCAGCCGACCAGAATGGAAACCATCCCGATCACCGCCGCCGGAGCGCCGCCGAGGAAGACCATTGCCAGCACCAGCGCGAGGAAGCTGCCGGAGATCTTCAGCCGTGAGCTGGTCTCGATCGCCGTCAGGTCACTGAAGACCGAGAAACCAAGCAGGATTGCGAACAGCGCCGGGTCCCAGTCGCCGCTGCCGGCCCGCAGCGCGACCGCAATTCCAACCGCGCAGAGCAGCATCAGCTCGAGAGCGATGATCAGCGGTGTGGGGCGCGTGGCATTCATAGACTCACCGCCGGTCGAGCCTGATCGGCGGTGCGTCTGAGCCAGACGGCTCCCTGCACCGGGACGACTGGGGCCTCGCGGCGAACGCTACTTGCAGGCGTCACGGTAGACGCTGGGAGCGCTCGGGGCAACCGGCTATGCCTGTGTGGCCAAGACCTTGCAGACAACCCAAATTGCGGGGAAAGAGCCCAAAAACGCGCAAAGGCGCCCGTGGGGGCGCCTTTCGCGTGATAAAGCGAGCCGCAAGTAGCGTTCGCTTTCTCCCTTTAAGTTTCTTAGCGGCGGTAGCCCATGTCCAAAATCCCTTCCTTTTTTGACTGAAGCCCTTTCAAATCGCGAACTACGATCTGAATCTGATGCGTTGCGTGGCAACTTTGTAGCACAACTTGGCGGAAACTTGTGCATCTGCAGGAAATCTTGTGCAGAAATAGGGTAGGGCGTATGTCTATCTATGCGTAATCCACGCCTGCGAGACCCCCTGCGACGCCCGGCATTCCGCCGCCTCGCGCTCTCCTACGCGGTCAACGAGATGGGCGACTGGCTCGGCATCATTGCCCTCTCGGTGCTCGTCTTCGATCGCACCGACAGCGCTCTGGCGACGGCGCTGCTCTTCATCGGGACCGGCTTCCTGCCCGCCCTGCTGACGCCCTTCTTCGTCGCCCGCTTCGAGCGGCCGCCCCCCCGCTTCGTGCTGCCGGCGATCTACGCGACCGAGGCCCTGGCCTTCGGCGGCCTTGCGCTGCTTGCCGACCATTTCTCGCTGCCCCTGATCGTCGCCGTCGCCGCGCTCGACGGCGCGCTGGCGCTGACTGCGAAAACGCTGACCCGCGCGGTGACCGCCGCGATGCTCGAGCCGGAGGGCGAGTTGCGCGCCGGCAACGCCGTGCTCAACATCGCCTTCACCGGCGGCGCGGCGGTCGGCCCCGCCCTGGCCGGCGGCGCTGTCGCCGCCCTCGGCGTCCAGTCGGCGCTGCTGCTCGACGCGATCTCCTTCTACGCGATCGCCTGCATTCTGCTCACCGCACGGCCGCTGCCGCATGCCGAGCCGGAGCCCGGCAGGCTGCGCGAGCAGGTCCGCGCCGGGCTCGGCTACATCCGCGGACACGGGACGCTGCGCCGCCTGCTGACCGCGCAGGCCGGGGCGCTCGTCTTCTTCTCGCTGGTCGTGCCGATCGAGGTGATCTACGCCAAGGAGACGCTCGGCGCCGGCGACGCCGGCTACGGTCTGCTGCTCGCCAGCTGGGGAACCGGGATGGTGATCGGCAGCGCCGTGTTCGCGACGCTGCGGCGGGCCTCGCTGCCGGTTCTGCTCTTCTTCAGCACGGTGGCGATCGGCGCCGGCTACCTCGGCATGGCCGTCGCGCAGGCGCTCGCCGTCGCCTGCGCGGCCTCGGTCCTCGGCGGCATCGGCAACGGCGTGCAGTGGGTGGCGGTGATCAGCGGCGTGCAGGAGCTGACCGCGCAGCGGATGCAGGCGCGGGTGATCGGCACGCTCGAATCGATCGCCTCGGCGGCGCCCGGGCTCGGCTACGTGCTGGGCGGACTGATCGTCACCCAGTGGAGCCCGCGGGGGGCCTTCTTCGTCGCCGCAGGCGGCGTTGCGGCGATCGTCGCGGTCTCCGTTCCGATCCTGGGCAGGAACTGGAGCGGCGACGGCGCAAAAGAACGTCCAGGGACCGTTGACGCCGCCGAGGAAATTATGGTGGAGTTAATTCCCGCAGAAGCCCTGTCCAGTCCAAAAGGGAGGTCGTGACGTGAGGAAGCTGCAGGCAGTGCTGGTGGTCGTCGCATTGGTGGTGGTCGCTGCGGCTCTCTCCTCGTGCGGCGGGAGCTCGGACAAGGAAGGTGGCACCCTGACCGGCAGCTACGCCTCGTTTCCGGACTACCTCGACCCGGCGCTCTCCTACACGGCCGAAGGCTGGACGGCGATGTACAACACCTATCTGCCGCTGCTGACCTACAAGCACGCCGACGGTGAGGAAGGCAGCAAGGTGGTCCCCGCCCTGGCCGAGAGCCTGCCCGATGTCAGCCCGGACGGCAAGACCTACAAGCTGACCCTGCGCCAGGGCCTCAAATACTCCGACGGCACCCCGGTCAAGGCATCGGATTTCACCAGCACGGTCGAACGCCTGTTCAAGCTCAACTCGCCCGGCTCGCCCTTCTACGCGGGCATCGTCGGCGCCGAAGAGTTCGCCGAAACCAAGAAGGGCGGCATCTCCGGGATCACGACCGACGACCAGAGCGGGGAGATCGCGATCGAACTGACCGCGCCGAGCGGCACCTTCACCAACGAGCTGGCGATGCTCTTCGTCGCCCTCGTGCCGGCCGACACCCCGGCCAAGAGCCTGACGAACGACCCGCCGCCGGCCACTGGTCCCTACGAGATCGTCAGCTCCGAACCGGGGCAGGGCTGGTCCTACGCCCGCAACCCGCAGTGGGCGAAAGCCAACGGCGACCTGATCCCGGAGGTGCCCGCGGGGCACGTCGACAAGATCGAGATCTCGATCGTGCGCAACGGCGCGACCCAGGTCAATGAGATCGAACGCGACAAGACCGACTGGATGCAGACGCCCGTCCCCGCCGACCTCTACAACAAAGTCAAGGACAAGTACGAGGGGACCCAGTTCCGGGTCGAGAAGCCGATCAACCTCTACTACTTCTTCATGAACACGACGCAGCCGCCCTTCGACGACGTCAAGGTCCGCCAGGCGGTCAACTACGCGGTCGACACGGCGGCGCTGGAACGGATCTACGCGGGCTCGCTCACGGCCTCCCACCAGATCCTGCCCGAGGGCATGCCCGGGCACGAGCCCTTCGACCTCTACCCGCACGACATGGCGAAAGCCAAGGCGATGCTCGAGCAGGCGAACCCGTCGGATCGCGACATCACCGTCTGGACCGACGACGAAAGCCCCAACGACGAAGCGGGCGCCTACTTCAACGACGTGCTCAACAAAATGGGCTTCAACGCGACGCTGAAGAAGATCGGCGCCGACAACTACTTCACCACCATCGGCAACGCCAGCACGCCTGACCTCGACGCCGGCTGGACCGACTGGTTCCAGGACTATCCGCACCCGAACAACTTCTTCCAGCCGCTGCTGGCCGGGGAAAGCATCGCCCCGACCTTCAACACCAACGTCGCCGAGGTCGACGTGCCGAAGCTGAACGAGAAGATCGATCGGCTGCGCGAAGAACAGCTCGGCCCCGAGCAGGAAGAAGAATATGCCGCGCTCGACCGCGAATACATGGAACTGGCGCCCTGGGTCCCCTACGGAACGAACACCGTCTCCACCTTCGTCTCCAGCGCGGTCGACCTCGACACGGTGATTTTCAACCCGACCATGGGCCAGGACCTGACCAGCTTCCAGCTCAAGTAAGTGGAGGGCCGCAGCCACTGGTATCTGGCGTACCGGCGGCTGCGGCGCAACCGGGTTGCGCTGGGCTTCGGCGGCCTCTTCGTCGCGATCGTCATCTTCGTGCTGGCGGCGCCGCTGTGGGCCGACCGGGTCGCCGGCACCGGGCCGAACGCGACCCACACGACCGAGAAGGTGACGGTCGACGGCGAGCAGCGTGAAGTCGTCAACCGCGAGGGCAAGCCGATCGGGCCGCTCTGGCTCGGAGCCGGCGGCAAGTTCTTCCTCGGCGCCGACGGGCGGCTCGGGCGCGACGAGATGGTGCGGCTGATGTACGGCGGGCGCATCTCGCTCTTCGTCGGCTTCCTCTCGACCCTGATCGCGACCCTGATCGCGACGACGCTCGGCCTGCTTGCCGGCTACTACCGCGGCTGGACCGACACGCTGATCTCGCGCAGCCTGGATGTGATCTGGGCCTTCCCGGTGACGTTGCTGGCGATCGCGCTCGGCCTCGCGCTGGCGACCGGCGGCCTGCAGATCGGTCCGCTGGACCTCTCGGGCAGCTCGATCTGGATCCCGATCCTGATCATCGCCTTCGTCTACACCCCGTACATGGCGCGGCCGATCCGCGGCGAGGTGCTCGCCCTGCGTGAGAAGGAGTTCGTCGAGGCCGCCGTCTCGCAGGGGGCCGGCCCGGCGCGGGTGATGTTCGGGGAGCTGCTGCCGAACCTGCTCTCAACCCTGATCGTCTTCTTCACGCTCGGCGTAGCGCAGAACATGCTGCTCGAGTCGATGCTCTCATTCCTCGGCGTCGGCGTGCAGGCGCCCAACACCTCCTGGGGAACGATGATCGGTGACGGCTTCGAGCTGATCAGCACGGCGCCGCTGCTGACCGTGATCCCCGGCACGATGATCCTGCTCACCGTGCTGGCGATCAACGTCTTCGGCGACGGCCTGCGCGACGCGCTCGACCCCAAATCGAAGGTGCGCCTCGAGGCCCACGCCGGGGTTGCCGAGCCGGAGGGCACCGCGGTCTGATGGGTCGCTTCATCGCCAGGCGGGCGGTCAGCACGGTGGCGGTGCTGTTCGCGATCTCGCTGATCGTCTTCGCGATCTTCAATCTGATTCCCAGCTCCGACCCGGCGGTGAGCCTGGCAGGGAAAAATGCGAACCCCACGCTGGTCGCGAACATCACCGAGGAATGGGGGTTCGACGAGTCGCTTCCGCAGCAGTACCTGACGATGATGCGGAAGATCTTCAGCGGCGACCTGATCTCCTACGAAGGGCGGGAAAGCGTCGACGAACGGATCCTCGAAGGGGTTCCGGCGACCTTCTCGCTCTGCATCGGGGCCGCCGTGATCTGGATGTTCTTCGGCATCCTCTTCGGCTACATCTCGGCGGTGCGTTCCGGCGGCCTGCTCGACCGGGGGCTGACGGTCGTCGCCGTCGCCGGCATCTCGATCCCGGTCTTCTGGCTGGCGGCGATCTTCCTCAACTACCTCACCTACAACCTCGGGCTCTTCCCGTCGGGCACCTACGTCCCCTTCACCGAGAGCCCGTTCGAGTGGGCAAACCACCTCTTCCTGCCCTGGGTGACTCTGGCGATCGGCTACATCGGCCTCTACAGCCGGGTGCTGCGCTCGAACATGCTCGACGCGATGAACGAGGATTACGTGCGCACGGCGCGGGCCAAGGGCCTGAGCGAGCGGCGGGTGATGACCCGCCACGTGCTGCGCAACTCGCTGGTTCCGATCGTCACCCTGTTCGGGCTCGACTTCGGT
>Ga0210063_1000576_pt1 | contig 10715 bp, 8 predicted proteins | sample Muzzi_PWA_D1_FD_185529 | JGI IMG/M metagenome (GOLD analysis project Ga0210063, IMG submission 185529) | Wetland microbial communities from San Francisco Bay, California, USA, that impact long-term carbon sequestration - Muzzi_PWA_D1 (SPAdes) | ecosystem: Environmental > Aquatic > Marine >... | reverse complement strand
GGCTTCAACGGCCTCGCCGACCTGATCTACAACAGCGCTGCGGCGACGAACGAATTCGACCAGTACGGTCACTTCACCCGTAGCCTCACCGCTTTGACGAATTGTCTGGACTACGTCACCTCTCCGACCAGCGGTTGCTCAGCGAACTTCAACGGCCTCAACGCCGGTACGGCCTCGTCGGCTTCCGTCTCCTCGCTCTACGCGCGAATTCAGGACGAACTGGCTCAGCGCAAGGACGGCGCAAGCGCCAGCGGCACCGCTGTCCCCCCGATTGCTCCGGCACGCCCCTCTCCGGCTCCTGGCGGCGAGCCAGGTCTGGGCGAGAGCGAACAACTCGGCGCCAAGGCCGGGGCCTCCGCGTCAGACCGTGCCCTCCTCGACTACCTCCTCGGCCCATGAGAAATCGAGCCGGCATACAGGGAGTCGCGAGCAGCCCCGCGATCGTCGGCGCGGTCACGGTGCTGGTCGTGATCGTCGCCGTCTTCCTCGCCTACAACGCCAACAACGGCCTGCCCTTCGTCGCCACCTACGACCTCACGGCGCGGGTGCCGAACGCGAACGCGCTGGTCAAAGGCAACGAGGTGCGGATCGGTGGCTCGCGCGTCGGCGTGGTCAGGACCGTGACCCCGGTGCAGCTGGACAACGGCGCCGTCGTCGCCGAGCTCGACCTCAAGCTCGACAAGAGCGCCGAACCGATCCCCGCGAACTCGACGATGATCATCCGGCCCAAGTCGCCGCTCGGCCTCAAGTACCTGCAGATTGTCCCCGGCGACTCCTCGCAGGGCCTCGACGCGGGTGAAACGATCCCGCTCGCCGCCGCCCGCCCGGAGCCGGTCGACATCGACCAGTTCTTCGACACCTTCGATGCGAAGACACGGACCGCGATCCAGCGCAGCAACGCCGGCTTCGGCAACGCCTTCGCCGGCCGCGGGCCGCAGATCAACGCCGCCCTCGGCGCTCTGCGCAGCGCCGCCGAACACGGCCAGCCGGTGCTGCGCACGCTGGTCGCGCCGAGCACCAACTTCGGCGGCTTCTGGGAAGCGCTCGCGGACCTCTCCGCCACCGTCGCGCCGGTGGCGGAGCAGCAGGCGAGCATGTTCGTCGCGCTCGACCGCACCTTCGCTGCCTTCGCTCGCGTCTCCCGCCCCTACATCCAGGAAACGATCGTCAAAGGCCCGCCGACCCTTGAAGCAGTCACCGCCGACCTGCCCGCGCTGCGCCCCTTCTTCCGCAGCAGCGGCCGCTTCTTCACCGCGCTGAAGCCGGGCGCCCGCGCCCTGGGTGAAACCTCGCCGACGATCAACGCCGCGCTGCGCGCCGGCATCCCGGCGCTCAACCGCTCGCCGGCGCTGTTCGCGCAACTCAACCCGACCGCGGAAGCGCTGCTCGACTTCCAGGCCGAGCCCGGCGTCTTCAACGGCCTCGGCCTGCTGACCGACCTCAACAACGTGCTCGACCCGGCGATCAAGTACATCGCGCCCGCGCAGACCACCTGCAACTACCTCACGCTGGCTGCCAGCAATCTCGCCGACTCGTTCAGCGAATCGAACGGGAATGGCAACTGGCTTGGTGCGATCGTCTTCGAGGCCCCCGATGGACCGAATGCAGAGTCGCTTCCATCGTCGGCTCCGGCCAATGGCCCGAGCCGGAAGAACCATCTCCACTTCAATCCCTACCCACGGACCGCTGCACCGGGCCAGGGCGATGTCTGCGAAGCGGGCAACGAGCGCTACACCGCCGGCAAGACGATTATCGGCCGCGCGCCGGAACTGTGGGGCACGACGACGGTGAACGAGGAATAGATGGGACGCCTGCCGGAGAGAGACACCAGGGCCGGGGCCACGGACAGCCGCATAAAGTGGCGACCGAGCAACGCGGCGATCGCGCTGATCTTCATCCTCGTCTTCACCCTCGGCCCCTACCTGGCCTTCACCAAACACATCCCCTTCACCGGCTACGGCTACACGCTCAACGCCACCTTCTCCAACGGAGCCAACATCTCGGTCAACTCGCCAGTACGGATCGCCGGCGTCGACGTCGGCAAAATCATCGAGGTCGGCCGCGACGGCGACAACACCAAGATCACCTTCACCGTCGACGGGGCCGGCCGCCCGGTCCACAGCGATGCGCTGGCGCAGATCCGTCCGCGGATCTTCCTCGAGGGCAACTTCTACGTCGATCTCGACCCGGGCAGCCCCAGCGCGAGCGAGATGGACAGCGACGCGACGATTCCGGTCAGCCGCACGTCGACCTCGGTACAGCTCGACGAGATCTTCACCGCGCTGCAGTCACCCGTGCGCGCCGACCTCAGCCGCCTGCTGGAGAGCTACGGAGAAGCCCTGACCCATGAGCCGACGCCGGCCGAAGACGTCGACCAGCTGCCCGAGGTGCGGGGCAAGACCGGCGCCGAAGGGCTCAACGGGGCGCTCAAATTCGGCGGCGATGCCGGCCGCTACAGCTCGCAGGTGACCAACGCCTTCCTCGGCACCAGCCCCGGTGACCTCTCGCGCCTGGTCGCCGGCGCCGGCCGCAGCTTCGGCGCCCTGGCTCGCCAGGAGGCCGATCTGCAGGGCCTGATCGTCAACTTCGACACCTTCACCGGCGCTCTGGCCGCACAGTCGACCAACCTGGCGACGACGGTGAACCGCTTGGCGCCGACCCTGCGGATCGGCCGCAAATCGCTGGCCAACCTCAACCGCTCGCTGCCGCCGCTGCGCGCCTGGGCGATCGAGTTCACGCCGGCCGTCGCCGAGCTGCCGGCGCTGATCTCGGCCGGCAGGCCATGGCTCGCCCAAGCGCGCCCGCTGCTCTCCGGCAAAGAGGGCGGCGGCGTCGCCCGGCTGCTGCGCGAATCGAGCCCGGGCCTGGCCGGCGCGGCCCAAGCGGGCAAGGCAAACACGATTCCGCAGATCAACCGGCTCAGCCTCTGCACGACCAAGGTCTTCGTGCCGACCGGAAACCAGACGATCGAAGACCGCTTCGCCACGGGTCCGAACTATCGCGAGTTCTTCTACTACCTGGCCAACTTCGCCGGGGTGCAGCAGAACTTCGATGGCAACGGCCCCTACCTCAGGGTTCAGCCCGGCGGCGGAGGAACCCTCGTGAAACAGGAGAACCCGTCCGGCAACCTCAGCACCGACAAACAGGACTGGGCCAATGTGGTCGAAGCCCCAGCTGGCGTGCAGCCCCAACTCGGCGGACGCCCGCCCAAGAAGCCGGATGTTCGCTGTGCAACCCAGCCGTCGCCGAACGTAAACGGCCCGTTGGGGCAGGTAGGACCGCCCAGCTTGAGCCCGGTGAGCCCGTGACCGAGAAAGATCCCAAAGTGGGCCGCTGGCAGCACTTCCGCGCTTCGCTCGCGCGCCAGTCGCGCGGGCGCGGCAAAGACACGATCGCGATCGCGGTGCTGACCACGATCGCGATCGTGATGACGCTGTGGATCTTCACCCAGCAGAAAGCCTCGCTGCCCTCGTGGGCGCCGTTCGTCGGTGAAGACTTCGCCCACCTTACTGCGGACTTCAGCAATGCTCAGGCCGTCACCCCGGGCCAGGGCCAGGCCGTGGTGATCGCCGGCATCCAGGTCGGCCGCATCTCCTCGGTCGAGCTCGAGGACGGCCACGCGGTCGTCGGCCTCGACGTCGAACCCGAGTACCTGAAGCTGATCCACCCCGACGCCTCGCTGCTGATGCGACCGAAAACGAACCTCAACGACATGACCGTGGAGATCGACCCCGGCAAGGGCGGCAGGCACATCGACGACGGCCACGAATTCCCGCTCGCCAACACCGAACCGAGCATCCAGTTCGAGTCGTTCCTCGCCAGCTTCGACACCGATACCCAGCAGTACCTGCAGCTGCTCGTCGCCGGCGGCGCCAAGGGGATCGGCGGCCGCGGCCGCCAGCTCGGCAACGCCTTCCGCCGCCTGCAGCCGTTCTCCCACTACATCGCCGACCTCAACCGCGCCGTGGCCCGCCGCCGCGTCGCGCTCGCCCGCGTAATCCACAATTTCGGCCTGCTGACCACCGAGCTCGGCAATCGCGACACCGCCCTGGAACGCTTCGTCAGCTCCTCCAAGGACGCGCTCGGCAACTTCGCCAACCAGCAGCAGGCGATCCAGGAATCGCTCACCGAGTTCCCCTCGACCCTGGCGGCGCTGCGCTCGGCGCTGGCCAGCTCGAACAGCTTCTCCGAAGCCGCGCGCCCGGCGCTGCTCGGCCTGATCCCCCAGGCGCAGGCGTCGGTGCCTGCGTTCAAGGCGAACGAGCGGCTGTTCCGGCAGACGACGGCGCCGATCCGCGACCAGATCCGCCCCTTCACCCGCCAGGTCCGCCCGACGCTCACCCACCTCACCGAAGGGGCCGACGATCTCAATACCTCGGTGACCGGCTTCGGCAACTCGCTCGGCGCTCTCAACAGCTTCCTCAATGTGCTCGCCTACGACCCACCGGGCAAGAAGGAGAGCTTCCTCTTCTACCTGCCATGGCTCAATCACAACATCAACGCCACCTTCAACCTCAGCGACGGCGGCGGCCCGATCACCCGCGGCGTCTCAACCCTTTCGTGCAACGGCTCGTATCTGGCCTACAGCCTCACCCGCCCGTTCAAACTGCCTGACGGCAGCCTCGATCAGCTGAAGCCCTACCTGAGGACGCTGCTGCAGGGAGTGCGGATCCCGAGTCCGACGGAAATCCCGCCAGTTCCCGCTGACCCGGAACTCCCAAGCGTCTTCTGCGGCCCGGAAGCCTCCAAATGAGCAAGAGAGCCCCCAGCACCGGGCAGCTACTGGTAATCGCAGGATTCGCCCTGTCGTGCTTCGGCATCCTGCTCTTCCTCTGGATCACCTTCGGCGGGCCGACGCCGTTCAAAGCGCGGACCTACGAGCTCAAGGTTCCCTTCCAGGAGGCGACGCAGCTCGCCCAGCAGTCGGACGTGCGCATCTCCGGCGTCTCGGTCGGCAAAGTGCAGACGATCGAGCAGTCGCCCGACGGCAAGGAGGCGCAGGCGACGATCAACATCAACGACAAGTACGCGCCGATCCCGAGCGGGACGCGGGCGATCCTGCGCACCAAGACGCTGCTCGGCGAGACCTACGTCGAGCTCACCCCGGGCGACGCAAAGGGGCCGGAGCTCAAGGACGGCGACAGCCTGCCGCGCGCCAACGTGGCCGAATCGGTCCAGCTCGATGAGATCTTCCGCACCTTCGACACCCGCACCCGCGCCGACTTCCAGGAGTGGATGCAGGAAGGGGCGGTGGCGATCTCCGGACAGGGCCAGTCGCTTTCCAACGCCTTCGCCGAGTTCGAACCGTTCTTCTCGGAAATAGACCAGCTCTTCCGGGTGCTCGACACGCAGCGGCTCGCGGTCAAGCAGCTGTTCAGCAACGGCGCGACGACCTTCCGCGCCCTGCGCGGCCGCGAAGGCCAGCTGCAGAGCCTGATCCGCAACTCGAACGCGGTCTTCAGCACGACCGCGGCCCGCAACCGCGACATCGAAGCGCTGTTCCGCGCCTTCCCGACCTTCGAGGACGAGCAGCGGCTGACCTTCAACCGGCTGAAAGCGTTCGCGCTCAATGCCGACCCGCTGTTCCGCCAGCTCGTCCCCGCGGCCGAACAGCTCTCACCGACCCTGATCGCCTTCTCGCGCCTGGCGCCGCAGGCCAAGGGCCTTTTCGAAGGGCTGGAAACCGTGATCGACCGGGCGCCGAACGGTCTCGGCTCGCTGCGCCGCTTCCTGCGCAGTGATTTCCCCGTGCTCTTGCGTGCGATTGATCCTTTCGTACGCAACCTCAACCCGCTCTTGACGGGCCTCGGTCTCTACAAAGGAGAGGTCACGTCACTGCTCGGAAACGTGGCTGCGGCGACCAACGCCGTCCATCTCAGCTCGGCGGGGGAGCAGGTTCACTTCCTCCGTCTGCTCGGCCCGCTGGGGCCGGAAACCCTGGCGACCTATGACAGCCGCACGACGACCAACCGCAACAGCGCCTACAGCAAGCCGCGGTACGCGGATCGCCTGGGCAAAGGACTGCTCAACTTCCACACCTATCAGTGCGGGTCTGGCATCACGGCTAGGCTCGATCCCGATTCGCCGAGCAACCCCGCCTTCAATGAGCGCACGGAAGGCGACGAAGCCGAAGCCGCCGACTTCTTCGCACGGCTCAAGCACTACGCCTTCGCCGAACAGGACGACTCCTCGACGATCCCCGCCCCCGGCTGCGACCCGCAGGCGCCGTTCAAGCCGATCTACGGCAGCGGCCCGGCGACGATCTACCAGCAGACCTTCGAACAGGGCGAATAGAGGCAAACAAAAGAGGCGGCCTTGCGGCCGCCCCTTTGTCGCTCCGCCGCTTTCGGCGGCGTGTCTTCCTGCTTCTGGCCTAGCGCTTCGGCTTACAGGGCACCGCGAGGCTGCCCTTGAGCACGGTCTGCGCGGCGACGCCGGGGATCCGCGCTTCGTTTTTGAACAGCGTCTTCGGCGTCTTGACGATGAACTTGCCGTCGGGGCACTTGGCCGAGGAGTAGTAGTGCTTCCTCTTGCCGACCCTGTAGGTCTTGCCGATCTTGAACCTGTAGTCGAGCACCGAGCCGCTGCCGCCGGCGATCACGGGGATCTTGGCGATTGCGTGGATGCCGCTGCCCTTCTTCTGGATCGTCACCTGGGTCACGATCGCGGCCGGCACCGGGACCGTGAGGTAGGTGTGGATCAGGAGCTTCGTCTTGCGCGCGTTGCCGCCGCCGTTGAAGATCGTGATCGGGCTGGTCACCTTGATCGGCGCCTGTTCGGGGAAGGCGATCTCGGCGTGGGCAATGCCCTTGCCGAGTTCCGTCTTGCCGCAGACGCGCTTCGCCGCCGTCGTGTTGCGCGCGGTCAGCTGTCCCGGCTTGCAGACCGGGTAGCCCTTGACGTCGATCTTGACGTCCTTGTCGATGTCGACGACGGCTTCCCGCATCGCGGAGGGGTGGGTCTTGTCGCTGGTCTTGATCTTGCCGAAGATCGTCGTCGTGACCGGCGTGTACTTGGTCCGCGAGAGCTTCGTCGGCGTGGTGCCGCCGCCGAAGGTGACGATCAGGTTGCCGGCCCGCAGCGTGGTCGAGGTCAGGGCGCTCGCAACCGCAGCGACCCCGAGCGATAGCACCGCCGCAAGGGCAAGTGCCAGCATCAGGTTTCTACGCATTCTCTTCTCTCCTTTGTGGCCCTGCCCGAACGAGCTGCGGCCGTTGAAAAGCCAATCTGTCCCACAGGAACGCTAGCAGCGCCCGATGGGAGCGGGATGAAGGCATGAAGAAGGGCGGCCGGATGGCCGCCCTTCTTGCCCGATCGGGTTTGTTGCGCCGGTCTCAGCCGCGGCGCGGCTTGCAGGGCACGGCGAGGCCGCCCTTGAGCACCGTCTGCGCGGCGACTCCTGGGATCCGCGCTTCGTTCTTGAATACGGTCCGCGGCGTCTTCGTGCGGAACACTCCGTCCGGGCACCTGGCGTTGGAGTAGGCCAGCTTCCTGCCCCGGAACCGGTAGTTACGGCCGAGCTTGAAGCGGAAGTCGAGCACCGAGCCGCTACCGCCGGCGATCACCGGGATCTTGGCGACGGCGTGGACGCCGGTCCCGCGCTTGCGGATCGTCACCTGGGTCACGATCGCGGCCGGCACCGGGACCGTGAGGTAGGTGTGAATCAGCAGCTTCGAGCGGCGCGCGTTGCCGCCGCCGTTGAAGATCGTGATCGGGCTGGTCACCTTGATCGGCGCCTGTTCGGGGAAGGCGATCTCGGCGTGGGCGATGCCCTTGCCGAGCGTCGTCTTGCCGCAGACGCGCTTCGCCGCCGTCGTGTTGCGCGCGGTCAGCTGCCCGGCCTTGCAGACCGGCAGGCCCTTGACGTTCAGCTTGACGTCCTTGTCGATGTCGACGACCGATTCGCGCAACGCCGACGGGTGGGTGCCGTCGGAAGTCGCGATCTTGCCGAAGATGACGGTCTTGACCGGCGCGTAGCCCCTGCGCGGCAGCTTCTTCGGCACGGTTGTGCCGCCAAAGGTGAGCACGAGGTTGCCTGCTCGTATCCTGGTGCTGGCCGCGCCGGCGATCGCCGTGACGCAAAGCGCGAACGCCGCACTGAGGGCAAGCACCACCATCGTGTTTCTACGCATAGCTGTATCTCTCTCCTTTGAGGGCCTGCCCGTTTCTGAGCACAACCATAGAAAACCTTCGGGAAAACGTTCCGGTAGTGCAACTACCACTCCGGCCTCTATATAAACCCGCTCGGGCGGGAAAAAGAGCGGCCTACTGCCTGGCGGAGCTGTCCTCGAGCATCGAGAGCCGCACGCGCTCGCGCTCCTCGGCGGCGCCGTCGGGCCCCAGAAACGGCAGCGTGATCCAGAACATCAGGTCGGGCAGCCGGCTGGGGAGGCGGGCGGAGGCGCCGTGGAGGATCTCGCTGTAGAGCAGCTCGTTGATCCCGCCCGCCAGCGAGAGCGACGTGATCCCGGGCAGCTCGACAGAGGTTTCGGCGCGGCCGGCGTCGAGGAAGCCGGTGAACTGGCGCAGGGCGGCGTCGCGGCGGGCGAGCGCCTTCGGCCCCGCGGCCAGCACCTCGACGATCGCGAAGCGTCCCTCGTCCGGATGCTCGGCGAGGTGTTTGAGCAGCTCCGCGAGGCCCGCGGCGACGCGCTCGGCCCAGGGTGAGCCCTGCTCGGACTCGAAGCCGCGCGCGGTGTCGCCGAGCAGGTTTCCGAGCAGCACGTCATAGGCGGCGAGGAAGCAGTCCTCCTTGCTCGCGAACAGCTCGTAGAAGGTCTTGCGGGAGACGCCGGCGACGCCGATCACGTCGACCACGCGCGTCTCCGGGTAGCCGCGCTCGGCGACGACCTCGATCATCGCTTGCAGTATTCGCCGCTGCTGGGACTCCGTCACCGCCTCCCGCGGTAGCCCATGACGACCCCGGGGCAGCCGCTCGCTGGCGGTGCGTCTTCCGGAAGCCACGCACAGACTTTAGACCACGCCGGGGTTTCCGCCAATCCAGACGACCTCTTCGCGCCCGGGCCCGACGCCGACGAGACGGATCGGCACCCCGGCGAACTCGGCGATGTAGTCGAGATAGGCGCGCGCCTGGGCGGGCAGGTCCTCCTCGCTGCGGCATGCGGTGATGTCGGCCTCGAAGCCGGGCAGCTCCTCGTACTCGGGCTCTGCCGAGTGCAGGATCGACTGGTGGTAGGGGAAGGTGTCGAAAATCGCGCCCTCGCGCGAGCGGTAGCGCACCGCGACCCGCAGCGTCTCCAGCCCGCTGAGCACGTCGAGCTTGGTGATCGTCAGCGCCGTCATCCGGTTGAGGCGGACGGCGTAGCGCAGGGCGACCAGGTCCATCCAGCCGCAGCGCCGCTCGCGCCCGGTGGTCGTCCCGTACTCGTGGCCGCGCTCGAGCAGGTGGCGGCCGACCTCGTCGTCGAGCTCGGTCGGGAAGGGCCCGGCGCCGACTCGCGTCGCGTAGGCCTTGGCCACGCCCCAGACCTGGCCGATGTCCGTCGGCCCGATGCCGGCCCCGACGCAGGCCGCGCCGGCGATCGGGTTGGAGGAGGTGACGAAGGGATAGGTGCCGTGATCGAGGTCGAGCAGCGTCGCCTGGGCGCCCTCGAAGAGGACGGTCTTGCCGGCGTCGAGCTGCTCCCAGCAGAGCCGCGCCGTGTCGGCGATGTGCGGCTCGAGCCGGTGGCCGTAGCCGGCGAACTCCTCGGTGATCGAGTGCAGGTCGAGGCGCGGATCGGGGGCCTCGGCGACCGATTGGTCGGCACCCTCGCGGGCGCCCTCACCGGCCTCCTTGCGCAGCTTGCGCCGCTGCACCAGGAGCTCGCGCAGCGCCTGCTGCTTCGGCTCCAGCGCGGCCATGATCTTCTTACGCAGGATCTTCTCGTCGAGCAGGTCCTGGACGCGGATGCCGAGCCGCAACGCCTTATCTGCGTAGCAGGGGCCAATCCCGCGGCGGGTGGTGCCGATCGAGAGCTTGCCCAGCTTGATCTCTCCCGCCGTGTCGAGCAGCACGTGGTAGGGCATGATCAGGTGGGCGTTGGCGGAGATCCGCAGGTTGCCGAGGTCGACGCCGCGGCGCTTGAGGCCGTCGATCTCGCCGAGCAGGATGCGCGGGTCGAGCACGACGCCGTTGCCGATCATGCAGAGCTTGTCCGGATAGAGGATGCCGGAGGGGATCAGGTGGAACTTGAACTCCTCGCCGTCGCGGACGATCGTGTGGCCGGCGTTGTTGCCGCCCTGGAAGCGCACGATCGCCTCGGCGTTCTCGGCGAGCAGGTCGACGACCTTGCCCTTGCCCTCGTCGCCCCACTGGGCGCCGACTATGACGATTCCCGTTCCAGGCACGGCCGGGGATTGTGACTGGTTGACCCGGGCGGAGCCATCCCGGTAGGGGCTCCACTTAACTTTTTCCGAAGACAGCGGGCGGTCGTCCGCGGGCGCAGCCGCCGAAAAAGTACAAGACGTTCCGCCCCTGCCGGGATGGCTCCTCAGTAAGGCGCGTTCTCCAAGCGCCGGTCGGCGCCGAAGAGCGGAATCTGCTCACACGTCTCCGTCAGGCGCGAGACCGTTCGCGGGCCGATCTGCTCTTCGAGCTTCTCGACGGTGAGGTTGGTCGTCAACATGATCGAGCGTTCGTCTTCATAGCGCTCATTGACGAGGGCGTAGAGTTGCTCGAGGACCCAGTCCGAGCGTTTCTCAGCGCCGAAGTC
>Ga0210063_1000574_pt1 | contig 10749 bp, 4 predicted proteins | sample Muzzi_PWA_D1_FD_185529 | JGI IMG/M metagenome (GOLD analysis project Ga0210063, IMG submission 185529) | Wetland microbial communities from San Francisco Bay, California, USA, that impact long-term carbon sequestration - Muzzi_PWA_D1 (SPAdes) | ecosystem: Environmental > Aquatic > Marine >... | reverse complement strand
ACGCATGCCGCCTGGCGGAACGGTGCGTTTGCTGGACTGCAACGGCTGTCACGGCATCGGGATTCAGCCTCGGGCGGGAGAAGAGGGTGCCTGGCCATGGGATCTGCTGGTCGGCGATGCCTGTCCATCCAGCCAGTCGAAGGCGACAGTCCAGAGCATCGAACGAGAAGGACCCTACCTGCTGGCCATCGTCAATGGTTACGCGGATCAACTGCGCCATGCCACCACGCCCTCGTTTGAACGGCGAGCTTTGCCCTGAGGATGGGCCGTTGGTGGAAAATCGCCATCTGAGTTTCTACCCCAAGGCCAGAGCACAGACCACAGTACACGGAGAACCCGCCGAGGCTCCATCCGCTGCCCATCGCGGGCCTACCGCCCATTCAAAGCCTGCGCGATCTCCCCCGACACCCCCTCCGCCGCCACCCGCACCGGGTCATCCGCCAGGTGCGCATACCGCGCCGTAGTGGCCACGTTGCGGTGCCCCAGGAGCTTGCCCAAGATCGGCAGCCCCAACCCTCCCCCAGCGCCGAAGCTGGCGAAGGAGTGGCGCAGATCGTGGAGGCGAACATCAGGGATCCCCGCCTTATCCCGGATCCGCTCCCAGACATGGAAGAGACCGATGAAGTGACCGTTGCCGCCACGGCCCGGCAAGACATAGGGATTTCCCGGGATCCGGGGGAGTCCCTCCAACACCTCAGCCACGGCAGGCGTGAGGGGAATGATCTTGCGGCCCGTCTTGGAATCCGGGAAGAGAAGGAAACCGCGCTGGAGGTCCACATCCTCCCAGCGCAGGGTGAGAATCTCATTCCTCCGGCACCCGGTCAGAAGGAGCAGGCGGATCGCGGCCAGCGCCTCCACCTTCTCGACGCCTTCCACCTCCTCGTTCCGCAGCACCTGCCCCAAGGTGGTCAGCTCCTCGGGCGTGAGATAGCGCTCCCGCTTCTTTTCCTTGAACTTCTGAATATGCCGCGTGGGGTTGTGGCCATCGGGACGGAGGATATTTGTCTTGGCTGGTAGTCTGGGCCTGTATCAGGGCGAACTGGCCGCTCTGGCTCTCCTACAGGACCGGCCCGAGGCGTCTTCCTGACCGACGATGCCGCTGAACGACTTGGCGCCAGGTCTCTGGGCTAGCGATTCCATGGCACCTTGGGGGGCCTGCTTCGAGCGGTCCCCGTCAGCCAGCGGAGCCGCGACGCCCCGGTCAGCATCCTGGAAACTTCGTCCGATGAGTCCACCCTTCACGTTCGGAGTGGGGTGCTGGCACACTTGAGGCAATCGAACCGCTCAGACTCATGCCAAACGCACCGCTGCAAACCATTTCCGCCCGAGCGCCAGTTGCTTGAGACCCTGCCACGACAAAAGAGTGTCAAACACCTTCCCGGGGTTCGAACTACCGCACATTGGGGGCACCATTCCTGCCTCGCCGCTATTTCCCGCCTGTAAGTCACTGGAAGCAATACCACTTAGGTGGGTTCGGATCTCTCCGAAAACGCCGCATCCCCTTCTTGCCCCTCTTCTTCGGCCAACCGCTTGAAACCAACCAAGCTGATCGGGACTTGATCCGCCTGATGGAAGAGGGTCAAACCACGGGGCGTGGGGTCTACGATCAGTTCTCCGCTCTGCTTGAATGCGGGACTCATCGCACAACACTACGGCGCAGATGGCGGGATCTGGAGCGAAACCTTGGAGTCACAGAGCGTGTCCTCCACCAGAGTCGATGGCGGGGCTTGGAGGGGCGAGCGGCTTCCGGGTTGGGATTGAAGGGAATCTTTCTTTTCTCAAGGGAAACTCCCGGTTGACGCGCGGCAAAGAGAACTCCTTCAGCTCCAAGTTTCTGGTCCCCGCTGCTCCACCGACGCGGAGGCCCTCACGGGGCCAAAGAGCTGGACCGATGGGTCGCGCCAATTCCGCGCGAAAGCGGTCAACTCCAAGAGCAGTTGCGCTTCCGCTTGGTGAGAATTCTGGCCCTTGAGGCGTTGACAACCTCTTCGGTGCCCCTCGATTGGACCGGCACCGCTTCAGGAGAAGAATGACCGGTCTAGACCGGAGAGGTCGCGACCGCTGGGGATGAAATCGAGGCGCTCCTCCCACCCATGATCGGTCGGGCTGGCCTCGTAGCCCAGGGCTCGCCACAGGTCTTCGGCGAAGTTGGGCAGGATGGGGGTGATCGCCAGGGCAAGCACCTTGGCTGCCAGCGCCTCCAAGGCGTACGCGGTTCTCCACTCCTCGAAACGGCCCTCGATCCCCTTCCAGTGGGATTCGGCGATGGCGAACTCCCGCGCGGCGCACACCAGGTCACCGAGCAGGCGAGTGACTCGGCGCAACGAGAGACTTGCCATATCGTACGCTTCTGCCGAGTCGGTGAAAGTCTCGCAGATTTGCCTGTAGAAACGTCTCTGACTGCTGCTCCAGCGACCGACGGCGGGGAGTCTGCCGTCGAAGTCGCGCTGCAGGCGAACTCCCAGGTCACGCAACCACGCCTCCCAGCCATCGATCAGTTCGCGCTGCAGGACCTCCTCCAGATCGACCTTGCGGAAGTTGCTCTGGGTTTGCTCCGGGCCGTTCCATGCGAGGTAGAAACGGGCCTTGTCCACCGTCATCCCAGGCCAGCCGAGGAGTTCCCGGCCCCATACGGCATGACGGCGGCTCGTGGAGAATTTCTGACCTTCATAGTTATACATTTCGTTCACAACAAACGCCGACGGTGTACGGATGCTTTCTCCGTAGGCAGCGAAGAGGGCGGGGAAGAGGAGAGTGTGGAAGTAGGTGTTGTCGTAGCCTAAGAAATGGACAATGCGGTAGCCGTCGGACTTTCCCCAGTAATGTCGCCACCCAGCCTCACCGTGATCTTGCTTGTCTGCCAGTTCTCGCGCCGCAGCAAGGTAGCCTGGTGCCATCTCGAACCAGGCGTAAAGACGCTGGTCCTCATAGCCCGGCAGATTCAATGGAATGCCCCAGTCCGTGATGCGGGTAATGCTGATTTCCGGAAGGCCATCCGCCATCATGGCGGACCACAGTGCTTCCACGTGGGAACTCATGGGGACTTTCTGCAGGTAGCTTCGTAGATGCTCCTCATAGGCAGCGAGGGAGAAAAAGAACCGCTCTTTGGGGCGCACGGTTGCCTTGTCGCCACAGCGTCGACACACCGGGTCCTTGAGATCGACACCGTCGTTGGGACGACCACAGGCTTCGCAGATGTTGCCGTCGGAACCTTGACCGCAGTGGGCACAGATCCCATGGACCTCCGCCTCGGTTATGAAGCGATCGCACGATTCACAGAATAGGGTTGGCGCCTCCCGGGCGCGGACGGCTCCCTTGCGGTACAGAGCCAGGAAGAACTCCTGGACCGTCTCGATATGGTACGGCGAGCTTTGAGGGCGGGCGTAATGGTCGAAGTCGATCTGCATGGCCCGCAACGTGGCTTCGATAGCATCGCCGTAGCCCCCCGCCAGTTCCTTGGGACTTTTCCCTTCCTTTGGAGCCGCCATCTCGACGTAGCCCTGATGGTCGTCCACCCCGGTGAGGTAGAGCACCTCGACGCCCCGCATGCGCAAGTACCGCTTGTAGACGTCCGCCCTCAGGTAGGGCCCAGTCAAGTGACCCAGGTGGAGGTCGCCGTTGGGGGTGGGTGGAGTGGCCACCACCAGCGTTGGGGCGGTGGGTCTCTCGGCCTGGGGGAGAGGATCGTTGTCGCCCCCGGCGTCCGGTTTCTGCTTCCACGATAGACCGTAGAAGATCAGCTCCTCTTCGAGATCCAGATTCTGCAATTGGTGGTCGGAAAAGGGCGACATGTAGACGACATCGCCGGGGCCGACCTCTGTGCTTTCGCCATCGATGGTCATCCGTCCTCGGCCCCTGACGATGAGGTAGACCTCCTGTTCGTGATGTTTGTACAGGCGCGCGGCGCCACCGGGCGCGATCGCGTGGACAGCAGTCTCGAGCGGACAGTGTGGGGTGGATGGCCACTGACTCCCCTGGGTAAGGTGGCTTCCGTAGGATGCAGGCGGACTCTCCTGGGGCATTTTAATTATAATCATGCAAAGTTAAATTCCTTGTGCTTTTCATGTGATGTAATTCTACGCCATAGAATGCTAGATGCGGTTCATCCTCTAAATAATACCACTCCTGAGACGAAAGGTTGCCGGTGACGTCCCGACCAATGATTCAGCGCTTGCTTGCGTCGCGCCCCGTGGCTCTTTCCTGAAGACCTTCTATTGCAAGAAGGGCCGGAGTGATCGCCGTGGCGACTTCGGGCGGCGGCAGGAAGCGATGTTGGCAGGAGAAGAGCGGGGCGAGGGCCTGGATCACCTGTGCCGGAGCCTCCAGCCATCGCTTGGTCTGTCCTTCGAGGCGTCTCATTTTTGACGGTTTGGCCAATTAGCCAAGGAAAATCAAGATGCATCGAGGGTTTGAACGGCTGCGGGGAAGCGGCCCTCCATCAGGAAATCCTGGGGTGTGAACATGGGTGGCGTGCACGGTCGTGGTCGAAGGGGGACGAAGATCTGTCGTCCGTGCAGGGGAAAAAGCCTGTGCGATCTGTGGTGACGCCAGCCGTCGCGTGCCCTCGTGGGGTGTTGTTGAACAGGAAAGTTAACGCCAATGCAACATTCCATTGTTGTTGACGTACCCAGCAGAGTAGAGCTATAGTGCGCAATGTCTTTTGGTGTGCGTGTTCTTTTTATCATGTGGTAGATATTTATTTCCTTGGCATTAAATATCTATTGTCATATGTAGCAGACAGTTCCGTTCATTGTCCATGTCAAGGCTTCGTTTTCATTGATCATTGTCCCTGATGGGCAGTGATCCATAACCTACTCTGGATTGAGGAGACTTAAGAATGAAGAATGTATTGTCCGTAGCCCTTGGTGCGCTGCTTGCCGCCACCTTGGCACTGCCAGCGGTGGCCGTCGATAACGAGTACCTGGTGGTGTTCCGCAGTGGAGCGGTAGATTCCACAACCGCACGCCAGGCGGTGGAGGATGCTGGCGGCACGGTGCTCCAGGATCATTCGGTGATTGGCGTTGTGCGCGCCACTGCCAACACTCCTGATTTTGCCGCCGCCATCGAGCGGGTAGCAGGAGTGGCAGCGGTGAATCGCGACAACCTGCGCACCGTGTCCAACGGCGCCGAGAGTGGCTCCCCGGGGGTCGCCCAGGTGCGGACGCTGCCGTCCGTGAGCCATCTCCCCACCGGGGGCGGTCTGGGGAATGTGGCCGCCGCCATGGTCACCGACCCGACCCAGGCGATGTTCTTCCCCTTCCAGTGGAACATGAAGATCATGCAGGCGGACGACGCCTGGGCCGCTGGCTTCCTCGGGGATCCCAGTGTCAAGGTGGCGATCCTCGATACCGGTGTCGATTTCACCCACCCGGAACTGGTGGGCACCATCGACATCGCCAACAGCATCTCCTTCGTCCCGGAGGATGATCTGTTGGTGCAGCAGCTCTTCCCCGGAACCAACCCCATTGTCGATCTGCACTACCACGGTACCTTCATGGCGGGCCAGATCGCCTGCAACGCCATCGGTACCGCCTGCCTGGCGCCGCATTCGAAGACCGTAGCGGTCAAGGTGATCAACGCCAACCTCGAAGCCAGCGTCGGTCGCTACCTCAGCGGCATTCTGTATGCGGCGGACCTCGGGGTCGATGCCATCGTCATCGGTGACACGGTTACCGTTTCCCGGGGAACCAAAGAAGGGCGGGCGGCGATTCAGGCGATGCATCGGGCCATCGTCTACGCTCAGCAGCAGGGAGCGATCGTTTTGAACGAATCGGGAATCGACCGCAGCGCGCTCCCCTTCATCAAGATCGACGCGGACAACAACGGATTGGATGTGCTGCTGCCGGCCGAGGCCGGGGCGCTGGTCTTCGCATCGTCCGACATCGAGGACACCTGGGGCAACTTCTCGAACTTCGGGGTCACCCTGGTCGATCTGGTGGGGCCGGGAGCCGGGCTTCCCTTCGAGGATCCGCTCACCGACACGACCCTCGGGCCGTGCAGTCAGTTCACCATCGACCCATTTCTGATGAACTTCTGCCAGAACAACGTCGGCTGGGTCTCGGTGGTCGGTGGCATCCCGGCGGTGGCTCAGGCGGGTGGTCTGGTGGCGCTGATCGACAGTGCTACCGGGAACACCAAGAGCCCCGGCTGGATCCGTCAGCAGTTGATCCGTACGGCGGATGATCTCGAAGCCCCCGGCTTCGATGCCCTGACCGGTCACGGTCGGATCAACGTCTTCCGTGCCCTGACCGAGTAAGGCGCACAAGATTGGAAACCCCCACTGGCGGCTCCCGGAGCCGCCAGTGGTCTCTCAAATCTGCGGCGTATCGGTCGGTCTCCATGGTGGAGGCCGTCTCTTCGCCCAACCGGGGCATGCGATCGTTAATGGAAGACTTCGTCCGAGACCTACGCTACGCCCTCCGCGGCCTTGTTCGAGACCGCATCTTGTCGCTGGCGATCCTGCTGTCGCTGGCCTTGGGTATCGGCGCCAACACGGCGATTTTTTCCATCGTGCATTCGCTCTTTCTGGACCCCTTGCCGGTGGAGCGCTCGGAGGAACTCACAGCGGTGTTCACCCGGGATGAGCGGATCCCCGGATTGCTCACCGTCTCCCGTCCCAACTTTGAAGATCTGCGGAAGCTCAACAGCTCCTTTGAGGCCATGGCCGCATGGTCCTGGGCGGGGGTGAACCTGGAGGAGGGGGAACGACCAGAGCGCATCGTGGGGCAATTGGTGACGGGAAATTACTTTGAGGTCCTGGGCGTCAAGGCGGCCCACGGTCGCACTTTTCAGCCGGAGGAAGACGCGACCCCCGGCAGCCATCCGGTGGTGGTTCTTGGCCACCGGTTGTGGCGCGAGCGCTTCGCTGGGGATCCGACCATCGTGGATCGCACGATCCGCCTGAACGGGCGCGCTTTTACGGTGGTGGGAATCGCGCCGGCGGGATTCCATGGCACCTTCCTGCCCATCCGTTCGGAGTTGTGGGTGCCCATGATGATGCACCGGGAGCTTCTGCCCAGCGCCTTCGCGGGGTGGCTGGACAGCCGCCGGGCGCTCCTCCTGTCGGTCTTCGGTCGTCGCCTGCCGGGGGTCTCGACGGAACGAGCCGCGGAAGACCTGACGGTCCTGGCCCAGAACCTGGAGGAACAATACCCGGCGGTGAATCGAGGGCGCAGTGTGGATCTGGTGCCCCTGGCGCAAGCCACCATGACGATGGACCGGCGGGATGGCTCTCTGCGCATGGCCTTGCTCCTGATGGCTGCGGTGGGCATTGTCCTGCTGGTGGCCACGGTGAATGTGGCCAACCTCCTGCTGGCCCGGAGCATCGCTCGACGACGGGAGGTGGCGGTGCGCATCGCTCTGGGGGCTGGTGGACGCCGCCTGGCCCGTCAGATGCTAACGGAGAGCCTGCTGCTCAGTGTGGGGGGAGGCCTTCTGGGGCTCCTCCTGGCGGTGGGGTTGGGCCGCTTGCTCTGGTCGATGCGCCCTCCCTTCCTGGAAAAGTCTGGCGTGGAGTTGGCGCTGGATCCGGTGGTGCTCCTCTTCACCCTGGGCCTGGCACTGGCTACCGGGCTGGCTTTCGGTCTGGTGCCAGCCCTGCGGGCCAGCCGCACCGACGTGGTTTCCGCGCTGCGCTCGAAGGAAGGGGGCGGCGACGGTGGCCTGCGCGTGGGGAGGGTTCTGGTGGTGGGCCAGGTGGCCCTGACGCTGGTGGCGATCATCCTGGCGGGGCTCTTCGTGGAGAGCCTGCGGCGGACGCAATCCATCCAGCCGGGTTTCGAGGCGGAGAAGCTTCTGATGGTCACCGTGGACCTGGATAGCCACGGCTTCAACCCGGCCCAGGGCAAGAACTACCATCGGCGCCTGCTCGAGGAAGTCCGGGCCTTGCCGGGGGTGGCGATGGCGGGGCTGGCCCGCAGTATCCCCTTCGGGCCACCGGGGCTCCGGCGCACGATCGAGACCTTCGACGGCCCCTCGGCCCTCGCCGGAGAGAGTGGCGAGACGGGCACTTTGATCGAGACCAACACCGTGGACGCGGGGTTTCTGCGCACCCTCGGTATCTCTCCGGAAGCGGGTCGGGACCTCGGTCTCCAGGACCGGGACGGGGCGCCGATGGTGGCGCTCATCAATCAGGCCACGGCGGAGCTGCTGTGGCCTGGCATGGATCCCGTCGGCCGCCGGTTCAAGTTCCGCGGAGAAGAGGTGGAGCGGGAGGTGGTGGGGGTGATTCCGGATGTGCGCTACGGCTCCCTGGTGGCGCCAGCGCAACCCTACCTGCTCCTCCCCCTGGCACAGAATTACGTCTCCCGGATCACGCTCTTCGTGCGTACGACGGGGGATCCGGCGGCCTTGCGGGGAACGGTGGAACGGCGGATGCGGACGGTGGAGCCTCTGCTGCCGCTGATCGACATCCGCACCATTGGCGAGCGCATCGCCTCCTCCCTGTGGGCGCCCCGGTTGGGGGCGGCGTTGCTCGGCCTGTTCGGTCTACTGGCGTTGCTCCTCGCGGCGGTGGGCATCTACGGCATGCTCAGTTACTCCGTTCATCGGCGGCGGCGGGAACTGGGGCTGCGCATCGCTCTGGGAGCCCGGCGCGGAGATGTCATCACCCTGATCCTGCGGGGCAGCGGCGCCTTGCTGGCGGCGGGGGTGGGAGTGGGCGTGATCGCCGCCGCCGGGGGCACCCGGCTGGTGCGCAATCTGCTCGTGGGGGTCGGCACCGCCGACCCGTGGACCTACGCCTTCGCCATCCTTCTCCTGCTGGCTGTCGGTCTGGTGGCCAGCTTGCTGCCGGCCCGCTCGGCGAGCCGCACCGACCCCCTGCTCTTGTTGCGAGATGAGTGAGCGGAGCCCGGTATGAATGATCCTTCCCGCCTCGACCACTGGACCGAGATCCTCCACCGCCGTGCGCTGGAGCATCCAGAGCGCACCGCCTACACCTTCCTGGCGGATGGGGAGACGGAATCCGCCACCCTGACCTACGGCGAACTGGCGGCCCGGGTGGCGACCGTGGCGGCACGCTTGGGGGAATTGGCTCGGGAGGGCGACCGGGTGTTGCTGCTCTATCCGCCGGGCCTCGACTTCGTCGTTGCCTTCCTGGCCTGCCTGGCTTCCGGGACCGTGGCGGTGCCCGCCTATCCCCCCCGCTCGCCCCGCCAGTTGCCCCGCCTGGTGGGCATCGTGCGGGATGCCGAACCGCGCCTGGCCTTGACCACCCCCGAGGTGGGGCAAAAGCTGGACGCCGCCGAGGTGGCCGAACTGCGCGCGTTACCGTGGTTGCCGACGCCGGGAGGCGATACCGGAACCCCCGCGCTGCCCCCGGCGCCACCGCTGGACGCGCTGGCGATGTTGCAGTACACCTCCGGCTCCACCGGGACGCCCAAAGGCGTGGCGATCCGCCACCGCAACCTGCTGCACAACCAGCGGTTGATCCAGGAGGCTTTCCACCAGGGAAGCGAGTCGGTCATCGTGGGCTGGTTGCCGGTGTACCACGACATGGGGCTGATCGGGAATGTCCTACAACCGCTGTACGTCGGCGGGCGCTGCATCCTCATGGCGCCGGTGGCGTTCCTGAAGCGACCGATGCGCTGGCTCGAAGCGGTCCATCGCTACCGCGCCACCACCAGCGGTGGCCCCAACTTCGGCTACGACCTCTGTGTCCGCAAAAGCACCCCGGAGGAGCGTCGCCGCCTCGATCTGAGCTCCTGGCGGGTGGCCTTCAACGGCGCCGAGCCGGTGCGGGCGGAAACCCTGGAGCGTTTCTCGGCAGCCTTCGCCGTCGCGGGTTTTGACGACCGTGCCTTTCTGCCCTGCTACGGCCTGGCGGAAGGGACCCTGCTGGTGACCGGTGGTGGCGCTGCGCCCCGCCCGGTGGTGGAACGCTACGCTGGTGAGGCCCTGGAACAACACCGCGCCGTGGCCGATGCCGCCGGTCGCCCCCTGGTGGGCTGTGGTGCGGTGGCGGGAGAGCAACGCGTGATGGTGGTGGACCCGGCAACGGAGGGGACCCCCGCCCGCCCTTTGCCCAGCGGCGAGATCGGCGAGATTTGGGTGGCGGGACCCAGTGTCGCCGCTGGCTATTGGCATCGACCGGAGGCCACGGAGGAGACCTTCGGGGGTCGCCGGGAGGGCACTGGGGAACGGTACCTGCGCACCGGTGATCTGGGTTTCCTCTCCGCCGCCGGAGAGTTGTTCGTCACCGGACGGCAGAAGGAACTGATGATCGTCCGGGGCCGCAACATCTATCCCCAGGACGTCGAGCGCCGGGCGGAGGAGGCGGTGACAGCCACAGCGGCGGGAGACGTGGTGCGTCCCGGATGCAGCGCCGCCTTCAGTGTGGAGAGTCCCGTCGAGGACGGTTTCGAGGAGCGGGTGGTGCTGGTGATGGAGGTCCACCCGCGGGCCGCCGCCGACGCCCATGGGGACCGACTCCAGGCAGTGATGGAAGAAGCCCGGCGGGCGGTGGCGGAGACGATGGAAGTGCGTCTCGCGGAGGTGGTGCTGACGAAGGCTGGCGAGGTGGAGAAGACCACCAGCGGCAAGATTCGCCGCCGTCGCTGCCGCGAGCGTTGGGCCGCAGGCTCGCTCAAGGTTCTCGCCCGGCTCGGCGAGAGCGTCGCGGCGAGTCCCGCTGCCGCCAAGGCCCCGCCGACTTCGGCGGTCGCCGAGTTGCTGGCCCTGGCCGGGCCGGAGGAGCGGGGTCCCATCCTCGCCGCTGCGCTGCGGCGCATCGCGGCCCGGGTGCTGGCG
>Ga0210063_1000573_pt1 | contig 10773 bp, 10 predicted proteins | sample Muzzi_PWA_D1_FD_185529 | JGI IMG/M metagenome (GOLD analysis project Ga0210063, IMG submission 185529) | Wetland microbial communities from San Francisco Bay, California, USA, that impact long-term carbon sequestration - Muzzi_PWA_D1 (SPAdes) | ecosystem: Environmental > Aquatic > Marine >... | reverse complement strand
TCGCGGGTTCCGTTCGGGATCACAAATTCAGTCAGCGGCGGCAGCGTGGCATTGATTGCCGCAACAGCTTCGTCGAGCCAGTTGCCGTCGGGCATCCGGGTGGCGCCGGCAGTTGCCAGATGAGCGCCGAGATCGAACAGTTCCTGCTGCAGACGATCGAGCTGTGCAATGAGTTCGCCGTCGGCATCGCGCTCCCGCAATTCAATCACCAGCAGGCCGACGAAACTGTTCAGTTCGTCAACTGCACCAATGGCATGAATCTGCGGATCGGATTTTGCCAGCCGGGTGCCGTCAGCCAGTGAAGTCTCACCTTTATCACCGCCACGGGTGGTGACCCGGTTGATGCGAGGTTTATCTCTGCTCACTGTCGGTTCAGACGTGAACGCCGGTGGTCGAATCAAACGGCTGCACGGTGATCAGACCTGTGTCGAAAGACCGCGTCAGTCCTTCGTAGGCGTGGCGCATGAAATGTTTTGGATGGGGGAACCCGGTTTGCGAATCCGCTGCGGAAATACTGACGCCAACCACCACCGGGATATAGCCTTCACTGGTTTTGAATGAGTGCATGTAAAGGTTGTCGAATATGCGTCGGAAACTCTGTGAAGTGCAGTTCTGAATATCCGGCTGCAGCGTGATCACACCGAACATGTTGGCTTCCGGTCTGGTCACGACATCCAGCGGCCTGACAAGCTGGCGCACCTTGGCGCCGATTCCTGACATCAGTTCGTCAACGATGTGCTGTTCATACTGTTCTTCAATTACGTTCAGATTGTTGATGCCGACGAGCAGCAGACAGGCTGCTCCGCCGCGCGTTTCGGCATGTTTTATTGTGTCGGTGATCCGTTCCAGTGTGAATTTCAGGTTGCCGAGTCCGGTTACCGGATCCACCAGGTCCGTGGTCTGCAGTTCGCGGATTTTCTTGCGCAGCAGTTTGTTAGTGCGCAGCAGCTCATTCTGCCTGGTTGCAATGCGCTGGGCGGCGATGACACGGGGCAGCAGCTGGGCGCGCAGATTGGCTTTGTTGAGAAAGTCGTCGACACCCTGTTCGAAAGCCTGACTCAGCGCTTCAAAATCGTCCCGTGCAGTCAGCAGCATCACGTAGGTGAAGTGTTCGTTGGCTTCATCGAGCTTCTTGACCCGGCGGCTCAGTTCCAGACCGTCCATACCGGGCATGAGCCAGTCGGCAATCAGGATCTGCGCTGGTCGTTTTTCCAAAGAGCGCAATGCCTGCAGCGGGTTATTGGTAAAACGGACGTTGCTGAATCCGCCGCTGCGTAATGCTTTGGCGATAATCGCACTGGAAAACTTGGCGTCATCGACGACGAGGATTGGAATGTCTTCGTATGACATGTAAGTTAAGGGCTGACCCGGCGCTGCGGAGCCGACCTTGATATGTGAGGTGTCCAGCTTTGTCAAGAAATCGCTCCGCCGATCAGCTGATCCTGGAATGATCACCGGATGCCGTGATCAACAGGCTGAAAGTCTAGCATGGCAGCGCGGTTCGCCACGCGCTTCAGTTTGGAAACGATTTGCTGAGCTTCTCCCGGGTTATGTGACAGATGTAACAGGTTCGTAAGCACGGGTAGGCGCCGCAAGGGAAGGAGCAGAGGTCTGCGTGGAAGTACGGGCAGGAGCGGGAATGAACGAGATGAACAGCGGCGAGAGGTAAACAATGCCATCGTTTGATGTGGTTTCAGAAGTCGATATGCAGGAAATCCGCAACGCGGTGGATCAGGCTTCCCGCGAGCTCGGTACACGCTTTGATTTCCGGGGCATAGATGCCGGGTATGAGCTGCAGGATGAATCCATTCGGCTTGCTGCGGAACAGGAGTTTCAGCTTGGCCAAATGCTCGACATCCTGCACGACAAACTCAACCGACGCAGCATAGACATCAGGGTGCTCGACCCCGGTGCTGTTGAGGCTGCCGGTAAACAGAAGCGGCAGACCTTTGCGTTGAAACAGGGTATAGATCGCGACAACGCCAAAAAAATTGTCAAGCTGATCAAGGACAGCAAGCTCAAAGTACAGTCGCAGATTCAGGGTGATCAGGTCAGGGTCACCGGCAAGAAGCGCGATGATCTGCAGGCAATCATGTCACTGCTGAAAGAAAGCGATCTCGATCTGCCTTTGAACTACGACAACTTCCGCGACTGATGGCAGAGTCGGGCCTGCTCAGGGCCCTGCTGAACCGACGCATGCTGATATGCGTCGGCATCGGCTTTGCCTCCGGTCTGCCGTTGTACCTGCTGATACAGCTGGTTCCGGCCTGGCTGCGGCTGGAAGGTGTCAGCCTGACCGCCATCGGCTTTTTTACCGCAATTCAGTATCCCTATTCGCTGAAGTTTCTCTGGTCGCCGCTGCTGGAACGGTATTCCATACCTCTGCTCGGGCGCAGACGCGGCTGGATGCTGCTGACTCAACTCCTGCTGATCGTCGCGATCAGCCTGCTCGGTGTCTGGCAGCCGAACGATGCGCTACTGCTGATCACGGTAACGGCCACCGCAGTTGCCGTCTTCAGCGCAACGCAGGATATTGTGCTGGATGCCTACCGGCGCGAACTGCTGCCTGATGAAGAGCTCGCACTCGGCAACGCGATACACGTTCAGGCTTATCGCATTGCCGGTCTGATCCCTGGGTCGCTGGGCCTGATCCTGGCTGACCTGATTGCCTGGGAGCTGGTGTTCCCGATCATGGCGGCTTTCATGCTGGTGGGCGTGGTGCTGACGCTGCTGGTGAAAGAAGCGCAGCCGGAGCCTCAGGTGCCGATCAGTCTGAAGGCAGCGATCAGCGAACCTTTTGTTGAGTTCTTCAGCCGGCGCGGGTATCGCAGTGCACTGGCTGTGCTCGCCTTCATGTTCTTCTACAAGCTCGGTGACAACATGGCCACGGCACTGGCCACGCCCTTCTACCTGGATATGGGATTCAGTCCGACTCAGATCGGCGTGATCGCCAAAAATGCGGCTCTGTGGCCCTCCATCGTCGGCGGTATCCTGGGTGGTCTGGCCATTGTCAAAATCGGTATCAATCGCGGCCTGTGGGTGTTTGGTGGTGTGCAGCTGGCGACCATCTTCGGTTTTGTCTGGCTGTCGTTGAGTGGGGACAATCCGTGGGTCCTGGCGCTGGTCATAGCGGCAGAATATCTCGGTGTGGGTCTCGGTACCGCTGCATCCGTGGCATTCATTGCCCGGGAAACCTCGCGAACTGCGGTGGCCACCCAGTTTGCGCTGTTCACCGCGCTGGCTGCGCTACCGAGGGTGCTCGCTTCGAGTACCAGCGGTCTGCTGGTCGATACCATTGGCTGGACGGAATTCTTTTATCTGTGCGCGCTGCTGGCCCTGCCGGGCATGCTGCTGTTGCACTGGGTCGCGCCGTTCAACGCACCCCGTTTCGGCGAGGACAAGGTTGTCAGTCCGCCCGGGCCTGCCAGCGATGCGCCCGCACCACCCGATCGCCGATGAACTCGATCCCTTCTGCTTCCAGCAGTTTTCTCTGCTGCTTCATCTGACCCGGTGCGCGGCTGGCGATTCTCAGGGCTGCGTTGACCACCCGATGCCAGGGCAGTTTCGAACCGGCAGGCAGTTCCCGCAGTGTCCGCCCTACCAGCCGCGCATGCCTCGGTATGCCTGCCAGCGCGGCGATCTGGCCGTAGCTGGCGACTTTACCCGCGGGAATCATTGCGACTATCGACCAGATCCGCTGTTGCGGCGAGACATTCCCTGCTGCGTCGGACAGCCCTTGCTTTTGCCGGGCGCTGCCTCCAGATTCAGAGATTCCCCGGTCCGGATTTATGCCTGTGTGGCTACTGGTCTTCTTTCTCACACCCATCATCGAAATGTACCTGCTGATACAGGTTGGTGGCTATATCGGTGCCTGGTGGACCATTGCGCTGGTCATGATCACCGCGGTCATCGGCGTCGGACTGCTGCGCATACAGGGTCTGGCGACACTGACACGGGGTCTGGGACGGCTCGATCAGGGCGAATTGCCGGCTGAAGAGCTGGTCGAAGGCCTGCTGTTGGCGGTAGCAGGCGCTCTGCTGTTGACACCGGGATTCGTGACCGACGCATTTGGATTCCTGCTGCTGACACCGGCAGGACGCCTCCTGATCGCGCAGCGGGTGCTGAGCCGGGTGCAGATCATGGATCCCACCGGTGCGGCTGGTCCCCGCGGACCGGACTATCGTGCGCGTCCCCGGGAATCTTCTCCGGGTGCGGCCGGTCGTCAGAGACCGGGTCCGGGGTCGAGCACGATCATTGAAGGCGAGTATGAACCCGTCGATCCTGCGAAAAGTCAGCGAAATTCGGACCAGAGGCCTTGAATTAGCCTCAAAGCGGCCTCATCTATGCCAGCGGCCTTGCAACTCGTGAATACAGCACTATGATATGCGGCCTTCGCATTAGCACTCTCGACCTGAGAGTGCTAATCACGCTGAAAGGTTCAGTAGAAGATTCACAAGAGAAGATTCAAAAGAAAGACTTGGGAGACTTAAGTAAATGAAGATTCGACCCCTACACGATCGTCTTGTCGTGCGTCGGTTGGAAGAAGCGACCACCTCCGCCGGGGGTATTGTTCTGCCCGATTCTGCGGCGGAAAAGCCTTCACAGGGTGAAGTGCTGGCGGTAGGTCCCGGCAAGCTGCTGGACAACGGCGACGTACGCGCTCCGGATGTGAAAGTTGGCGACAAAGTGCTCTTCGGCCAGTACGGCGGCAGCACGGTCAAGATTGACGGAGAAGAGCTGCTGATTCTGAACGAAAGCGAAGTTTTCGGCGTTCTGGAAGGTTGATCGGAAGTCAACGGACAGTTTCGAACCTACCCATTCAGAGCTAACGAGATAGCTAAAGAGATAGAGAAAGGAATAAGCGAATGAGCGCTAAAGATGTATTGTTTGGTGATGACGCGCGCAGCCGCATGCTCGAGGGCGTCAACGTCCTGGCGAATGCCGTAAAAGTCACCCTGGGTCCGAAAGGACGCAACGTGGTTCTCGACAAATCATTCGGTGCCCCGACGGTCACCAAAGACGGTGTTTCCGTGGCCAAAGAAATCGAACTGCAGGACAAGTTCGAGAACATGGGCGCACAGATGGTGAAAGAAGTAGCCAGCCAGACCTCTGACGAGGCCGGCGACGGTACGACCACGGCCACCGTTCTTGCACAATCGATTCTGACGGAAGGTCTGAAGTCGGTTGCCGCAGGCATGAACCCGATGGACTTGAAGCGCGGTATCGACAAAGCTGTTGCTGCAGCCGTCCTTGAAATCAAAGCCATGGCTACCCCCTGTGAAGACTCCAAATCGATTGCCCAGGTAGGCACCATTTCTGCCAACAGTGATTCTGCTGTAGGCGAAATCATTGCCGAGGCAATGGATAAAGTTGGTAAAGAAGGCGTCATCACTGTCGAAGAAGGCAGCGGTCTCGAGAATGAACTCGACGTCGTTGAAGGTATGCAGTTCGACCGTGGTTATCTGTCGCCCTACTTCATCAACAATCAGGAATCCATGGCCGCTGAGCAGGAAGATCCCTACATTCTGCTGTGCGACAAGAAGATCTCCAACATCCGCGAACTGCTGCCGATTCTGGAAGCTGTTGCCAAGTCCGGCAAGCCGCTGGTGGTTATTGCCGAAGATATCGAAGGCGAAGCCCTGGCTACGCTGGTTGTCAACAACATGCGCGGAATCGTCAAAGTAACCGCCGCCAAGGCGCCGGGTTTTGGCGATCGCCGCAAAGCCATGCTGCAGGATATTGCGATTCTGACAGGCGGCACCGTGATTTCTGAAGAGGTCGGCCTGACGCTGGAAGGCGCAACCCTCGATGATCTGGGTACCGCCAAGCGGGTCAGCTCCACCAAGGAGAACACCACCATCGTCGACGGTGCAGGCGCCCGCGGTGACATCGAAGGCCGGATCAAGCAGATCCGCTCTGAAATTGAAGACACCTCCTCCGACTACGATCGTGAAAAGCTGCAGGAGCGGCTGGCAAAACTGGCCGGCGGGGTTGCTGTCATCAAGGTTGGTGCTCCGACTGAAGTGGAGATGAAAGAGAAGAAGGCTCGCGTTGAAGACGCGCTGCACTCAACCCGTGCAGCTGTCGAAGAAGGCGTAGTTGCCGGTGGCGGAGTGGCTCTGGTACGTGCGCTGACCAAGGTTGGCGAAGTCAAGGGCGACAACGAAGACCAGAACGTCGGTATCGCAATTGCTCAGCGTGCGATGACTGCACCGCTGCGTCAGATTGCGGCGAATGCCGGTGACGAAGGCGCGGTTGTTCTCGACAAGGTTGCCGCGCTGAAAGGCAATGAAGGCTACAACGCCGCAACCGGCGAATATGGCGACATGCTGGAGATGGGTATCCTCGACCCGGCCAAAGTCACCCGTACTGCACTGCAGGCGGCGGCTTCCGTTGCCGGACTGATGATCACCACCGAAGCCATGGTGGCCGATGCGCCGGAAGAGAACGGCGGCGGCGGTATGCCTGGCGGCATGCCCGACATGGGCGGCATGGGCGGCATGATGTAATCATCCCCCTCAGGCTTGAAAAAACCCCACTGTATGGTGGGGTTTTTTTTGTCTGTCTGTCTGTCTGTCTGCCGCCGTCGCAGAAAACCCTTCTGAGCGCCGCAAGGACTGAGTTCGGTGTGCGTTATTTGGTATAGTTCCGCGGCGAGACGACTGTGGCCTGAGTTCTCCCTCTTTTGATGTTCGCGATTCTGGTGGAGACCACGGGCCTGACTAAAATAAATAATCAGTTGTGGGAGACTATCATGGAGATTCTGATCGATTATCTGGCCCGCTGGGGCCACTTCCTGGCCGGCATCACCTGGATCGGCCTGCTGTATTACTTCAACTTCGTGCAGACCGAATATTTCAAGGAAGCGGATGGCAGCGCCCGCACCGACGCGTTCGTCAAGCTGGTACCGCGTGCGCTGTGGTGGTTCCGCTGGGGCGCCATGTTCACGTTTCTTACCGGCCTGGTCCTGCTCGGTTTCCGCGGCGCCGGTGTTACTCTGGACATTACCGTTGGCGCAGTGCTGGGTACCCTGATGTTTCTGAATGTCTGGCTGATCATCTGGCCGAAACAGAAGATAGTCATCGCGTCGAACGGACAGGTCAAAGAAGGTGGTGAGGCTCTGCCGGAGGCTGCCGGGGCAGCACCGAAAGCGGCTCTTGCCTCACGCACCAACACCCTGTTCTCGATTCCGATGCTGTTTTTCATGGGCTCTTCCGCCCACTACGCCCATGGCGGTCTGAATGGCAATACCACAGCGCTGATTGCTGCGCTGGTCGTGATCATCGTGCTGGAACTCAATGCCATCGTCGGTAAACCGGGTCCGATGGCCAGCGTAAAAGGCGTAATTACCTGTGGCTTTGTGCTTACCGCTGTACTTTGGGCGCTGGTGGCGCTGCTGTAGAGCATTGCGAGAGTAGTTATGGCCAAACGCCCGTCAGACTCAATATCAGTCGGTCCTGAAGACACCACGGGGTACCGCCGGAACACCGGCGCTACCCCGCGTCGCCGCGCACCCGCCAGCGCAAAATCACCGAAGATGATCGGAATCAATCTGATTCTGGCATTGCTGGTGGCTGGTCTGGTGATGGCAGGCTGGTTCATTGCCAACCAGCATCAGCTGCTCACCAGCGAACAGGCGGCACTGGCGAACGCCGAAAACCGGCTCAAGGTGCTCGAAGACAGACTCCGGGTCACGGATGAAGCGATGACCGAAACCGGGCAGACGACACAGGAGAAAATCGGTTTCTGGGAATCCGAGATCCGCAAGCTCTGGGCGGTATCGAACGAGCGTAATAAAAAGTGGATTGACGACAACAAATCCGCCATCAGCAAGCTGACCGGCTCTGTTAATCAACTCAGCAACAGCAGCAAAGAGCTCAGTACAGCCATCGGTCGGCATGAGTCCGCGTTCAAACAGCAGCAGGCGATTATCGACCAGATCACCAGCGTGGAGCTGCAGCTGCAGCAGTTGCTGTCGACCCAGCGGGAAATTGTTGACCGGGTCAATAAAAGCTCCCAGACGGTGGCGTCACTGCAGGCCGGACTGGTCAATCGCGTCAAGGACAATGAGCAGGCGGTCGCTTCGATGGACGCGTTCCGGGCCCAGACAAACAGCCGGCTGGCGGAAATAGAACGCCGCCTGGCAAGTCTGATGGGGAATCCGGCGCTGTAAAAAGCCGCTGACGCGTTCCTCAACTCTCGTAAACCGTGTGAACCGCGTCCACATTCGGGTGAGCAGGTGGCGGCATACTTGGGGCCAACTTCTTTAGGGTCCACCAGCTATGGCTGATGTTGGTGCGCCACCGCAATTCTGTGTAGTTGGCGCAACGTCCACGTCGGCACACTCCAGTTCGGAGAGTGCATCCAGCACCATTTCCCACGGCGCAGAAGCTGCGGGAAATTGCGTGCTGTGGCGGCTTGCGCAACAGGCGGGCTGGCAGACACGTTTTCTCAACACCTGCGATGCCGATGAGATGGATGAAGCCGTGGCTCTGGTCGAACTCCAGGGCGGTGGAGTCGACGCTGCGCGCCGACAGTTTCCGCATGCGTTGATCGTCAGCAGCAGGGAGGAAGATGGTGCGGACCTGGTACTGCCGGCGCTGGCAGCGCAGGGCGCGATGCAGCAGCTGTTAAAACACGGCGAGAAGCACTGGCGCCGAAATCTGAAGGTGATGTCATTGTTTCGTGAAGTGGGTGCCCGGCGGCAGCGGATGACGCAGCTGTCGGACATCGGCCGATCGCTGTCAATGCGAATGGAGTTTGCCGATCTGCTGCAGACAATTCTGCAGGAAGCACGCCGGCTGGCGGATTGTGAAGCAGGTTCCCTGTATCTGGTTGATCGCTCTGGCGACGAGCCCTCGCTGGTTTTCAAGCTGGCTCAGAACGATGTTGCAGAACTGCCCTACCTGGAGCAGCGACTGCCGCTTTCCCCTGAATCTCTCGCAGGTTATGTAGCCCTTACGGGCGATGAACTGGATATTGCCGACGTCTACGACCTGCCGGCGGATGCACCGTACGAGTTCAACCGCAGTTTTGACGCCAAGATGAACTACCGGACCCGTTCCATGCTGGTGCTGCCGATGCGGGACCATCGCGACCAGGTTGTCGGTGTGCTGCAGTTCATCAACCGGCTCGATCCGACCGCAGATGTACCAGTACCATTCGGGGAGGAAATTGCTGAACTGCTGAAAGCCGTGGCCAGTCAGGCGGCGGTATCCATTCAGAAAAATCAGCTGTTGAGCGATATCCATCATTTGTTTGAAAGCTTCGTGCAGGCATCGGTGAAAGCCATCGAACAGCGTGATCCCAGCACCAGCGGACATTCTTTCCGCGTGGCTGAGACCACGGTTGCACTGCTGGAAAATCTGCCTAAATCACAGTACTCCAGGTTCCACGGTCTGCAGTTCAATGAGATTCATCTGCGTGAAGTCCGTTATGCGGCTCTGCTGCACGATTTCGGTAAAGTGGGTGTGCGCGAGAATGTACTGCTGAAAGCCAACAAGCTTACAGACGATCGTCTGGAAATGGTGGCCTACCGGGTGGAGCTGCAGAAAGAGAGACTGCGGCGTCGCGCCGTCGAGCAGGAGCTGGAACTGCTGCACCACGCTCCGGTGGATATTGAAGTCGCGCGACGGCGCATTCATCGAGCGCTGGAAACCGAATTGCAGAAGCTTGATGATTTTCACGAACTGATCCGGCGTGCAAACATGCCGAATGTGCGCGATGTCGGCGATTTTGAGCATCTCAACGAAATTCGCGATTATGCGTTCCGTGAGCTGGACGGCACCTTGAACGGGCTGATCACCGATGTCGACCTGATGGCACTGTCCGTCCGTCGCGGTAGCCTGACGCCGGAAGAAAGGCGGGAAATACAGTCGCATGTCAGCCATACGCGGGAGTTTCTAAGTGTTCTGCCGTGGCCGCCGGAGCTTGCCGCGGTGCCGGAGATTGCCGCTGCACACCACGAAAAGCTCGATGGCAGTGGCTATCCGGAAGGACTGCTTGGTGAACAGATTCCACTCGCCAGTCGGGTGATGGCGGTATGCGATATCTATGATGCACTGACCGCCATGGACCGCCCCTACAAGCGGGCTATGACCACTGAAGTTGCACTCGGCATTCTGGAGGACGAAGCGCGCCAGGGTCTGCTCGATACCGATATCGTGCGGATCTTCATGGAGTCCCGGACCTATGAACTCGGGGCAACGGGGCGCATCGGCAAAGCCGTCTGACGCGGTCGGGTTGTCCGCCTACCGTGCTCGCTATTCCCAGTCTTCAAGTACCGGTACGGCCACCAGATAGTTTTCGAAGCGGAGTATTACGCCGGTTTCGGTGATTTCCTGCAGTCGCAGACTGTCCAGCCTGTCGCCTTCCACCAGGCGCTGACCATTGACTACCACTGCCCGCAGTTCAGGATCACTGGCGTAGACGTGCGTAGAAAACGCAAGTCCAGGCAAGCGGTTGCGGACATCTGCAGGCAGTCCGCTGAGTGTCGTGCGTACCGGTCCTGGCGGCGGGGCGGCTGGCGGTTGCCGGGTTGCCTGCCGCGGAATCTGCGCCAGAGGGGTGCTGCTGCTGGCCGCCGGGGTTGCGGTGCCGACCGGCGCAGAATTCAAAGCGCTCTGACTGGCCGGTCTCTGTGTTGCGTCCCCCATGCCGGATTCGATTGCGGGCGGGTTTGCTGAAGAAATTTCCCCAGTTTCGATGCTGCTGATTTCCTGCGCATCCGGGGTGTTCCGCTGCCATGGACCTGGAGCGAAAATGTAGATCAGC
>Ga0210063_1000571_pt1 | contig 10778 bp, 8 predicted proteins | sample Muzzi_PWA_D1_FD_185529 | JGI IMG/M metagenome (GOLD analysis project Ga0210063, IMG submission 185529) | Wetland microbial communities from San Francisco Bay, California, USA, that impact long-term carbon sequestration - Muzzi_PWA_D1 (SPAdes) | ecosystem: Environmental > Aquatic > Marine >... | reverse complement strand
CTGTATTATGTGGAATTTTCTTGGCAGAGAATTTATCAGTGGTTATGCAGGTAAGCTATTTTAAATATACCAAGAAAAAGTATGGTGAAGGAAGGCGCATTTTTAAAATGTCTCCATTACATCACCATTATCAAAAATCAGGATATCACGAAAGTAAAATCGTTACGAGATTCTGGATTGTTGGAATCTTGTTGGCAATTATAACAATTGTGACATTGAAAATTAGATAATTATTGTCATTCCTGCGAAGGCAGGAATCTCAAGAATTGAAGGAATGACAAAACAAAGACTAGTCATATTAGGAGGTGGAGAAAGTGGTGTTGGAACAGCACTTTTAGGAAAAGCAAAAGACTATGAAGTATTTGTTTCTGATAAAGGAAAAATAAAAGAAAAATATAAAGAAGTTCTTATACATAATGAGATTGAATGGGAAGAAGAGCAGCATACAGAAGCTAAAATTCTTAATGCAGATTTAGTTATGAAAAGTCCTGGTATTCCTGATAAAGTAGATTTGGTTAAACAAATTCGTGATATGGGGATTCCAGTAGTTTCAGAAATTGAATTTGCTTCAAGATTCACCAATGCAACTATTGTTGGTATTACAGGAAGTAATGGCAAAACAACAACTGCAACATTAACACATCATATTCTTAAACAAGAATTAAGTGTTGGGTTAGCAGGGAATATTGGAGACAGTTTTGCAAAACATGTTCTTGAAAAAGATCATAATAATTATGTGCTTGAGATAAGTAGCTTTCAGTTAGATGATATAGCAACTTTTAAACCACATATTGCTGTAATAACAAATATTGCACCAGATCATTTAGATAGATATGATTATCAGTTTGAAAAGTATGTCGCATCAAAATTCAGAATTGCTATGAATCAAAAAAAAGAGGATTACTTGATTTACGATGCTGATGACAAAGTGATAACAAATTGGTTAGAAGAACACCCAATTCAATCAATATTATTGCCATTTTCATTAATAAAAACTATTGAAAATGGAGCGTATTTAGACAACAATGAAATTAAAATAACAATTGATAACAACCAAATAATTATGCCAACAACAAATTTAGCATTAGAGGGAAATCACAATATTAAAAACGCTATGGCTGCTTCAACCGTAGCTCATATTTTAAAAATAAGAAAGCAAACTATAAGAGAAAGTTTAGAAAATTTTCAGGGTGTTGAACACCGTTTGGAGCATGTACTTAAAATAAATAAAGTGCATTACATAAATGATTCTAAAGCTACGAACGTTAATGCAACATATTATGCTCTTGAAAGTATGGATGCACCAACAGTTTGGATAGTTGGCGGTGTCGATAAAGGCAACAATTATAAAGAGCTTTTTTCTTTCGTAAATGAAAAAGTGAAAGCTATTATTTGTTTGGGTGTTGATAATCAAAAATTAATGGAAAATTTTGCATCTATGGTTGATATTATCATTGAAACACAATATATGAGTGAAGCTGTTAAAATAGCATATAAGATAGCAGAAGCTGGTGATAATGTATTGTTATCTCCAGCATGTGCAAGTTTTGATTTGTTTGAAAACTATGAAGATCGAGGTCGTCAATTTAAAGAAGCAGTAAGAAATTTATAGTGGAAGAGCTTTATAAAAATATAAAAGGTGATCGTTTAATATGGGCTATCGTAGCCTTATTGGCAATATTTTCATTTCTACCAGTGTATAGTGCTGCTAGTAATTTGGCTTATGTTGGTGGAAACGGAAATACCTTTGCATATTTTTTAAAACATTTCATGCATTTATTTCTTGGGTTTGCAATTATGTATGGAGTTCATAAAATACCTTATAGATATTTTAGGGGCTTATCCATGGTTATGCTACCAATAGTTTTGGTGCTTTTAGTTATAACAATGTCTCAAGAGACCACAATAGAAGGAGCAAATGCAAGTAGGTGGATTCAGATTCCAATTGTTGGTATGTCTTTTCAAACATCGACATTGGCATCAGTTGTATTAATGGTATATGTTGCACGTTACATGTCTAAAATTAAAGACAAACAAATTACGTTTAAAGAATCTATTTTACCTCTTTGGTTTCCGGCATTTTTAGTTATTATGTTAATTCTTCCAGCTAATTTTTCAACGGCAGCAATATTATTTTGTATGGTTGTTATGCTTACATTTTTAGGAGGTTATCCAATTCGGTATTTGGCATTGATAATGGGTTCTGGTGCTGTAGCTCTTGTTATGTTTGTTCTTGTAGCCAAATCATTTCCAGATTTAATGCCCAATAGAATTGATACTTGGATGAGTAGACTGGAAAGTTTTACAGATAAAGAAGATACTGAAGCAGATTATCAAATAGAAAAAGCCAAAATAGCCATTGCATCAGGTGGTATTCAAGGTGTTGGTCCAGGAAAGAGTATTCAAAAGAATTTTTTACCACAGTCATCTTCAGATTTCATTTTCGCAATAATCATAGAAGAGTATGGATTGATAGGCGGCTTTCTAATAATGATCTTATATATGTGGCTACTATTCAGAATTGTAATTGCTGCTCAAAAGGCAGATACAATTTTTGGTAAACTTTTAGTGCTTGGCGTTGGGTTGCCAATAGTTTTTCAAGCATTAATAAATATGGCGGTAGCGGCAGAATTATTTCCAGTTACTGGACAAACTTTACCACTTATTAGTAGTGGTGGTACATCAATTTGGATGACTTGTTTAGCAATAGGAATTATTTTGAGTGTAAGTGCAAAAAGAGAAGAATTAAAAGAACAGAATTATAACGAAGATAATCCGCTAGAAGTTTTAGCAGAAACTATTTAATGAGTAAATATAAAATCATATTGTCAGGAGGAGGAACAGGAGGACATATTTATCCAGCCATAGCAATAGCAAATGAGCTAAAATCTCGTTTTCCTGAATCTGAATTTTTATTTGTTGGTGCCAAAGATAGAATGGAAATGGAAAAAGTGCCTCAAGCTGGATATGATATTGAAGGTTTATGGATTTCAGGCATTCAACGAAAGTTGACTTTAAAAAATTTGATATTTCCTTTTAAACTTTTAAGTAGTTTAATAAAAGCGAAAAAAATCCTTAAAAAATTCAAACCAGATGTGGCGATTGGTACAGGAGGTTTTGCTAGTGGTCCTTTGTTACATGTTGCAGCATTAAAAAAAGTTCCAACTTTAATACAGGAACAAAATTCATATGCAGGAATAACTAATAAATTATTAGCCAAAAAAGTAAATAAAATCTGTGTTGCTTATGATGACATGGAACGCTTTTTTCCAAAAGACAAAATTGTCAAAACAGGTAATCCTGTGAGGCAGGATTTGTTAGAAATAGAAAATAAGACTGTACAAGCAAAAGATTTCTTTAAGCTAAAACACGGGAAATATACACTATTAGCATTAGGTGGCAGTTTAGGAGCACGAAGAATTAATGAACTCATAGAAGATAAATTGGAATTTTTTGAAACGCAGAACACGCAAATCATTTGGCAGTGTGGTAAATTATATTACCAAGATTACAAATTTTATAATGATTTGGAATATGTGCAAGTTTATCCATTTTTGAACAATATGGATTTGGCCTATGCCTCAGCAGATATTATTATTTCTAGAGCTGGAGCTAGTTCAGTTTCAGAGTTGTGCATCGTTGGGAAACCAGTCATTTTTATTCCGTCTCCTAATGTGGCTGAAGATCACCAAACAAAAAATGCTTTAGCCATTGCAGAGAATGATGCAGCAATAATAATTAAGGAAAATGAATTGAATGTTGACTTTGAAAATAAGTACTCACAACTTATTGCTTCTCAAGAAAAGCAGAGTAAACTAGGAGAAAATATTAAAAGGTTGGCATTGGTAAATGCAACAAAACAAATTGTAGATGAAGTAGAAAAGCTTTTAAACAAATGAACTTAAACAACATACATAGCGTTTATTTTATTGGTATAGGAGGTATTGGTATGAGTGCATTAGCGCGTTACTTTCATGCTAATGGAAAATATGTTGGTGGTTATGATAAAACAAAAACTGAAATTACAGATGAATTAGAGATTTTAGGGATTTCCATTCATTTTAATGACTCTATAAAGGAAATTGAAAAAAGATTTTTAGATACAACAACAACTTTAGTAGTTTATACTCCAGCAGTTCCTAGTAACCATGGAGAATTAATCTATTTTAGAAATAATGGGTTTGAAGTTTTAAAACGTTCAAAAATTCTTGGCCTGATTACAGATAACACATTTTGTATGGCTATTGCAGGAACACATGGTAAAACTACAACAACAAGTATACTCGGCCATTTATTGTGTGAATGCAACGTTGAAGTCACGGCATTCCTCGGAGGTATATCTGAAAATTATAATTCAAATTTAATTCTAAAAGGCTCCAAAGTTTCGGTTGTTGAAGCAGATGAATTTGATAGATCATTTTTGACTTTATCACCAGATATTGCATGTATTACTTCTATGGATTCTGATCATTTAGATATCTATGGAGAGGCAAATGCATTAAAAGATTCATTTATAGCTTTTTCAAAAAATCTCAAACCTAATGGAAAATTGTTTGTTAGAAATGGACTTCCAATAAAGGCTATTACTTATGGTATTGAAGATGATTCAGATTATTCAATTCAAAATATAAAAATACAAAACGGAACTTATGTGTTTGATGTAAAAACACCTGATAACATTATTAAAAATATTCAATTTAACCTGCCTGGTAGACATAATTTGTCAAATGCATTAATAGCTCTGGCGATGGCTGTAGAATACGGGTGCCCTCACAAACAGCTCGTCAGGGCTTTAGCATCATACAAAGGGGTTAAACGAAGATTTACCTATCACATCAAAACAGAATCCTTGGTTTATATAGATGATTATGCACATCATCCACAAGAGATAAATGCAGTGTATCAAGCTCTCAAAGAAATGTATCCAAATAAGAAAATATTGGCCATTTTTCAACCACATCTTTATAGTAGAACACGAGATTTTGTTGATGATTTTGCAGAGAGCTTATCACAATTTGACGAAATATTATTGTTGGATATTTATCCAGCTCGTGAGTTGCCTATTGCAGGTATAACATCAAAATGGTTGCTGGATAAAATCAATAATAATAATAAACAGCTCATTAGTAAAAGTGAAATAGTTTCTAAAATTAAAAAGAGTAACGCAAAAGTTATTTTAACAATTGGTGCAGGAGATATTGGAGAAGAAGTAAAACAAATAAAACAAGCCTTGAAAGTTGCGAGTTAATTGGAATTACATAAAAATGATTTCTTTACTAATTTTAGTAGTAACATTATTTGCGTTTTCATCAAGTAAGAATTCGGCAAGAAAAATTTCTGATTTTAAGATTCATTTTGAAGGTGATAATAATTTATTTATAACTCAAGAGACTGTTAGTAAATTGTTAATACAAAATCAACAGGGTGTTAAAAAAATGCCTAAAGAAACTTTAGATTTGAACCAATTAGAATCTGCCCTAAATTCTAATCCTATGGTCAAGTCAGCCCAAGTTTACATTACCCTAGATGGTGAGTTAAATGCTGATATTGAGCAAAAAAAGCCTATAGCAAGAGTTAGTACTAACGCTTCATATTATATTGACGATCAGGGCACTTATATGCCTTTGTCAGATAATCATTCAGCAAGAGTACCATTAGTCACAGGTCATGTAGACAAAAACAATTTAAGCAATGTTTTTACAATGGCCAACAAAATACAAGATGATGAATTTTTGAAGAAAAATGTTGTTGAAATTCATCAAGATATCAATAAAGTAATTTATTTATGGTTGAGGCAATGCAATTTTAGGGTACAGATGGGCAACATACATAATTTAGATAAAAAAATAAATAACCTTAAAGCTTTTTATAAGAAAAGTTTGAAAGAAAAAACACTAAATAACTATAGTAATGTCAATTTACAATTTGATAGCCAAGTTGTATGTACCAAAATATAAACTATGGAAGATAATATAGCTGTTGGATTAGACATAGGAACTACCAAAATTGTCGCCATGATTGGTCGCAAAAATGAGTATGGTAAAGTAGAGATTCTTGGAATAGGTAAATCCAAAAGTCTTGGTGTACACAGAGGTGTAGTAAATAATATCACACAAACAATACAATCTATTCAACAAGCTATACAAGAAGCTGAATTAGCTTCAAGTATGCAAATTCAAGGTGTTACTGTTGGTATTGCAGGACAACATATACGCAGTTTACAGCATAGCGATTATATTACACGACCAAATTCAGAAAATGTTATTGGCGAGGAAGATATTGATAGACTTATCAATCAGGTTCACAAATTGGTAATGCTTCCAGGTGAAGAGATTATTCATGTTTTACCACAGGAATATAAAGTTGATGGTCAGGCAGAAATAAAAGAACCCATAGGAATGTACGGTGGAAGGCTAGAAGCAAATTTTCATGTAGTTGTAGGCCAGGTATCATCTATTAGAAATATTGGGCGGTGTGTTAAAAGTGCAGGATTAAATCTTGAAAGAATTACTCTAGAGCCATTGGCATCTGCAAATGCAGTATTAAGTCAAGAAGAAAAAGAAGCTGGTGTTGCACTAATAGACATAGGTGGTGGCACAACAGACTTGGCTATTTTTAGAGATGGCATTATTCGTCATACAGCAGTCATTCCTTTTGGTGGAAATGTAATCACTGAAGATATTAAAGAAGGCTGTTCCATAATTGAAAAACAGGCCGAACTTTTAAAAATTAAATTCGGATCGGCATGGCCTGGTGAGAATAAAGACAACGAAATTGTTTCTATTCCTGGGTTACGAGGAAGAGAGCCCAAAGAAATCACTTTAAAGAATCTTTCCAAAATTATTCACGCTCGTGTAGTAGAAATTGTAGAACAAGTTTATGTTGAGATCAAAAATTATGGTCATGAAGAGCAAAAGAAAAAACTAATTGCAGGCATTGTTTTGACAGGAGGAGGAAGCCAGCTTAAACATTTGAAACAATTAGTTGAATATATTACAGGCATGGATACTAGAATAGGATATCCTAATGAGCATCTTGCAGGAGATAGTGACGATGATGTTACCAGTCCATTGTTTGCAACTGCAGTTGGTTTGGTTTTAGATGGACTTAAGCATAAGGAAAGAAAAATAATTGAAGAAGAAAATTTACTTAATGAAGTTGGAGATGAACCGAACCAAACAGAAGAAATTATAAATAAACCAGTAAAAGAAAGACGTTCATTTTTGGACAAATTAACTGAAAGAGTTAAAGACTTTTTAGATAACGCAGAATAATTAAATAAAACCAGTAAATAAGAATTTATGAGCAGCAAAAAAGAATTCGAAACCAATATTTCGTTTGACTTACCCAAGAATCAATCAAATGTTATTAAAGTTATTGGTGTAGGTGGTGGTGGTAGCAATGCCATTAATCATATGTTTCAACAAGGTATTAAAGGTGTAGACTTTGTCATTTGTAATACAGATGCACAAGCTCTTCAAAATAGTGGAGTGCCTAACAAAATTCAACTAGGAGTTAATCTTACAGAAGGATTGGGTGCAGGTGCTAATCCTGAAATTGGAGAACAATCTGCCGTTGAAAGTTTTGATGAAATTCAAAACATGTTGGATACTAACACCAAAATGATTTTCATAACCGCAGGTATGGGCGGCGGTACAGGTACTGGAGCTGCACCTATTATTGCAAAAATGGCTAAAGATTTAGATGTTTTAACCGTTGGAATTGTTACGATGCCATTTCAGTTTGAAGGTAAAATGAGAAATCAACAGGCGCAAATAGGTATTGAAAATCTCCGAAATGTGGTTGATTCTTTAATCGTAATTAATAACAACAAACTTCGAGAAGTTTATGGAAACCTTGGTTTTAAAGCAGGTTTTTCAAAAGCTGACGAAGTGCTCTCTACTGCTGCTCGTGGTATAGCAGAAGTTATTACACACCATTACACTCAAAATATCGATTTACGTGATGCTAAAACTGTATTAAGTAATAGCGGAACTGCAATTATGGGGTCAGCTTCTGCATCTGGGCAAAATCGTGCACAAGAAGCCATAAGAAAAGCGTTAGATTCTCCATTGCTTAACGATAACAAAATTACAGGAGCTAAAAATGTGTTGTTGCTTATAGTTTCTGGCTCTCAAGAAATAACCATTGATGAAATAGGTGAAATTAATGACCACATCCAAAATGAAGCTGGTCATGGTGCCAATATAATTATGGGTGTTGGAGAAGATGAGTCTTTAGATGAATCTATAGCAGTTACTATTATAGCAACAGGGTTTAATATTGAGCAACAAGACGAAATCTCTAATACAGAAGTAAAAAAAGTAATCCATTCGTTAGAAGATGAACAAGTATTATCTCAAGATTTGACTAAAGAGCGAGACCCCGCTATTATTAAACCTATTGTTGAGCTTGAAACTAAAGTAGATGAGCCTGTAGTTAAACATACATTAGATTTGGATGAAATAGAGGATTCTGTTGAAACTGAAAACAAAATAAAAAATCAACAAGAACCTGTGTCAAATGAAATGCTTTTGATTCCAACTACAGAAGTTATAAAAAATATAAATGTTGTATATGATGAAGTCCTTGCATTAAAAGATGAAGACGAGGACTTTTTAATTACACCAGTTCCGAATTTTGAGGTTGAATCAAATGAAGATGATAGTGAAGAAGAACAACAAATCACACTTACTTTCGATCTTCCATTAAGCGAATCAAAAGCTACAAGTAATGAAGACGAAATAACTGAACCACAAAAAAAGGATGACCTTAATGCACTACCTGTAAATGATTATGTTGAATTAATTACAGTAACAGAGTCTAATGAAAAAGGCGAAGTTCGTTACACTTTGGAAGATTATGTTGAGATAGAATCTTCTATGAACAACTCAAAAGTGAAAGAAGATGTTGACAAAGAAGTTGTTTTTGAGAAAAAGGTAATTGAATCTAAAACAAAGGAGGAAACAGTACAAGAAGATATAGATCCAATGAACAGTCCAATTTCAGAAATGCTAAAAGAAAGAGCTGAAGAACGCAGACGTAAGATGAAAGACTTTAACTATAAATTCAATAATGCAAAAATTGATGATATGGAAAAAGTACCAGCTTATAAAAGACAAGGTATAGATTTGGATCATGTAAAGCATTCATCAGAAACAGATATGTCAAGAACAAGTATTGATGTTGATGATAATGACGAGATACAATTGAGAAGCAATAATTCATTCTTACACGACAACGTTGATTAATAGCAAGTCAAAATTAGTGTCATAGCTTCTTATTAACCCGAAAAGCTCCCTCAACTTTTCGGGTTTTATTTTTATCTTCGCAAAATTAAAATGAAGTTATGAGTTTACAACAAAAAATAATGACAGCTATGAAAGCTGCCATGAAAGAAAAAGACCAAATAGCCTTAACCGCTTTGAGAGCTGTAAAATCAGCTATTCTATTAGCGCAAACAGAAACAGGAGCTAAAGCAGAACTTACAGAAGAGCAGGAAATAAATATTTTACAGAAACAGGTAAAGCAACGAAAGGATAGTGCGGCTATATATATTGATCAAGGGCGCGAAGATTTAGCAGCACCAGAATTGGCAGAAGCAGAAATCATTGGTCAATTTTTGCCGGAAGCTGTGAGTGAGGAAGAGATTGAAAAAATTGTGAATGCTACCATAGAGAGAATTGGGGCACAAGGCATGAAAGATATGGGAAAAGTTATGGGTATAGTAAGTAAAGAATTGGCAGGAAAAGCAGATGGAAAAACTATTTCTACTATAGTAAAGAATAAATTAATTTAAATTAATGGCCCTTTAGCTCAACTGAATAGAGCACTGGATTTCGGCTCCAGCGGTTCGGGGTTTGAATCCCTGAAGGGTCACTTATAAATAAAAAATCCAAACGTCAAATCAAGTTTATTTGATTTTGTAAGTTTGGGTTTTTTATTTTCAAAACGGAATGTTTTGAGATATACAACCTTTCTCAAAACTATCAATATTTAAAAACCTTATTTTTCCATTCAGACTTATTTGAATTTGTTAGTTTGTACTTTTGTTTTATAAATGGCGTTATTAATTTATGCAATTTCATTTTTTATTAGAAAAATTTACACTTGGCAGTAAGATAATTCTTGGTATATTATTCGCTGCTCTTTTTTATATGTTTTTGCATTATGCCTTGAAAATGGTTGAAATGCTTTATGTAATGAAATATAAAAAGCCATTATATTTTCATTTTCACCCTTTTGTTAAAAAATTAAGCAAACAACAACAGTCTATTTTAAAAGATAATTTTCCATTTTATAATAAACTTAATCCAAGACAAAAAAAGTATTTTCAACATCGTGTAAAATCTTTTATAATAGATAAACATTTTATAGGTAGAAATAAGCTTAAAATTAATGAGGAAATTAGAGTATTGATTTCAGCAACAGCTGTGATGCTAACCTTTGGTTTTAGAGACTTCTATATTGGTTTAATAAGTAAAATTGTTGTTTATCCAGGAGAGTTTTATTCAAGAATGAACCAAAAAAGCCATAAAGGAGAGTTTAATCCGAAGCTGAAAACATTAGCACTATCATGGGATGATTTTAAAAAGGGTTTTCATAATTATGATGACAAAATTAATCTCGGAATTCATGAATTTGCACATGCCATTCACTTAAATAGTTTAAAGGAAAGAGATGTTAGCTCTACTATTTTTAGTGATTCTTTTAAGGAACTTGTTACTCTTCTATCAAACAATGAAAACTTAAAAAATGGCCTTGTTTCTTCAAACTAT